>WNFZ01008908.1_pt1 | contig 12935 bp, 9 predicted proteins | sample 5400081 | NCBI WGS metagenome assembly WNFZ01 (sample SAMN13153365, study PRJNA577476) | soil metagenome | isolation source: 80 cm soil or saprolite under grassland replicate 1 | place: USA:California | collected 2016-06-15
AAAAGCCAGATGCTGAGATCAGCGCTCACCACGGCCGCCCTCGCGGTGACCCTCGTTTTCGCAGCCGGGACCGGGACAGCTTCGGCTGCGCAGCCCTGCTGGCGCACCGTCGTTCAGGACTGGTACGACGGCCAGATCAACGGTACCTATCCGGTGCACTGTTATCGCGAGGCGCTGTCGAACGCGCCGAGCGATCAGAAGATCTACTCGGACCTGCCCGAGGACGTGAACCGCGCCCTCCAGAGCGCGCTCCGCCTGGACGCGATCCGGCACCCGAAGAGCGGGGTGAAGCACGCGCGGCACGTCTCGATCTCCCCGCTCCCGGGCCGCAAGAGCTCCGGACCGATCGGGCGGGTGCTCTCCGAGCTCGGCCCGAGCCGAGCGGACTCGCTGCCGGTCCCACTGCTCGTTCTGGCCGGTCTGGCCCTGCTCTTGATCGCAACGGGCGCCGTCGGGATGGCGACGCGAAGGCTGCAGGCGAGGCGTGTGCGGCCGGGTCCTCCCGAGTAGAAAACCCCTGCAAATAGCGTACTGTCCGGCCGGAGTCTTACTCTGCTCGGTCCCATTCGTGGAGGGAGTCCGCGGCACTAGACTTGGGAGGAGACATGGCGTCGGCAGAGCAGGAAGTCCAGTCGGTAGAGGAGCTCGGGAACACGGTCGTCGAGGACGGTGCGAACCTCGGCGTCAAGCGCTATTTCACGATCCCGGGGCGGGATCCGTTCGACGAGATCGAGTGGGAGATACGCGACGCGTTCATCCCCGGCAAGGACAAGCCTGCCTTCGAGCAGAAGGACGTCGAGTTCCCCAAGTTCTGGTCGCAGACCGCGACGAACATCGTCGCGCAGAAGTACTTCCGCGGACGGATGAGCTCGCCCGAGCGCGAGTCGAGCGTCAAGCAGATGATCGGGCGCGTCGTCTCCACCGTCGGCCAGTGGGGCCGTGACGGCGGCTACTTCGCCGACGAAGAGGAGGCCGAGACCTTCGAGGCGGAGCTGAAGGCGATCCTCGTCAACCAGCTCGCCTCCTTCAACTCCCCGGTCTGGTTCAACGTCGGGTTCGAGGAGAAGCCGCAGTGCTCGGCGTGCCAAAAGTACGACGCACTGATCTCGACTCCCGAGGGGATGGTTCCTATCGGAGAGCTCGTCGAGGGCGACGAGGTCGGGCGTGAGGTCTACGACTCAAACGGAACGACGCGGATTGTCGCGGTCAAGCACAACGGGCGAAAGCCGGTTCGGCGCGTGACGCTGCGCAACGGCAGCTTCATCGAGGCGACCCCGGATCACGTCGTCAAGGCTGTAGATGAGCGGAGAACGGAGCCCTCGTGGCTGCGAGTCGATCAACTCGAGCCGGGAATGCGGCTACACCTTCATCCGCATCGCGCCAAGGTCGCGCAGTCCGCACTTGTGGCAGCCGGCGGGATTGCGCTCGACGAGCTTCCCGAACTTCCCGAAACGAGCGAGGAACAGATCGTCGAGACCGCCGAGGCCGCGCTTGCCGGCTGGCTGCAGGCAGACGGCTTCGTCGGCCAGTACGAGACCGGCACCAATCAGTCGCTGACTATCGAGTTTCAGGTCGCAAACGAGGACGAATACGGTTGGGTGGTCCACAACCTCGACCTCGCGCTGCACGATGTCCATCGGCATGTGAGAGACGTCGAGGGTGTAGACGGAACGGTCTCTTGCCGTCGCATTCGCCTGTACGGCGAAGTGCTGCGTGACTTTGTCGAAAAGTGGGACCTTCTCGCGCGCGGGACTGACATTCGGGTCCCTGCTCGACTGTGGACGGCATCACATGACGAGATCGCCGCGTATCTCCGCAGCATCTTCCAGGCCGATGGCTACGTCACCGTGCGCCGAGCGGACGGGCAGGAGAGTGGCCGGATCGCTTTCGCCGTCATCGGCGAGCGCTGGACCGAAGACATTCAGTTGCTCCTCAACGTCATGGGCATCTATTCCAGACGACTCCGGAAGACGGAGAAGCGAACGGACCGCCATGACCTGCACGAGATCGTCATCAGCATCGGCTCCGAACGCGCACGCTTCGCAGAGCTCATCGGATTCGCCGGCCACGACAAGCAGCGAACGCTGCTCGAGTCGCTCGAGCTCCAGGGCCTAAAACGCTGCCCCGACCTTCGAGAGGAAGCAATCGTCTCGATCGAGGATCTGGGGGTCCATGAGGTCTACGACATCCAGACAGAGTCTGGGGAGTACCTCTCGAACAACATCGCCGTCCATAACTGCTTCATCCTCTCGATCGAGGACTCGATGGAGTCGATCCTCGACTGGATCCGGCGCGAAGGCGTGATCTTCCGCGGCGGCTCCGGCTCCGGCGTCAACCTGTCGAAGCTTCGCTCCTCGAAGGAGCAGCTGTCCAAGGGCGGCTATGCCTCCGGCCCGGTCTCGTTCATGCGGGGCGCCGACGCCTCCGCCGGGACGATCAAGTCCGGCGGCAAGACGCGGCGCGCGGCCAAGATGGTCGTCCTCGACGTCGACCATCCGGACATCGAGGAGTTCATCTGGTGCAAGGCGCGCGAGGAGGAGAAGGCGCGCGTGCTCGAGCAGAACGGATACGACATGTCGCTCGACTCGCCCGACTGGGCCTCGATCCAGTACCAGAACGCGAACAACTCAGTGCGCGTGACCGATGCGTTCATGGAAGCCGCGGCGGAAGGGCGTGAGTGGAACCTGACCGCGCGCACCGACGGCACCGTGATCGAGTCACGTGACGCGCGCGCGTTGCTTAAGCAGATGGCCGAGGCGGCCTGGCAGTGCGCGGATCCGGGCGTTCAGTACGACACGACGATCAACTCTTGGCACACGCTTCCGAACACGTCGCGGATCAACGCTTCCAACCCGTGCTCCGAGTACATGTCGATCGACGACTCGGCCTGCAATCTCTCCTCGATCAACCTGATGAAGTTCCGCCGCGAGGACGGCGAGTTCGACGTCGAGGCCTTCGAGCACGCGGTCGACACGATGTTCGTTGCACAGGAGATCATGGTCGGCTACTCGTCCTACCCGACGCCCGAGATCGAGAAGAACGCGAAGGCTTACCGCCAGCTCGGGCTCGGCTACGCGAACCTGGGCGCGCTGCTGATGTCGCGCGGCCTTCCGTACGACTCGGACGAGGGACGCGCCTACTCGGCCGCGATCACGGCGCTGCTGACCGGCCGCGGCTACCGCAAGTCGGCCGAAGTCGCCGCTCGGATGGGGCCGTTCGCCGGCTACCGCAAGAACGCCGCGGCCATGCTCGGCGTGATGGCGAAGCACCGGGCCGCCGTCGGGAACATCGAGGATCAGGATTCGGTTCCTGCGGATCTGCTGTCGGCGTGCCGGCGCGCCTGGGACGACGCGCTCAACCTGGGTGAGGTACACGGGTACCGGAACGCGCAGGCGACCGTCCTGGCGCCGACCGGATGCCTCGTGGGCGACAGCTTGGTCTCGACGAATCGAGGCCTCGTCCGTCTCCGGACGCTCGGCGATCCGGTCGGCGAGAAGTGGCAGCCGCTCGAGCTCGAGGTCGCGACCGATGAAGGGCCGCGCGAGGCGACCCAGTTCTACGTCAACGGCTTCGAGCAAGTCGTCTCGATCGAGACCGGCCGCGGCTATCGCATCCAGGGAACTCCGACGCATCGGATCAAGGTCGTCGACGAGGAGGGGAACTGGGTCTGGAAGCGTTTCGGCGAGATCGGCGCAGGCGACCGTGTCCCGCTGATGCGGGAAGGCATGATCGGCGAGCCGCAGGTCGTGCAGCTTCCACCGATCGGCGAGCTCTATTGGACCGCCGACTTCCGGACTCACGCTCCTCGCGAGATGACCCCCGAGCTGGCCGAGCTCGTCGGCTACTTCATGGGCGACGGCTCGCTGCACGCCAAGGGCCTGCGCTTCTGCGTCGCGAAGGAGGATAGAGACGTCGTCGAGCATCTCTGCGATCTCGGCTCGGCCCTGTTCGGCCTGGACGCCCACGTCACGGAGAAGAAGGGCTACACCGAGGTTGCCCTCAACTCGGTCCCGCTCGTCCTCTGGTGGGAGGCCTGCGGATTCGCGAAGCTGCCGCCCGCTGCCGAGCACAGCGGCAAGGGTTGGCACGCCCATATTCCGGACGTCGTCCTCCACACGAATAATCGCGAGGTCTATACGGCGTTCATCCGCGGGCTGTTCGAGGCCGACGGCACCACGAATCAGGGCTACGTCTCGTGGAGCACGATCACGGAGAGCTTCAGTCGGGACGTGCAGACCCTGCTGCTCGCGCTTGGCTTCGTGACGACCCGCAAGGTCGACGGAACGAGCTCGAACTGGGGATCCCACGATCGCTTCGTCCTGCGTCTTCTGAACGTGTCGGCAGCGGAGCGCTATCTCGAGGAGATCGACTTCATCTCCGTCCGGAAGCCGGCCCGTCTGTGGAAGGGCGAGCATCGGCAGGCAGCTCGTGCCGCTCGGCTTCTACTACGACACGGTCGCAACCGTCGAGACGCTCGACGACCAGCCGACCTACGACATCTCGGTGCCCGACAAGGTCACGTACGTGGCCAACGGCTTCGTCAGCCACAACACCATCTCTTTCATGATGGATTGCGACACGACGGGCGTCGAGCCCGACTTCTCGCTCGTGAAGTCGAAGCGGCTCGTCGGCGGCGGCGAGATCACGATCGTCAACAAGACCGTCCCGATGGCGCTCGAGAAGCTCGGCTACGCGCCGAACGAGGTGGACGAGATCGTCGCCTACGTCGACGAGCGCAACACCGTCATCGGCGCCCCATACGTCAAGACCGACCACTACCCGATCTTCGACTGCGCGATCGGCGAGCGAGCCATCCACTACATGGGCCATGTGAAGATGATGGGCGGGGTCCAGCCCTTCATCTCCGGGGCGATCTCGAAGACGGTCAACCTGCCCGAGCAGGTCACGGTCGACGACGTCTCGCAGGTGCTCCTCGACGCGTGGAAGCTCGGCGTCAAGGCGATCGCGATCTACCGCGACAACTGCAAGGTCGCGCAGCCGCTGTCCGGAAAGGACAAGGAAGTGGCCGCCCCGCCCGTCCCGCTGACGCAGCGGCGGCGGCTGCCGGAGGATCGCGTCGAGGTCGGCCGCAAGTTCCAGGTCGGCGACTACGAGGGCTACATCCACGTCGGCCTGTACGAAGACGGGACGCCCGGCGACATCTTCGTCGACATCGCCAAGGAGGGGACGACCCTCGCCGGACTGATGACCTCGTTCATGATCTCGGTCTCCGTCGGCCTGCAGTACGGCGTGCCGCTCGAGGTTTACGTCTCGAAGTTCAGCCACATGCGCTTCGAGCCGTACGGGCCGACGAACGACCCGGACATCCGCATCGCGAAGTCGATCGTCGACTACATCTTCCGCTGGATGGGGAAGAAGTTCCTCACCACCGACCAGCAGGAGGAGGTCGGGATCCTGTCGCCGGAGGTGCGGGCGCGGCTCGCACAGGCGTACAACGCGCTGGAGGCCAACGGCGGCTCTGTCGCCGCGGCCGCGGAGGAGCCGGTCGAGGCGCCACCGCCGGGCCAGACCGCGCTGTTCAACGCGTGGGAGGACGCGGTCGAGTGCTCGAAGTGCGGCGGCCGGATGGTGCGGACGGGCAGCTGCTACACGTGTCGGGACTGCGGGACTAACACGGGCTGTTCATAGAAGCGAGTCCGTACTTGAGCCTAGACCTGACGGCCCGCGAGTGCCTCTCTGAGATCGTCAAGGCGCGTTGTGTAATCGGTACCGACTTCTCGATAGAGTTCTATCAACTCTTCATATGTGTTTGAATCGTCGCCAACAAAGTTCCAGAACCCAGAACCGAGCTTCACCTCGTTGGCGAAGTCAAAGAAGCGGATAGGGTAAGGATGGGAGTAAGCTTCCGCGCTCCCATACGGGTTATACGGGACTCCCCACCGCGCGTAGACGGTTTGGCTCCGACGAATTCCAAGCACCATCAGTAACCGCTGTTTCATTTCGATGCACTGGCCCTTGTTCGGCTTTGCGCTCTTCATTTCGAAATAGTGCTCTTCGCCTTCATGGGTCATGATGTACAAGTCGATGCGTGTAGTTTCGGGTACCTCAGCACCAAAAGACCCGAGCAGTTGTTGCTGCTCATAAGGATGGTCGGGGCGCGCCGCTCCGCTCTCTAGCTGACTAATCCGCTGAGTAATGAACTCACGAGCGAGCACAGGCAGCCGCCCAGACAAATCATATGCGCGTTCCGCTCCCGCATGCGATTCAGTTGCGATCGCAAGCGCGATCCTTTCATGAAGGTTGCCTAGCGCCGTAGAAAATCCACGCTCTCCAAGGCCGCGAATTCCCGGTACCAAAGCATCATGGAACGGAGCTAGGATCCCTCTCGGCGATACTCCCTCTTGTTCGATTTGCTCGAGTTCCTCATGCTGCTTTTCAATCCACGTGTCCATAAACTCGTTGAGGAGTGCCTTGACCCTCGCTCTTGTCGAGACATCCATCAAGCCGCGGATGTCAGGCTAAGCGACACGACAAACGAGTATGTCCTCAAAGAACTCGCCTGCACGTCGCCCAGTCCTGCGGTTCACGTGGCGCGTGACTTTCTCTCCAAGAATCAGATTTGCATTGTCGAGAATTCTCGGGTACAGGTTGTGAGAGTCGTTCACGACGATGAGGAAGTGGGCACCGCGGGGGAGCTGCGACGAAGTGTTGGAGAGCACCTCGCTCATTGCATCAACGTAGGCAGCCAAGGCTGCTCTACTGCGCCCTGACGCAGCTGCGCCAATCTCCTCGGTGCCTCTGTCCTCAAGGCCGAGAAGCTCATACGCATAGCGGTGTTGTTCGTGATAATCAATCAGTCCCGGGTAGGGAGGAGACGTGATCACTCCAGTAGGTCGCAACGGAAGTTCAACTGTTCGGGAATCTCCGTGGATAACGACAACCTCTCTATCACTCCGCAATGCTTCAAACGCTCGGAGGCGGCGTACTGTATCAGCGGTGTATCGGACAAGAAACTTCCACGCCTCGCCCACGGGCCGGCATGTTCGCTTGTGCTTGTAACAAAAGTAGGCCCCCAAGATAGGGCGTCGGGGAAACTCAAGATCGAAGTGAGTTGTCAACCGAGCTGATCTCGCGGCCCGGGATAACACGATCCTCGCGACATCCGCATAGGGAGGCTCAAGGCGCTCAAGCGAGTCACGATAGGCGATGAGCTCCCGCAGGGCTCGAGGCGAATACCACTCGACCAGCCATGGTGATGCCTGGCGGATCTCAGCGCCATGATTGCGAGCTTCCTTCAACACACCCCGCAACGCCAGCTCAAGTTCGCCATTGGCATAGCGCCTTGTCTTCACTTGCGACAGCAAGCAATTGAAGGCAGAAATATCGCATCCGACCCCGTCAACACCAAACGCGTTTGCCTCCACAAGGGTCGTTCCAGAACCAGCGAACGGATCATAGATGCAACTCTCACGGGTAAAATAGCGTTGTAGGAACACTTCCACAAGTTGCGGAATGAATTTTCCGAGATACGGATGCAGGCTGTGGACATGCTTCGTTCGCACGACTTGTGGGAGCTCATCCTCGGACCAGGAGAGCTCCAGATCTATCTCGGCATAGAGCGCTTCCTGACTTCTGCCAGCCACGCGTGAAGTCTATGGCGCACCTCGGACACTATGGCCGGCGTGCTCCAGAGATCGTCGAGCGGGGCCCCGTGGGTTCCGCCAGGTACTCCAGATCGGTAGCACCGTCCGCGTGGACGCCCACGCCCCCGGCGAGACATGCGACAGATATAACTTTCACAACTAGCACCGTACGCGAACGAGTCCTACTGGTCGGGACCTTCTCCTTGCCAAGACTTCGATCCATACTCATCACGAACTATCGGTCGGTGGCGGGCCCTATCCGAATCGATGTCCCCTCCGGCCGTCCCCTCGTCCTTGTCGGCGAAAATAACGCTGGCAAGTCCAACATCGTCCGCGGCTTGGAACTCCTTCTCGGCGAGTACTGGCCAGGCAACCACAAACCTGACGATCACGAATTCTTTGACCGCGATTCCGAGGGAGATCCGATAGAGATCCGAATCGGGGTTGACGATGTCGTTCATGCGGGGAAATATGGCGAGCAAGCCGTGAGCGAACTAGTTTGGCGCTACCCGCCAGACGAAGAGATTGGCAGGTCGCTCTACATGGTCTTTACTGACGGTGAACCTAGCGGCTTCGTTAGCAATGACACCCGAGAGCAATGCATTTGCCTAAGAGTCGGTGCCGATCGCCGCCTGTCGTATCAGCTGAGTTATACAACGAAATGGACTCTCCTATCCAAGCTTATGCGACAGTTTCACAAGAGCCTCACATCCAAACCAGGGACAGTTGAGGAGCTTCAAGAAAAGTTTGAGCAGATCAAGGAGATATTTCTTTCTGTCGCCCCATTTGCGGCATTCGACTCTGAGCTTGATCGCAAAGTCGAAGAGCTAAGCGGGAATCTGACATATGGGCTCGCAATCGATTTTTCTGCGTACGATCCCTCAAACTTTTTCCATGCCCTCAGGGTTCTACCGCGGGAGGGGGCGAATACCCGAACCTTCGAGGAGCTCGGGACAGGCCAAGAGCAAATCCTCGCAATTGCGTTCGCGCACGCGTATGCAACGGCGTTTCATGGCTCAAGCCGAACACTCATCCTCGTGATCGAGGAGCCAGAGGCTCATCTTCACCCGCTGGCGCAGCGATGGGTGGCGCAGCATCTGCGAGCCCTTGCTCGCACTGAGGGTGTTCAGGTGATCGTCACGACGCACAGTCCCGCCTTCGTAAGTGTGCTCGACCTCGAGGGGCTTGTGCTTGTGAGGAAGGAAGACGGATCCTCTGTGGTTCAGCAGCTGACGCCGACACAACTCGCCACTCATTGCCAAACGCTGGGGGCCGACCACGCAACCCAGGACACGATCCTGCCGTTTTACGACGTCGCTGCCACCAACGAGATCCTCGCTGGCCTCTTCGCGCGAGAAGTCGTCCTCGTTGAAGGCCCGACCGAGGCAGAGGCACTTCCCACATACCTAAAAAGAGTCAAGCTGGACGTTGTCAAGGAAGGCATCGCCATCCTGCCGGTTTTCGGTGTGGGCAACCTTGCGAAATGGTTTCGTTTCTTCTCGGCGTACGATGTTCCGGTATTTGTGATCTTCGATAACGACACCAAGGACGATGCGGAGAAGGAGCGTCGAAATGACCTCTTTGACGCGCTGCAACTCAGCCGTGAGACCTCCGCACGTCTGCTCAACGCAACTATCCCGGCTGTGGAACAGCATGTAGCTGCCTTTGGCGTCAATTTTGAGAGGACCCTGCGAGATCTGTTTGGTGATGAGTACGCCTCGCTTGAGAAGGAGGCTGCGGAGAGGTTTGGGCTGAGCCAGCATGCGAGCAAACCCTTGGTCGCACGGTTTGTTGCTGAAGGAATTGATCAGAATCACGAGTCAGAGGCGTGGGCGTTCTTCGCGGAGCTCGCTCAAGCGATCAGCAAGAGCAACGCCGACAGAATGATCGGCGGACATAAACAGCCAGAGGAGGAAGAGGAGAAGGAAGAACCAAGAGGAGGAGGAGGAGAAGAAGAAGAAGAAGAAGAAGAAGAAGAAGACATTCCGTTTTAGGTCGTTCGGCCGTCCTCGGGCAAGAGGGCAGCGGATTGGAGATCCGACGAAGACGGCGGTTGCTGTGACTGAGCCACCCCGAAAGCGCAAGTCGTGACGTCATCCGAGACCAAGGCGGGCGACCGCGTGCTCGCGGGGAAGTGCCGGTGTGGGGCGGTTCGCTACGAGGTTTCAGACGAATTCCTGTACGCGGCGAACTGTCACTGCTCGCAATGCCGAGCGGCGACCGGCTCTGCCTTCAAGGCATTCGCAGGGATCGAGCGGGAGAAGCTCACGATCACCGAGGGATTGCACAACATCGCCGTCTTCGGAGAGGAAGACCTCAACGACACGCGATGCGGGGCGTGCGGGTCCTTCCTCTTCTCGGTGGTGCGGGAGGGCGCCTTCGTGCACGTCGCCATGGGGTCGTTGGTGGATGATCCGTCCATCCGCCCGACAGAGCACATCTTCGTCGGCTCGAAGGCACCGTGGTTCGAGATCACCGACGACCTGCCTCAGAACGACGAGCTATAGCTTCTGCGCGACCTCCCAGATGTGGCCGTCGGGATCGGTGAAGCTCGCGGTGCGCATCCCCCACTCCCGGTTCATCGGGCCGTTGAGCAGCTCCACCCCGCGCGTTGCCAGATCCGAGCACACCGCGTCCGCGTCGTCCACCCAGATGGTGAGCTGGAAGCCGGCTCCGGCGTCCGGGCCGGCCACCACGCCAGGATCGATGAGCTCGTGCGCCGCTGGAAATCTGAGCAGGTTGATGAACATGTTCTCGAACTTGAACGCCGTAGCGTTCTCGTCCTCATAGACGGGCGCCAGGTCGAAGACCTTCTCGTAGAACGATTTCGATCGCTGCGGATCCTCGACGAACAGGGTGATGGCGCCAACACTCTTCAGGGACTCACTCACTTCCGCACCTCTTTCGGCTCGCTTGGTCTTCCGCCCGCGACGATACTGCCGGTAATGGACGAGCTTGTGAGAATCGAGGTCGTACAGTCAGAGGGTGCGGCTGTGGCGCTCTGCTCCCTCCTGGAGAGTGCCGGAATCAAATGCATGCACCGCCTCACGAACACTGGAGCAGGCGCCTTCGACGGCTGGGCCGCGGCAGCGTCCCAGGAGATCATCGTTCGCGCCGAGGACGCTGAGCTCGCGCGAGAGGTCCTTCAGAGCAACAGCACCGAAGAGCCGTAGAGAATCCCCCGCTGACTCTCGTCTGTACAGACATTGTGTGTACACTGTTGGAGTGAGCGAGCTCAGACACGCCCGCTGGAATCTGCGGATCGGCAGCCAAACCGATTCGCTGGTTCGTCGTGCAGCCTCCGAGCGCGACCAGAGTCTTACGGACTTCGTCGTCGAGTCAGCCGTGACGGAGGCTGAGCACGTGCTCGCCGACCGGGTCCGGTTCGAGCTCGGTGAGGACGAGTGGAACGCCTTCATGGACTTACTCGACCGACCCGTGCAAGACAACCCTGGCCTCGCAAAGCTGCTCGCCAAACCCAGCGTTTTCGAGTAGTCGGTGACGTATACACAGCCTGAGCCGCTCGACAGGCGGCACCGGCTCGATGCATTCGAGTGCGGCGAGGCCGCCCTCGACGACTGGCTGCGAAGGTATGCGCGCCAAGCCCAGGGAGCCGGATCTGCCCGAGTGTTCGTAACGACAAGCGATGGCGAGAGGGTGATCGGCTACTACGCGCTCGCCGCCGCCTCGGTCGAGCCGGACGCAGCCACAGCTCGAGTCAGCAAAGGGGAGCCTCGGCGTCCAATCCCGGTTGTCCTGCTCGCGCGCCTAGCGGTCGACCGCCACCACCAGGCCAGAGGGGTGGGCCGCTCGCTCTTGCAGGACGCCGTCCTCCGTTGCTTGGGCGCGTCCGAATCGATCGGCGTGCGGGCCATGCTCGTCCACGCGAAGCACGACGAGGCACGGGCCTGGTACGAGAAGTACGGGTTCGAGCGCTCTCCCACTGACCCGCTCCATCTCATGGTCCTGGTCAAGGACCTTCGGGCTTTTGTGGATTCGCAGACTTAGAATCGCCGCGTGGAGCGAGACGAGGACGTCCGGACCGCCTGCTTCCTCGCGCTCGATGTGCTCCGCGCCCAGTTCGGGGACGAGTTGCCGTACCAGGGTGTCCTCGACCGTGGGTTCGCGTTCCGTGGCCGCCCGCGCGTACCGTTCCTGAATCGCCAGAAGGGCATCTACCGCGCCGCCGCTCAGCGAGGACCAGCGGCGTTGTCGATTCAGACCTCGGCAGAGACTCCGTACAGCGACGAGGCGACCGACGACGGATTCCTCTACGCGTATCAGGCCGGTCCGATCGACAATGCCGACAACCGAGCTCTACGGGCCGCATACGAGCTGGCTGTCCCGATCGTGTATTTCGTCGCCACTAAGCGCGGTTCCTATGAGGCTCTGTATCCCTATTACGTTCTGGAGGATCGGCCACACGAGCGGTGCGCACTCGTTTCGGTCGGCCGGCGAGTCGGCCCGGTCGATGAGCTCGAGCCAGTGCCGATCATCGATCCAATCGAGCGTCGCTACGCCGCACGCGAGGTGAAGGTGCGCCTGCATCAGAGACGTTTCCGCTGGCAGGTGATCCCTGCTTACAGAGAGCAATGTGCGATCTGCAGGCTCAGGGAAGTTCGATTGCTCGATGCGGCGCACATCGTCGGTGACCCTGAGCCGACCGGTACCACTGAGATCTCGAACGGCCTGAGTCTCTGTTCGATCCACCATCGCACTTTCGACCAGGATCTAGTCGGTGTGTCTCCGGACTACGAGGTGCATCTCGCGAGGAAGCTGCTCGACGATGAAGACGGCCCGATGCTCGACGTCTTGAAGGGCTTCGAGGGGAAGACGATCGAGCTGCCGCGGCGCCGCGTGTGGCATCCCGACCGCGACCGACTCGCGGCGCGATTCGAGCGCTTTCAGGCGGCGACCTAGGAATGAGATCGCGCGCAGCAGTCCTGGAGGAGTTCGGTGCCCCGCTCGAGGTTCAAGAGCTCGACCTCGCCGAGCCGAAGGACGGCGAGGTGCTCGTTCGCCTCGTTGCCTGCGGCGTTTGCCACACCGACCTCTTCGCCGCCTCCGGCGCGGATCCATCCGGTTACTCGCCCACCGTGCTCGGGCACGAGGGGGCCGGCGTTGTCGAGCGGATCGGCGACGGGGTGACGAGCCTCGCTGAAGGCGACCACGTTGTCACGCTCTTCTCGCCCCAGTGCCGCGAGTGCATCCACTGTCTCGACCCGCGCACCAATCTCTGCCTGGCCATCCGCGAGCAGCAGAACCAGGGCTTCCTCCCCGACGGCACGACTCGCTTCTCCCGCGACGGCGAGCCGATCCGGCACTTCATGG
>WNFZ01006871.1_pt1 | contig 12922 bp, 13 predicted proteins | sample 5400081 | NCBI WGS metagenome assembly WNFZ01 (sample SAMN13153365, study PRJNA577476) | soil metagenome | isolation source: 80 cm soil or saprolite under grassland replicate 1 | place: USA:California | collected 2016-06-15
CTGGTGTCTTCCCGGCCGGCTTCATCTTTTACCCGCAAGCGGATGTAATATTCTCCATCCACTGCTGGGGTATTTACAGCGATAGTCTGTTCACTTACTTCTCTGGAGAACTCGCGGTCTTCCATACTTCCAATACCGCGCACAACAAGAGGACTCGGGTTTCCCGGACGAGCGGACCATAGATAATCGATCAAGATAGATGTATCGCCTTCAGCCATTTGGCTTGCACTGCTATCGAAGACGATCTGCTCCCCATCTACTATGATCTTAATCGCCGCAGTCGGTGTGCGACGAAGGCGTTCTTGAATTGAATTCATGTCAGATTTTTCTTCCTGCCCATCTACACAGCGACAAATGGCGACGACGCGATTGTCACCTTCTATTAGCGGAATACTGGCTGAAAAAGTGGAGTTGCCCTTGGAGTCAATGACACCGCTTAAAGCAACTTCGACGTCTGCACCGTTCGCGTTGATCAAAAGACTCTTGCAGTTTGCGGCGTCATTCAAATGTCCACGAACGACCTTGTTCCATGTCCAGGCATCGCCGCCTTCATTTAACTTGATATGAGCGCTTTGTCGGACGGTCGGAGTAGATGAAGGCTCCGCTATCGGCGTTGGAGTTATAGCTAGTGTTGTGGGCTCACATGCGGCTAGTCCTGCGCTCCCTGCAGCAAGCAGGCATAGGCGCAGGAATTCTCTTCGGTGTAGTTTGCCTAGGCTCATCGTATATTCGTTTCTTCCTCAGTCTGGGATTACGACGAGTCCTCACTTCATTCCGGTCAAGGAAATCCCGCGAATGAAATATTTCTGGAAGATCAAGAAGATCAGCAGCACCGGTAGTGTGGCAAGGACTGAGCCAGCCATCACCTGATCCCAAGCCGTGCGGTTCTTGACCACATACAAGGCCAGACCGAGTTGCACTGTGCGTAAATTGGGATTGCTGATCACCAAAAACGGCCAGAAGAAATCATTCCAGTTCCAGGTAAACGTGGAGATGGCATTGAAAGCCAGAGCCGGTCCGCTCAATGGCAGCGCGATCTGCCAGTAGATGCGAAACTCAGAGGCGCCATCGATGCGTGCTGCATCAATCATCTCATCCGGGATCGATTTCATATACTGGCGAAAGAAGAAAATGCCCCACACACTAACCGCCGAGGGCATGATCAAGCCAATCAATGAATCCAACCAGCCATGTCCGCCCTGACCAAGAATATTGTTGCCGCCAAACAGCGGAATATGCTGCAGGATCAGGTAGTTAGGGATTAGGAAAACAACCCCGGGAATCATCAGTGTCCCGAGCATGAAAATGAAGATTGCATCGCGCCCAGGGAAGTTACGCTTGGCGAAGGTATAGGCGGCCAGCGAATTGAAGAAAACCTGCAATCCCACAACAGAGAACGCGATGATGGCGCTGTTTAAGAACCAGCGAGCAATTCCAGCAGCTTCGAGGAAGCTCTGGTAATTTTTTAAAGTGAAGTGTTCTGGCCACCAGGTGGGCGGCCAGTTGAACATGTCACCCCGCGGCTGGAAGGAGGCGGAGATCATCCAGACCCAAGGTGCAGTGAAGAGGATGGCGCCAACGATCAAAACAATGTAAACCAGCCCCCGACCAGACAGATCTATTATCTTCTTACTAAAACCTGTTTTTTCAGTTGGATGCGCGCTTGCGTATTTCTTTTCTTGAGTAGTAACTGCCATGGCAGCTTAACTCCCTTCTTTATAAGGCTCAATATTGAACGTCGCCCTTCACAAACTTCATCTGGACCATAGTGAGGAGGAAGATGATGGCGAACAGTACATAAGCGATGGCGGACGCATATCCCATTTCAAAATGACGGAACCCCGTTTGGTACATGTAAAAACCAATTACCGTGGTCCGCCCCAAGGGTCCGCCGTTCGTCATGATATAGATGTGAGCGAAGTTTTGGAAGGAAAAGATGATGGAGGTGATCAGGACGTAGAACGTTGTTGGGGCGAGCAACGGGACGGTGACATAGATCAAACGCTGGAAGCCATTTGCGCCGTCCACTTTCGCCGCATCATATAGCTCTTCTGGGATGGCTTGTAAGCCAGCCAGGTACATCACCATCGTGCCACCTGTCCCCATCCAAACCCCCATTATGATCAACGCCGGCATCGCCAGGTTCGGATCGGCCAGCCAGAGCAGCTTTTCTTTGATGAGACCAAGCCTCAGCAGGTAATAGTTGATCAAGCCGTAATCACCTTGATACATCCATTTCCAAATCACCGCGGAAACCACCAAGGGGGTAATGACTGGGATGTAATATAAAGTGCGGAAAAGACTCTGCCCGCGTACTTTCGTGTTCAGCAGCAAAGCTACGAGCAGGGCAGACGTCATCCCAAGCGGAACACCAAAGCCAGTGAACAGGAGTGTATTCCGCAAGGACTGGTAGAACTGTTTATCCTGGAAAAGACGCATGTAATTGGCTAGCCCGACGAACGGTTTCGCTGGCTCCAAAATGTTCCACTGGTGAAAGCTCAGATAGAAAGAAAAGCCGACCGAGAAAAGTGTGAAGATCAGAAAGATGATAAACCAGGGAGAAAGAAACAGGTACGCGCTCCACTGCTTATGCATCTGTTTGAAGGTATATCGCCAATCAATTGGCTCTTTACGAGGTTTCGGTTTGCTATTGTTTAACCCTATTAAGGTTTCTTCAAGTTTTCTTCAGCCTGCTTGGCTGCCGCATCCATTGCGGCTGCTCCATCGGGAAATTCTCCGTAGAATGCCTTGTTGAGATTCTGGTACAGAGCCTCATCGACTACGTAGTACTTCGGTTGGACTGCTGGCTCGATAAAAGCGCACTTCATTGCATCTGCAAAGCCTTTGAGCACTTCACGGTTCTCATAAGTCTTGGGATCATCGAGCAAGGATTGACGCGGTGGCAGGAGTGTAGAAGGACTGTCTGGTGTTCCCAGGTTCAGCTCGCGCATGTGGTCCGGTGCAGAGACGAACTAAGCACCAGCCATGTACATGGCAACGTCGCCATTCGCGAAAGCGGTCCGGCCGTCATACGAGTTGGAATTTAAGAGGTCAGCCGGCGAATACTTTTTCAGGTTGACGTAAAAATCGGCTGCCTTCTTGCCTGCTTCATTGTCGACGATCACATCGTTGGGATCGTCCGGATTCAACACCAATCCACCTGCCTGCCAAAGCCAGGGCAGGAAATAGTAGCTGGACTCGTAATCTGTTGCAAAGATAGCATAGCCATACTTTTTGTTTGCTGCATCGGTCAGCTTCTCGGCGTCCGCCTGGAACTCTTCCCAGGTTGTGGGTGGCTTGTTGGGATCCAGTCCAGCTTCCTGGAAACGATCAGTACGGTAGAACAAGCCTGTAGTCTCGCCATCGATCGGCAGGCCATAGTAGCTGCTCTCGACGGTAGCTGCCGATAAGAAGGCAGGCAGGTAATCGTCTGTTTTAATCACGTTGCTCTTGGAGATGAAATCGTCTAGTTTGACCAGGGCGCCGCGCAGACCGAACTCCCCAAGCGTGCCAGAATCGATATAAGCTGCATCGGGTGGGTTATTGGCAGCGATCTGGGTGAGTAATTTGTCATGCATCTCCTCGGAGGGGATGTCTTGGAATTCGATCGTGATATTCGGATAGAGATCGTGGAACTCCTTGGCCAGGACTTCCCATTCATCATCTGGCTGGCCGGTGTGTACCCAGGAAGCAAAGGTGAGCGTGATCTCCTCATCGGGGACAACGATATCCGGGCTAAATTGCGCAGGGTCGAGCGTACCTCCTGTCGCCGGCTCGGTAGGTGCTTCGGTGGGGGCTGCTGTTGCAGCTTCGGTCGCAGCTTCAGTTGCTGCTTGCGTGGGAGCTTCAGTCGCAACTGGAGCCTGCGTTGGCGCAGCGGTGGCGGGAGCGCACGAAGCAAGCAGCATTGACGCCACCAGGAGCAGTGCTGTGACTGCCCAACCTAAAGATCTTTCCTTTCGCATTTCTTCCTCCTCGGAATAGTGTGAGATGCCCGGCATTACGATTGTGTCTTTGCTCGATTCGGCGAGTCAACAGCGTCCGGGACTGCCGGACTTAATCCAGGCGCTGATGATCCCATAAATGGATCAAGTTCCTTTGTGCTGCGTCGGATAATTAACTCTGGCACAAGGACAAGATGGCTGGGGGGACGGTTTTTTCGAGAAATCCGGTCAACAAGCAGATTTACAGCCTGCGCACCGATCTCTTTCTTGGGTTGAGCGATTGTAGTGAGTGGGGGATTAGTAAAGCGTGCAAGTTCCAGGTCGTCATAGCCAACGACCGCTAGATCTTTGGGAATAGAATAACCAGCTTCGGCGGCAGCCCGTAAAGCACCCAATGCCATCAAGTCATTTAAAGCAAAGATGGCTGTAGGTCGGGGATTCATCTTAAGAATGAAGTGCGTGATTTCCATTCCAGATTGCGCATGATAGTCGCCGCGTATGACCAGGTTTTCATCGTACGAAATACCTGCTTGCTCAAGTGCATTTCGATATCCAATGATCCGTTCTGCACTGGGCGTGATACTTGATGGACCGGCTATGCAAGCAATCCGTTTATGACCGAGTTCGAGCAAATGATGAGTCGCAAGAAATCCTCCGAGCTGATGATCCGTCAACACGGCATCGACCTCGACATTTGGCAGATCACGGTCAATCATAACAACCGGCATATTCTCGCGCAGTAAAAAATCCAGTGAATCAGCCTGGTCACCAGCTGCCACAAAAATGATCCCATCCACTTGTTTCTTGCTCAAAACGTCTACATAGAACAACTCTCTCTTCGTATCCAGTTCCGTATTGCATAGAAAGACGCTGTATCCTTTTTTGAAGGACTCGTCTTCAATGCTGCGGCTGATCTCCGCAAAAAAGGGGTTTGCGCTATCGGGCAGCACTAAACCAATGGTATTTGTCTTTCCCTGGCGAAGGGAACGCGCCAATGCATTCGGGCGATAATTCAACGAAGACATCGCGGCTAAAACACGCTCGCGAGTTTCCTGCGAAACAACTCGAGTATTGTTTATGACGTGCGAAACTGTTGCATAGGAGACCCCCGCGTTTTCAGCTACTTCTCGGATCGTTGCCATCTATGGATTTCCTTGAGAAAATCTGGTATACTCACCGTAGGTAAACGTTTACGCAAACGTTTTTATCATTATAGCCAAAGGTTTACCGAGAGTCAACCCCCATTTCATCAAGACTTTCCAGTCGTTGGCTGGATCCCAGGAGTGCCAGTTGAAAACAATTACCGATGGGACATTGGAACATGTAAAACACCTGGCGGTCCATATCGGAAGTCGTTTGATTGGATCAACGGCTAATCTCGCAGCAGCTGATTACATCAGCGAAGTTTTTAAAAAGAATTCCCTCTCATTAGAAAAGCAAGAGATTTCCTGCCCCAACTGGATTGAGGAGAATGCTTCTCTTGAACTCAATGGAGAGCTACTCGAAGCCTCTGCAAACACTTTTTCTCCTTCCTGTAATGTCAGCGCGGCAACAACCCCTATAAGCACTCCGGCGGAACTGGAGTCAGCCTTAATCTCCAATAGGATACTCATCTTCTATGGGGATATGGCACAGACTGAACTCGCGGCGAAGTCAGCAATTTATGTTTCAGAACGTGACCGTCGGATCGTCCAACTCCTGGAAGAGAGACGACCCGCAGGAATCATTACCATCAACCCTACATTACATGCCCGTTGGCGTTTGATTGAAGATTTTGACCTCGATATCCCGTCTGTTACCGTCTCAGCCCATTCTGGTCTAAAACTATTAAAAAATCCGGGCGCAATCGTACAAATGAATATTACTACCCATCGGTCCCCAAGTTACACGGCAAATATAATTGGCCGGCTGCCGGGCGAACTTCCCGAACGGATTGTGTTTTGTGCTCACTACGATACCAAGGTCGATACCCCTGGCGCCTATGATAATGCCGCCGGTGTGGGAGTTCTCCTCACCTTAGCTGAACTTTTATCACAGAGAAAGCATCGACACACAATAGAATGGGTCGCCTTCACTGGCGAAGAAGGTTACGGCTTAGGAGATATGGAATACGCGCGAAATGCGCGCAGGACTGAGAATGGATTCGATCAAGTGACAGCAGCCCTCAATTTTGACGGGGTTGGACCTTTTACGGGGACAACGAGTGTCGCTTGTTTTGCTGCCTCCCAGGCGTTGGAAGTACGCCTCGATCATATGATTGAGAAGCATCCCGGAGTAGTAAAGGTTGATCCCTGGCCAGCCAGTGATCACTATATTTTCTACTCCAATGGAGCGCCGAGTATTGCTTTTAGCAGCAAGGGGATCAAAGATATATATCACACTTTATCCGATACATTTGAATGGATCAGCGGCGATAAGTTGGCTGAAGCGATCCAGCTTGCTCTGGATCTCATTGAAGTATTGGACAGTGAGGGTTTATCATGGAGTCGTTCAAAGAAATAATCTTGAGATCCAGTTTTGTGTTGAGAGGAGGCTAATCCTTTCATGAGTCATTATATTGGCGTTGATCTTGGTGGAACGAATTTGCGTGCAGCAATCGCAGATACAGACACAGGTGAGATTTGCTACCAACGCAAGTGCCCAACTCTGGCGACTGAGGGTCAAGAGGCTGTGATTCAGCGGATTGTTCAACTCATCACAGAGTTAACACAAGTAAGCGGGATAACAGCAAACGATATTAAAGGCGTGGGTATCGGTGTACCAGGGACTCCGGATGTGGATACTGGAGTCATACAATTTCTGCCAAACCTGCCAGGCAAATGGTTGAATGTTCCTCTCCAGACCATCGTGCAAGAGCAGGTGCATCTGCCTGTTGCACTGATCAACGATGTGCGCGCAATAACCCTCGGGGAGTGGATGTTCGGCGCTGGCCGAGGTGCGGAAACAATGGTCTGCCTGGCGATTGGAACTGGCATTGGGGGCGGAGTGGTGGTGAACGGACAATTCCATCTAGGCATTGGCGGGACAGCAGGCGAATTCGGTCATCATGTTGTAGAGGTAGATGGACTCCCCTGTGGTTGTGGGGGAAAGGGTTGTTTGGAACTGTACGCCTCCGGTCCGGCTATTGCTGCCATGGGTATGAAGGAAGTGATGCACGGTCACACCACACGGATTGGCGAGTTGGTTAACTATGACCTGAATCGAATCGATGCAGAAATCATCTTCCAAGCTGCGCGCGAAGAGGATCCCATTGCGAAGGGGATCGTAGAGCGCGCCGGGATGTATTTAGGGATCGCCGTGGGAAACATTTTGGGAATTATCAGTCCTCAAAGAGTGGTCTTTGCCGGTGGAGTCAGTCGTGCAGGTAATTTACTGCTTACTCCGATTGTAAAAACAGTGAACGAGCGTGTACATGTCATTCCCGTGGCGAAGGTGGAATTTGTACTAGCCGAACTGGGAATTGATGGTGGATTGGTTGGTGCGGCGCTTTGGGCAAGACGCCGATTCGAGGGGCGATGAGAGTACTTATATAAATAAGGAGAATAGATCTTGAACAATCATATAAATTCTCAAAAGGGAATCGCAATCGGAAGCGACCATATTGGTTACCCTTTAAAGGAAGAGATAAAGAAATATCTGGAGGAATTGGGCTACGCCTACCAGGACTTTGGCACAACATCCGCGGAACGCGCAGATTATCCTCTTTTCGCTAAAGAAGTTACCTCTGCAATCTTCTTGAAAAAGGCTGATCTGGGAATCCTGATTTGTGGTACTGGCGTGGGCATGTCAATCACAGCCAACAAAGTCAAGGGAATCCGCGCTGTGGTATGCAGCGAAGCATATTCTGCAATGCTTTCGCGTCAACATAACGACACGAATATCTTAGCCCTAGGGTCGCGGGTGGTTGGACCTGAGGTGGCTAAGATGATTGTTAAGGCTTGGCTAGACGCCGAATTTGAAGGCGGTCGGCATGCTTCCCGGTTGGAAATGATTTCGAAGATGGAAGCAGAAACGCAGGGGCAGGAAGATTTCACAACCGAAGATTTGCTTTCTCAAACACGAATTAAAATCGCTGAAACCGGCAAGATGGTTTTCAAGCGTCACTTGACCGATGCTGCGGGCGGGAATATCAGTATTCGAGTTGGCGACTCAGTTTGTATCACGCCGCGCTATAGTGGCAGCAAACGTCATTGGCAACTTCGACCGAATCAGGTGCTGGTCAGTGACTTGCAAGGCAACAAGTTCGAAGGGGATGGAGATATTTCGCGCGAAGCAAAAGTACATTACCGACTCTACAAAGAATTTCCGGACGGTACGGCTGTCCTTCATTCGCACCCGCGCCATGTAATGGTCTTTGTTGCCTCTGGTCAGCCAATCGAACCAATCCTGGAAGCCACGCTAAAGTTTGGGACGATTCCTGTGGTGAAGAATTTCGCCCCGGCCCATTCCGAGAAGCTAGCCGATTTTGTTGCCGAGGCAATGCAAGGTAAAGAGGAAGCAATTCGTAAATATGCCGTAGCAGTCATGGCACCCTGGCATGGATTGTTCGTCATCGGCAAGGATTTAGATGCGGCTTTTGATTTGACCGAACGAATCGACACCAATGCGTATTGCATTCTGATGAGTCGATTGCTGCCCGAGGGCGGACCAATGGATCCAGAAACGATGCAAACGAGATTACGAGAAGCGATCCAAACCTTTAATGATCATCAATGATCATCACCCTCACTCCTAACACTGGGATCGATCATACTCTGCAAATATCCAGTTTCCAACTAAACGATACAATCCGCGCCACTGACTCTGCCTGGGGTATGGGAGGTAAAGCCACGGATGTCTCGTGGATTCTTGGCAAGCTCGGTATTCCCACACGCGCGCTTGGTTTTGCAGCGGGACCGAACGGGCTACGGATGGAAAAGATGCTGCGCCAGCGTGGTGTCGAGACAGAGTTCGTATGGGTGGATGGAGAGACACGACTGAACTCCGTCATCATTGTTCCCAGTGAGGGGCAGTCAACCATTACCTCTTCAAGCTTGAATGTTTCTCCGGAGCATTTATCCGAATTCAGCACTCGATATCAAAAAGCACTGGAGGGCGCGACCTGCGTAGTGGTGGGTGGCAGCCTTCCTGGTGGTGTACCGGTGAACTTTTACGCGGAATCAATTGCGCAGGCACATAACTATGGAGTGCCGATTATCTTTGATTCCAGCGGACCGCCGCTTATCGCAGGGATTAAGAGTCATCCTGAACTCATAAAACCAAATCTGGTGGAATTGGGTGATGTGCTAGGATATCAACCCGCATCCCATAAGGAAGTGAAACAGGCAGCCGAGAAATTACGTGACGAGTTTGGTACTGATGTAATCGTTACGCTCGGCGAGAAAGGGGCGATTGCCGTTTTTAGAGATGCTTCGTATTTGATCCATCCCATTTCGATTCCAGTTGTGAGTTCCGCGGGTGCTGGGGATGGCGTCCTGGCAGGTATGGCACTTGCCTACTTGCACAAAGAATCGCATGAATATGGTTTGCGATATGGTTTTGCCCTGGCGGGTGCCATCTTAAGAACATTAGCAACTGCTGATTTTCTGGTTGATGATTATCATGAGCTGCTGCCCCGCATTCGCATCGAACCACTTTAATGATACGGATGTGAGACCGGAATTTCACGCCTTTCATCTGCAGAACAAGCGAGGTGAATGATGAAATTGACACTGATCGGCGGAGGAGGCGTGCGCGCCCCTATGTTTGTCAGTTCCGCGCTACGGCGCGCGAAGACAATTCACTTGGACGAGATTTGTCTGATGGACATCCGCCCCGAGAAGTTAGAAATCATAGCAGCGATCAGTCGCCAGGTTGGCTTGATGATGGACAGCCGCGTGCACATTACCCACACAACCGATCCGGTCGCCGCGCTGGATGGAGCTTCGCACGTGGTGACAGCCATCCGCGTCGGCGATGAGCCAGGACGGGTTCTCGATGAGCGGATCGCACTGAAACATGGTGTGTTAGGACAGGAAACGACTGGACCTGGTGGGTTTGCAATGGCAATGCGCAGTATTCCAGCAATTGAGTACTATGTAAGTATCATAGCCAAATACTGCCCGAAAGCCTGGTTGTTCAATTTCACCAATCCAGCTGGGCTCGTGACTCAGGCTCTAAGGAATCAAGGCTTTGAACGTATCGTTGGGATTTGCGACGGTGCCAATGAGGCTCAACATCAAGTTGCGAATTGGCTAAAGATCAATCATCGCGAATTGCGTCCACAAGTGTTTGGGCTGAATCATCTCTCGTGGACGCGCAGCATTGTGCATGGGGATGAGGAAGTGCTATTGCCATTGCTGAATGACTCCGATTTTCTGGCATCCTCCTCGCTAAGAATTTTCCAGCCTGAATTGATCAAACAGTTTGACATGTGGTTGAACGAATACCTTTATTACTTTTATTATTCTGAAAAAGCGGTCGCGCAAATCCTCGGTGGTGGGAAAACACGCGGCGAGGAAATCCTGGAATTGAACCAGCACTTGCTGGAGCAGTTGACCAATCTGGATGTGACTCAAAATCCAGCGAAGGCGCTGTCGGTGTATCAGAGCTACAATGATCGGCGTGGTGCAACATATATGCATTATGCGCGACCTAATGCACCCTCCTTGGAGCAAGCTGACCAGAACGCCAATGCTTCCGCGCCAAGAGAATTTGATGCCGAGGGAGGTGAAGGTTATGCCAGGGTTGCGCTCGATATCATCCAAGGGTTGGAGGGCAATGAGCCTGTGTACACCGCGCTAAATCTACCTAACGAAGGTTCCATCGCTTGTATGACCGTCGGCGATGTAGTCGAAGTCAGCTGTATGGTCGATGCAAGCGGCATTCATCCGATACCCATTGGACAAATTCCTGAACATCAAGAACTGCTGATGCGTTCTGTGAAATATTATGAGAATTTAGCGGTTCAATCCATTTTAGAACGCTCCCGCGAAAAAGCCGTGATGGCGTTGATGGTTCATCCGCTAGTGACGTCTTATTCGCGTGCAACCGCATTGGTCGATGAATACCTGTCTGCCCATCGACAATATGTGGGCGAATGGCATTGACTCTTGCTCTCCCATACTGAAGAGTGAATATGCTTGACGTCCTATTGCCTAGTGCTTATTTCTGTGACTTCGTTTTTACCGGCTTGCCCGAACTTCCTAGATTGGGCGATGAAATCTTCTGTAACGGATTTAAGGTCATACCGGGAGCAGGGTTTATCCCAGCAGTAGCCCTGACTCGCCTAGAGCTGCAAGTGGGTTGGGCTTGTGATTTTGGAAATGACTTTTTCAGCCGCTATGTGCTGGAGGAGGCAGGCAGACAGAACCTGAATCGCCATCTGTTTCGGTTTCACGATCAAGCCTTGCAGGCGATCACAGTTGCGTATTCGTTTGTTCACGAACGTGCCTTTCTCAGTTATCTAGATCCATTACCTGCAAATGATTTGGTCGCTTTAGTGCGCCAGAATCCTGCGCGCTTTCTGCTATTGATGTCATTTCAGTATGGGAATGATTTTGATGAAACCGTTCGTATTGTCCATGAGCTGGGTTCGCAAATATTCATGGATGGTCAGGTGTCAGGAGATGCTACGCTAGCGAATCCACAAGTGGTAAAGGCACTTAGATCTGTTGATCTCTTCGCTCTAAATCAGAAGGAGGCACTGCAATTAACTGGGGAGAAAAATATCGAGTCTGCTCTGGAGCGTTTAGCGGAATTCACTCCAACGGTTGTAATTAAATTGGGTGCAGATGGAGCAGTTGCCCAAAGAAATAAGGAACATGTGCACGCGCCCGGAATTCCAACGGATGTGGTAGACACTACTGGAGCGGGCGATAATTTTAATTGCGGGTTCCTTTATGGACTTCTCCATAATTACTCTTTGGAAGATTGCTTGCGTTGTGGAAATTTTTGTGGCAGCCGTTCCACAACTGCCTATGGAGGTTGGGAAGCATCTCCGTCTGCAAGTCGTTTGGAAGCATATCTGACACAAACCGATACATAAATCACTACTGGGGAAAATAAAGGTAGTGGTTAAGTCGAGGTGATGATGCTTAACGCGAATTACGCGAATGGAACAAATCACGCGAAAAGCTCAGAAAAATTCGCGTTATTCGCCGAATTGGCGGCGTTCGCGTTCAAAAAAAGGCAATGTCATGAAAGTCTTGTGGGGCTTGAAGCCGGTATCACTTATCCCTAGACCACTACCAAAATAAATTTGCTGCTTCTAATTCCTTAAATTCCAAAGTGGGGCTGGGTAAGGAAGCTGAGTGAATCTATAGGTAGAAGGTTTGAGCCGTGTGGGGATAACAGGAACTCCATTCTTTCGTTCTTCCTTAAAGAAGGGGTATTTCTATGGTTACAGCGAAATGGAAGACCTATGAAAGAAAGGAGCACAGTATGAAACTCAAAGAGATCATGACAAAAGAAGTTGAAGTTGTCCACCCAGATGACTCTTTGCAGGAAGCGGCTCAGAAGATGCGGATTCGCGACGTGGGGTATTTACCTGTTTGCGATGGCGACCGTTTGGTCGGCGTTGTGACAGATCGCGATATTGTTTTGCGGTCAATAGCAGATGGTACTGACCCGAACACGAGCATTGGACGCGACTTAATGACGTCCCCTATCATCTATTGCTTCGACGATCAGGATGTACAAGAAGCCGCTAAGCTAATGGAAGAACATCAAATCCGCAGAGTGGCGGTTGTGAGTCGAGACAACAAACGGCTGGTAGGTGTTGTCTCTTTAGGTGATATTGCCACCAACGGCACCAAGAAAACATCTGCAGAAGTTTTGCAGAGCGTTTCTGAACCGACAGGTTAAATCAGTATAGGTGGAATGCGAACATTACAATGCACTGCTGAAACTCAGCAGTGCATTGTTTTAATAGACCTCTTGCAGAAGTCACTTGTAGGTCAGGCTTACTGCGACACTTGCACCCGATTTGCTTGGCAAAT
>WNFZ01005319.1_pt1 | contig 12919 bp, 14 predicted proteins | sample 5400081 | NCBI WGS metagenome assembly WNFZ01 (sample SAMN13153365, study PRJNA577476) | soil metagenome | isolation source: 80 cm soil or saprolite under grassland replicate 1 | place: USA:California | collected 2016-06-15
CGCTTCCGGCAAGGGGGAATCCGAGAGAATGAGCGGTATGCCGTGCAACAACAGCGGGCTGACCAGGTTCGAGAATCCGTAGGAATGCGCGAGTGAAATGACGCCCAGGTTGGGCTCATCGCGCCGCAGTCCCATCGTCGCCACGATGTTGTCCGCGTCGGCCATCAGTTGTTCGGCCGTAAACGCGATCACTCTCGGCGCGCCGCTGGTGGCCGACGTGGTCTTCAAGTGAACGCAACCGGCTGGCACGTGGGAAAACTGCGGCCGGGTTTGTCCCGCTTCCACCGGACAGACCGCCTGGCCGGTCCTCCAGGCGCGCAGCACCCGCAAAATGAATTCGGCGCAAATCCCGCGCGGGTAAACGACCGCGCCGCTTTCGCTCGACCCCCTTTCCGCGATGGCATCCAATTGCCGGAACGTCCACTGCCGGCCGCCGACCGAATCGCGCAGCGCCAGTTCATCGCCGTTTTCGCGCACGATTTGTCGCCAGCGTTGGTAAAGCATTGTCAGTTTGGTAACCCAACGCTAGCTTTTGCCGCAAGCGCGAATGCGGATGCCAGTTCCAGAACCGGAAGACCCACCCTGCGAATGGGCGCGCGACGGCTCGAGTCGCGGCGGGCCCACGAGGCGTGACAATCTTTTGTCCCATGTGGGACAAAAGTTGGTCGCGGCACTGACGGAGCGGTCTCACGTCACTTCCTCGGGATCAGGAGGTCTGAGACTCCAGAAAAACTTCAAACTTCAAATCCCCAGGAAACAACGACCGCGGTATTCCCGATCGGAGGGGCCCGAAGTGAAGCGGATGGTCTGGAGCTCGGGATTTGGAGCTTCTTTGGTGTTTGGAGCTTGGAACCGGGTGTTTCCAAATTTGCGTTTGATGGTTGAAGCCTGGCGCTTCCCTGCGTGCTTCGCCGTCTCAAGGAACATCACGTTCCTGGCCTGCCTTGCGCTCACTCTGATCGGCTGCACAACCTCGCCACCCGCGGTCCCGGGCGCGGGACGGTTCCATTTCGAACAGGACACCTTTGCTTACGCCAATCAATTGGTCTGGGAATATCGCTTCGACGAACAGGGCAAATGGACCAGCAAACCGCGCGAGCCGAAACCCGATTACACACACCACTGCTTCGTCGTCGCCCGCGCGGCGAAGCAATTCTTCACGCGCGCGCGGTTCGATCCGGGCCGGCCCGCGGCCGACGTGAAAACGTACCGGCGTTTGATTCGCAAAGTCGCTTCAACGAACCCGCACCGCAACCTGCCCGACGACGAAAAGATCGTCATACCCGGCTACGCGAACCTCCGGGAGTTCAGCGTGGCGCAGGAAAAGCTGTTGAAAGCAGAGTGCGGTGGCTCCTGGCGAAGTTATTTTCAACACGGCCACTGGCGGATGATCTGGCCGTTCACCCGGCGTCATCAGGAAAAGACCGCGGAGGAATTGGTGAATGATTTGAAACAGAACCGGCCGCCGGTCGTTCATCTGGTGCGCTTTCCGAGCCTGACCATCAACCACGCGGTGCTGCTGTTTGATTGCATCGAGACCGGACCCGAAATCCGATTCGCGACCTACGACCCGAACTCGCCGGCCGCGCCGGTGACACTTACCTACAACCGCGCTGCGCGCACGTTTTCCCTGCCGACGAATTTTTATTTCCCCGGCGGCCGCGTGGATGTTTACGAGATTTACCGGAGTTGGTGTTATTGAACGAAACCTCTCATTCAAAGCCGTTCCCGTCCGGCGTAACCCGATTGCAAATCGTGCCAGAACTCGATGTCCTCTTCGTCCTGTTCCCAGCAGAGAAACACTTCTTTGCCCCCGCGGATGGCCGGAAAATCGATCAGGCCGCGATCGAGGTCCTTGATTTGAATCTCCCGCTTCTGAAATTCACCCAGCGTCGCCGTAATGTCGGCCAGCGTTCTGACCCGTTGATTGACGGTACTGCCGCCCGCATCGTGGCCGGCGGAGAGCAAGCCGGCGAGTCGCCGGTCGTGCTTGTCGAGCTGCTGCCGCAACTGCGAAAGGCTTTTCAACCATTGGCGAATCTGCGGCAGCAACGCCCGCGCTTCGTCGCGGGTGTAATGCTTTTTAAAGAGGGGGTCCATGTCTCACTCCGAGGGCCCGGGCGCGGCGGAAGTGGGCCGGAGCTTCTTTTTGATCTCATCGTTCGGCTCCAGCTCAATTGACTTGCGCCAGGCCTCCTGCGCTTTGTCAAATTCCTTCAACCCGGCGTAAATATCTCCCAGGTGGTCGTACAACGTCGGGTCCGGTTCTCTGGATTGTTGAACGGCCTTTTGCAGCCAGTCCAGCGCCTGGCGCGGCTGCTTCAGCTTGAACAGCACCCAGCCCATGCTGTCGAGGTAAGCCGCGTTTTTCGGCTCCAGTTCCACGGCCTTTTCGATCAGCTTTTTCGCGTCGTCGAGTTTTTCACCGCGGTCGGCCCACATGTAGCCGAGGTAATTCATCGCTTCGGCGAAGTTCGGCGACAGCTCGAGGCACCTGCGGAAATACTTCTCGGCCTCCGCGAAGTCGCCGTTGCGTTCGAGCGTCGAGCCGTACTGAAAATAAAACAAATAAGTCAGGCTGTCCGGTTCGCTGGCCTTCGCGATGACTTCGGCTTCCATGAAATGTTTGACCGCCTCGCCGTACTCTTTGGCGCGCGCATGCGCCGCGCCGCTGAGAAACTCCAGCACGAAATTCGGTTTGAACCGCGCCCGCGCCTTTTCCAACAGACCGAGCGCGTCGCCGGGCTTGTTCAAATTGATTTTCAACTCGGCCAGCCGGTAATAGACCGGCTCAAACTCCGGCCGGAGCCTCAGCGCCTGTTCGAAATACTCGGCGGCATCGGAAAACCGCTTCTCCTGATAGGCGATGTTGCCGAGGAAAAAATAGGCCTGCTCGTTGCGCGGGTTGTCGCGCGATATCTCCTTCAACTGTTCCTCCGCTTTGTCCTTTCTCCCCGTGCGCAGGTAGATGTCCGCGAGGTTCTCGCGCGTGCCGGGCAGCGCGGGAAAACGATCCAGCAACTCCAGGTAATATCCCTCGGCCTTGGAAAACTCGTTCATCAACTTATATCCCTCGGCAAGTTTTTGAATCAGCATCAGGTTTTGCGGCTTGAGCTCCGCGCCACGGCCCAGCGCGGCGAGGACCTTCGGTTTGACCGTCGGGCTTTCCTCCGGATGAAGCTGGCTGTAGTTGGCGTAAAGCCCGGCCAATTCGACCCAGAATTCCGGGTCATCTGACGACCGGCCGGCGGCATCATCCAACACTTTGAGCGCCTCGCCCGGTTGACGGTTTTCCTGATGGATCGCATATAAATTCCGGTAACCCATCAGCAGGTCCGGAGATTTGCCGATCGCGGCGAGATCCGCTTTGATGGCCTGGTCGGTCCTTCCCGCCTCGGCACAGGCCCGGCCCAGCCAGGCGAACAGCGTTCCCGAGGCGCGAGGCGAGGCCGTTGCTTTGGTCAGCAAATCAACCGCTTTGTCCGCCTGCCGGTTCTGCAAAAAACGGCGCGCCAACTCGATAATAAGCACCTCGTGGCCTGGATCGGCCGCCGCGGACTTGAGATAATGTTCCAGCGCCATGGTGTCGTCATCGTTCAATTCGGCGCTGATTCCGGCGGCAAAATGCGCGATGGCCCGCACGCGGCGTTCTAGCGATTCCTCGCTCGTCTCGCCGGCGGATTTCGCCGCTTTTATCCCCTTTCCACCCGGCCGGCCGGAATGCTCCTCCGCCGGCGGCCCGGTCGCGCAGCCGCTCAACAGCGCCCCGGCCAGCAGCGCCAGCACGGCCGCCCGATGAAGCTCACGATTCATTGACTCTCAAGACTTCGCCACTACAAACGCGCAGTCCCGCCGGAGCGGGACTGGCCTCGTGTAAACTGGTAGCACTGCTTTGGCGCGGCGGCAACTTACTGCTGCCAGGTGCGCTTCTTGTGGCGATGCAGGCGCAGCTTCTTGCGTCGTTTGTGTTTGTTGATTTTGGCTTTTCGACGTTTTTTTAGTGATCCCATAATTTCTGTTGGTTTCCAGCCAACCACGTGATTCAAAGTGTCCCGGTTTCCCACGTCCGGCGCGACGAGTGTGTTCAAAGGGCGCCCGCGCGTCAAGCGCATCACTCCGGGATCAATACACCACTTTGTTCAGCGGATACTCAATGATGCCCTCCGCGCCGGCCGCTTTCAATTGCGGGATCAGCTCGCGGACGACGTGTTCGTCAATGATCGTCTCCACCGCCACCCAGCCCGCCAGGCTCAGGTGCGAGATGGTCGGGTTGCGCAAGGCCGGCAACCTTTCCAGCAACAGGGCCAGGTTCTTTTCCTCGATGTTCATTTTCAAACCGACCTTCGTTTCCGCCTCCAACGCGCCCTTCAGCAGCATCGCCAGCGTCTCGATCTTTTCCCGTTTCCATTTCTCCTTCCATGCCGCGTGATTGGCGATCAAGCGCGGCGTCGAAACCAGCAGCGTGTCCACGATGCGCAGCTTGTTCGCACGCAGCGAAGAACCGGTCTCGGTGATTTCCACGATCGCGTCCACCAGTTCGTGCGCTTTCACCTCGGTGGCGCCCCAGGAGAATTCCACGTCCGCCTTGACACCCTGTTGCCGCAGATACTTCCGGGTCAGGTTGACGACCTCGGTGGCGATGCGTTTGCCGTTCAGGTCCTTGACCGAGTGGATCGGCGAATCCTCCGGCACCGCCAACACCCACCGCGCCGGCTGCCGCGTCGCTTTGCTGAACAGAAACTCGCCGACTTCATGCACGTCCGAGCCGTTCTCCTGGATCCAGTCGTAACCGGTGATACCGCAATCCAGGTAGCCGTGCTCGACGTAACGGCTCACCTCCTGCGCCCGGATCAACCGGATCTCCAGTTCCTCGTCATCCACGTAGGGAACATACGAGCGGCTGCTGACGGAAATGTTAAAGCCGGCCTTGCCCATCTTTTCGATGGTGGCCTGTTCCAGACTGCCCTTCGGCAATCCGAGTTTTAAAACGGTTTCACTCTTGTTCATGCGATGAATTCCGCTTTGCGCGCCGGCGCGAATACAACTTCGCTGATTTCTTCACCCGCGTGACGGGATTGATCGCCCAGGCCCGTCGTGGCAGCGAAATCTTTTTCTTCCGCTTTTTCATGACTCCCGACGGCGAACGGTCCGTCGTCCCTGCGCCAGGACTTCTCCGCGCAACACCGCGGCGAGCGCCGCCGGATACAGTTCCCGTTCCGCCTCCTGAATCCGTTCGTGCAGCGTGGCGGGTGTATCGCCGTCCCGCACCGGCACCGTTTGCTGCGCAATGATCGGCCCGGTGTCCACGCCCTGATCCACGTAATGGACCGTGCATCCGGTGAACTTGACGCCGTAATCCAACGCCTGTCTCCAGGCTTCCAGACCGGGAAACGACGGCAGCAAAGCAGGGTGAATGTTGACCACTCGCTGGGCAAAAGCACGGAGAAAATCACCTTTCAGTATCCGCATGAACCCGGCCAGCACAACCAAATCCACGCGCTCCTGCTCCAACGCGGCGATGTACGCGCGCTCGGCCTCTTCGTCGAGTTTCGTCCGAAATTTCCCGGGCCGGATGAATTCGGCGCGTATCCCCCGCTCTTTTGCCCGCGCCAGAATCCCCGCCTCGGCCACATCGCTGATCACAATCGCCACGGCCGCGGGAACCACTCCCGCCCGACACGCCTCGGCAATGGCCACCAGGTTCGAACCTTTGCCCGATCCGAGAATGCCCAGCTTTTTCTGCTCGCCCACGCGCCGCTTTTACTAACAGAGAGCCGCTTCAACACAAGGACAAACCCGGCCGCGACGGGATCTTCCAAATCAGGAACAACCTCCGCGCCGTCCCCGTTGATTCTCACCTGAGCCGGCTCATGAAATGGCCGCTACGGTTGCACGGCGCGATAATATCGGTGCGGATAATCCGCAGCCGCCGGATCCATAAACTCAGAGGCGCTGTTCGTGGCCACCAGATTGGTGAGGGAAAACCAATTCGACAGATCGGTGGAAGCTCTGATTTCGTAATTCTGACCCGCCGCACCGCTCAGTCGGAGGCCGAATGAACCGTCCGCCTGCCACCCCACCGCATCGAGAGTGAAGGGTGTCGGCGCTGGCGGAAAGGTGATTTCCCAAATGCCCTGGTTGCCGCCGTATTCGATGACGTAAACCTTGTTGCTGATGATCTCGGCATCGATCGGATTGGAAAATCCGCCGATTATTCGTGTGACACGCGCCTGATAATTCGTGTTCTCCAGCCTGGTCAAATCGAGATCAACCATGTCCTCGCTGGGGTCCTTGAATGGTCCGGGAACACTCGTGCCGTTGGAATCGCCTGGCGTCCAGCTCAGCATGAAACCGTGATTGCGATAAGGTGGCGCCATCGCTCCCGCCGTGTCGAAAACCAGACCAAGCGGTGACCGGTGCGCGGTGAAGGTGCTCAGCGTCTGGCCCTGTCCGGATGCTTCTTTGATCGATCCATCCGCCGGGTCGCGATAACTGTCGGCGTCCGGCCCGAGATTGATCACCGGCTCGGCGAAATTCGTCGGCGGCGGTGGAAACGTCGGGTCGTTTTGATAAAAGCCGCTCTGGACGGCAATGAACCGCGGGTCCAGCAGCCGATCAGTTCCCGGATCGTAGTCAGGGAATTGCTGTGGATTATCTGCCCCGCCGATGCGCCACGGAAAGCCGTAGTGCAGACCCGGCCGCAGCCAGTTCAATTCCTCCGACATATCCCGGTCCGGTCCGTTTTCGGTGGCGAACAAGTCGCCGTTCGGCGCAAAAGCGAGGTCAAACGAGTTGCGCGTCCCCTCCGCAAAAACATATCCCGCGCTCCGCAGCGCGGTGATGTCGTTCGCCAAAAGCAAATTGGAGCCGCCGGCCGGCAGCCGAAAAATTTTCGCCGTCAACGCCACCTCGCGCGCGCCAGGATAAAGGCCGCCGACAGACTGCACCTCCCCATGGTCGGTGCGCGAGCCGCTGTTGACGTAAATGTCATTGCCGTCGGGGCTCACCACCATGCCGTTGAAAACATGGTCGAACGCCGTCCGGCTCAGCGGATAGGGCTCCGTTTCCGCGAGCAATGACCAAGTGCGCCCGCCTCCGCCGTCCGGCACCCCTTTCATGATGCGCGCGAACGTGCTGTTGCCGCTGTTGGTTGTCGTGTTGCCAACGATGTAAATGGTCCCGTCCGGCCCGATGGCCATGCCTTGCGCACTGTCGGCAATACCGTGATCGGCGGCGCCGTAAACTTTGTTGCTCGTGGAAGTCCCGTTGCCGGGCATCAGATTGACCCGGTAGATGTCCCCGTTCATTTTCAGGTAATAGAGCTGATCGCTTCGCGGGTCCTTCACGATGCGAACCGAGTTCGCCCCGCCGCCCGTGGAGTTCAGGAGAAGGCGGATTTGAAGATTTGTATCGAGCACGAAGGGCGCCGGTCGAACGCTCCAAACACCGCAAAGGAACAGCCCCAACATTGCGACCAAACGAACGGCGGATTTGGAAGACATAAATTCGGCAAATCTTGCTGGCTCGCCCCGGCCGGGTCAAGGTGGGTGTAACGGGTAGGCGCGATCAAGAGTGTGCTTTGCGAAAGGAAGGGCTGTCGTTATAAACGAGCAATATGAACCAGAAAAAACTCCAGGGAAAAGTGGCGCTGATCACCGGCGCCAGTAGGGGACTCGGCAAAGCCATGGCGCTCGCGCTGGCCGACGCCGGCGCCAGACTCGCGCTGGTCTCACGCAACCTCGAACAGTTGAACGACACCGCCGCCGCCGTTCGCCGGCGGGAAACCGACGCCGAAGTGTTCCCGGCCGATGTGACCGACGAACAACAGGTCCGCCGGGCGGAACAAGCCATCGTGGAAAAATTCGGCAAGGTGCAAATTCTGATTAACAACGCCGGCATCAACCTGCGCAAGCCGGTTACCGACTTCACCCTCGACGAGTGGCGGAACGTGATGGACACCAATGTCACCAGCGTGTTTCTCCTCTGCCGCTCGTTCGTTCCTCACATGAAAGGCCAGGGTTACGGCCGCGTTATCAACCTGACTTCCATCATGAGCCACGTCGCGCTCAGTGGACGGACGGCGTACTGCACCAGCAAAACCGCATTGCTCGGCTTCACCCGGGCGCTGGCGTTGGAACTCGCTCCGGAGAAAATTACCGTCAACGGCATCAGTCCCGGTCCGTTCGCCACCGAACTGAACGCGCCGATCCTCCAAAACCCCGAATTAAACCAGCAATTCATCTCCAAAATTCCGCTCGGCCGCTGGGGTCAACCGGAGGAAGTCGGTCAACTGGCCGTCTATCTCTGCTCCGAAGAAGCCGGCTACATCACCGGCACCGATTTTCTGATCGACGGCGGTTGGACCGCGCAGTAGCTCCAGTGGCCGCCCGCCGTTTGACCCCCGGAAACCCCGGAATCGAAACAAAGCTTGGAGCCGTTCCATCTGCGCATCGGCGGTGACAGGCCGCCGGTGACGTTCCTGTTTTGCTCCGAGCGATGCGCTTCATTTCTGCCGCATCAACGTTGCGTCGGTCAATCTCTCCGGAAAACGCGGATTCGGATTGGTCACGAGGCTCATTCTTCTTCGCCAAACAGCAATTATTTCAGAGCCTCCTTGAGCACATCGGTGATGAACGATCCCTTCGCCTTGCAGTAATCGATTGAATCTTCAATGCCCATTGCGAGAATTGCGCGCTTCCGTTCCTCGTAGCGGTGACGCAGCTCAGAGCTGGCGCGAAGCGCCTCTCTAAAGCAGATCAATTCCCGGTGTTCATCCGAACCGAGCGCGATGACGTGGGCGTGAATCTGAAATGAGCGGCCAGCGTGTTCAACACGACCTACGCGCATGGGCCGGCTCTCCGGAAACAGCTCTCGCCCGCTCTGTTTCTGAAACCCTGAATCGTCCAGGACTGTCCTGGCACGAGCGAGCAAACCTTCCGGATGCAGAACCATCAAATCAATGATTCCCTTCCCGCCACAACCTGGTACCGAAGTGCTCCCCACATGCTCGACCCGCAGCAGCGGCTCGACGCCTTGGATGGCGCTACCGAGAAAGCGTGCGACCTCGACGACCTGTGGGTCGTAAGCACGAAACTCAGCGGGCATCGAAAGGTAAGGAACGAGGCGGAACACATCTGAGTTCTTAACATCAATCGGCCCCGAATGCACGCCCCCGCTTATTGCTTTCACCGATCCGATTCGCCGGAGCGCACTTCGTTATGCGGCTGGTGATACTGCATACAAATCCTCTGCCTTGTGCCACTCGTGAACGATGTCGCGCATCACAAGGGCGTGGTCGAACTCAACTGAACCCGCTGGAAACCGCTGCCCGTCTGCGAAGTAACTCGAATGAACGTCACTGACGGCCAAAGCACGAATGCGCCAATCAACTGTCCGTAATAGCAAGCCGTCCAGACGACCGCCGTCGCGAGTGACCGAGTATCCGAGGCTGCCGCCCTCGAAGAACGCTGACGCCTCGACCAGCGAACTGAAGCAGGACGAGGCAGGCAGGGAATCGGCGTCATCACCGATAACTCGGACAGCCACTGAGCCGTCCCGTGACTGCATCGACAACTCGATGTGACCGCCGGTGTCCACGACCGAGAATCTGGCCGGATGATGTTCGCCCGGGAACACACGCCCGCCGGCGACGCGATTGAGGAACGAGCCGGTGTCGCGGCGCGGGATGAACACGCCCTCGCGCTGGATTCCGGCTGCGTCCGTCCACTCGACTGCGATGCGGTGCGCGGCGTTCTCGCTGGACAGGCCCAGCGCGCCCGGCAATCCGGCAGGTCGTATCTGTTCCAACCGAATGAGGCAAATGCCGACGAGCGAATGGCCTTGGTGGAGCTTTGGTTCAAATGGCTGTGGAAGGATGCGCTGCACCACTGCGGGGTCGGCTCGGAAATTGACGAGCAGACGTCTCTTAATTGTGCCTTTGATGACTGGAATGCGCATGGGCAGAGCCGGCTAACGATCAATATAGGCCAGCGACCACAGCCGGCTTGTCCGGCCGTAGTCCCGCCTTTTGTTTAAGTGGAACGGTCGAACGAAGGCGGAGGACGCGCTCCGGCTGGAAGCGTCGCGTTGAAATTCTCCCGCACCGTCCGACTGCCCAACGGGGCGGCGGCTCGCTGAAGCGTCCTCGTTCGGCGTCACTTTCATCGCCTGTCTCTTCGCGGGAACTTGAGTATCGATCGCATCTGCTCTGGATGCCGCTAGTAATAGTGACACGTGACCGCCAGCTATCCTATCTGTCCCTGCCGCGGGCCCTGGCACGGTCCCGAAGCAGACCAAGAGTAACCGCTGATTTCCACTAATCCACGCTAATTTGATCAACGTTGATCAGCGAAGATTAGTGGTTAAAGAGTCTCCGCGTCACATCCGCGGGCTTCCGCCTTCTTGTCCAACGGGCCGTCCACCTTGTTGTTCAGGCCGTAAACTTCGCGCTTGCCCGCCAGCGCGACGAGTTCGACTTCCTTGGTGTCCCCCGGCTCGAAGCGGATCGCGGTGCCAGCGGGGATGTTGAGCCGAAAACCGCGCGCGGCGGCGCGGTCGAAATCAAGCGCCGTGTTCACTTCAAAGAAATGAAAGTGACTGCCGACCTGAATCGGACGGTCGCCCGTGTTGGCAACTCGAAGTGTCTTCGTTTCCAGGCCAACGTTCGCGTCGAGGTGCGCCGGCGATTTGGCGAGCGGCTGCAGCAGTCCTTCAATCGCTTTGAACGATCTATCCAGATGCCCAGCGGCAGGGCCAGGGCCGCCGCCAGCAAAAACCCCGCAGTCACCCGCATGACGCTGACCTTGACGTCGGTCCACAGGTTTTCGTCGGGCAGAAAGGCGCGGTCCGTCTCCCAGACCGTTTCAGGTGTGGGAAGAAAGACCCGCTTGACGAACGGCTGATGGCTCAGCCAGGCCCACAAGGCGAAGACGGCGATGAACCCGGCGGCAGCGAGCAGACAATAAACCCGGTGCGGAATCTCCTGGCGCAACGCAAACCAGCGAAGGCGCGGCGCGCGCCCGATGACCGACTGCGCTGCCGCGCGGTTCGTGGCTGCCGATGGATGGTTCAAGATGGATTTCGCCACCGTGCTTGAGTGCATGCGCTCGCGCCCTTTCCGACGAGATTTCCCTGCACTTTTTGTGCACCCCGAATCCCTGAACCGCCGACGCCAGCTTGGAGGACCCGGACTGCACTCTCCAGGTCCGCTGGCCCCGCCGGGTCGTTCATCGGCAGCTTCAACGCCTTCCTGGGCGCGCCTTGGGACCAGGAAGCTGCCCGTACGAACTTTTGTCGCATATGCAACATAAAATAGGTAGAAAGAAAGCTGGGTTCCTTGGAATAATCATTGGCAATCCCATGTTTTCTGGCTGTTTGTTCGCCGACCATGGACATGCGTTGACTAAACCTTGTCGCATATGCGACACAGTTCAGGAAGGGCGGCGCCAGGGTTCATGCGAAGGTTACTTGCTCAGCGCCTTTACGGATTCCGGTGGGACCACGCCTTGAGCGGCGACCGTCCCTTCGGCGGCACGACCGTCGGCGTGCCAAGGGTTAAAAACGCCGTGTCGCTGGGACTGAACCTCATCTACGTATTCTGATCCGGCACTGAGGCTGATGGTTTTTTTGAGCTTTGAGCTTTGAACTATTGGGTTTGACTTGGGAAATCTTTCGTGGCCTTCCGGCAAAGCCCCACAAACGTTTCTTCCGCCAGGGTCAGGCGCCGGCCCTGCCAGCACACAATTCCCCAGTTCCGTTTCAGCTTTCTTGTCCCCAGCGGCAGGGAGAACAGCGACTTCTCCCCCAGTTCTGATCGCCTCCATGTTCCCCAGCTCGATCACGGTATTGAGCACGATCTCTTCCTGGCCGAAAAAATCTTCGATGAGTCTGAAAGTGTAGCTGTTCCTTTTATAGAGGATATAAGGTTGCTTCGCGATCTGGGCTTGAACGGGTTGCCTGGCTTTGGCCCAAGGATGCAGGGGGCTGACGACAAAGATCAGCTCATCCGTGAAGAGCGGATGAAACTCGATCTCTCTTTCGTTCTTCGGTTCCAGCGTGATTGCCAAATCGATTTTATTGGCGCGCACCAATTCGACCGTCTCCAGAGTATCGGCCAGTTCCACGGTCACGCGGCTGTTCGGGGAGGTGCGATAAAACTCCTCCAGGACAGGCGGAAGAATATACTGGCAAAAGGCGGCGCTGGTCCCGATGCGGAGCCGGTCCTTGCCCCACTTCCCCAAATGTTCCAACGCAGCGCAAGCCTCGGACATTTCCTGAAGAATCTTTTCCGCGTGCTGCAACAGTTGCTCGCCAGCCTGGGTGAGCACGACTTTCTTGCGCCGCCTGTCTAAAAGGCGACACCCCACCCGCTTCTCCAGCTCTTTCAACGTGTGGCTGACGGCTGAAGGAGTCAGGAAAAGGCCGTTGGCGGCTTGCGTGAAACTGCCCGTGCGCGATAGCATTACGAAAGCTTGCAACTGCCGGCTATCAAGGACGGAGGTCATATAATGAATGCGGCTCAGTTCGTCATCAAAATGACTTTAGCAATGGACGGGCCATGTTCATTCAAAGCTCAAAGTTCAAAGCTCAAAGTCCAAAGGAATTACCAAGCTTCAAGTTCCAGAGTTGCAGTTCGCCTGGCTCCCGCCGGTGCGAGTTTGGCGACCGATGGCGCGGCCCGATTGAGCGAAGTCGGCGTCCACCACTGGAGCTTGACGATTTGGGGCTTCTCTTGAGCTTTGAACTTTGAGCTTTGACCTTCCTTGGCGGCTCCTCCTCTACCTTTCTACGCCGGTGCGTGTTTGGCGCAATGTCGCGGCCGTCTGACGAGCGTAATTGCAAAAAAAACTACTTTGCGGCTGTTGCAATTAACCGCGCATGAACAAATCGGTGCAGAGACCCGGCCGGCGGTGTGTGAAAA
>WNFZ01013993.1_pt1 | contig 12917 bp, 8 predicted proteins | sample 5400081 | NCBI WGS metagenome assembly WNFZ01 (sample SAMN13153365, study PRJNA577476) | soil metagenome | isolation source: 80 cm soil or saprolite under grassland replicate 1 | place: USA:California | collected 2016-06-15
TGGCTCGTCCGAACGTGAGATCGTTGACCTGCAGCAGGGCTACTACGAAGAGATGGACCAACTGGCTATCGCCAAGCCGCTGTGCAAAGCCGCCTTCCGCGTGCTGCATGCCGCGGACATCGGCATCGGCTTGGCGCGCGCGATCCGCGCTGCGGTTTCCGGGCGTCCGGGCGGCGTCTATCTTGATCTGCCGGCCAAACTTTTCTCTCAGGTGATGGACGCAGAGGCGGGCGTGAAGTCGCTCGTCAAGGTCATCGACCCGGCCCCTGCGCAGATTCCAGCCCCGGCTGCGGTCAAGCGCGCGCTAGACGTGTTGAAGACTGCCAAACGCCCCCTGATCATCCTTGGCAAAGGCGCGGCATACGCGCAGGTCGATGACGATATCCGCGCCCTGGTCGAGAAAAGCGGCATCCCTTTCCTGGCGATGAGCATGGCCAAAGGCCTCTTGCCCGACACGCATCCGCAATCGGCGGGTGCGGCGCGCTCGACGGTGCTGAAAGACGCCGATGTCGTGATGCTGATCGGCGCCCGCCTCAACTGGCTGCTGTCGCACGGCAAGGGCAAGACTTGGGGCGAGCCTGGATCAAAGAAGTTCATCCAGATCGACATCGAGCCCAAGGAGATGGACAGCAATGTCGAGATCGTCGCGCCGCTGGTCGGCGATATCGGCTCCTGCGTATCCGCGCTCCTTGCGGGCATGGGCAGCAAGTGGCCGCCTCCGCCGGCTGACTGGGTCGGCGCCGTCAAATCGAAGAAGGAAGAAAACATCGCCAAGATGGCGCCGAGGCTGATGAAGAACTCGTCGCCGATGGACTACCACGGCGCACTCGGTGCACTGCGCACCGTCATCAAAGAGCGGCCGGATGCCACCCTCGTCAACGAAGGCGCCAACACGCTCGATCTCGCGCGCGGCGTCATCGACATGTATCAACCGCGCAAACGCCTGGATGTCGGCACCTGGGGTGTCATGGGCATCGGCATGGGCTTTGCCGTCGCAGCCGCCGTGGAGACCGGCAAACCCGTGCTCGCGGTGGAAGGCGACAGCGCCTTTGGTTTCTGCGGCATGGAAGTGGAAACGATCTGCCGGTACAAGCTGCCGGTCTGCATTGTCGTTTTCAACAACAACGGCATCTACCGCGGAACCGACGTCAATCCGACTGGCGGTTCGGACGCCGCGACAACCGTCTTCGTCAAAGGCGCGCGCTACGACAAGATTGCGGAAGCATTCGGCGGCGTTGGCGCCCATGTGACAACGCCCGATGAGTTGAGTCGCGCCGTGAACAAGGCGATGGACTCCGGTAAGCCGACCCTTATCAACGCGGTGATCGATCCGGCGGCCGGCACCGAGAGCGGCCGCATCGGCAACCTCAACCCGCAAAGCGTGGTTCGCAAGAAATAGATCGGCCGCATCGGTTGGACTCTCATCAAGAGGAACCACTATGGCAACCCGCAAGAAAAGCAAACCCAGGACCAAGGCGGCGGCGAAAAAATCGGCCAAGAAGTCGGCCAAGAAGGTCGTGAAGCTCGCTCCGAAGAAGGCCGCTGTACCCGCCAACGGCCTGCGGCGTCCCTCCACAAAGCCGTGGGGCGGTGCCGGCAAGGCGCTCGACGGCGTGCGCATCCTCGACCTCAGCCACGTCCAGGCCGGCCCGACCTGCACCCAGCTGCTGGCGTGGTTCGGCGCAGACGTGATCAAGGTCGAGCGCCCCGGGACCGGCGACATCACCCGCGGTCAGCTGCGCGACGTGCCGAACGCCGACAGCCTGTATTACACCATGCTCAACCACAACAAGCGCTCGATCACGCTCGACACCAAGCACCCGAAGGGCAAGCAGGTGCTCGAGCGGCTGGTGAAGAGCTGCGACGTGCTGGTGGAGAACTTCGGGCCCGGCGTGCTCGAGCGCATGGGTTACACCTGGGAGCACATCCAGGAGCTCAATCCGCGCATGATCGTCGCCTCGATCAAGGGCTTCGGTCCGGGGCCGTATCAGGATTGCAAGGTCTACGAGAACATCGCGCAATGCGCGGGCGGGGCGGCGTCGACCACCGGGTTCGACGACGGCCCGCCGCTCGTGACCGGCGCCCAGATCGGCGACAGCGGCACCGGCCTGCATCTCGCCATCGGCATCGTGTGCGCGCTCTATCAGCGCAACAAGACCGGCCGCGGCCAGAAGGTCAACGTTGCCATGCAGGACGGCGTGCTCAACCTGTGTCGGGTCAAGCTGCGCGACCAGCAGCGGCTTGCGCACGGCCCGCTCAAGGAATATCCGCAATACCCCAACGGCAAATTCGGCGAAGCGGTGCCGCGCGCCGGCAATGCCTCGGGCGGCGGCCAGCCGGGCTGGATCCTCAAATGCAAGGGCTGGGAGAGCGATCCCAACGCCTACATCTATTTCATCACCCAGGCGCCGGTGTGGGCCGAAATCTGCAAGGTGATCGGCAAGGAGGAATGGATCACCGATCCGGATTACGCCAAGCCGGAGGCGCGGCTGCCGCGGCTCGAGCACATCTTCCGCACGATCGAGCAATGGACCATGACCAAGACCAAGTTCGAGGCCATGGAGATCCTCAACGAGTACAACATTCCGTGCGGGCCGATCCTGTCGATGAAGGAGCTCGCCGAGGAGGCGTCGCTGCGCAAGAGTGGCACGGTCGTCGAAGTCGACCATCCGGCGCGCGGAAAATATCTGAGCGTGGGTAATCCGATCAAATTGTCGGACAGCATCAGCGAGGTGAAGCGCGCGCCGCTGCTCGGCGAGCATACCGACGAGATCCTCGGGAAAATGCTCGGCTTCAGCGACAAGGAAGTCGTCGAGATCAAGAGCTCGGGCGCGACCGGCGGCATGCCCAGCAAGGACGCGGCGTGATACCGATGCGTATCGTGGTCCACGGCCAGCAGGCGTTCGGCAAGGCGGTGCTCGAGGCGCTGACGAAGCGCGGCGACGAAGTGATCGCCGTCTATGCCGCGCCGGAGAAGCCGGGCCAGAAAGTCGATCCGCTGAAAGAGGCGGCGCTCGCCGCCGGCCTCCCGGTGCACCAGCCGGCGTCCTACCGCAAGCCGGAAGTGGGGGAACAATTCCGCGCGCTCAAGCCCGACCTGCAAGTCATGGCCTATGTGACGCTGTTCGTGCCGGAAGAATTCCTGAAGATCCCGAGCAAAGGCTCGATCCAGTACCATCCCTCGCTGCTGCCGAAATTCCGCGGCCCGAGCTCGATCAACTGGCCGATCATCAAAGGCGAGACCGAGACCGGGCTGTCGATCTTCTGGCCGGACAACGGGCTCGATACCGGCGACATCCTGCTGCAGAAAAAAACACCGATCTCGCCCGACGACACGCTCGGCAGCGTGTATTTCGACCGGCTATTCCCGATGGGAGTCGAGGCGGTGCTGGAAGCCGTGGATCTCGTCAAGGCCGGAAAGGCGCGGCGGATCAAGCAGGACGATTCGCAAGCGACCTACGAAGGCTGGTGCTCGGCCGACAACGCCCGCATCGACTGGGGCAAGCCGTGGGCGCAGATCTATGATCTGATCCGCGGCTGCAACCCGCAGCCGGGCGCCTGGACGATGCACGAAGGCAAGAAATTGCAGATCTTCGATTCCAGGCCGCTGCCGGCGAAGCAGCCTGCCGGCATCGCCGGAAAAATGGGTGAAGTCGTCGCAATCGATTCCGAGAGCTTCACGGTCGCCTGCGCGGACGGTCGCATCCGCGTGCTCCGCGTCAAGGCTGCGGACGGCGGCAAAGTCGGCGCCGCGGAGTTTGTCTCGACCGCCAAGCTTGCCGCCGGGACTCGCCTGACGTGACGTGATTTTCGTGTTTCTCTCGAAGAAGGTGTCCGAATGTCCTCTGCTCAGCCCGCCAAGAAATCCGCCGCTTCCCAGCTTGCGCCGCAGCATCTCAACCCGAAGACCGACATCGAGATCGCGGATGCCGCCAAGAAGCGCCCGATCCTCGACGTCGCGCGCGAGAGGCTCGGCATCGCCGCCGAGAATCTCGAGCCCTACGGCCACTACAAGGCCAAGGTGTCGCTCGATTACATCAAGACGCTGCACGATCGGCCGAACGGCAAGCTGATCCTGGTCACCGCGATCACGCCGACGCCCGCCGGCGAAGGCAAGACCACGACCACGGTGGGGCTGACCGACGCCCTCAACCGCATCGGCAAGAAGGCGATGCTGTGCATCCGAGAGCCCAGTCTCGGACCGTGCTTCGGCGTGAAGGGCGGGGCGGCCGGCGGCGGTTACGCCCAGGTCGTGCCGATGGCCGAGATCAATCTGCACTTCACCGGGGATTTCCACGCCATCGGCGCCGCCAACAATCTGCTCGCGGCCATGATCGACAACCACATCTATTGGGGCAATTCGCTCGGCATCGATCCGCGGCGCATCGCCTGGCGGCGCGCCATCGACATGAATGACCGCAGCCTGCGCCACATCGTCTCCTCGCTGGGCGGCGTCGCCAACGGCTTCCCGCGCGAAGACGGCTTCGACATCACGGTCGCGTCCGAGATCATGGCGATCTTCTGTCTCGCGCGCGACGTCGGGGATCTCAAGCAGCGGCTCGCCAACATCATCGTGGGCTACACCCGCGACCGCAAGGCGGTGCGCGCCGGACAGATCAACGCCCATGGCGCCATGACGGCGCTGCTCAAGGACGCGCTCGCGCCGAACCTGGTGCAGACGCTCGAAGGCACCCCGGCGTTCGTGCACGGCGGACCGTTCGCCAATATCGCCCACGGCTGCAACTCCGTGCTGGCGACGACGACGGCGCTGAAACTCTGCGATTACGTCGTCACCGAAGCGGGCTTCGGCGCCGACCTCGGCGGCGAGAAATTCATCGACATCAAGTGCCGCAAGACCGGGATCAAGCCGGATTGCGTGGTGCTGGTCGCCACCATACGCGCGCTGAAGATGCACGGCGGGATCAAGAAAGAGGACCTCAAGACCGAAAATCTCAAGGCGCTCGAAGCCGGGATGGCCAATCTCAAGCGCCACGTCGAGAACGTGCAGAAATTCGGCCTGACCCCGGTCGTTTCCATCAATCGCTTCACCACCGATACCGAGGCCGAGATCGACCTCGTCCGGAAAGGCTGCGCCGCGCTCGGGGTTCAGGCGGTAATGGCCGACCATTGGGCCGAGGGCGGCAACGGTGCGGCCGACGTGGCGCGTGCGGTCGTCGCCGTGGCCGAGAAGAGCAAGGGTCAGCTCAAATTGCTGTATCCGGACGACATGCCGCTGATCGAAAAAATCCGCACCATCGCCAAGGAAATCTATCGCGCCAAGGACATCGAGGTGGGCAAGCCGGTACGCGAGCAGCTCGCGCAGTTCGAGGCGATGGGCTATAGCAAGGCGCCGGTCTGCATCGCCAAAACGCAGTACAGCTTCACCACCAACGCCGACGCCAAAGGTGCGCCCGCCGACCACGTCATTCCGGTGCGCGAGGTGCGGCTTTCCGCCGGCGCCGAGTTCGTGGTGGCGATCTGCGGGGAGATCATGACGATGCCGGGACTGCCGAAAGTGCCGGCGGCCGATCATATCGACGTCACCGCGGAGGGCCGCATCGTCGGGCTGTTCTGAGTAGGCTCGCTCGGATCACCTCCGCCTGGAGGGGGGAGGTCGGCGAGCGTCGCTAAGGACGCGAGCCGGGAGGGGGTGAAGCTGACTCACCCCACCCCGAACCGCCTGCGGCAGTTCGACCCTCCCCGCCAGGGGAGGGTGGAGCAAGTTGGCAAGGGAGAGAACGCGATACACGCGGTCAACGACAAGCCGGGCAGCGGGCGGCGGAAACCCCCGCGAACTCCCAAAGGGCGCCAGGTCGATCCGCGCGCGCTCGAGGAAGTGCGCGCGCTGCTGGAGAAGCGTCCGCGCCGGCGCGATCTCTTGATCGAGCATTTGCATCTGATCCAGGACCGCTACGGCCATCTGTCCGCGCCGCATCTCGTGGCGCTGGCGCAGGAGATGCGGCTCGCGCTCGCCGAGGTCTACGAGGTCGCGACGTTCTACGCACATTTCGACGTAGTGAAGGAGGATGCGGCGGCGCCGCCCGCCGTCACCATCCGGGTGTGTGAGAGCCTGTCCTGCGCGATGACGGGCGCGGAGCAGCTGATCGAGCAATTATCGAAATCTTCCGCGCCGGACGTCCGCGTGCTGCGGGCACCGTGCATGGGGGCCTGCGATCGCGCGCCGGTCGCCGCCGTCGGACACGAGCAGGTCCCGCACGCGACCGCCGAGAAGATAGCGGCGGCCGCGAAAGCTCCTGGGCGCGCGCGCCCGCGAGGACATCATCGCACAGGTCGGCGATGCGGATCTGCGCGGACTCGGCGGCGCCGGATTTCCGACCGGGCGCAAGTGGACGATCGTGCGCCAGGAGCCCAAGCCCCGGATGTTCGCGGTCAACGCTGACGAGGGCGAGCCCGGCACCTTCAAGGACCGCTTCTATCTCGAGCGCGACCCGCACCGGTTTCTCGAAGGCATGCTGATCGCCGCCTGGGTGGTCGAGGCGGCCGAGACCTACATCTACGTGCGCGACGAATATCCGGGCATCCGCCTGATGCTCGAGCGGGAACTGGCAAACATCGAGCAGGCGGGCCTTTTGCCGCATATCAAGCTGCACCTGCGCCGCGGCGCCGGCGCCTACATCTGCGGCGAAGAATCCGCAATGATCGAATCGATCGAGGGCAAGCGCGGCTTGCCTCGGCACCGTCCGCCCTATGTGGCGCAGGTTGGCCTGTTCGGCCGGCCGACGCTCGAGCAGAACGTCGAGACGCTCTACTGGGTGCGCGACATCATCGAGAAGGGCGCGAGCTGGTTTGCCTCGCAAGGGCGGCGCGGGCGCAAGGGCTTGCGCAGCTTCTCGGTCTCCGGCCGCGTGCGCGAGCCCGGCGTGAAGTTGGCGCCCGCCGGCGTTTCCGCACAGGAGCTGATCGAGGAGTTCTGCGGCGGCATGCTGCCGGGCCACGCCTTCAAGGGCTATCTGCCGGGCGGCGCCTCCGGCGGCATTCTCCCGGCCTCGATGGCGGACCTGCCGCTCGATTTCGGCACGCTCGAACCCTATGGCTGCTTCGTCGGTTCCCATGCGGTGGTGATCCTCTCGGACAAGGACGACGCCAAGGCGGTTGCGCTCAATCTCATGCACTTCTTCGAGGACGAGAGCTGCGGCCAATGCACGCCATGCCGCGTCGGCACCGAGAAAGCCGTCAAGCTGATGCGCAACGGACCCTGGGACGAGGCACTGCTGACCGAATTGTCGCAGGCGATGCGCGACGCCTCGATCTGCGGCCTCGGCCAGGCCGCGCCGAATCCGCTGCTCTGCGTGTTCAAGTATTTCCGGGACGATTTGGCGCAGCCTTTGGGGCAATGGTGATGGCGTTGAATTATATTGTTTGCAGACCGGTGGCGGAATGGAGCGGCTCGCTCAGGCCGTGGTCTCCCTCTCCCCGTCGGGGAGAGGGTGCGGTGAGGGGGAGCGGACCTATCGTTAGGTCGGAACCCGCTCACCCGGCCGCGCGGCCGACCTTTACCCAACGGAGAGGGGAGACCACTGCTGCCGTCGAGTGCACTCTCCGCACCACAGGTGCTGGCAGGCGGAGATGAAGTGATGAGCACGACCAACGGATCCGGCGAGAAGAAGCGCCCGCAAGCGCCGCTCGGCTACGGTCACGACAAGAAAAGCGGCGGCAAGGGCCGCCTGAGCGAGCGCGAGTCACAGGGCATCAGCTTCGTGCTCGACGGCCGCGAAGTCGTCGCGCACGATGGCGAGACAATCTGGCAGGTCGCGCGGCGGCTGGGCGTCGACATTCCGCATCTATGCTATGCGCCCGAGCCCGGCTACCGGCCCGACGGAAATTGCCGCGCCTGCATGGTCGAGGTCGAGGGCGAGCGCGTGCTCGCCGCAAGCTGCATCCGCAAGCCGACGGCCGGCATGAAGGTCAAGACCGCGTCCGAGCGCGCCAAGGCCTCGCGCAAGATGGTGTTCGAGCTGCTCATCTCGGACCAGCCCGAGCGTGAGCACTCGCCCGACCCGATCTCGAAATTCTGGAACTGGGCCGATCGCATCCAGATCGATGCGAGCCGGTTCCCGGCGCGCGAGATACCCGCGCCCGACCGCAGCCATCCGGCCATGGCGGTCAATCTTACCGCCTGCATCGAGTGCAATCTCTGCGTTCGCGCCTGCCGCGAGGTCCAGGTCAACGACGTCATCGGCATGGCCGGGCGCGGCGCGGCTGAGAAGATCGTGTTCGACTTCGACGATCCCATGGGCCGCTCGACCTGCGTCGCCTGCGGCGAATGCGTGCAGGCCTGCCCGACCGGCGCGCTGATGCCGGCGAGCGTGGTCGACGAGCGCAACGTGCGGGTCGGCGTCGCCGACCGCACGGTCGAGAGCGTGTGCCCATATTGCGGGGTCGGCTGCCAGCTCACCTATCACATCCGCAACGACAAGCTCCTCTACGTCGCCGGCCGCAACGGGCCGGCGAACGAGAACCGGCTGTGCGTCAAGGGCCGGTTCGGCTTCGACTACATCGACCATCCGCACCGACTCAAAAAGCCGCTCATCCGCAAGGACGGCGTCAAAAAGCGCGCCGACGATACGGTCGATCCGGCCAACCCGTGGACGCATTTCCGCGAGGGGACCTGGGAGGAGGCGCTCGACCGCGCCGCCCGAGGCCTCAAGCAAATCCGCGATCGTGACGGGGATCGCGCGCTCGCCGGCTTCGGCTCGGCCAAGGGCTCGAACGAGGAAGCCTATCTGTTCCAGAAACTGGTGCGCACCGGCTTCGGCAACAACAACGTCGATCATTGTACGCGGCTGTGCCACGCCTCCTCGGTCGCGGCCCTGATGGAGACGATCGGCTCGGGCGCGGTGACCGCGACCTTCGCCCAATGCGCCAATTCCGACGTCATTATCGTGATCGGCGCGAACCCGACGGAAAATCACCCGGTCGCCGCCACCTATTTCAAGAACGCTGCCAAGCGCGGCGCCACGCTGATCGTGATGGATCCGCGCGGCCAGGCGCTCAAGCGCCACGCCACCCACATGCTGCAGGCCAAACCCGGCACCGACGTGGCCATGCTCAACGGCATTCTCAACGTCATCGTCGCCGAGGGGCTCTACGACAAGCAATACGTCCAGGCGCACACCGACGGATTTGCGGCGTTCGCCGAGCACATCCGCGATTTCACCCCGGAGGAGATGGCGCCGATCTGCGGCATTCCGGCGGACCTGCTCCGCACGGTGGCGCGCACCTACGCGCGGGCGAAATCGGCGATCATCTTCTGGGGCATGGGCGTGTCGCAGCACGTCCACGGCACCGACAACGCGCGTTGCCTGATCGCGCTCGCGCTGATGTGCGGCCAGATCGGCCGGCCCGGCACCGGGCTACATCCGCTGCGCGGGCAGAACAACGTGCAGGGCGCGTCCGACGCCGGCCTGATCCCGATGTTCTTCCCGGATTACAAGGCGGTCGACAACGCCGGCATCCGCGCAAAATTCGAGCAGGCCTGGGGCCAGAAGCTCGATCCGCAACGCGGGCTCACGGTCGTCGAGATCATGAATGCGATCAAGGCCGGCGACATCAAGGGCATGTACATCCTCGGCGAGAACCCGGCGATGTCGGATCCCGATCTCAATCACGCGCGCGAGTCGCTGGCGAAGCTCGAGCATCTGGTCGTGCAGGATCTGTTCCTGACCGAGACCGCGTTCCATGCCGACGTGGTGCTGCCGGCCTCCGCATGGCCGGAGAAGGACGGCACCGTGACCAACACCAATCGCCAGGTGCAGATGGGCCGGCAGGCGTTGCCGCTGCCGGGCGAGGCCAAGGCCGACTGGTGGATCACCCAGGAGATCGGGCGCCGCATGGGGCTTGATTGGAATTACGCGCACCCGCGCGAGATCTATGCCGAGATGGCGTCGCTGATGCCCTCGCTCGACAATATTTCCTGGGACCGGATTTTCCGCGAGAGCGCCGTGATCTATCCGTCCGACGCGCCCGATCAGCCGGGGCACGACATCGTGTTCGGCGACCGCTTCCCGACCCAGGACGGGCGCGGCAAGCTGGTGCCGGCGCGCATCACGCCGCCCGACGAATTGCCGGACCCGCAGTATCCGATGGTGCTCTCGACCGGCCGGCAGCTCGAGCATTGGCACACCGGCGCGATGACGCGCCGCGCCTCGATGCTCGATGCGCTCGAGCCGGGCCCAGTCGCGAACCTTTCGCGCGGCGAGATCGCAAAGCTCGGAATTTCCCCGGGCGACCGCATCCGCGTCACCACGCGGCGCGGCTCGGTCGAGCTTTACGCGCGCCAGGACGACGCCATCCCGGACGGCGTCGTGTTCATCCCGTTCGCTTATGTCGAGGCCGCCGCGAATCTCTTGACCAACCCGGCGCTCGACCCGTTCGGCAAAATCCCGGAATTCAAATTCTGCGCCGCGAAGGTGGAGCGGGTCGGCGCGGTAAGAGAGGCGGCGGAGTAGGGGGGCCGACCGTCATCCGTCAATACTCTCTGACGAAGTTGCTTGGTGCCGGACCGATGCCTGTCCGCGCCGACACCTGCTATTTCTCCATAGCAGCAATGCTGAATGGGCATGACAGCCTATTTGGTTGCTTTCGTACTTTCACAAGAGTTTATTCGCAAGATCATGACCGCTGACGCGCAATCAGCGCACGAATCGTTCTATTTGCCTGTTCTTGACAGATCCTGATGGCGCTTGCTGCCACCGCATGGCCGCATTCCATCGCGCAAGTCCGCTCCGGGGCGTCGAGTTGCGTAACCGGAGTACAATCATGAACCTTGCTTGGAAACAAACCCTGCTTGCCGCCGGCGTTGTTGCCTCGGCGAGCCTGGTCTCGCCGGCGCTCGCCAAACCTTCCCACCATTCTGTCGGCGATGGCCGCGACGCGCAGATGCGCCAGCATGCGCGCCACGGCGCCGGCGTTCGGCACGCGCACGGCAGCCGACGGTTGGCGCGGTTCGGGCACCGGCGCTTCGCGTCCGCCCGCCGCGCGCACCGGACCGCGTCAACCGGGAGCACCGGATCGAGCGGCAACTCCTCGCTCGTGGCCGAGGCGCGGCGCTATCTCGGCGGCAATCCCACCGGCTGGGCGCACGACTGGTGCGGAAGATTCATGAACCTGGTGCTGGAGCGCACCGGCCATCGCGGCACCGGCTCGAATTTCGCGCTGTCGTTCGCGCGCTACGGCCGCCGCCTCTCCGGCCCGCAGGTCGGGGCGGTCGCCGTCATGGCGCGGCAGGGCGGCGGCCACGTCGGCGTGGTCAGCGGCGTGCTGCCCAACGGCAACGTGAAAGTGATCTCAGGCAATCACGGCCATAGGGTTGCGGAATCGGTCTACAGCCGCGGCCGCATTCTGGCCTTCATACTGCCGACGACGTGATCTCTTCTCCCAGGATGGCCGGGCTCGTCCCGGCCATCCACGTCTCCCCCGGACTTGATCCGAGGCAGGCATGACGACGCAGAGCCAGCGGCCTTTTTTGTATTAAGATCGACGCCATGCAGCCCGTTCCGCTGGCGAAGCTTCCGTGCGGCGAGACCGTGCCAGCGCTCGGGCAAGGCACCTGGGGCATGGGCGAAGATCGCCGGCGGCGCAGCGAGGAAATTGCGGCGCTGCGCCTCGGCCTCGATCTCGGCATGAACCTGATCGACACCGCGGAAATGTACGGCGACGGCGGCGCCGAGAAGCTCGTCGGCGCGGCGATCGCGGACCGGCGCGACAAGGTTTTCCTCGTCAGCAAGGTGCTGCCGGAGCACGCCACGCGCCGCGGCACGATCGCGGCCTGCGAGCGCAGCCTGAAGCGGCTCGACACCGACCGCATCGATCTCTACCTGCTGCACTGGCGTGTGGAGGAAGTCGAGCTCGCGGAAGTCGTCGAAGCGTTCACGGCGCTCGTGGATGCCGAAAAAATTCGCCACTGGGGCGTGAGCAATTTCGACGTCGCCGACATGCAGGAGCTCGTTGGGCTTTCCGGCGGCGCGGCCGTAGCGGCGAACCAGGTGATGTACAACCTCGAGCGCCGCGGGGTCGAGCACGATTTGCTGCCCTGGTGCCGCCAGCGGCGGATCCCAATCATGGCCTATTCGCCGCTCGATCAGGGCAAGCTGGCGCGCTCGCGCAAAGTCGGGCGCATCGCGCAACGACTGGGGGCGAACCCCAGCCAGGTGGCGCTTGCGTGGCTCGCACGGCAAAACAACGTCATCGCCATTCCGAAATCGGCGAGCCCGGACCACGTGCGCGAGAATTTCGCCGCGCTCGATGTGCGCCTCGGCGAGCAGGATCTCGAAGATCTCGATCGTGCCTTCCCCGCGCCCAAGCGAAAGATGCCGCTGGCGATGACCTAATCGCCCAGCGCCGCCGGGAATCCTTGCCAGAAGGCGAAACCCGGTTGGCGGGGCGGCGTTGTCCCGCGCGCTTTTCTCGCCTGACATCAGGCTGTGCGCCCAGCGGGTCCGGCAGGTGCATTCAGGAGGTGTGACGTGCGGCTGAAGCAGGAGTTCGCCGCGGCCCGTGCCCGCTGGAGCGTTTTGACGCTCTACCAGAAATTCGAGCACATCGTCGTGCTCATCCTCACCGGACTGATCGCCGTCGTGGTCGTGTTCGCAGTATGGAACCTGATGCTGAAGGTCGCGCTCAGCATCGTGGTTTCCGGCTCGTTCGATCCGACGGACTATTCGGTTTTTCAGACGATCTTCGGGATGATCTTCACGGTCATCATCGCGCTGGAGTTCAAGCGATCCCTGCTCGTAGTGGCGGAGCGCCGGGACAACGTGGTGCAGGTCCGCAGCGTGATCCTGATCGCGCTGTTGGCGGTCGTGCGCAAGCTGCTCATCCTCGACATCGCCACCACCGAGGCGCTGCACCTCTTCGCGCTGGCGGCGGCGATCCTGGCGCTCGGCGCCGTTTATTGG
>WNFZ01008157.1_pt1 | contig 12916 bp, 15 predicted proteins | sample 5400081 | NCBI WGS metagenome assembly WNFZ01 (sample SAMN13153365, study PRJNA577476) | soil metagenome | isolation source: 80 cm soil or saprolite under grassland replicate 1 | place: USA:California | collected 2016-06-15
ACCGTAACCTATTTGCTGACATTCGCCCGCTCTCTGCCAGCGCTGGATCAGCAGGCGATGGCCATCCCCGCGCGACGAGGACACAAGGCCCGCCAGACCGTCGTCTCGATTGCCTTCCAAGCCATCCTGCTCTTGCCCCTTTTGGGGGTAGGTTTTTACATATAGGCATAGCATAAGGCTTTCTGATGGTGTATAGATGGTTCCAACCGTTCGGGAATATCCGGCCAGGGTTCGGGGACCAAGCGCCGCGGCAGCGGCAGCTGCTGGCCCTGGATCAGCTGGACCAGCAGCCACAGCCAGCCCAGCCGGAAGAGCCGGATGCGGCGCGGTCGACGCACCCCGATCAGCCCCAGCAGGGGACGCAGATCGGGCAGATCGGGCAACTCGTCGCTCGGACCGAGCTCCAGATCGCTGCCGAGCGTGATCATCCACAACGTCGCCACGGCCATGGCCAGCCACAGCCGTGCAACCCGATTGGGATCGGTCATCTGGGTCTGCTGCCATTGCCAGCCGCCACGTTTGGTGCATTTGAAGACCTGCTCGCACCAGCCGCGCAGCCCGTACCACTGCGCGTCGCAGCCGTCGGGAGGCAGATCGGTCAGCACGAACCACGGTTCTTTGTGGCCCTGGCCCCACCAGGCGAGGAGCGTGCAGTCCAGCCGCGAGCAGCGCGAGGCAAAGGCCGTTCCTGCGCCGCGCCAGCGCTGTCCGATCGTCCCGACCAGGTCGCTGAGCCACACGAATTGGGCCTGCCCCGCCACGCGGAACTTGCACCCACGATTGACGCGCAGGAACGGGTGCCAGCCCAGGCGGACGATCCTCCTGAACAGCCAGCGGGCGTACAAGCCGCGGTCGGCCAGCACCAAGACGGTCCAGGCGCGCGGGATGGCCGGGCGCAGCACTCTGAGCATGCGCAACCACTCGCGACGCCACCCTCGCTTCTTTCCCGCCGGCAGGATCGTCCAAGCGACCGGGATGCCGCAGCCGCGGTAGACCACGCAGACGGCCAAGACGACGAACTGATCGCCCAAGCTGCTCGCATCGAGCGTGAGGGCGATCTGCTCGCTGGTCCAGAGGCCAACAATCCAGCCCAGCAGCGGCACAAAGCAGATCGTGACGTCCAGATCGGTGCGTTTGGTGCCGGCCTTGGCGTTCGCCTCCAGACACCATTCGTACAAGCGTTGTTCGATATTGGCGAGGGGTTGCTGGAGCAGCAGGGCCAAGAAGGTCGCGACCGTGCCGCGGCCACACGAGCGGGTGCAGGCGATGCCAAAGCTCCACAGCGCCAGGACCGTGGCCTGGGGTTTGGTCAGGTGCGGCATGTTGGTTGACACACACTCGGTCCATTGCGATAATCGATCGTGGCGAGCCATCAGTCTCCTCTAGTCAGTATGGCTGAATAAGCATCTCCATACTACCAGCGGTTGGCCCGGCTCGCCGCGTTATCCGAAAAACCTACCCCCAAAAGGCGATGATCGTGCCCAACGTTATGGCTTTCCGCGCGGCGGCCTCGCCCAGTAGTGCGACCACGTCCTCGAGTACCGTCCGTAGATCAACGTCCAGTTCCTCCAGGCTGAGCTTGCCGGCCTCGATCTTCGAGAAGTCGAGGATATCGTTGATGATCGTGAGCAGCGACTCGCCACTGCGACGGACCGTGTCGGCATACTCACGCTGCTCGGCCGTCAACGCGGTCTCCAGCAATAGATCGGTCATCCCAATCACGCCATTCATCGGCGTGCGAATCTCGTGACTCATATTGGCTAAAAACGCTGATTTTGCCCGAGCGGCTGCCTCGGCGGCCTCCTTGGCATCGTGGAGCTCCTGGTAGGCGCGCTCTCGCTCCTGCTCGACCTTGTGCCGTTCCGCGAGCTCTTGTTGGACAGCAGTGTAGAGTTGAGCGTTTTCCAGCGCTTGGCTGACCGTGGCGGCCACGTTCTGCGCCAGGGCGACCTCCGCGGGCGAGAAGTCCCGCTTAGTTAGGGCATCCAGCCCAATCGTACCGATCACCACGTCCCGGATGATCAGCGGCACAATCAGGAGCGCGACCGTGCCGCGCGCTTGTCCGATCTGATGGAAGGCGATGTTGCGTGGGTCGGTCTGGGCGTTGCTGAGCACAAGCGGCGTCTGGTTGTCGATCACATACTGGCTTGCCGGGTTGCCCTCAAGTGGAATACACACGCCGAGCGCCGACGGACGACCTGGCTCGTGGTACTCGGCGACCACCTGGAGCTCGGTGCGCGCAGGATTGAGCAGCGTGGCGGCAGCCTGCGGGAGATCGAGCATCAGCGCCAGCTCTTCACACACGCTCTGCAGGATGCCATTGGGGTCGCGCGCCGAGGTTGCGGCGGCGATGACCCGGTTGAGCAGTTGGGTTTCGCGCAGCTGCTGCTGGAGTTCGCGCTCCGCGCGCTGGCGTTCACTCACATCACGGAACACTGCTAACCCACCAATGATCTGGCCGTCGTCGTCGCGCAGCGGCGCAAACTGGCGTTCGAACGCGCGCCCGCGCTGTTCCGAGGTGACAAGTGCGGATGGCTCATCGCGCATGCTCGCGCGGCCCGCGAGCGCATCGACGAGCTGGATGTCCTCGCCGGTGTCGCGCAGCGCAGTAAAGCGATCGGTCAGCAACTTGCCAAGCATCTCAACGGCGCGCACACCCGAGATACACTCCATCGCCGGATTCCAGACGGTGATCTGACCCAGGTGGTCGAAGGCAAAGATACCGTCCACGCGGCTGTTGGCCAGTTGCGCGTAGACCGCGCGCATACTCGTGTGCGCGTCGCGCAGTTCTTCGGATGTCAGCTCCAGCGAGCGCTCCAGCATCGCCCGATCCGTGTCGGCCTGCTGATAGCTCAGATCCACGGCGTCCAGGAAGCGCTGCAGCTCGGGAGTTACCACCGTCTCACCAAGATAGCGCTTGAATTGTCGGGCCAGCAGTATATGCATAACCGATCGCTCCACAAAGCCGTCTGCCTGGACGGCGACAGATTCAGATCTCGGCAAACGTCGTGATGGTCATCGTTTGGTTATGCAGCGCGCAGCGTGCCGTGGTTTGCAGCGGCGAAATCTCGCCGTAGGAGTAGAAGCCAGTCAACGCCGCCTGCGCGCCCAGCACCTCACGCACACCTTCAACCTCTTCTTCGATCCGCTGCTGTAGCACCAGCTTGCGCCCAACACAACTGATCAGCAGCGCGAGCTCCGCCGGTGCGCCAGTGAGTGTACTGGCGGTCGCCGCGCCGATCGCGCCGTCGATCAGGCGGTCGAAATTGGCTTTCATGAGTCGGGCGGCAGCGCCCTCGGGCACATCGCCGGCGAATGTAATGCTTTGATCGGTCTCGTTCACAGCCAGAATGGTACGGACGACCCGTTCTGCACCGACCCCGGTGGACAGACTCAAGGGAAACAGTAGCCCGCTGGCCGGCAAATTGGCGGCGTGTTCGCCGAGATAGCGCTTGTAGAGTGTCAGCGCTGAGGTCCCATCCAGCTCGTAGAGCACGTTGCCGATCGAGCGCGTGATCAGCCGGTCCGGCCCAAACGAGTCCCAACCGCCCAGCGAACCGTAGCCCACCCGCAACCGGTCGCCATACAATCCGACCGCGGCAATCGTTCCGGATGTGGCCTCCCCATTCCAAACAACCACGGTCTCGGCAAAGCGCGCGCCGTCTCCGGCAAGCCCGCCGGTAACCGAGACATGTGGCGGCAGGTGTTGGGTGAGTCCCTGAACCAACGCGCTGCCATTGATGTGCAGACCATCCGACAGGACCAGGACATGGGCAAGACCGTGCGGATCAAACGCCTGGGCGAGGAGTTGGCCGGCGGCGAAGCTATCCGACGGGGTTGCAATCGGCACTGCCGCGCCGAGAACCGTTGTGTGCTCAAAACTAACCGCCGTCACCACGAGCGTGTCATCGCGCACTTGTGTATCGACGATCTCGCCAGCAGTCGAGCAGCCGAAGAGCAACGCCTGTGGATAGGCGCGGCGTACATCAGCGAGACGCTCGGACTGCCGCAGGACCGCCCGGCTACCAAACAGGAATACCAGCTGGGCTTTGTCACCCAGCTGACCAAGATTGGGCGGTGTCCACCCAGTATCTGGTGCCCAGTTCATCTGTTCAATCTGCATAGGTAGTTAGTCTCCTGGCAATATGATGCGGATATGCTACACAGGATAAGCTCGTCAGCTTGATGATCCGCGATGAATGCCGGCTGCAGCATACTTGCTGCTCCTGCAAACGCGCATACGCGTGCCCAAACCATCAGACGTTGGACATGGAGAGTATACTGCGGATAGGAGTACGAAACATGTGCAACATAGGCGCAAATATTGATACCTCCTGCAATATACTACCTTGATTGCAAGTAAGCTTGTACACGTCAGCGCAATGAGCCAGGCATGCACCTTCAACTTCAACCCAATATTCGTCCGAGCGTGCAGCCGTTCAACGCCGATCTTCTCTCACGAGCTGTTGACCGTTTCGACGTTATGCTGACACTCGCGCGATTCCGATTAATCTAGAAACCAGGCATACGGCGCCACGTTCGCCTTGCGAATGAGAGTGAGCCGCACCCAGTTGCATTCTCGATCGTCATCTGATCATCGGCCGCATTGTAGGCTTTGTCGCCAAACAGACGCGCACCGGGCGGCAGGGCATAGGCCAATGCAGCAGAACTCACGAGCTGGAAACTGTTTTCGATACTGTGAAGAAATCAGCACGAGCTGAGCGACGGGTCAAAAACGCGGCAGGCGGACGGGCGGCGCTCTCGGGCATTCTGTAGGAAGCCCTGATCGCCGCAATGGCCCCTTTTTGACGCGCCGGGCTGATAATGTACGTCAATCGAAAAAACAGGGCAGCCGACGCCGGGTCGTGGCACAGACTGGGAAGAGAAACGAACTGACCATCACACAAGCATGCGCATCAGAAGGCCGTGCGTCGATCGTATGCACAAAGCGTCATCACCGGCAGCAAGGAATACCCGCTCGGCACGAACAGCAGCGGATGCAGGCGAGTGCGCCGGAGTGCGGCAAAGCCGGGAATGGTCTGGGCGACGAGCAGATACCGTGGAGCGGAGCGGAGGCAAGGACGACCTCAGTCGGTACTTGCAGCGACCGGAAGATGAAGTGCGCAGCCTTGACGCGTTCGTACCGCTCCTGCGGGATGCAGAGCGGCGCCTGGATGTGGATCGCGCCGATCGCAGCCCGTCTACGCCTTGTAACCCTGGGTAGGCAGGGAGGAATCGCAACAGACGGAGGATCTGGGTCAAAGCGTTCTGGGCCGCGTCTGGGAGCGCTTCCCACGCTGCGGCTTCAGGCGACGAAAAGCCGGATAACACCGGCGCTTCAAAGAGCCTCATCGCGGTGTGTTTGTGCGATGAGAAGCCGTTCTCTCGTAAGCTCCATCTTTCGCCAGGGTGCATCTGCTGTGGTAGCCGCCCCGCTCTCGTGAAGGCGAACAACGCACACAGTCGTGAACCATTGCAAGATCGTATCACTTTTAACATAGTTTTAACCACCATACGAGCAGACGCCAATCATATAATCACGGTACCTACCGCGCGTGAGTCACTCGGTGAAACTGTATGATCGAGGTATCTATGACCCGCATTCTCGTCGTCGACGATAGCACATTCAATTTGAAAATCATTACCGCGTCGCTGACTCCCTCTGGCTATGAGGTGGTCACCGCCAACAATGGCCGCGAAGCGCTCGACTGTGTCGATGCCATGCTGCCCGATCTGATCATCCTCGACGTCATGATGCCCGAGCTGAACGGCTACGAGGTCTGCCGACGTCTGCGGAGCAAGCCCACCATCGCCAATCGACCGATCATGATGCTCACCGCGCAGGACTCGCTCGAAGAGCGCATCAACGGGCTGGAGGCCGGCGCCGACGACTACATGTGCAAGCCGTTCGAGACCGCCGAACTCCAGGCGCGCGTCAAAGCGCTGCTCCGTCGCACAACCCCGACCAATCTGCAGCCGGAAGCGGCCGGCCGCCAGGGCAAAGTGATCACGACATTCTCGCTGCGCGGCGGGGTCGGCGTCTCGACTCTGGCTGCCAATCTGGCAGTAGCGCTGGCGCAGCTCTGGGGGCGGCCGACCGCGCTCGTCGATCTGGCGACCAAGCCAATTGGTGCCGGGCTGGAAGATTGCGCATTCTTTGTGAGCAAGGGCCATGACCGCACGGAGCGGCCGGCCAAACCGACCGAGACCTGGCAACGGGTGGTGCAGCGCGCTCAGCAGCGACGGCAGCAGCGCGTATCTTAGGGCACGAGGAGTTGCTGCCGCCACTTCCTGATCTCCCTCATCGTGATGCCGTCATATAGACTGGAGGAACACATGCGCACTCTACTTCGCTGGCTGACCCTGGTGGGTCTAGCATCGCTCATCCTGAGTGCCTGCAGCATCGCCAAGACCCCCACAGCACCGCTCGGTCTCGGCTTGAACATCTGGCCGGGGTATGCCCCCTTCTACGCTGCCAGCAAGCGCCAGCTCTATGCTCCCACAGGGGTTGAAATCAAGACCTTCAGCTCGATCTACGATATGGAGCGGGCCTTCAGCCGCACCTGCGTCGGTTACGTCGGCTGCCTGGACTAAGAGATCTTCAGTCAGAGCACCTATAGCAGTGAGCAGTATGCAGGAGCCAGTCCGCAGGTAGACATATCGTATTGGAAAGCCATCTTGTTCTGATCTATTGGCTCAATGCTTCTGCTCGCCGCTATAGCGATAGTCGCTGAGATGAGAAAACTGATTGCTGCCTAGTCGTTCGCGGATTATCGGATGGCAGTTGTGTTGCGAGCGCAGTCAGGCGTTCAACGTGAGCGCGGGCAGTCGCTTTACACTCGGCCACTGATCGTCGGTTGCCGCCCGAATTACGGGATATCTCTTGATGCCCGTCGGTTGCAGACGATCTTAGCGCAGTTGGGCCAGGTGGAGACTGGGCACTAACAGCTGGCTGTGACTCACGAAGGAGCAATCATGAACTTTGATACGAAGATTGTGGTCGTGGTTCGAGCGGATTTACTGATGTGGCAAAAACTGAATGTCACCGCATTCACGGTCAGCGGGATTGCCGGACTGCCCGATGTGCTTGGGGAGCACTATGTGGATGGTTCAGATACAAGCTATCTGCCGATGATTAAGCAGCCGATTACGGCCGCAGAAGAACGTGGCCTGAAAGGCGCCCGCTCGTTCCTGACATGGGCGAAGGAACACGACCTCACTCTTGCGGAGGTCATGAACCTAGATATGCTCGGTCGCGATCGCCTCGCGGTACGGCCCAGCGCGCTGCCGGGTTTCTACTTCTGGCTGCCACTGCTTGGCAAGTTGGTCTATGATGGTCGTCGGCTCCGACAGCGGCAAAGCTATGCGCTCCCCGACCAAGGGCTGGTTCGCCGGCTCAGCGCGCTGATGCGCGATGACATTGTGATCTACCAGCGCTTTACCGCCTATTCCGATGCGAATGTGTTCCAGGAAGCAGGGGTACCGACGACGTTTTCAGTGCAATAGCCAATCCCGTACGACGGCGAATCCTTGAGTTGCTGCGCAATAGGTCGCTTGCCGCAGGTGAGATCGCATCTGAATTTGATCTCAATCGACCTGCGGTTTCCGAACACCTGCAGGTATTGAAAAGCGTGAATCTGGTCCAGGAAGAAGCGCGCGGGCGCCAGCGTTTCTACCATTTGAACGCGACTGCAGCGGTTCCTACTTCTTCTTCTCTTTCTTGAAGGCCTGGCCCCATATCATTATCATCTGGGTGATGCTGGGCTTGACAGCCGTCGTGATCACTCCCATCGCCTTGCGGACGAACCGGTCGTCGGTCAGCTGCTGCAGCATGCTCGCAGCGAGGTCGGCCCGCGCGGTGAACTGGCCGTCGGCACTGTTCTCGGCGAGCTGGTAGTCCGTCACCACCGGAGTGTCGAACAGCCCGGACGAACGAACGATCGTCCAATCCAGATCGCTCGCCCGGACCAGCGCCTCCATCCGGCGCATGTCGTCGTACAGGGTCTTGCCCAGCCCCAACGGGACCAGCACCCGGTTGAAGAAGAACGTGCCGCTGGGGCGCCAGGCAGGGTCAATGACACTGGAGCTGACCACCACTAGCCGCTTCACACCGTGTCGCTCCATGGCCGCGATGATGTTCGTGGCGCCCAGCGAGTACACCGTGATCGGCTTGCGGCTGTACGGAACTCCGAGCGCCGACACGACTGCGTTGCTGCCGGCGATGGCTGCGTCGACCGCGTCCGTGTCGGCGACGTCGGCGCCGACCACGGTGAGCCCATCGCGTTGCGGAAGGCTGTGCGGGCGACGGGTCACCGCGGCGACCTGATGGCCGGCGGCCAGGGCCTGGTCGATCAACTGGCGGCCGGTCGGGCCGCCTGCGCCGAAGACGACAATACGCATGTGCTCACTCCCCACCCGCCCCGGACGGCCCGGGACTCCTTGTCACATCGGCTGGGTTTGGTTCGTCATAACTATGACGGAACGCGACGGAGGAATGTGACCGATGGACCAACACGAACATCTCGATCCCGCAGCTCCGCGCCGCTCTCAACGGTCGGCTGCTCGCGCCGGGCGACGCCGGATACGATCAGGCGCGCACCGTCTTCTACGGCGGGATCGATCGCCGGCCGTCATCGCCCGCGTCGCGGACGCGGGAGACGTCTCCCATGTCATCGCGCTCGCGCGCGAGACCGGGCTGGAGCTGGCCGTCCGCAGCGGCGGCCACAGCCCCGCCGGTCACGGCGTCTCCGGTGGCGGGATCTGCTCGACCTCTCGGACATGCGCGCGCTGGATATCGATGCCGAGCGACGCACCGCGTGGGCAGAGACAGGATTGACAGCCGGCGACTACACCAACGCGGCAGGAGCCTATGGTCTGGCAACCGGGTTCGGCGACACCGGCTCGGTCGGGATCGGCGGGATCATGCTGGGCGGCGGGGTCGGATACCTGGTCCGCAAGCACGGCCTGACGATCGACAATCTACTGGCCGCCGAGATCGTGACCGCCGACGGCCAGCTCCGCCGCGTGGACGCGGAGAGACATCCAGACCTGTTCTGGGCGATCGGCGGCGGCGGCGGCAACTTCGGCGTGGCGACCCGGTTCGAGTTCCGTCTGCACGAGGTCGACACGATTGTAGGCGGCATGCTGCTGCTGCCGGCGACACCCGATGTGATCGCCGGGTTCGTTGCCGAGGCGGAGGCCGCGCCCGATGAGCTGTCGACCATCGCCAACATTATGCCCGCGCCACCGATGCCGATCGCGCCATTCCGCGCGCTCGCCACGCCGATCGCCGACATGGTCCGGCCGATGCCATACCCCGAGATCTACCCAGCGGAGGACGCCTCGTATCACCCGAGGGCAGTGGGACGCACGATGTTCGTGAACGCCATCGATCGCGGTGTGGCGGAGACAATCGTCGATCAGCTTGAGGCCTCGGACGCCTCAATGCGCGTGGCGCAGCTGCGAGAGCTAGGTGAGGCGATGGCCCGCGTCGCCCGACGCCACCGCGTTCGCGCACCGCGCGAGCCGGATCATGGTCAACATCGCTGCGTTCTACGAAGGTCCCGAAGATCGGGCCAGGCGCGAGGCGTGGGTCTCCGGCTTCGCGGCGGCGCTGCGCCAGGATGACGGCGGCGCGTACGTCGGGCGCGGCATGGGCCTGCCCTCATCTTCTCGTCTTTTCAAGAAGCCTGACCTGATATGATCTGGACAGGCATCTGCGACACCGGTATACTTACGGAGTGATCTTAGGAGCAGGCATTTCGTGCCCACCCAATCACCAGGCGCGAGGAGCGCACCGTGGCAAAGGTTGACCTTGATCTAATTGGGCGCCAAGGCGAGCAGGCCGCACTGGATCAGATGCTTGCCGCGACACACTCTGGCGGAGGCGGGATCGTTCTGCTCGCCGGTGAGGCCGGCGTAGGCAAAACGCGGCTGCTTGAAGTGTGCCTGGCCCGCACTCGCCTTCTGGTTCTCAAGGGCGAAACGAACGAGCTCGCGACCCCACCATACGGTCCGATCATCGCAGCGCTCCGCGCCTATCTCCGCACCCAACCTGATGGCCTGGCCGCTTGCGACCCGTTGGTTCGGCACCTGGCCCTGCTCCTGCCCGAACTCGGGCCGACACCAAACACCACCGATCACGGCACGCTCGTCGAGGCCATCCGCTGTGCCTTTGCGACCATCGCACGCGACAGGCCGGCGGTGCTGGTTCTCGACGATCTGCAGTGGACCGACAACGCGACGCTGGAGCTCGTGCCGACACTGGCGAGCGCGCTCGCACACGAGCGGTTGCTGATTGTCGGCACGTATCGAAATGACGAGATTCCGCGCGGGCATCCGCTGCGGCGGCTGCGGAACGACCTGCGCCGGGCCAGGTTGCTGCGTGAAATCGTCGTCGAGCCGCTCGACCTGGTCGGCACGGCTGCTCTCGCCACGCGCTTCCTCGGTCAGCCGCCCGGCCCCGCGCTCGCCGCCGCACTCCACGAGCGAACCGAGGGCCTGCCGCTGTTTGTGGAGGAGCTCGCCGGCGCCCTGGCCATACGCGGCTGCCTGCGGGCGAGCGAGGCCGGCATCGAGCTGACCGCTGGCATGCAGCTGCCCATTCCCGACACGCTGCGCGACGCCGTGCTGCTGCGCCTGGATGGGCTGCCTGAATCGGGGCTGCGGCTGCTTGAGCTTGCTGCGGTCGCGGGCTGTAAGTTCGACATGGTGCTGGTGGAAGCTTTGGCCGGAAGTGCGGACGGCTTCGACGCGCTACTCGAACGTAGCCTGCTCGTCGAGGTCGAGCCCGGCCGGGCGGCGTTCCGCCACGCCCTCACCCGCGAAGCGATCTATCGCGATATTTCCTGGGTGCGCCGCCGCACGCTCCATCGCCAGATCGCCGCAGGCCTGGAGGCGGAAGGCGCGCCACCCCAGGCGATCGCGGAGCATTGGCTGGCGGCGAGGGAGCCTGATCGCGCCCGCGCGGCGTTGCTGCTTGCCACCAGGGCATCGTGCGAAATCCATGCATTCCGTGACGCCGCCGACGCCGCACAGCGGGCGCTCGACCTCTGGCCCGACGCCGTGGACGAAGCATGGCGATTGGATGTGCTTGACCAGCTGGGACACTGCGCGCAGCTCTGTGGCATGCGGCCCGAGGCCGCGCGTGCTTGGCGCGAAGTCGCTGATGGCCGACGACAGCACGGCGACCTGCAAGCATACGCCGAGGCCGAGCGCAAGCTCGCCGGCATCGCCGAACTGCAAGGGCATTGGGAGCGAGCGTTGGCGGCGCGTGAGGCGGCCGCCCAAGCGTTTGCCGCGAGCAAGCTGCCTGCTGAGTCAGCCGCCGAACGCCTGTCGGCCGCCGCCCACTTGCGTTCCTCCGGGCGTTACCGCACCGCGCTGGAGCTGCTGTCCACCGCAACGGAAGAAGCCGCACAGGCCGGGCGCCCAGATCTGCACGCGCGCATTATGGGCCTGGAAGGCAATGTCCGTGCTCGTATGGGGCAGGTGCCGGATGGCCTGGCGCTGGTGCGGGCGGGGCTGGCGCTGGCGCTCGAACACAACCTGGCCGGCACGGCGGCCGAGATCTATCAGCGGCTGGCCGACTCGCTGGAGCATGCCGGGGACTATGCCGGCGCTAAGGACACCTACGTGACGGCGTTCGCCTTCTGCCAGGCGCCGTTGCCACTGGCATGCTCGGCTCGCTGTATGCACTGCGCGGTCAGCCGCGCCACGCGCAGCCGCTACTCCTCGAGGCGGCGGCGCTGGCGCACCAGATCGAGTTGGCGGCGATGGAGCTGCTTGCCGCCTGGGGGCTGGCGCTCCTCGACGAGCTCAACGGCGCGTACGACACGGTCGCGGAGCGTTGTCGCTTCATCCTCAGCCGCTGGGAGCAGATCGAAGACTGTCACTACGCGGTACCGGCGCTGCGCTGGGCGGTCAGCTTCTTCGCCATGACAAAGGCTGATGCTGACGCGCGCGCCTGCGCCAATGCGCTGGCACGGATCGCCAGCGCAACAGGCCAACCGGAGGCGCTTTCTGCGCTCGCCCACGCGCTTGGCGAGATCGCCCTACTCGACGGCGACCCCCAGCAGGCTGTTCAGCAGTTCCGTCAGGCACTCGATCTGCTGCGCGATGTCGCCGTCCCGTACTGTCACGCCACAACCCAATTGCGCGCCGGCATCGCCTGTGCAGCTGCGAATCAGCGTGATGCCGCCGTCGCGCATCTGACGAACGCTTACCGCACGGCGCGCAAGCTTGGCGCGCGTCCGCTGGCCACCTGCATCGCACAAGCGTTAGAGGCGCTGGGCGAACCAATAGTCGAGCGCCTCGGGCAGGGAGCGGCGGGTCGTTTTCGCTCCGGCGACCTGACCCGTCGCCAGCGGGAGATCCTCCAGCTCGTGGGGCAGGGGCAGACCAACGCCGAGATCGCCCGCGCACTCGTGCTCAGCCCGCGCACTGTGGAAATGCACGTCGCCAACATCCTCGCCATGCTCGACAGCCGCTCGCGCGCCGAGGCAGTTCGCCGCGCCGCGGAACTGGGCCTGCTCGAGGAATACGGTATGACCCAGAAAAAAATACCGTAGATCCCCGCATGTCAAACGCGGCCGCGCGGCGTACACTTCTTCCTATCGCGATGATCGAAATCCAACTCGCGATTCTTGAAGGAGTGTACTCATGATAACAACGCGACCACAACCGGATCTCGCGGCTGTGAAGAGCCGCCAACAAGCCACCTGGTCGTCGGGCGACTACGCCGTGATTGGCACGACCCTCTCGATCACCGGCGAGCTACTGTGTGAAGCCGTCGATCTGCGCCCTGGCCAGCGGGTGCTCGACGTCGCGGCCGGCAACGGCAACGCCACACTCGCTGCTGCACGCCGCTGGGGCGATGTGACTTCGACCGACTATGTCGCGACGCTGCTCGAGCGCG
>WNFZ01005651.1_pt1 | contig 12914 bp, 14 predicted proteins | sample 5400081 | NCBI WGS metagenome assembly WNFZ01 (sample SAMN13153365, study PRJNA577476) | soil metagenome | isolation source: 80 cm soil or saprolite under grassland replicate 1 | place: USA:California | collected 2016-06-15
ATTTGGAACCCTTGCGCACCAATATGCTGAAGGTCCGTGGCGACACCTCGGCGTAAAGCGGGCCCTTGTATTGCTCGCGGACGCGGTCGAATTCCGTGCCGTAATCGGTAATGAGCCGCGTGAATACGTCGAGGCGGCCGGTGGAGCTCTTGGGATTGCCCAGCGCCGACATCCGGCTTCTGAGCGACAGCCCCTCGAGCAGCGGGATGATGTAGACACAACTGCGTTCCAGCACCCCGCCGTTGCCGATGTCCATCTCGTGCATCGCGAGGTCTTCGAGCCTTTGCTTGACCGTCGCGTTTTTTCCCGGCAAGAAACTGGCGCGGACCCGGTACGCGACGGGACCCAACCGAAGGTCCAGGCTCGCCGGCTGATACTGATCGTCCCGGATCGGCTCTACTGCGACGATTTCCCTGGTGGCTTTGACGAGATACTCGAGCTCCTGGGACGGCAATATCCCGGTCGAATGCGCTGCTGCCTCCGAGTTGGCGCCCGAATCGTCACGTTGAGTCGGGGGATTGTCGGTATCTCCGAAAATTGAGCTTGTAGTATTAGGCATGAGCCCCTTGATCATGCGCGGGCAGCCTCGATCGAGTCAAGGTCGGTTCTCAATCCAGGCGCATCCCGATCCGCCTGATCAAGCTCCCCATCCGCTCGTGATCTTCGCGCAGGATTTTCTCGTACTGCTCGGGCGAGCTGCCAACGGGCTCCATGCCGATCGCGGCCATGCGCTCAACAACATCGGGCGCACGCACCGCATCATTGACCACAGCGCTCAGCTTTAAGACGATCTCGCGCGGCGTGCGCGCGACGACGAACACCCCGAGCGGCGCGGACATGTCGAATCCCGGCGAGACGGTCTCGGATATCGTCGGAATTTCGGGCGTAAGCGTGGAGCGCTTCGACAAGCTGAATGCGAGTACTTTCAGCCTTCCGGATTTCATCGCGCTTGCCGCCGCGGGATAGCCGACGAAGCCGAGCAGCACGTCGCCTGCGATCAGCGCCGGCACCGACTGGCCCGCGCCCTTGTAGGGCACGTGCGTGAAGTCCGTGCCGGTCTCGGTCTTGAACCTCTCCATGGTGATGTGGTGGATCGAGCCGTTGCCCGAGGACGCATAGGGCATGGGTTGCTTCTGCGACCTGGCAAGCGCCACCAACTCCGCAACGGAATTGGCGGGCACTGAAGGGTTCGCCACGAGCCACATCGGCACCACGACCGCGAGCGTCACAGGCTGAAGATCGCGGAACGGATCGTAAGGCAGGGACTTATACAAATGCGGGGCCATGGTGACGATGCTGCTGTCGCTGATGAGCACGGTGTAGCCGTCGGGCGCTGACTTCGCGGCGAGGTCGGCGGCGACCGTGCTGCCCGCGCCGGGACGGTTCTCGACGACGAACTGCTGGCCGAGCGCGCCGCTCAGTTTTGCCGCGAGCATGCGAGCGAGGGTGTCCGGATTGCCCCCCGGTGCGAGGCCGACGAGGACGCGCACCGGTTTTTGTGGCCAGGCGGATTGCGCGAGCGCCAGGCCGTGCCAGCCCGCGGCGAATATTGCGAACAGTAGTGCGAGTCGTTTCATGATGTACCCCGTACGGTTCAGGCTTCGGCGTGAACGCGCAGCAGATTCGGAATCGTCTCGGGCGGCCGGCGGCCGAAGCCGCACTCGGCGGCGATGCCGAAGCCGCGCGCGTATTTTGCTGCGACCGCGATGCGTTTGCGCGTGCCCTCGACTCCGTCGCCGTCGTGCACCAGCCCGAGAAACAGCTTGGTCTCATGGGCGAGCTTCATCTCCTGCAGGGGTTTGAAATAGGCGTCGTCCGCGCGATCCACGGGGACGGGCATGTGAATATAGTCGGTCGGCCGCTCGAGCTTCCCGGCGAGCCGGTTGTGGACTTCCACCATGTTGGCGGTGCTCTCCGGTTCCTTCCAGTGGCGGCCGCCGTAGCTGCCGTAGCAAAGGTGCACGCCGAGCTCCACGTCGCGCGGCACGCGATTGCAGTGAGCGGCGAGCCGCTCGATCACGCCCGCCTTCACATCGGGGAAGTGCGCGTGGCGCACGCCTTCCCATTGGCCCATCTCGGTCGAGACGTCCCACTGGATCGCCAGATCGTCGTGCGGGACGGCGGAGAGAATCTCTTCTAGTTCCGCGAAAAGCCGCCGACGGTAGATCGGCTCGACGATAGCGTGGTGCTCATAGACAAGGTGCGCGTTCAGAAAAGCCGCGGCGGTCGGCAGTGAAACCTGAAACCGCAGATGCTTCGGAAGGACGCCTTCCTTGCGCAGGCGGCAAAGAACGCTGTAGGAATCGACCGCCGCCTCGGGATAGCCGAGCGCGCCGATGCGGATGTCCTCCGGACGAACACCGGCCTTCAGGCGCATGCGCGGCGGCGGCGGCGCGCCGCGCGGAACGATCGAGCTGCCCTTCCAGGTGCGCGTGCCTTCGGTGGGATGTGTGATGCGGCCGCCAGCGGCGAGCTCTTTCAGGTCGTCTTCGAACGCGGGATTGCCCTCGAGCACGAAGCGCAGGCGCGCGACCCAGGATGTCCTCGGCCCGGTCTCGCCGTCGGGAATACGGGTCATGCGGGCGCCGAGCAACTGGCCGACCGTGCGGAAGACTTCCTCGCTGTCCTTCAGGCCGACGCTGCCGACGAGCAGGACCTCGCGGGCGGAATCCCGGGTCGTGCCTGGTCTCGTAGTGGTCTCGCGCGAACGCATGGAGCCGATACTAAACAGCATGCGCCGCTGTTTAGCAACCGGCCGCCTGCGGCCGGGCGGGTTAGAGGGCGGTTTTCTCTGCTACGGCTTCGTCCGCTTTCGACGCGAACGCGCGCGCCGGGCCGACGCGGCCCACGAGCGGGAGCTTGAGTGAGGGATCGAACGGATTGATTCCGAAGGTGAGCCCGAGGAGGTTCACCTCGAAGCCTTCGACCGCACTTGCGGTGAGGCCGGCGAGGCCGAAGAGCGAGAGCTGGAAGCCCCACCCGCTCGGGGCGGACCCGACGAGCTTCTTGCCGGAATAGTCCTTGCCGATCGCGGTGGGCGGCAGATCGGCCTCGAGCTCGGGCACCGCGCGCAGCACCCACGCGGTGAAGGTATTGGAGTTCGGACCGGGCCACGTGGTGTATTCGCCGGCCCAAGGGTAGGAATGCGCCGCCTTGTCGATGCGCGCGATGAGCTCATCGACCCCCGCGCCGCGCTTCTCGGCGACGAGCTCCGGCGCCGATCCGAACCAGCGCATGTCGGGCGCGCGATGCCGCACCACGAGCGCGGTGTCCTGCGAGCGCAGGCGCCAGCCGATGATCTCGTAGACCGTGTATTCCGTTGCGGCGGCGGGCTTCACCGCGATCCAGGTGTGGACTCCGAACACGCCGCGCCATCCCCAGACCCGCGCCGCGTAGACCTGCACGACCGCTTCGGCGGTCTTGGTCGGGTCGGGCGCAAGCCCCACCGACTCCTGGCTCGCGGTGCGCCAGTCCTGTGCGGTCACTCGGCCGACCATGGCGAGCACGAGCGCGACGGACACTGCGACGACGAAGTAGCCCACGATCCCCAAGCGACGCCTCATTTTTTGCTTGCCTTCAGCAGAACACACGAAATAGAACGCGATGTCTGCGTTTGGTTCAACGCGGGCGCTCGGGACAGCGTTGACGAGGGGGAAAAGCGGAGAGACCTGCGCCGCCAATTGTTCCGCGGCGCCGAGTGTCGCCTTGTCACGACACTTCAGGCTTCCCGGTCGAAGGCTCTGTCGCCTTTCCCGGCCGTTCCGGTCGCGCGCACTGCGGCGAAGTCGAAGAGCTTTCGGTCCATGAGGTGCGAGGGCACGAGATCAGAGAGCGCGCGGAACATCGAGTCCACGCGCCCCGGATGGCGCTTCTCCCACTCGGCGAGCATGCTCTTCACCTGCTTTCGCTGCAGCGTCGGCTGCGAGCCGCACAGGTCGCAGGGAATGATGGGGAAGCCCCGGATCTTCGCGTACGCCTCGAGGTCGGCCTCCGCCGCGTAGGCGAGCGGGCGGATGACGACGTGCCGGCCGTCGTCGGACTGGAGCTTGGGCGACATCGCCTTCATCTTGCCGCCGAAGAAGAGGTTGAGGAAAAACGTCTCGAGAATGTCGTCGCGGTGGTGGCCGAGCGCGATCTTGGTCGCGCCCAGCTCGCGCGCGACGCGGTAGAGCACGCCGCGGCGAAGGCGCGAGCACAGGCCGCACATCGTCTCGCCTTCGGGAACGACACGCTTCACCACGGAATATGTGTCCTGCACCTCGATGCGATAGGGAATGCCGAGCGTAGCCAGATAGTCGGGCAGCACGTGCTCGGGATAACCGGGATGGCGCTGGTCGAGGTTGACGGCGACGAGCTCGAACGAAACCGGCGCGCGGCTGCGCAGCTTCAAGAGCACGTCGAGCAGCCCGTAGCTGTCCTTGCCGCCGGAGAGGCACACCATGACGCGGTCGCCCGCGACTATCATGTCGTAGTCGGCGACCGCCTCGCCGACGAGGCGGCACAGGCGCTTCTCGAGCTTGCCCGCCTCGAAGCGCTGCCTGCGGGTGAAATGGATTCTTTCGGGGGCATTCATGGAAGATCGCTCCTACGTCGGACTTAACACGAGATCCCAGGCGACGGCGATCGCATCCGCTTCCATGCCCGGCGCACGATCTACCCAGTGGCCGGTCGCGGCGCGCCGTTCCTCCCGGTTCAAAGCCCGGTACAGACCGTCGCGCTCGTTCAGCCGCTCGCCCTCGAAAAACATCTGCGTGGTGAGCTTCCCGCCGCGGGCGTCAACGTTGAAATGCAGGTGCGCGGTGCGCCCGCTGTAGGGCGCCGGCTTGACGGTCTTGATGCGATATCGCCCCTCGGCGTCGGCGCGCAGCGAAGCGTAACCCTGGAAGTTGGGATCGAGCGGACCCGAGGCGTCGCTGTCGCCGCTGTGGATGTAGCGCCCGTGCGCGTTCGCCTGCCACAGCTCCAGGTGCGCGCCGGGAAGCGGCTTTCCGCGCGTGTCCAGGACGCGACCGGCGAGATACAGTACCTGACCGGCGGCACGACCGGGGTGCCCTGCAATCACAGTCAGGTCGGCATCCCGCTCGGCCGGCAAACGATCGGGATAGAAAGGCCCGAGCGTCATTGCGGGCGTCGCCCGCAGCGAGCGCTCCTGCGCAAGAAGTAAAGCGGTGCGCGAACCAAGCAGCGCGCCCGCGCCTAGGGCAATCGTGGCCGCGACGGCGCCGCGGCGACGGAGATCGGGAAGATGCGGCGTGAGTTTTTTCATAGATTGATGCTCCTGCCGCCATCGACGGCAATGATCTGCCCCGTGGCCGTTACGAACAAGGGGGCACACCCCCTTGTTGATCCCCCATATCGGTGCAGATCATTGCTCACAAATTAATGCTTCGGCCACCGTCCACGGCAATGATCTGCCCTGTAACGTAAGGCGCTTCGGCCATCAAATAGTACACGGCGCGGGCGACGTCGTCGGGGTCGCCGGTGCGCCTCAAGACCGTGTTCGAGACGATGCGCTGGCGCGTCAGGTCGTCCCACGACCCGTCCTCGGGCCAGATGATGGCGCCCGGCGCCACGCCGTTCACGCGCACCTCGGGCCCGAGCTCGCGCGCGAGCGAGCGGGTGAGTCCCACGAGGCCCGCCTTGGCGACCGAGTAGATGACGTAGTTCTTGAGCGGCCGCTCGGCGTGGATATCGGTGATGTTGACGATGGTGCCGCCCGCCTTCTTCAGGTGCGGCGCGGCCGCCTGGGAGAGAAACAGAGGCGCCCGCAGGTTCGCGCCGATCAGGCTCTCCCAGGTCGCCTGCGTCATCTCCCCGACCGGCGTCGGAAAGAAAGTCGAAGCGTTGTTGACGAGCGCGTCGAGCCGCTCGAAGCGGTTGACGGTGTTCCTCACGATCTCCGGCAGGCCCGCGATATCCAGCAGGTCGGCCTGCACCAGCGCCACGGAATCGGCGCGCGCGGCGTTCAACTCTCCGCGCAGCGCCTTCGCCTCGCGCTCCGATCCCCGGTAGTGCAGCATCAGATTCGCGCCTTCCCGGTGAAGGCGCCGGGCGATCGCCGCGCCGACGCGTTTCGCGCCGCCGGTGACGAGCACAACTTTCCCTGAAAGCGATTCGGGCATGGCCTAGAATGATACCGGAATACTCCTTGCTTCCTTCCCATGTCGCTCCCCGAACCCTCGCCCGAGGCGCGCGAGCACAGCGATCGCGTCGCGGAGCACATCCGCGGCGAAATCTCGGCGAGCGGCGGCTGGATCAGCTTCGCGCGCTACATGGAGCTCGCGCTTTACGCGCCGGGGCTCGGCTATTACAGCGCCGGCAGCCGAAAGCTCGGCAAGGCCGGGGATTTCGTCACGGCGCCCGAGATTTCGCCGCTCTACGGCCAGACCCTCGCGCGCCAGGTGAAGCAGGTACTGGACGCGGGGTTCGACGAGGTGCTCGAGGTGGGCGCGGGCAGCGGCGCGCTCGCCGCGACGCTGCTTGAGGAACTCGAGCGCGCAGGAAGGACGCCGCGCAACTATCTCATCCTCGAGCTCTCCGCCGATCTTCGCGAGAGGAGCCGCGACACGCTCGCCTCGAGGGTGCCGCATCTCCTTGAGCGCGTGGCGTGGCTCAACCGCCTGCCGCCCGCTTTTTCCGGCGTGGTGCTCGGCAACGAGGTGCTGGATGCGATGCCCGTGCACGTGGTTCGCACCCAGGGCGGAAGGGTCGAGGAAGGCGGCGTCGGCGTGCGAAGCGATCGCCTCGACTGGTCCTGGCGGCTCGCCTCGGGCGGGCCGCTCGATGCGGCGCGCGCGCTCAAGCTTCCAGAGGGTTTTCGCACCGAGATTCAATTGGCAGCGCGAGGCTTCATGCGCTCGCTTGCGGGCGTGCTGGAAAAGGGCGCGGCGCTTTTCGTCGATTACGGCTTCCCGGAAAAGGAGTTTTACCATCCGCAGCGCAAGGACGGGACGCTCATGTGCCATTACCGCCATCACGCGCACGCCGATCCCTTCTTCCTTCCGGGGCTCCAGGACATCACCAGCCACGTCGATTTCAGCGCGATCGCGACGTCTGCGCGCTCGGGCGGACTGGAGCTGCTCGGCTATACCGGCCAGGCGCAATTCCTCGTCAACTGCGGCATCACGGAGGTGATGTCGAGGACGCCGCCCGAGGACGGGACCCGGTTCCTGCCGTTCGCCAATCAGGCGAACCGGCTGATGAGCCCGGCGGAGATGGGAGAACTCTTCAAGGTGATTGCGCTCGGGCGGGGATTTGCCGCACCGCTCCTGGGCTTTCGCGAAGGCGATAGAAGGCGGGCGCTGTAAGGTGTAACCTGTTCCCTCCGACCAACGCGGGGTGAGGCGGCGAGCGGAGGCTACGATGGAAGCAGCGCAGGCGCAATGGGTGAAGGTCCATCCGCTCGTCGTGCGCGTCACGCACTGGATCAACGCGTTCGCGATCCTCATCATGGCCGCAAGCGGCTGGCGCATCTACAACGCATCGCCGCTCTTCGGCTTCAGATTCCCCAACGATCTCACGCTCGGGGGCTGGCTTGCGGGCGCTCTGCAGTGGCACTTCGCCGCCCTGTGGCTGCTGGTGCTGAACGGCATCGTGTATGTCGGCTACGGGATTTTTTCCGGGCACTTCCGCAGGAAGCTCTTTCCGCTCGCGCCTCGCGCGGTGCTGAGCGACATGCTCGCCGCCCTGCGCGGCAAGCTCGCGCACGACGACCTCGCGGTGTACAACGCGGCACAGCGCGCGGCCTACCTCGCGATCATCCTGTGCCTCGCGGTGCTCGTGCTCTCGGGGCTTGCGATCTGGAAGCCGGTGCAGCTGCAGGAGCTGGCCGCGCTCATGGGCGGCTATGAAGGCGCTCGCCTAGTACATTTTTTTGCCATGGCCTTGATGGTGTTCATCGCGCTGGTGCACATCGTGATGGTGATCCTCGTGCCGCGCACCTTCCCCACCATCGTCACCGGCCGCGCAAGGAGGACCTCATGAAGAAACGCACGATGGATGCGAGTCTCGCCGAGCACTCCCCGAAGCTCATCCGCTCGATCGAGCGGCGCCTGTTCCTGACGCAAGGGTTGTCGCTCGGGGCGCTCGCGCTCCTTTCGGGCTGCGCGCTGACCGACGACGAAGGCGTGCAGAGACTTCTCCTGGGGATGTCGCGCTGGAACGACCGCGCTCAAGGCTGGCTTTTCAATCCGAACAAGCTCGCGCCGGAATACCCGGAGAGCGCGATCACGAAGCCCTTCCCGTTCAACGCCTACTACGGCGAGGACGAGGTGAGGCTGGTGGACGGGGCGAGCTACAAGCTCGAGCTCTCCGGCCTTATCCGCGACAAGAAGCCCTGGACGCTCCCCGAGCTCTATGCGTTGCCGCAGACTTCCCAGATCACGCGCCACATCTGCGTAGAGGGCTGGAGCGCGATCGGCAAGTGGAGCGGCGTGCGCTTTTCCGATTTCCTCGCGCGCGTCGGCGCCGACACCACGGCGAAGTACGTCGGCTTCGAGTGCGCCGACGACTACACGACGAGCATCGACATGGCGACCGCGCTGCATCCGCAGACGCTGCTCACTTTGCGCTTCGCCGACCAGATCCTGGCCCCCAAGTACGGGTTCCCGATGAAGCTGCGCATGCCGACCAAGCTCGGCTTCAAGAACCCCAAGCACATCACGGCGATGTACGTGACGAACGAATATCCCGGCGGCTACTGGGAGGACCAGGGCTACAACTGGTTCAGCGGCAGCTGATGAAATCGCCGGAAGCCATCGCCGTCGCGGCGAGCCTCGCGACCGTGTCCTTCGCCTTCGCCGCCGACACGACGCCGGGCAAACCGATGAGGATGGACGAGCCCATGCACGGGGAAATGAAGAAAAAGAACATGAAGAAGGGCGACGTCAAGAAGGCGGCCGAGAAAAAAGCGCGCGAGATGAAGCCGATGATGGAAAAGGAAGCCGCCGGCGCGCGGAAAAGATAGCTCCGTCGCGCGCGTCAGCGCGGGTCGAGCGTCATGAAGAGGTTGTTGAGCGACTCGGCGAGCGTCGGGTGGGCGAAGATCGCCTCCTTGATCGCCGTATAGGGAAGCTTGCCCATCATCGCGATCTGCAGCATCGACATGATCTCCCCGCCCTCGATCCCCAGGATGGTGCAGCCTAAGATCTGCTCGGTTTTCTTGTCCACGATCGCCTTCATGAAGCCGCGCGTCTCGCTCGTCTCGAGCGCGCGCGCGACGCCCGTCATCGGCAGCTTCGCCACGCGGTAGTCGAGGCCGCGCCTCTGCGCCTCGGTCTCGTTCAAGCCGACGGTGGCGAGCTGCGGATCGATGAACATGCAGTTGGGCACCATGCGCCCATCGATGGTCGCATTCCCCCCGTTCAGCCAGTTCTCGCGCAGGATGCGGAAGTCGTCGTAGGAGATGTGCGTGAAAGCCGGGCCGCCCTTGACGTCGCCGATCGCGCAGATGCCCGGCACGTTGGTCTCCAGCCGCGAATTCACCTTGATGAATCCCTGCTTGTCCGTCTCGACCCCGGCCGCTCCGAGGTTCAAGCGGTCGGAGTTTGGAACGCGGCCGAGCGCAAGGAGCAGATGGCTTCCCGGGATTCTCCTTGTGCCCTCGCCGGTCTCGAGCACCGCGCGCACGCCCGCTCGGGTCTTTTCAAGAAGCGTCACCTGCGTCGAGTTGAGAATCTCGATGCCGTCCTCCTTCAGGATTTTCTCGACCTCGGCCGAGACGTCGGGGTCCTCGCGCAGAATCAGCCGCGGGTCGCGGTTGACGATGGTCACGCGCGCACCGAACCTGCGGAACATCTGGCAGAACTCCAGGCCGACATAGCCGCCGCCGAGCACGATGAGGTGCCTGGGCAGCTCGGCGAGCTCCATGATGCTCGAGGAATCCAGGAAGCGAATCCGGTCGAGCCCGGGGACCGGCGGTACCGCGGGCCGGCCGCCGGTGTTGACGACGATGCGCTTGCCTTCCAGCTCGCGCGTTCCGCCGCCTTTGAGTTCCACAACGACGCGCCGCGCGTTCTTGAATCGGGCCTCGCCGAAGATGAGTTCGAGGTCAGCGGTTTTCTCGAGCGTCTCCTGGCCGGAATTGCGGAAGCTCTCGACCATGCGGCGCTTGCGATCGACCACCCGGCGCATGTTCACCGTGACGCGGCCGGCGTTGACGCCGTAGTCTTTTGCGCGCCGGGCGAGATACGCAACCCGACCGCTCGCGACCATCGTTTTGGTCGGGGTGCAGCCTACGTTGATGCAAGTGCCGCCGACGTGCTCGCGCTCGATCACCGCGACCTTCCAGCCGGCGCGGGCGAGCGCGAGCGCAAGCGGCTTGCCCGACTGGCCGGTACCGATGATTACTGCGTCGTATGCGGGATTGCCCATGCTGCCTCCGGGGAAAATGGAAAAGGGTCGCGCGGACCCGCGGCCCTTGCGCGGGCGAATTGCCGCTGCTCAGTATAATTCCGGCATGCACTTCGCCGCGCTTTTCGCCGCCTCGCTCGCAGCGACGGCCGCCTTCGCCCAGGACTCCGCGCAGCTTCTCGAGCAGGCCAAAAGGCGCTGGGCCGAGAGCCCTCACGGGCCGATGCTCGAGCGCATCCTCCCGCCCACTTTCGAGCCGCGGCAGCTCCCCGAGCGGAAATCGCGCGGCGCGCGCCTCGTCGTCCAGTACTGCGTTCAGTGCCACAACTTGCCCAATCCGGCGATGCATCATGCGGCGAAATGGCCGGCCGTTTTCGAGCGCATGGTGGTGCGCATGAGAGGCAGGGGCAACATGGGCGAGCTCATGCACGAGATGATGGCGGGCGTCGAGGCCCCGACCGTGGCGGAGGCGGAAGCCCTGCTCGCCTATCTGCAAAAATACAGCCAGCGCGCGCTCGATCCCAAAAGATATCCGGCCGTCGACCTTCCCGAAGGCCGGTCGTTCAAGCTCGCCTGCCGGCAGTGCCACGTGCTGCCGGACCCGCGGCGCCACACCGCCTCCGAATGGCCGGCGGTGGTGACGCGCATGGAGAAGAACATGGAGTGGATGAACCGCGTCGTCGGCAACCGGCGCGAGCCCGACCAACCGCAGCTGAGAATCGAGGAGATCAACGCGTTCCTCGTCAAGTACGCGAGGAAGGGCTGATTCAGGAAGGCACCGCCATTCCGCGTTTTACCGCCGGCCTTGCACTGATCGCGTCGAACCAGCGTTTCACGTTGGGCCAGGCGTTCAAATCGGTCTTGTGCCATTCGTAGCGCGCGACCCAGGGGTAGGTGGCGATGTCGGCGATCGAGTATTCGCCGGCGAGAAACTCGGCTTCACCCAGGCGCCGGTCGAGCACGCCGTAGAGCCGGTCCTTTTCCTTCGTATAGCGCTCGATCGCGTAGGGGACCGGCTCTTTCGCCGCGCGCAGGAAATGGTGCACCTGGCCGAACATCGGCCCGACGTGGCCCATCTGGAACCTTGCCGTTGGGGTTGATCGCGACGTAATCGGGAGCGAACTGCTCGCCCGCCCCGATGTTGATCTTGTGGACGTTGTACGCGAGACCGCATTCTTCCAGCATGACGGAGACCTTGCGGCCATTGGGCGTGCTCCAGGTGTAGAGCTCGATCATCTCAATCCTCAAGGAGTTTGGAAGCCGCGCAGTTTATCGCGAAGCTCGGTGTTAAAGTGACGCCATGCTGAAATGGGTCCTGGCGCTCGCGGTCGCGCTCGTCGTGCTCACGGCGCTCGCGCCGTGGCTGGCGAAATACGGACTCGGCAGGCTGCCGGGCGACCTCACCGTGCGCTACAAGGGGCGGCTCTACTACCTGCCCTTCACGAGCACGCTCCTGCTCTCGCTCGCCCTGACGTTGCTGACACGGCTCTTCTGAGGCGCTCCCACCGGCCGGGCAGCGAGGCGCTCTTCGAGCAAGGCCAGCTTCTTGCGCATCGCCTCGCCCACGAAGATCTGCGGGTTGGAGGGCGCGTAGCCTTGCGCCCGCTCCCGGTCGCTCACCGTCTTTTGTGCCATCTCGAAGGCCTTGACGAACGAAAAGGTCTCGCGCAGGGCTTCGTCATAGAGCGCCCTGCTGAACCAGGTGTAGTCACTGCCCTCATTGCAGCCGAAGGATGAGTGAAGCGCGTCCGCGGCCGTGATGACGAGGGTGTTCGCATCCTTGAGCGGCTCGATGAAGCCCCCCGCGAAGCATGCCGAGATCACGATCGCCTTCCATTTGATGCCGCTGTCGGCGAGCATGCGGGCGAGCGCGCTCGGCGTAAGCTGCTGGAGCTCGAGCGGCGGCAGGTCGAACGCGAGCCAGAAATCGCTGCTCCCGTGGGTGGTGAGGTGCACAAGCACGACATCCTCTTCGGTATCGATCGTGTTTCCGAGGTGCGCGAGCGTCGAGTGCAGGTTGCTCACCGTGGCAACGGGGTAGTCCTTCAGCGTGGCGGGATTGTTGACGAGCGCAATCGACCTGCCCGCGACGTCGAAACGCACCTCGAGCAGCTCTTTGATTGAAGCGAGCTCCTTGTAGAACGTGTCCTGCCGCCCGTCGGCCGCGACTCCGACGAAGTACAAGTCCGCGACACCCGGTCGCTCGGGGCGCAGCGCAGCGAGCTGCTCGTCGAGGAGCCTCCCCTGACGGTGAAACAGCTCCTCCTGGAGCACGGTAGGCCCGGCGGCGTCGGCCTCGGCGTCCTCCGTCGCAACCCAAAGCTCAGCGCGCGGGAAAATCCAGACGAGGAGCGCAAGCAGCCCGGCGAACAGGCCGAGCGCCAGCACCGAAGCACGACCGCGCCAGCCGGTGAGGACGAGCTGCGTGCGCACGAGCACGGCGAAGACCCACGCGACTAGACTCCAGTTGGCCGCTACTGCGTAGGGCTCGATCGCGTCGAAGTCCGTTGCGAACTGGATGGCGAGGCCGACGATTTCAGACACCGGATCGGTGGCGACGAGCA
>WNFZ01006333.1_pt1 | contig 12910 bp, 24 predicted proteins | sample 5400081 | NCBI WGS metagenome assembly WNFZ01 (sample SAMN13153365, study PRJNA577476) | soil metagenome | isolation source: 80 cm soil or saprolite under grassland replicate 1 | place: USA:California | collected 2016-06-15
TCTTTCAAGACCGCCTAACCGTGATCAAGCAAGCCGAAATCACCAAATGGAATTGCTCTTCTGAGTCGGCAATCAAATTGATGGATGTCTACGGACAGTTGATTGCGAGAGGTGTAGACAAGACAACCATCCAACAGCGATTACCCAATAACAGTCCGTCTTTTCGCGCCCTCTCCGAAGCCCAGGCCCAGGAAGCCCTGAAAACATTTACCCACTGGCTCAAGACTTACAACGAAGTTGTTCAAGAGGAGGTGGTCAACAATGGCTAAACATTTTCCCGCTCCGTGGGTTGATGGCGTCTCTTCTGACGTGATTGTCGTTAAACAAAAACCAGAGGGCTTTACCAACTCCATGATGATCAAAGCATACGGCGGCTATCTGGTCGCTGAAACCATTGCGTCCTGCAACAAGCCTTTGATCAAAAGAGCGCCTTCAATGCTCACTCTTCTCGAAAAGGCTTTGCCAATAATTGAAGAAGAAGCCGAACGGCGCGAGAGGGCGTCGTGGACTGATACGGAGGGCGATTACTGGTCGGAAATGCGCGAGCTTGCGAACGAGATCAGCGCCGAGATCGACAAGGCCAAAGGGAAGGGGGTGTCTGATGGGTGAGATTATTGACCTGATTGATTTGCTAAAAGTCCCAGGCGTCCGAATTGTTGGTGGCGATGTCTGGTTAGTTCGGATCGGTGGGAGATGGAACGTGTATCAACAGAGAAGGCGGCAGGTCAGCAGCCAATTGGTCATCTCCACCATTAATTTGAGTGAGGCTATTACTGCGTTTGTTCAGGCCGCTGGAATCAGAAAGGAGGACCGACAACATGACTGACTTCGCAAAACTGATCGAACAGTCCAAACAGAGACACAACATCGAGAACAGATCGTCGAAGACTCATCCCACTGTTTCAGTCACTGTCGCCGGCGCTGATTACGCGATTAAGTTTGGCTATGACGCGGCTTTACTCAAAAAGCTCAAAGACGCCGTGCCCGAATCGGAACGGACCTGGCATAAGGGGCGTAAAGTCTGGCTTGTCTCTCCTGAAGAGATCGAGAAAGCAATTCAGGCCATCAGTCAACATACAGGCCAGACAATTGCGCTTCCTGAAACTAAGCCTTCAGCGCTCGATGTCTGTGAGAAATCTTTCTTGCTCGAATATCTGGGAGCGACGAAAGATCGAGGGAAAAGAGTCTCGGCTTATGGCTCAGTCAACGGGGAATGGTCTGCGGAATTTCCTGAAGATGTTTTGAAAAACTTCTTCGAGGGAAGGGAAGTCAATCAAAAGCCCGACGGCTTGCAAACGCTTTATCAAGCTCTTTGTGTTTTTGAATCTGTCTCTCCCGAAGAGATCAAGAAAGCTTATAAGCGCCTCGCAAGACAATGGCATCCCGATGTTTGCCAAGAAGACAACGCCGCTGAGATGTTTCGCAAGATCAATGAAGCTTACTTGGTTCTGATTGATCCCGAGAAGAAAGCCCGATATGACGCGGGGCTTTATTTCGAGCGGCAAGGCGAAGATCAGGGGCGGGCAACAAAGATCGCTAGACGCCCTCGCGTTGATTATCAATATGGCTACCGCGCGCCATTGAGATGCGGCCAAGTGACCGCTCGGGGAACTGTCCGGCTCATGCGGTTTGTCGTGACTGAGATATTGAATTGGGAAGACGTGATCAGAGACGACAAGGTGATGACTTCAACTTGGCCCAGGGGGGCCGACACTTTTCAAATTCTTTGGGTTTAGAAAGGAGACTCATGACCAGAACAGAACTAGCAGACGCGATGTTAAGGGGGGCAAAGACGCACGGAGTAATCGAGGACCGCACCTTTTATCTCTCTACTGGTAGTGCAACTTGTTTGGCCTGCGCTTTAGGCGCTGCGCTGATCGGGCAATATAAAGGCGATTTTCGTAAAGCTGAAAAGGCGGTTGAACAGATAGTGAATTATCAAGACGCAAACGGAGAAGTGATAGCTTGCGCCATGCTTTTGAAAATCTCTCCCACCCTCGCTGTCGAGGTCGAACATCGCCATCTGAATGGCCAGACAATTCAAGACATCGCCGTGTGGCTGAAGGGAGGGAAGTAATGGTCAACTCTACTCAACTCGTTTACGGCAGCTTGAAAGACATCGCAGACAGGTCACATAAGAGCGTCGCTGAAACGTTTTTATCTGTTGATGCTTTGGTGATGGTTGACACTTCCGGCTCAATGGATAGCGCTGACTGCGAGAACAAAAGAACGCGCTATGATCTGGCCTGTGAGCAATTGATCAGGCTTCAAAGGGAGATTCCCGGCAGGATCGGCGTCATAAGCTGGTCTTCTTCAACCCAATTCAATCCGGGAGGCATCCCGCATTACTTCGGCGGCGGGACTGATCTTGTCAATGTTCTTAAATTCGTCAAGCCAGCCGATGGGACAAGTATCAAACTGATATTAATCAGTGATGGCGAGCCTGATTACGGCTCGCAACAAAACTGTCTTGACCTAGCTAAACAATTCAAGTCTCGACTCGAAACAATCTACATCGGCCCTGAAGACGGCCCAGGAAGAGACTTCTTGCGAAGACTCGCCGAAGCGACCGGAGGGCAATCGGTCTCTCAGTCAGTCAAAGACATAGCCAACTTGAAACAAACAGTCACCAAGCTTTTAACCGTGTAGGAGGAAAAACACATGGCAGTGTTAATCATCAAAATTGAAGAAACACACAACACAGACAACACAGGCCGAGAGATGATCGGCTTTTCGATTCTCGATACTTATGAAGGAGAATTACAGATTGGAGACGCTCTGCCTGGCATCAAGCCATTAATAGAGCGCGCAGTCAGAGGGGCTATTGACAGCATTTTTGGGATGCCTGTCGCATCAAGTGATGAATCTATCGAAGACGCCCGCATGCAAGCCAACAGATTTATGAACTGAGCTTTTAACCACAATCACAATCACAACAACCAAAAAACCTAAAAGGAGCTTTAAAATTATGGCAACCGAAAACGACAATGAATTGATCATTTCTTGGGAAGCGCCTCTTGAACCATGCCCCGAAGGGAGACATCCATTGATCTGCGTGGACATCTTCAGGGTTGATCCGGAAGAGCAAACTTACGACGGCGTAACGAAGCTCTATGAAAAAGTCATGTTTGTTTTTCAAGCTTTCCCCGAGAGTGGAGAGAAAGACAGTAAGGGATTGCCCTTTCAAGTCGAACGCAAGTTTACTTGGTCGCTCGCGCCACAGAGTCTTCTCAGGCCATTTCTCGAACACTGGCGCGGCCGCGCCTTCACAGAAGAGGAAGCCAAGCGTTTCGATGTCTCAAAATGCAAAGGCATCTCGGCCTGGGGAACGATTATTCACAATACACGATTTGTGAACATTCAAGACATCGAGCCCTACGTTGATGAAACCGGCAAGGCTCTCCCGCCGCCCAAGGCTGAAACTTACACGCGCCGGACCTACAAGAAGCGAGAAAAAACTGCGACAACTCAACTATCACAATCCAGCTCGCCTGGGGGCAAAACACATGATGGCGGCATTGATCCTGCGGACTTGGTTCCGTTCTAAGCCCCCTCGTATTTGCGCCAGAATTGGCCCCGATGGAAAAATCCATCGGGGCCAATATCTCACTATGGCAGATTTATAGAGAGTGATTATCTATGACAACGATCGCCCAGACTCTACACTTGATCCTCACGAAGACGCGGGCGAAGAAACAGGGCGCGGGCTGGCAAGGCCATTGCCCCGCCCACAAAGACAAATCACCAAGCCTGAGCATTGATCAGGGGGCAGATACCCGCATTCTTCTCAAGTGCCATACGGGATGCGACATTGATTCTATTTGCTTGGCGCTCGGCATCACTCAGGCCGATCTGTTCCCGCCAAAACAAAAACAGACCAAGCAGGCAACACAAGGCAAACCAAAATACAATCTCGATAAGGTCTATGACTATAAAGACGAATCCGGAGGCCTGCTCTTTCAAGCCGTGCGCCAGCGATTAGTAGACCCGGCCAAATTTCCAAATGAGCCACGAAAGCAATTCAGACAACGAAGACCAGATGGAAAAGGGGGCTGGGTTTGGAATCTACAAGGTGTCAGGCGTGTTTTGTATGGCTTACCTGAATTGATCGCCGCTGATCCTGATGCAATAGTCTGGATTGTTGAAGGAGAGAAAGATGTCGATCGTTTGCGATCGCTCGGCCTGATCGCCACTTGCAATCCGATGGGCGCAGGCAATTGGCTTGATGAATATTCTGATTCTCTTATTGACCGAGATGTAATCATAATTCCTGACAACGACCCGCAAGCTGTGGCCCCAGACGGATCACTTCGATTTCATCCCGATGGGCGACCAGTGTTGCCCGGACAAGATCATGCCCAACAAGTCGCCGCATCTCTCTACAGCAAAGCCAAAAGCGTAAAGCTTTTTCCGTTGCCGAATCTTCCTGATAAGGGTGATGTTTCTGATTGGCTGAACATCGCTGGGAACGATCTACAAGTCCTATTGCGGTTGGCCGAGACTGTTCAACCCCTAATGGCGCCGCCTGACGCGCCAGCACTAACAAACAACAACAACAACAGCCATCACACCATCAAGGCCGTTTGCTTGGCCGATGTCCAGATTGAACAAGTTGATTGGCTTTGGGAGGGACGCATTCCGATCAAACTGATTACGATACTCGAAGGTATCGAAGGGGTGGGAAAATCAACATTGTTGTCAGCAATTGCCGCCGCTGTCACTTGCGGCAAGGGATTGCCGGACATGCATGCCAACAACCCGGCAAACGTCTTATGGCTCTCAGCCGAAGATGATCTAGGCATGATGCTAAAGCCGCGCCTCTTAGCCTCTGGCGCCGATGTTTCCAAGGTCTTCGCTATTGGTGATCCGTTCACCATCAATGACGCCAGCGTGGCTCTACTTCGCCAAGAGGCCACCAAGTACAAGCCCCGCTTGGTCATCGTTGACCCCATCTTTGCGTATACATCAGGAGACCCCAACAAAGGTGGAGATGCCCGAATTGTAACTAACGAGTTAAAGAAATTCGCCGAAGAGTTTCGATGCGCCTTGGTGTTGGTCAGACACGTTGGTAAGTCGAAGGGCTTTGGCGACCCTCGCGCGGCAGGAATGTATTCAATCGAATGGCGCGCAGCGGCCCGGAGTGTTTTACTTGCTGGCTGCGATCCCGACAACCCGCAAAAGCGTGCGCTCACTCAAACCAAAAACAATTTAGGACCGATGGCTGATAGCATCGGATTCGAAATCAACCCTGACCCGTCTTCGCCGTCTTTGGCGAGATTCTTTTGGAGCGGAGTTTCCGACCTGACCGCCCGTCGCATTCTTGAAACGATAGCCAACGATGATGACACATTGCAGCGCATTGACACTGAAGAATTCTTAAAACAAGTCCTTGCTGGCGGGGAAATGCCGGCTAAGGACGTTCAAAGAGAAGGGGAATCTTGCGGCATTTCAAAACGAACATTAGACCGCGCCAAGTCCAGATTAAGAATTAAATCCCGAAAAATTACCGGACAAGGCCCGTGGCTTTGGTCTCTGCCAAAATCCGACCAAGGATGCCAACTTGAAGAAGATGGCATCCTTGGTCAAACCGCTGACACGAAAGAACTTGAAGACGAAAATAGACCAAGGATGCCAACTGGCAACCTTGCCCCCGCGCGCGCGCGCGCGCGCGGGGGAAGAATGCCAAGTGGCATCCTTGGTGGTTTTCCACAGGATAAACAACAGACAGAAAACGAGATAGACCAAGAATGCCACGATGACGAAATTGGCATCCTTGGTTCAAATCAGATCGCCTTTCTAATCACCAAAAAACAGCGCGAAAAATTACACGGTTTGGGGTATTCGCAGTCAGACATCGACAAGATGACTCCGAACAGCGCTCAAAGAATTTTGGCTGATCAAGATAAGAGCGTAACGCCAAAGTGATGGAAAAGTCTTCTTCTAATAAATTTCAACTGTAAAACAAAAGGAGATCGAACATGACGATTAAGGCAATCGAAACAAAATACAAAGGCCATCGCTTTCGTTCGCGCCTTGAAGCAAGATGGGCAGTTTTCTTTGATGCCTTAGGCATTAAGTGGGAGTACGAAAAAGAAGGCTTTGACCTAGGCAAAGCGGGTTTGTATCTGCCGGATTTCTGGCTGCCGGAGCAACGCGTCTGGGTCGAAATAAAGGCAGATTCCCCAACCGAGAACGAAACCGAGAAGGCCCATGCGCTGGCTCAAATGAGCGACCATGATGTCTTCATCTTTTACGGCCTCATTCCGGACCCCACCGATGTAGGCAGTAAAAGCGAATCAGCGCATCTGCATTGCGCCGACGAGGGATGGGATTGCTACTACTGCTGGTGTCAGTGTTCGCATTGTGGCTCTCTTGGGATTCAATTCGACGGAAGGTCGGACCGCTTGCCATGCCGCCGGCGGGGAGATTGTTCGGTGTCAAGCCATGGTGACAAGGGCTACAACTATGACAACTATTCTCTCGTCAAAGCCTACACTGTCGCTCGCTCTGCCAGATTCGAGCATGGAGAGAGTGGAGCATGACCAACGAAGTCGAAAACTTACTCTCCCTAATCTTCCAAAGTGGGGGTCAAGTCATGGTCAAAGACGGTCAACTTTTGGTTGGTCCGGTCGCCCTGGCTCAGAAGTTTGGAGATCAGATCAAGAGACTAAAACCGGAGATCATGATCGCTTTCGGTCACTGTCCGGTGTGTAACTATGAACTGGCCCTCAGGGTCGAAGAACTGCCCTTCATTAGTTCAAGAGCCGAAGAGAACATAGTGACGCGGAGAACAGGAAGGCACATCTATTGTTTCTTCCCTTGGCATTACGACAGTTGGAAGTTTTAGAAGAAAGAAAGGAGAATCAATCATGGAAAATCATAACGGCGCCAAACTTGGCTATAAACAAGAGATCATGGACGAAGCTTTAGACAGAGCCAAAGCCGAGTGTGTCTTCACAGAGCGGCTCTATGAAATCTTGTTGGCTTGGCAGACTGGAAGGGGTCCGATAGGCAAACAACCACAGGGCATTCCATCGGGGAATGTCGGAGAGCTTAATTACGCAATGTCGCGGCTTTATAACCTGATTTGGGCCGCGGCGATCGGTCTGACCGAAAAGGTCAAATCGAAGAAGAAAGACAAACAATCAAAACAGATGGAGGTGATTGCGTAATGGGAAAGATTTATATGCCAGTCCCAGGCTTTGAAGGACAAGGACGAATCGACATAGACGTTCCGTGCGAACCTAGCCAAGTCTCAGACGGCTACCACACTTTCAATGAGCTTTATGAGCATCGGTATTTGCTCTTTTGCGCGCTGTCGCAGATGGCAAGCCTGCGTAGAGAGCCGCCATATTGCTGGAAGTCGCGCACGCATTGGATAGAGAGCGAGCTTCAGCCTGTTTGGGAAGGTTGGTTTGCCGCAGGAATAGAACTTGACGGCAAGATGATCACGTATCATCTCCCGCTTACTTATTGGGATCTGTTTGAGGGGATAGATCGAGAGCAAGCCCCGCCGCACGATGGCCATACTTCACAAGATGTCATTGAGCGATTGAGAGAATGGCTGAAGTCTTAACAGGAGGGAAAGAACGATGGGAACGAACTTTTACCACAGAATAAATATTTGCTCTGAGTGTAGGCGTTACGACGAGCGCCATATTGGGAAGAGTTCAGTGGGCTGGCAATTCTCTTTCAAGGGCTGGAAAGACAGTGAAGGCAGACCCGCCATCAAAAGTTGGCAAGACTGGAAATATATTCTCAAAACCTTTAAGGATGGGCAGATTTTCGACGAGTACGGCAAAGAGTGGTCATACGATGATTTCATCGCGAAGGTTGAAAACACCAAAGGCAAACAAAATCACTACGATTATCTGCGCGATGCTCCCCAATACGGCTCTTCGTATCTTCAGGACAGTTGGAAAGACACAGAGGGTTGGGATTTTACATGGGAAGGATTTAGATGAAACGATGGTTTGCAAATTATCTATTACGTTGGGCGTTTCGAGTCTTTCGGCGCTATCACGACCAATTGCCGAAAGAGTTGAACGGAATCATTTGGGGCGAGATGACGCGGAAATCAGAGCCGCCAACGGATTATTCAGAAATGTGGTGCGCTGAGGGCGAAGGCGGTCTTTGCTCGATGTGCCTGCGCGAACTTAAAGAAGATCAAGTGAGTCATACAACTGTACAAAGATGGCTGAATGGAGAGCTTGCATGATGGACTTCGATGATTACTATGCTGATTGCGCTTATTGGTGTCCACTCTGCGGCGATCCTCGCTCAGTGTGTGATGCTTATGGGCGCTGCGATCAGCCGAGCGATGAAGACTGGGAGCTTGATTCTCCTTTCTACGATGAAAGTCGGGAAGAGATATATGGAGGTGAAGAATGACTGTTGAAGAGAGAGCGATTGAAGAAATGACAGAAAGATCAGAAAAGATAGGTATAGGCTCTTATGCTTACCGGATCGGCAAATACGAAGTAATAGCGATGGCCAATGGCCGTTGGCATCTCTATCTTGATGGCCAAGCAACTGGGAGAGATTATCGAAGGCTAACTGACGCCCGAAGGGCAATCAAGAACGAAGAAGCCAAGAGCCAAGAAACCAAAAGCCAAGAAGCCCGGTCGGAGAAAGGGGAGTGAAGAAGATGGCCAGACCAATTGGAAATTACGAAATCAGATTTGCCCTGTCTACGAAAAACCAAAATTGGTGCGGCATACCTGGAGGATCAGCCTACAAGGCGGCAACCGAGCAGGGCTTCATAGATTGCGCGATAGTGTTGCCGGCTTACACCGCCGAAGACGCCGCTTTCGATTTATTTACGCGGCTTGCTTCTTTCGGATGGAAGCAAGAGAGCATGATCATTGAATCTGTGGCCCCGACAACAAAAGATAGGCCGGGGAGTTTTTGAGATCTTCACCGTATGTACCCAGAAGGAATATGCCGAAAGAACTTTTCATCGAGCGTAGATTCTCAAGAGACAGCAAGGAGATGATCGCGCAGGCAAACGTCATCATCGACGTCGTCCCCACACGCGTAGGGGCGAACCGAGATGCGCGAGCGCCGGCCGTGGAAGCTGTAACCTCTCGAGGGAAGAAGATGACTATGTGCGAAGACTCTAACTGCGATAGTGAGTGCGTGCGTCGTACTCAATGCATTCACTGCGGTTTGTTTGTTTGTCGCTGGTGTTGGCATCACGTCCACAGATGCGAGCCGGGTCACAGTCCGCTGGATTGCGTGCAGCGGAAGCTGATTCGGTCGCAGGGCAAGCATTTCTTGGACAAAGTTCGCGAGATAACTCTGGCCGCTCGGCGCGGCTGATTTCTTTAACCACCCTGACCCCGCTCCGGCGTACACCATCCGGGCCGGGGGCAAATTTCCCATCCCTCTGGGACAGGTCAATTTGACGGATCCGCCATCGCCGATCTGGCGATGCTGGCCAGCCAACTCTTTACATAAGCCTGTTTTTGTAAAGATTGATCGAAAAAGACGCCGATTTCGAGCAATAGAATCAGGGGGAGACAAAACAACGCCGGCATGGATAATGTAAAGAGTATGAGTGAGACCAGAAAATTCCTGACCGAGCCTGAAATTGAAGCTTTTTTCAAGGCCGCACGGAAAACTCGAAACGGAGTCCGTGATCACTGCATGGCGATGATGGCCTATCGTCATGGCTTCAGAGTAAGCGAACTGATCGACATTCGACTTGATGAAGTCCACCTGGACATGGCCCGGCTTGATGTCCGAAGGCTCAAGAAGGGATTGAACGGCCATCATCCAATTGAGGGAGACGAGCTGCGGGCGATTCGGGCATGGATGAAAGAGAGGTCGGCCCATAAGTTTTCAGGCTCGCCTTTGTTGTTCTTGAGCGAGCGTGGCCCGATGACTCGACAAGCGGTCAACTACTTGTTTGAAGTGATTGGCCAGAAAGCAGGCTTGACATTCAAAATCCACCCCCACATGCTTCGCCATTCTTGTGGCTACAAGCTGGCCAACGACGAAAGGACAACGCGAGACATTCAAGATTATCTTGGCCATCGAGACATCAGACAGACGGCCAAATACACGGCCCTGAACGCTGAACGATTCAGAGACTTTTTTCGGAGAAAATGAACTGATGACATCTGAAACATCAAGATTATTGTCCAAATTAATCGACAAGATTTTCAGATTAATCGACAAGATTTTCAGACTTGTACCAAGTGGCGAAAAGAGACGGATATTGAGAGCCGAGTTAATAGAGACACTTGACCAATACTGGATTGAAACCCGAAAAGCCGCCATCGAGGAAGAAAGGGAAGCGTGCATGGGGATAGTGAAAAAGGAGATAGAACAATGGGATAGAGAATCTATTGTGGAGTTGAGAGAATCAATCCTCCACGAAATAGGGGTCTGTGCCCGGTCTTCGTGATATACTGCAGACAACTGGACAGAAAGAAAGCCGTCAAAGCGCCCCACAGGGAGCGGGGAAATGCTGGACGGCTTTTCTCTTTTCCATCTCACTCTATAATCCCTTTCCCGCTTCATAGGCTCGCCACTGTTCAACGACCTGAAACCTGTCCGACTCTTGATAAGGGCAAAATCAACACCGAGCGTTTAAACGCAAAAAATAGGGGAGATCGCTCACAATCTCCCCGCTCCGTAGATTTCTTATTGCATCATCGTTTTGCGTCGCCGGGATTACCGACTCATACGCCCCACGATTATTGAAATTGCACATGCCACGCTTTGTGGGGCCATCGAGTCTTTCATTGATTACAGCCACGTCGCGCCGAAGATCGCCAAGCAGTCCGGCACCCTTCCAGAGAATGCCCCCGATTGCGAGAAGCGCCATAAAGATGGCCACACACACTGAAATGATCGCAGGATTGATATACATCTGATTCATGGTTGTGACTCTTGGGGGAGTCATTAAAGAACTCCGGTGGAACAGGCCCGGCCGGAAGAGGCTGTGGTTTGACTTTGGGACACCCACACGCGCCGAAGAATAGAACTACAGACAGAAGAAAGATTTTCATGTTTACCTCAATCACTCAATGCGACCCAGAGCAATAAACCCAAGCCGCCAATTAACAGCCACATTGGGAGACCAGAAGGAGAGACGCCAATTTGATCGAGATTGACAACAGAGCTTTCAGTAAAGCCAGCTTGTGAATAGATCGCCCGGGCGTAAGCTCTTGCCCTGGCAGACACTGTTCCGCGTTGGACGTTCCCCGGTCCGCCGTTGTAACCCTGAAGGGCTTTGATATAGTCGCCACCGAACATGCCTATCAGGGCGACCATGTAGTTGCCCCAGGCGTCGAGATTGGCCACAGGATCAAAAGCGTTGTCGAAAGACCCGGAGCCATAGTCAGCCCACGTCCCCTGCATGAATTGTCCTAGACCTCTTTCCCCTGAAGCCCCAACTGCGCGGGGATTGAAACCACTCTCCCGTTGGATCTGCGCCAAAGCAATCTGTGGATTGATGCCGTACTGATTGGCTTTGTTGACAACTAATTGTTGGATTTCTTCAGTCGTCATGATCAGTTCTGAATGATAAACATGTGGCTGACTTTGTGAATCACATCGTCATTGGCGACAGCTGCGACGCTGACCACAAAATTTAAACTGTTGTTGTCCATATTGGCGACCGTAATATCACCGAACTGAGTAAAAGGATTAGCTTGTCCCAGAAATGGCAGTGATGCCGCTATATAGCATCGACATGTTGTGGAGGTTAGACGATAGACTCTTCCGATCAAAACCAATTGAGTCGAACTCAATGTGTTATTCCAAGGCGCGGCGTTTAGATTCACGCCGCCGAAAGAATAAGTGATAGTTTTGGAGTTGCCGACCCCTTGTAATGTGTACTCGGCCACATACTCAAAAAAGTCGCCGGCGATTCTGAGACTGCCCGCGGGAATCGGTATAGTCACAAGCGTAGTCGGACCTGGAGCCGCAAAGGCATGGTCTGTTGGATCATCAAAAATAATTCTTGGCACGCCCACTAGATTTTCAGCGCCCCCTGGTCGCGTCTGGAAGCCAGTAAAAGATAAATGCCTTCGTTCATAAGAGAGAGCCATGTTATGAATGTTCAATCGCTATCAGTCCAGCCGCGGACGGATCAAGAGTCACGGTCACTGTTTTGTTTCCAGTTGGCCCTGCTGCGACCATATCGCCCGTAGCGACATACAGAATGCTTCCCGCTGAATCTAGCCGCTCAGTAAACACCGGAGGCGAACCCGGAGGCGTTACGGCCCCTAAAAAATCAAAAGACTGCGCAAAGAAAATAATAAGAGCGTGATTGAGCAACGTCGTGATACTCGGCGCGATCGGATTGACGCCCGTTGGATCTGTCCCGCCTGTGGCCGTCGGAGCGACAAGAGCGGCGCCCGAGGCCGCGAGCATGTACGCTGTAGTATTGGCGGCGGCATGGTTGAATTGATAATTACCGCTCTCGCCACTCGCAGGCTTCCAGTAAAGCCTACTTTGGACCTCGAAGCCGCCGACGTTCACGCTTAACGGATAAGGCGCAGTAAGTATTTCAGAGAACCCTGTTGGAGGCGCCACGGCCGGAACTAACCCTGTCGGTCCTCCAATCAAAAAGACTGTCTGCAAAAAATCGTTGTCTTGAATTCCGACTGGAGCAATGATCGTCGTATTTGTCCGATTCGCGTAGGCAATCGAACTGTCAGACCTAAAAACCACCGCCCCGACCTGCGTGCCCCCGCCTGAATGGCCATGAGAACTGAGTAACCCCAAGTGTCTTTTCTCATATGACAGAGTCATTCCCTTATGTGAAGTTGGGCTCCGCGGTGTAGGTTGACTCGCCACTGCCGAGCTTGCCAGCTATCAGAGCGCCAACCAAATAGCCATATACAAGCGTCCTGATGATTCGAGTGTTCGCATCGGGAGCCGCGTCAAGTTGCGC
>WNFZ01004517.1_pt1 | contig 12899 bp, 9 predicted proteins | sample 5400081 | NCBI WGS metagenome assembly WNFZ01 (sample SAMN13153365, study PRJNA577476) | soil metagenome | isolation source: 80 cm soil or saprolite under grassland replicate 1 | place: USA:California | collected 2016-06-15
GCTGGCGGTAGAAACATGGTAGAAACAGGCGGCGACGCGGCCGCGATCTGCCTGATCGGAAGCCGCGTTTCCGCAGGTCGATGGCGGCAAGGATGGGATTCGAACCCATGGACGCGTTGCCACGTCAACGGTTTTCGAGGTCGGAGACCGCCGTCCGCACCCATCCGCTGGGAACGCCCTTGTCCGGCCTGAGCTGCACGAATGACCCTCGTCTCGACGGCGAGTCCGGCGCCGTCCGCGACCGTCCGGCGCGGTTCGTTAGAAGCAGCGTTAGAACCAGCATGGAAACCGAGATCGGCTTCGACCAGTCGGATGCGGTTCTCACAAGGAGATCACTGGAGCAGCCCACGACCGAGCGGCTCGCGGCAGCAACGGCGACTCCCGACCAGGATTGCCGTCCGCGGCCGAGGGCTTCGTATCCTCAGCCGCCCGGACCGTAGCCTGAACCCGCGCGTGCCTCACAGGTCAGATTCTCCTTGGAAGTGTGGGCTCCAAGGAGTCCTTCTTCGAGCCATCACTCCTACCTCGGCTTCGGATGGCTCTCGGCACGGCCGAGACAGGAAACGCGCTGCATGGCGCCACAGAGCAGCGCTGTGATCAGCAGCAATGCAGCAAGGCCAGCTCTCCACTCGGCCAGCCACCCTCGTATGTGCGCTATACCACATCCAGCCATTTGCGGCCCAGCTCGACCGCGTAGCGCCAGTGACGTGTCCCGGCTGGCCCGAGCATGATGCCGGTGAACGCCACGCGCGTAGGGACGCTCTCGGCATGCACTACGCCCGCGAGATGAGTCCTACCAGCGCGGCTATGCGTCACCGGGGGCCGGGCCGCATGCTCGACCACGTCACGCAACGACTGCTCATCGGAGATTCTGGCCGAACCGGCCCTCGTGACGGCGATGAGCGCTCGGCGTCGCTGGACGCACTCGCCGCCGCAGCGGCGCTGGTCCTTGCACATCACGTAATAGGGTGCGACCGCAGGAGCGCCCGGCTACTCCTTCTTCATTATTCCCGTAAGGGCAGCAACCACAGCAGTGGTCAGCGCCCAACCGGCCAGGATCGACGCCCACGCCCACCATTGGGCAAGCCCATGAGGAACCCAGTTGTCCTGTTGGTGCAGATCAATCACCGGTAGCAAGGTGTCCAAGGCATACATCAACGGTTGGAAGGCGGGCAGCGGCTCGCCGGGTCTGGTGGTCGGGGTCATGTGTTGGGGATAGGCGCGCGCGAATACCAGCCAGCCGACCAGCAGAAAGCCAAGCAACCACAGGCCCGCCTGCCAGGTTCGGTAGCCGTAGCCCACCAGCCCGTCCAACAGCAGGCCCCACGCCTTGCCCACAAGGTGTTGGTCCTTGCGGCGGCGGCGTTGCTTGGCGATCGCCACCCGCCGCGCGTCGTCGTCCCGACCCGCGCGTCGATACACGCCCGCCAGTTGCTCATACGGCTGGGGCGAGTAGCCGCGCGGGTCGCGCTCCAGCCATCGCAGGCGGGCCGCGACGCTGATCCTGGGATGCTCGTGCAGCACATCGTAGACGAAGCTCCACAGGCCAAGACTGCCCGGCCAAGCGGCTTGGGGATCGACCAGGACCCGAACGCGGGCGTGGGTGAGATCCACATGACCATCCGGTGGCGCGTGCGGTCGAAGGACAAGGACCTGGGCGTCGAGTTCTTGCAAGGTGACGCCCCGGTCAGAATTTGGACTGATGAGGATGGCCCCATCGAAGGCGAGTTGGCCGCCGATGCGAGCTGCCCGGAAGCTGACCTCTCCTTCAGCCTTGAACTCCTTGGTCCACAGCACGTCGTGGGCAACGGTGAGCCCCTCGGCATTCACCGCCGCCCCATCGGGATTGGTGACCACGCCATCGGAGCAGACAAGCGACTTGACATGTCCGTCGCGCAGGCAAACCTCACCATGGGCGTGGAATCCTCGTCGGCAGAAGACAGTTTGGTCCACCCGCAGCCGATCCGCAGCGAGCGCCGCCCCACCAGGATTGGCCAGGGACGCGCCGTCAAAGGTCAGAAACGCACCGATGTGCGCGTCCACCAGACGGACCTCACCCTGGGCGCTGAAGCCACCGGGGTTCCCGATTTGGTGGCCGCAGAACATCGCTCCACCAGCCGACAGGCGGGAGGCGTTGAGGGCGTACCCGCCGGGGTTGCTGAGGGTCGCACCGGTAAAGATGAGATCGCCGCCAAGGCGGGCGCCGAGCAGTCGGACCTCACCCGTGGCGGCGAACCCGTCGGTGAAAGAGATGCTCTGCTCGACGGTCAGCCCATCCGCCGCCAGCGCGATCCCGCCGGGATTGGCCAGCGTCGCTCCACGAAAGCTGATGAAGCCACCAACGCGCGCTCCCACTAAACGGACCTCACCCTTGGCGCTGAAACCGCCCGGGTTGTCGATGGCGTGGCCGCAGAACATCGCTCCGCCAACCGAGATTCTGGCGGCAAGAAGCGCAGATCCCTTGGGATTGCTGAGTGCGGCGCCGACAAAGGACAAGTTGCCCCCGATGCGGGCGCTGAGCAGATTGACCTCGCCCATGGCAGTAAACCCGTCGTCGCTCCGCATGCTCTGCTCGACCCGCAGCCCACCCCCTCGCAGCGCGACTCCATCGTGACCCGTTAGTGTGGCACCGGCCAAGAGCAGATCGCCGCCGATATGGGCACCACGCAGGTTGACCTCGCCATTGGCGACAAACCCCTGAGCGAGTTCCAGATCCCCACGCGTCTGCAACTGCTTGGCGTTCAGACCTGGAACGTGACAGCCGCGCAAGCGCACCGCCGGGGCCTGGGCCTCACTGAGGTTCACTGCTTCCTCGAAGTAGCAGGCCTGCAGGATAAATGGGCAGACCAGTGTTGTGGCCTCCAAATCGAGCATGCCGACGATGCGGGCACCGTGCAGCTTCAGCGCCCTGGGGCTTGTCGCCGTGGGGCCGTTCCTGCCGGTCAGCAGCTCGGCCAAGAGCTGAGCGCGAACTTCGCGATCCTTGCCCCAGCCGCCACCGCTGGACGGATCCACTGAATCCGAAGCGCCGATGGGTAACTCGACCAGGATGCCGGCCTCAACGGCACACCACACGGCCCGCTCCGGCTCGGTGAGGTCCTCATAGCAGAGCATGCCACCCGCACCCTTATGCCACTGATTGTCCAGGTTGAGCTTAAAGGAACACCCAGACATCGGGAAGCAAAAGTCACCGATGCTCCAGCCGCCGGCCTGATCTGGACACAGACTTGGCACCCCACCGGGGGCTCAGCCAGCCTGTACGTATCCAGAGAACAGCAGCCTCGCATGTGAGAGTCTGACCTCTGGATTGGCGGTGATGCGGCTGGCGGATCACATCGTGCCAAACCAAGCTTCCCCCGGCACCCCGTTTGGAACCTGTACCGCGCACTTGCGCCTCCTTCTTCGAGCCCTCGCTCTCAACGTCTCTTCAGACGGCCCGCAGCAGGGTCGAGACGGGGAAACGGGCTGCATGACGAGCTTGAGCAGCGCCATGACCAGGAACAATGCGATCCCGACGCTCCGCCGAGCGGCCGAACACCCCTCGCATGTGCGCTGTACCCCATCCAGGCCACAGCCGCCCATCGGGATACGCAATACTGACAACTGCCGCGAGCTACATGCCAACTGCCTGGACGAACGGATGCGTGCCGACGACGTTGCGTGTCCGCCCAGCCTCGCTCAACCTGACCGCCACGGCGGTGCGCAGCTCCTACACCACGCCATCGGACGCGGCCCGGCCACCTTGGGAAGATCCTCCAGCGTTGGCCGTTGCGCACGGATCGCCCCTTCGAGCACGCGGCACTATTGCATCTGGCAATCAGCGCCCAGTGAGTCCTCCACTTGGTGGCATGAGGGACCCGATGACGTCTACGATCGGCAGCTTTGGGCCGTTCTCGCAGCCCTCGGCGTAGGACCAGCCTCCACTCTGGTATTCGCCGACGACGTCTTCTGCGCAGATGCAACACTGCCCGCTCGGCAGCCGACGAAGCCATCCGACGGGGGCCATCCGCTGCCGCGAGTTCCTCAGGGATCTCGCCCCGGCACGGCCGGCCAGGCGGTAGGCGTAGCCCAGCGCTACGCCTGGGCGCGGATTGGCGGGGTCGCCGCGCTGCGCCCGTCGACCCACAGCAGGCGCTGGTGGGGAGCATCGGTCAACGGCTCTCCCGCGGCGAGCCAGACCTTGTTCAGCGCGCCCTGAAGGTAGGCAAAAAGCAGCGGCGGACAGAAGAGGATTCCGAGCATCAGGGCCCAGGGCGGCTTGAGACGATCTGCGACGCCAACGAGCTGTTGCGCGGTCCGTATTCTCCGGCAAGTCCGGTAGACGGTGATCAGCGCGGGAAGCCCGTAGAGCGTCGCGCCGAGAAACGCCACAGCACTCAAGGCAGGCGACCGGCCAAGACTTTCCACCCCACGGGCACGGCCGAGGTCCCGCAATTCCCGATTGATGCGATACCACCAGGGAACGACGGCGAGCGGGTAGTACAGCAACAGAAACAAACTGGCGAAGCTGAGGGTGCCGACCGATGAGGGGCTCTGGACCTGGGCGATCGCACCGTGGTCGTCCAACAGGACCTCGAAGGGCGCGTAGGGGACACGGCCGCTGCTCGAGCGACGATGCCAGGTTCGAAGCAGCCAGCCGAACCGAAGCAACACCGTAGCCAGTAGGAGCAGGCCAAAGACGCCCTCGAACAGACGGGTGACGAGATCCGGTTCGAGGAGGGAACGTCCTAGGACCAGGACGCCGAGGAACAGCGGAAACAGCACAACGAGGCCTAGCGCGGCGAGGTCGACCGGGAACTCGCTCTTGGGCGTGATGCCAAGCGCCCGGAAGTGCGCCGCCTCCAGCTCATAGACACCAGTGGAGTGGGACACGTGCCACCGGGCTGTGGTCGACGCCTTGTAATGCTCGACCGACGGGTACAGGTTGAAGAGCATGCGCTTCAGCCGGAACGCTGGGGTGAGCAGCCGCAGCAGGGCGTAGAGGGTGAGCGCGCATCCGACCGCGACAATGAGAGCGCTCTTGATTCCCGCCGCCTCGAGCGCGCTCAACGCGTCACCGACAGAGTTCGGCGTGGGGCTGACGACCCCTCCGATCTTGTTCATCAGTTCCTTGATCTGATCCGGATTCAAGAGCTGGAACTTGCCGGTCGGGCCACTGTAGGCGTCGTTTTCGCCTACCACTGTCATCGCGATGCCGACAAGCCAAATGACCACAGGTTGCGACAAGGCCAGCGTGAACAGGAACAGGGCGACCATGTAGGTCTTGACGCGGGTCGGGGAGAGTGACCTGCGGAACTCCTCGACCGCCCGATGATCGTGCTCGTCGAACTCGGATGCCTGGTTGAGCGCAGCCCGTGCGTTGTAGCGCCGATTGAGGGCGGCCAGGACTTGGTCCACATGGTAGGCGACGAAGAAGCGCAGGAACCACCGGGGGCGAGGAAGACTCCGGAAGCGGCTCAGAACCTCAGATGCCTGGTGCCTCGCCCGGACCATGACGAGCGGAGGGAGGTCATCGGCGGCGTCCTGGACGCGCTGATACGCCTTGAGCAGCTCCAGAAGGCTTGGACTGGGGCAGCGAGCCGATCCTGGGGGCCGCGACTAGCGTTGTCCGGTCTCGATGTCTGCTTCGTTGATCATGGTGTTCATCCCAAATGCGTACAGACCGCTGAGTCGTAGCGGATCTCTACAAAGAGAGCGCACTAGAGGTGGATTGATACAGCTGGGACACGGCTGTTGCTTGCACGGGAGGACGGCTGTCGCCACAGACCCCTAACTGAGGGTGTCCGTGATGCTCTTCATGTGGGGACCCGGTGAAGCCAGCGGCCAAGGCAGATCAGCGCGCCCGCGGCCCGGAAGACGTCCCGGACCCGGTACAGCAGCCCGCGCCAGCGACGCAGCGCCCAGGCGTTGGCCAGGTGGGCGATCGACTGCTCCACCAGCGCACGCAGCCCCGCCTGCAGGCGGTTGTAGGCCCGCTGCTGGTCGGTGAGGCGGTCCCCCTGGTGTGGCGGTCCCCGACCGGCGCATGCCAGTGCTGGCGCGTCTTGGCCAGCCCACGGAACCCGCGGTCCAGCAGGCTGGCGACTTGGATGTCGTCCAGCACGTAGTCCAGCCCCGACAGGTCGATGAGCTCGTGCTCGTGGCAGCTGCCCGGCCAGCCGCCATCCACCACAACAGGTAACCCCAGATCGTGCTCACCGACAGGCCCTGGGCGGTGTGGGCGTGCCGCTTGAAGTCGTACAGCACCTTCTGGTTGGCCCACGAGGCGGGTCGTTGCACCCGGGTCGCCAGCCCGTCCACCACGACCTGTGGGTGCCAGAAAGTCGGTCGTGGGGTTGAGCTGCGAGTTCGCCAGAGGAGTTGCCGGACCGCGATGATCGGCACATGGCTCTTCGACTGCTCTATCTACTGTTCTGCCAGGTGCTGCGGTGGCTTGCACTGGTGACGAGGAGTGCGGCGGCAAAGGACGCCGAGCTGCTCGTGTTGCGCCACGAGGTCGCGGTGCTGCGACGCCAGGTGGCCCGGCCGCGGGTCGACTGGGCTGACCGGGCAGTGCTGGCTGGACTGGCGCGGCTGCTGCCCCGTCCGGCTTGGCGGGGCTTGTTCGTGCAGCCGGCGACGCTGCTGCGCTGGCATCGCGACCTGGTTCGGCGCCGCTGGACCTACCCGCACCAATGTGGCCGGCCCAGTGTGGCGGCGGAGCTGCGCGCGCTGGTGCTGCGGTTGGCCAGGGAGAACCCGACCTGGGGGTATCGCCGCATCCACGGCGAGCTGTGCCGCCTCGGATACAGGGACAGGATCGGGGCGAGCACGGTATGGACGATCCTGCGGCGCGCCGGGGTTGCTCCGGCACCCAAGCGGTCGGCTGTCTCGTGGCGGCAGTTCCTACGCGCTCAGGCCGCCAGTGTGCTGGCCGTGGACTTCTTCACCGTGGACACCGTCTTCCTGCAGCGGCTGTACGTCCTGTTGGCGATCGAGATCGCGACCCGTCGGGTCCATGTGCTTGGGGTGACGGCGCATCCGGTGGGGGACTGGGTGGCGCAGCAGGCCCGCAACCTGGTCATGCAAGTCGACGAGGACCTGGCCGAGTTCCGGTTCCTGGTCCGTGATCGTGATACCAAGTTCACCGCCGCATTCGACACGGTCTTCGCCGCTGAGGGAATCGAGGTGCTGCGCACGCCGGTGCGGGCACCGCGGGCGAACGCCTACGCGGAGCGATGGGTGGGTACCGTTCGGCGTGAGGTGCTCGATCGGATGCTCATCTTGGGAGGCGGGCAGCTGCGGCTGGTGTTAGCTGAGTTCGTCGACCATTACAACGTTCGCCGCCCACACCGTGCCTTGGGACAGTTGCCGCCACTCGGGCCTGGCGAGCCAGCGGTCGTCGTGCCGGCTGGGAGGGTGGTGCGCCGAGATCGACTCGGTGGACTGATCCATGAGTATGCGCAGGTCGCATGAGGTGACCGAATAACCGGCACCCACACGCTTGCACAAGCACCAAGCGATGCCGTCGACCACCAGCCTTCCCGAGCCTGAATGGCAGCAGCGGCGGGGGCCACCCACCTTCCAGGCCGTGCCAACCAGAGTGCAGGATCCGCAGCGCACCGCCTGACGAACCTGCACAGCTACAGCTGGCGTCGGCGCCAACCAGCAACCCGGCCAAGGTTACCTGCTGTGGCACTGGTGTCGCGGCCCGAGCGTGGAGCCGAAATCAGCGCGAGGCGCGTTCGCCGCTCATGCGGCACGTGGCGCTCACCGGCCGTTGAGCGGCTCAACGCGCAGACGAGGATGACACGAAACCGGTGACCGGCCGACGGGCCGTGCCTGGTCATCGGCGTGGCGGACAGGACCGGAGTCGTCATCACGATCGTGTGCATGTCCATGACCATTCAGACCCTGATGGCCTGCGGCCGCCGCGACGGATGAGCATCGGCCGGCTGTGCTCGGCTCACATGGGTGTGTGCGAGCCCGTCATTCAGACTGATGCGGGGACCTTCCCGGCACCGCGGACTGTTGGCTGCGAGCACGTCTTGCAGCGTCGTTTGTTCGGTCGGTCCCGCCGGGCGTCGCAGCAACCGGGGAGGAGGTGTGTCGACGGTGGAGTGCTCTCCGAACGCTGCGCCGGGCTCGACGTCGGCAAGGACGAGGTCGTCGCCTGCATCCGCGTGCCCGCTGGCGCCGGCGGACGCCGCCAGCAGGTGCGCACCTTTGGGACGTTCAGCTCGGGGCTTGAGGCCCTTGCCGACTGGCTGACCGAGCAAGCCGTCACCCACGTGGTGATGAAGGCGACCGGCCAGTACTGGAAGTCTTGCTGGTAGGTGCTGGAGGAGCGCGGGTTCGAGCTGCTGCTGGTCAACGCCCGGCACGTGAAGATCCTGCCCGGCCGCAAGACCGACGTTGGCGACGCGGCGTGGCTGTGCGAGCTGCTGGAGCACGGGCTGCTGCGCGGCAGCTTCGTGCCGCCGCCGGCCATCCGCGAGCTGACGCGTACCGCAAGCGGCTCATCCAGACCCACACCGCCGAGTGCCAGCGCATCCACAAGATCTTGGCGGACGCCTCGATCCGGCTCGGCTCGGTGGCCTCCGACGTGCTTGGCGTCTCGGGCCGGGCGATGCTGCGGGCGCTGCTTGCCGGCGAGCGCGACCCCAAGGTCCTCGCCGCCCTCGCCCGGGGCCGCCTCCGCAACGAGCTCCCCGAGCTGCGCGAGGCGCTGCGCGGCCGCTTTGACGCCCACCACGCGCTGCTGCTGCGGCTGGCCCTGGAGCACGTCGAGCAGCTGGAGCGGTCCATCGCCGAACTCGACGCGGCGCTCGACCGGGTCATCGCCCCTTTCGCTGCGGCCCGTGACCACCTCGACACGATCACCGGGGTCGGCAAGCGGGCCGCCGAATGCATGATCGCCGAGATCGGGGTCGACATGTCGGTGTTCCCCACCGCCGGCCACCTCGCCTCCTGGGCGGGCCGCTGCCCCGGCAACAACGTCACCGGCGGCAAACGCCGATCGGGCCGGACCCGCAAGGGCAACGTCTGGCTCGGGGACGTCCTTGTCGAGTGCGCCTGGGCCGCCGCCCACAGCCGCGACACCTACCTGGCCGCCCAGTTCTGGCGGCTGGCCCGACGCATCGGCAAGAAGAAGGCCGCCATCGCCGTCGGCCACTCGATCCTGGTCATTGCCTGGCACCTGTTGGCCAACGACTGTGACCATGCCGACCTCGGCGGCGACTTCTTTGTCCGCCGCGACAGCGACCGTGCGCGGCAACGGGCGGTCGCCCAGCTCCAAGCGCATGGCTACCACGTCACCCTCGAACCCACCGCCGCATAACACGAGGGGATTCTCCTTTCAGCGTGTCGCGTAATACCAGGTCACCTGCGACGACAAGACCGGATGGTCGCAGACCACCGTCCCCGACCCCCTCGCGGAGGTCTACGCCACCCAGCTTGCCGACCTGGACGCCGCGCTGACGCTGTGGCGCCACGCCGAACAGCAGACCCCCGGCTCGACCGGCTCGCGGAACCTGCTCGCGTGCACCTGCTGCTGTGGCCGAAAGCTGCGCGTCTCCCGCTCGACCCTGGAGCAGGCCCCCGATCATTTGCGGCGCCTGCGACGAACCCTTCCAGCCCGAGGACCCCGACGACGTTGACGCTTACCCAGGGTGTTGCACAAACGCCTTTGGTTGCGCAGGCGGCGTTTCGTTTCGATCGGCGATCGCGACCGGATCGAGGGCATCTGGCCCCAGGGCAGCATGTTCTGGTTCCTAGCGGCGCATCGCGGGGAGCTGTTTCCTGACCAGGAGTTCGCCGACTTGCGCGACTGGCTGCCCCAAGGCCATTTGGCTGGTTGGTGCTCAATCTCAATGTCGTCGACCAGCTCCCGGCAGCTCGGGCGGCGCTGCCACGAGGACATCGCCTTCTGGGTGCTGGCCGCAGCCAACTCCCGACCACGTGACCATCGCGCGGTTCCGCGCGCGCGACGAAACCGCGCTCGCCGGGTTCCTCATGGAGTCGCTCAAGCTGGGCGCCGTGGCCGGGATGGTCCAGGTCGGCACGGTCGCCCTCAACAGGACCAGGCTGGTGGGCCTTCAGGGCAGTGAGATCCTCGCCGAGCGCTCGACCTGCTCGGTGCTGCCTGGTCGGGATTACAGTTGGGCGAACCTGATCGCCACGACGTGCCAGCCCAGCAGCGCGCCGCCCTTGACCTGCATGGTGAACCCAAGGCCGACCGTCGTGGAGTCGAAGGTGCAGTCGGCGCCCCGGTTGATGTCGCGGAAGGCGCAGCCGGTGAAGCGCGGTGGATGGGCGCGGTCCCGCAAGCGGCTCCACAGCGCGTCCACCACCGTCTCGGACGCGGCCTGGCGCGCCTGGGCGCGGTCGTCGGCAAGCCAGGCGCTCATCAGGTACTTGGCTGCGGCGTCCGGGTCGCCGAACCGCATCTGCGCGTTGATCGAGACCACCCGGTAGCCGGCGGAGGCGCCGCCTTCGACCCGCATGTCGATGTAGTAGAGGCCAACACTCCATTCAGCAAAGTAGCCACAGTCGTAGCCGTGACTCAAGAACCGGCAGCCCGTGAACCGCAGCCCCTGGGTCGGCGCGAACGCAAACAGCGTGCGCACCGCGCTCGGCGTGGCAGCCTGGAGTGCGCGCTGCTGGTTGCCCGCCTGCCATGCCTCGAACACCTGCCTGGCCGCCAGCGCCGGGTCGGAGAGCCGAGGCGCCGTGGCAGGCGGCTGGGGTGTGGGTTGGGTGGGCCGGCCGGCCCCAGGGCCGGCGGCAGGCGAGGTGGTTGCCGGCGGCCCGGTCGTATCGGGCAGTTGGGTGGTGACGACCGCCGCGCCGGTCGCGGTGGTGGGCCGGTGGGTGGTGAGGACACCGGCGCTGATCCCCACCGCCACGGCCACTACGGTGGCCAGCGCAGCGAGCGCGGGCCGTGGGTGCAGCATGGTTCTCCCCTACAAGCGATGAAGCATCCTGAGCTGATGCTGCGCGCCCAAGGACACAACGCGGCATCCGCTAGATGGAGACAGAGCACGTCAACGTAACGGTTCCGACGTTTCTGGAGGTCCCAGCGGTCGCTCAGCCGGCGTGCTGGTTCCGATCGACGATCGCGACCTGGTCGAGTCCGGTTCGCGGTTGCGGTGAAGCTCTCTCGTCGCTGTGCCGTGACCGGCCCGGGCCATGCTGCTGCTGTGGACCCACAGAGGTCCTGCTGCTTGGGGGAGGTCGCCATGCGACCAGTCCGGACCATCGCCACCGTTTTGTTTGCCGCCGCTGTGGCCGTCACCGGCTGCACGGCCCACTCCACCACCGCCCACCCGGCGGCCGCGCCGACCCCGGTGTCGTCTGCGCCGCCACCGCCAACCACCACTCCACATCCCACGCCCAACCCACCGGGCAGTGGGCCCGCCGCGCCTACCACCACCCTGCCCCTGGGCCACATCCAGCGACTGGACGCGGTCCAGGCCATCGGCGGCACCGCCACCGCCTGGGCGGTCGGCACCGGCACCATCCTGACCACCAGCGACGGCGGGCGCACCTGGGCGCGGGTCTGGCAAGGCGCCCACAAGCTGCACGACCTGGACTTCGTCAGCGCGCAGACCGGCTGGGCGCTCGGCGACGGCATCCTGCTGGGCACCGTCGACGGCGGCCAGCACTGGCGCACGCTCGGCCAGCCCAGGGTGGGCCCGCTGCGGCAGGTCCACTTCGCCAGCCGCACCCAGGGCTGGGGCGTAGCCGGGGGAGCAGACCAGCCGGTCGAGGGGTCGATACCGGCGACCACGCTGGTGCACACCAGCGACGGCGGCCGGACCTGGACGGCGCTGGCCGCGCCGGCGCCGCCGCAGACGGTCTGCTTCACCGCGCCCGACGATGGCTGGCTGGCCAGCGACCGGGGCGTGTGGCGCTCGGTCGATGGCGGCCGCAGCTGGGGCGCGCGGCCCAGCTTCACCCTGCCGGTGCCCGCCAACGAACCCCCCTTCTTCGCCGCGCTGCAGTGCGCCGCGCCGGCCGCCGCCTGGGTGCGCTTCGACAGCGACGACCATTACGCCGGGCACAGCCCCTACGCGCTGTATGCCAGCGGCGATGGCGGCGCCCACTGGCGCGGCGTGCTCAGCACCCTCGGCGCGGTGCTGCCGGTGCGCCTGCCGGGCGGGCCCGGCACCTACCCCGGCCCGTTCTCGGTGATCGACCCGAGGCGGGCGTTCCTGCTCAGCCCCACCCCGGCCGCCGAGGTCACCGGCGCCGTGCTGATCAGCCAGGGCGGCAGCCGGCTGCGGTGGCTGCCCGACCTCCCGGGCTCGACGCTGTTCATGCCGCGGTCGGTCAGCTTCGCCAGCGCCGCGCGCGGCTGGGCGGTGGGCGCCGACCTCGCCGGCCGGGCGGTGCTGCTCGCCACCACCGACGGCGGCCGCAGCTGGCGCACCCAGCTTCGCTCCTGACCTCGCCACGGTCCTCTTCGGCCGGGGGCGTCCGCGAGCCGCGGCGGGGCGCCCCTGGGCCGTGGGTGGCCCGAGCTTGTCGGACGCGCTCTTACCAACCTGCTTTCTGAAACACGCTGATACCACGTCAAAGCAGCAAACCGAATGACATCGGGGCTTACGGGGTCGTGCGGTCTTTTATCTCGATTGCGGCGGCTCGTCCTTTCGATTGGTCCGGTGGAAGGCACGCCGCGTTCTCATGCCAGGGGCGCATCCACAGATTCCGACAAATATCTCGCGAATCGCGGCAGGATTCGCTAGCCTGCCGCCGTCCGCCGGTCCACGGAAGGAGGAGGGCCATGCACCAGATGTCCCGCAGGTCCATGCTCGTCGGCTCGGGGGCCGCGCTTGCCGGTCTCTCGCTTCCCGCCAGCGCCACAGCGTCCAGCCGCACCGCCCACGGCGCGGGCGGGCGCCGCCTGCCAATCGTCA
>WNFZ01005284.1_pt1 | contig 12898 bp, 11 predicted proteins | sample 5400081 | NCBI WGS metagenome assembly WNFZ01 (sample SAMN13153365, study PRJNA577476) | soil metagenome | isolation source: 80 cm soil or saprolite under grassland replicate 1 | place: USA:California | collected 2016-06-15
CCGGAACGGCTCCAGGGAGCCTTCCGAGTACCCCCGCGTTCCCGAATCTTTTCACGCTCGCCGCCTCGAGAGGAACGAACCTCGCCGGCGTCCTCCAGTTGCTCGAGTCCTTCGGCACCGTGCGGGTCCTCTCGAGCCCCAAGCTCTCGGTGCTCAACAATCAAACCGCGCTGCTACGAGTCGTTGACAACATCGTTTACTTCAACGTACAGGTGAGCGTTGTAGCAACTGCGAATGTAGGGACGACGACGGCGACGAACACCACGCCGATCACGGTGCCGGTGGGGTTCGTCATGAACGTGACCCCGCAAATCAGCGACAACGATACGATCCTGTTGAACGTCAAGCCGACTACCACGCGCCTCGTCAAGTTCGTCAACGATCCGAACCCCGACTTGGCGAAAGCCGGGGTAGTCAACCAAGTGCCGCAGCTGCGAATGCGCGAGATGGAATCGCTGATCAAGGTCAACAGCGGCCAGATCGCCGTGTTGGGCGGATTGATCGAGGATTCGGTCAACGACGTCGAGGATACGATACCCATCATCAACGCCATACCATTTATCGGTTCGTTGTTCAGCTCGCGCAATCGCGCCAACACCAAGACCGAGCTCGTCGTCTTTCTGCGTCCGATCGTGGTGAAGGACCCGAGCATCGACGGCGACTTCCGCGCGTTCCGCGGCATGATTCCCGGCGAAGATTTCATTTCTCAGCCCAACCCCGGCAAGAGGTCGTTCTAGACTCTGAGATGAGCCTGCTTCTCGAAGCGCTGAAGAAAGCCGAGCTCGCCAAGCAGATCGCCAGGGCCGAGACGCCCCCGCCCGAGCCGCCGCCGGAGCCGGCTCCGCCGGTGATCACCCGCGAGAAGCTGCCCGACATCTCGCAGCCGCTGGAGATTCTCACCGACGACTTGCCCCCGCAACTGCATGCCTCGGCGGCGCAGGCGGAGCGGCCCGCCTTGTCGCTGCGGGAGACGGAAGCGACTGCGCCCGCGACGCGGCCGACGCCGTCCGCGAAAGAATCCGAGCGCAGCGTCGAGCGCGCCCAGGCGCAGCAGCTGTTTCAAGTCAAGGAAATGGACTACGACCCGCGGCGGCCGTTCTATCTCACCTTGGGCGCGCTGGCGCTGGTCGGGCTGGTCTACGGCGGTTATGTGTGGTGGCAAATGCAGCCGAAGCAGAATTTCGCGCTTGCGCAAGCGCAGCCCCGCCCGATCGTCACGCCGGCCCAGCCGGCGGTACCACCCGCCCCCGCGGTGGCGGGGCCGCCCGGCGCGCAGCCTGCCGCGCCGGCGCAAGCGCCGCCAGCACTCGGCCCGGCGCGCACCGCGGGCTCTCGAGCAGGCCTACCAGGCGTTCCTGAGGAACGATCTCGCGGCCGCCCGCGAAGGCTACCAGCGGGTGCTCGCGCGCGAGCCGGCCAACCGCGACGCCTTGCTCGGCCTCGCGGCGATCGACGTGCGCGGCGGCCATCTCGACGCGGCCGAGTCCCGCTACCTCAAGTTGATCGAAATCGATCCGCGCGACTCCCAGGCCGTGGCGAGCCTCATCGCGCTGCGCGGCCCGCTCGATCCGGTGGCCTCGGAAAGCCGCCTGAAGACTCTCATCGCGAGCCAGCCCGAGGCCGCGCATCTGTATTTCTCGCTCGGCAACCAGTACGCCCAGCAGTCGCGCTGGAGCGAAGCTCAAGCCGCGTATTTCAAGGCCTATTCGGTCGACCCCGAGAACGCCGACTACGCTTTCAATCTCGCCGTGAGCCTCGATCAGCTGCGCCAGAGAAAGCTCGCACTGGAGTTCTACCAGCGCGCCCTTGCCCTGGCGGACAGGCGCGCGGCGAGCTTCCCTCCCGCTCAGGCCCGTGCCCGCGTGCAGGAGCTGAGCAAGGTGCCCGGTCGATGAACTCCCCGCGCCTCAGCGCCCAGACGGTCTCCCCGCAGGCGAAGCGCCACATCGGGCAGATCCTGATCTCGCAAGGGATCCTCACCGAGGACCAGTTGCGCATCGCGCTGCTCGAGCAGCTCAAGACCCACCAGCCGGTCGGCAAGCTCCTCGTAAATCTGGGCTTCGTGTCCGAAGCGACGCTGCGCGACGCGCTCTCCGAGAAGCTCGGGCTGCAGAGCGTGGACCTCACGCAGATCGTGGTCGATTCGATGGCGCTCAAGCTCGTGCCGCGCGAATTCGCGAAGCGCCACAACATCTTCCCGGTCGCGCTCGATCGCGATGCGCGCAAGCTCATCGTGGCGCTCGCCGATACGAGCAACATCGTGGCGCTCGACCAGGTGCGGGCGCAGCTGCGCGGGGAGTTTTCGCTGGAGACGCGGCTCGCGGGCGAGGGCGAAATCGGCCGGGCCATCGACCAGTACTACGGCCACGATTTCTCGATCGACGGCATCCTGCACGAGATCGAGACCGGCGAGATCGACTACCAGAGCCTGCAGGTGTCCGGCGACGCCTACTCGCAGCCGGTGGTGCGCCTCATCTCGGCGCTGCTCGCAGATGCCGTCGAGCGGGGCGCCTCCGACATTCACTTCGAGCCGGAGCAGAGCTTCCTTCGCATCCGCTACCGCATCGACGGCGTGCTGCGCCAGATACGGTCTCTGCACAAGACCTACTGGCCGGCGATGGCGGTGAGGGTCAAGGTCATGTCGAAGATGAACATCGCCGAAACGCGCGCGCCGCAGGACGGCCGCATCTCGCTGATGTTGACGGGCCGCGCCGTCGATTTCCGCGTCTCGTCGCAGGCGACCACGCACGGCGAGAACATCGTGCTGCGCATTCTCGACCGCCAGAAGGGGATCGTCCCCCTGGACGGCCTGGGTCTGGAAGCGGCCCAGCTCCAGCTCCTCAAGAAAATGATCGCGCGGCCCGAGGGCATCATCCTGCTCACCGGCCCCACCGGCAGCGGCAAGACGACGACGCTCTACTCGGTGTTGAACCACATCAACAACGACGGCCTCAACATCATGACGCTTGAGGACCCGGTCGAGTATCCCATGACCCTGATCCGCCAGACCTCGGTCAACGAGGCGGCCAAGATGGATTTCGGCAACGGCATCCGCTCGCTCATGCGGCAGGACCCCGACGTGATCCTGGTGGGCGAGATTCGCGACGGGGACACGGCCACCATGGCTTTCCGCGCCGCGATGACGGGCCACCAGGTCTATTCGACGCTGCACACCAATTCCGCGGCCGGCGCGGTCCCGCGGCTGCTCGACATCGGCATCGTTCCGGACATCCTCGCCGGCAACATCATCGGCGTGATCGCGCAACGCCTGGTGCGCAGGCTGTGCAAGCATTGCAAGCAGGCGTATCAGGCGAGCGCCGGCGAATGCGGCATCCTCGCGGTGCAGCCCGATCGGGCGCCCACGCTGTACCGGGCCGTAGGCTGCGACCAGTGCGACTACCAGGGCTACCGGGGCCGCATGGCGATCATCGAGATCCTGAAGATGGACGCCGAGCTCGACGAGCTGATCGCGCACCGCGCCACGGGCCGGCAACTGCACAAGGCGGCCGTGGCCAAGGGTTTTCGCACGCTCGCCGACGACGGCGCTCGCCGGGTCCTCGACGGCTCGACCGCGCTCGACGAGCTGATGCGCGTCGTCGACCTTACCGACCGGATGTAGCCCTGGGCCGGCCGAGCCCGCGACCGGGATCGAACATGGCGCTTTTCACCTACAAGGCCGTAGACACTCGGGGCAAGGCGATGCTCGGCCAGATCGACGCGGTGAATATCGTCGACCTCGAGATGCGCCTGAAGCGCATGGGCCTGGACTTGGTGCGGGGCGGGCCGGCCAGGCACGGGGGGAGCCTGCTCCGCTCGGGCTCGATCAAGCGCCCGGAGCTCATCAACTTCTGCTTCCACATGGAGCAGCTCACCGGAGCCGGGGTCCCGCTCGTCGAATCGCTGATCGATCTGCGCGACAGCATGGAAAACGCCCGGTTTCGCGAAGTGATCTCCGGGGTCCTCGAAGGCATCCAGGGCGGGCAGCGGATGTCGCAGGCTCTCGCCCAATATCAGCAGATCTTCAACCCGGTCTTCACGAGCCTCGTCCGCGCAGGGGAAGACACGGGGAAGCTCCCCGAGGTATTGAGGAGCCTCGTCGAGAGCCTGAAATGGGAGGACGAGCTCGCCGAGCACATGAAGAAGCTCGTCATGTATCCGGCGTTCGTCGGCTCGATCGTGTTGATGGTCACTTTCTTCCTGATGATCTACCTCGTGCCGCAGATGGTCGGCTTCATCAGGAACATGGGACAGCAGATCCCGCTGCAGACGCGCGTCCTGATCGAAGTGTCGGCGTTCTTAGTCGGCTACTGGTGGGCGGTCCTCGCCGCGCCCGCGATCCTGGTCGTCGGCGTCAAGCTCGCCGCCCGGGCCAACCCTGTGGTGCGCTATCAGCTCGATCGCCTTAAGCTTTCGCTCCCGGTAGCGGGCGAGATCCTGCGCAAGATCATCCTGTCGCGCTTCGCCAGCGTCTTCGCGCTGATGTACTCCTCGGGGATCACCATCCTGGACGCGATCCGCAGCTCCGAGGAGACCGCCGGCAATCTGGTCATCCAGGAGGGGCTGAAACTCGCCGGAGAGCGGATCGGCGAAGGCAAGAACGTCACCGCGGCGTTCCAGGAGGTCGGTCTTTTCCCGCCGCTCGTGGTGAGGATGCTCCGGGTGGGCGAGTCGACCGGCGCGCTCGACAAGGCGCTCCTCAACGTGTCCTACTTCTACAACCGGGAAGTGCGCGAGTCGATCTCCAAGATCCAGGTCATGATCGAGCCGGCGCTGACGGTGCTTCTCGGCGCGATCCTCGGCTGGGTGATGCTCTCCGTGCTCGGGCCGATCTACGACGTCATTACCAAGATCAAGATGTAGCCCCATGCCGAGCAAACGTCTTTGCTACTTGACCTCCCACGGGGTCAACGCCTATTCGTGGGAAAGGGGCGAGCTGCGCAAGGAAAGCGCATTCCAGACCAGCGAGGAAGGCGTCGCCGAATTCTCCAGGTACATCGCCGGCGCCGCGAAGAGCCTTTTCTACGTGCTCGCCGACGTCGTGGAAGAGGATTTCTTCCAGGAGAACATCCCCTACGTGCGCGGCGGGGATCGGCGCGCGCTGCTCGCGCGCAAGCTCGCCCAGCGTTACCGCGACACCTCGCTCGCCATTGCGCTCCCGCTCGGCTCCGAGATCCACTCGGGGCGGCGCGAGGAGCGGATTCTTTACACGTCCTTTACCAACACGCAGCAATTCCAGCCCTGGCTCGAGGCTCTGCGCTCGAACGACGCCCGCGTGGCCGGCGTATTTTCGGTGGCGCTCGCCGCGGCCCGGGTGGGAAGGCGCCTGGGGTTCAAGGGGGCCCGGTACGTCTTGGTGAGCCTCCAGCAGGCCGGATTGCGGCAGAGCTACTTCGAGAACGGCCGCGTGCGCTTTTCGCGCCTCGGCCGCGTGGACCTCTCCGATCCCCGCGCGATCGCCCAGGACTGCGCGGCCGAATCGGTCCGCATCCACCAGTACCTCGTCAACACCCGCATCCTGCCGCGCGACGCGCCCCCGCTCGACGCGCTGGTGCTTGCGCCGAGCGAATACAAAGCGCTTTACGATGCGGCCTGCGTCAACTCCGCGCGGCTGCATTTCCACGTGCACGACGTCGACACGGTGGGCAGGAGCGTCGGTCTCAAATCGGTGCCGGCTGAAACCCTCGCCGAGGGCCTGTTCCTGCACGCGCTCGCCGATTCCCCTCCCCGAGAACAGTTTGCCGACGACGGCCTGCGGCGCTTCTATAACCTGTGGCGCGCGCAGGTGGGTCTGGTCACGGCAGGAGTGGCGGCATTCGGATTTTGCCTGGTCGTCTCCGCGGTAAAGCTCCTCGACATCTATCAGGTCAACGAGCAGGCCGCGACCGACCGCCAGCAGGAAACCCGCATGTCGGAGCAGTACGCGCGGCTGCAGACGAGCTTCCCCGGGACTCCGACCTCGACCGAGAGCCTGAAAGCCATCGTCAGGAATTACCGGACGCTGCTGCGGCAAAGCGCTTCTCCCGGCGGCATGCTCGTCGAAATCAGCGAGGCGGTCACCGCCCTGCCCCAGATCGAGATCGACAAGATCGATTGGGAAATCGGGACCGGTGCGAAAACGCCGGCAGGCCGCGAGGCGGCGAAGGCTGCGCCCGCGCCATCGGCGCCCACGGAGCCCGCGGGAGCCGAATTCCAGGTTCAAACCGCCGAGATCTCGGGGAAACTGATCCTGCCGCAGGCCTCCGATTACCGCGCGGTCGCCGCCTTGGTCAACGAATTCACCGAGGCGCTGCGCCGGCGGCCCGGCACGGAAGTGACCCGCGCGCAGTTGCCGTTCGACATGAACGCGGAAAAAAGCATCAGCGGCGACATCGGAGCGGCGAGGAACGAGGAGGTGCCGCGGTTTTCAGTCACGCTCAGCAAGCGGCGAGGCACATGAACATCGCCCGCGACGATCTCAAGAGGCTGCGCCTGCCGCTTGCGGCGGCGGCGACGCTGCTCGCGCTGGGCGCGGCCTGCCTGATCGCGAGCGATCACTATCTGGACGCAGCGAAAAAGGCTAGAGACGCGGTCCGCCAAAGCCGCGTGGCGATCCAGGAGCGCGTGTCCAGGGTTTCGGAGGAAGAGCGGGAGATCCGCGAAAACCTGGTGCACTACGAGCAGATGCGCCGGCGCGGCATGGTCGGCGAGCACAGCCGGCTCGACTGGATCGAGTCGATCGCCAGGATCAAGAAGGACCGCAAGCTCTTCGAGATCAAGTACGGGATCGAGCCGCAGAGACCGCTCGACTACCCGGGAATCGTCGCGACCGGCGCCGCGAATTTTGTGGTAAGCCGGATGAAACTCGAGATGCTGCTGCTGCACGAGGAGGACCTGCTCACCTTCCTTGCCGACCTGGAGGCCGCCGGAAAAGCGTATGTGTCGGTCCGGCATTGCAGCTTGAATCGGATCGAGCGCGGGGCCGTGCCGTCTGCGACCGCGCTGCAGCCGCGCTTGCGCGCCGATTGCCAGGTCGACCTGGTCTCGGTGAGGGGAGTAAAGCCCGCGTGAATCGGATGAGGTGAGCCGTGATCAATGCCATATCGGTAAGGAAATTCATGGGGGGGCTCGTGACGCCATTGCTCATAGTCGCGGTCGGTGCCCCGGTACCCGCTGCGGCGGACGAGAACCTCGGACGACTGTTTTTTACTCCGCAGCAGAGACAGGACCTCGACCGCCGCCGCCAGGCCAACATCCAGGATTCCGCGACGAGCGCCGACAACCGGGTCACGGTCAACGGCCAGGTATCGCGCTCCTTGGGCAAGACCACTGTCTGGATCAACGGCGTCCCGCAGGAGAACACGAGGAAACCGCGCGACCCCGCGCAAGTCACGCTCCCGGCCGGCGAAGGCGGGGCACCGGTCAGCCTCAAGATCGGGCAGACGCTTGACAAGGTCCGCGGCGAGATCCGGGACGAGCTCGGCGAGGGCAGGATCGCCGTGCAGCCGGTTGAAAAGCCAAAGTAGCGATGGCCGCGCCCGCGTCACGCGGAAAACAGCGTGGGCTCGCGCTGCTCTTTTTGCTGATCCTGATCGGCTTGGCCGGCGCCTTTTTCCTTATCACCACCATGAACAAGAGCGGCGCTGCCTTGTCGCTCGCGCGCGATCAGAAAACCCAGGCCGCGCTCGATCTGGCCAAGCAGGTGCTGCTCAGTTACGTGGCCACTGTATACGCCGAAAAAGCGATGAACCCGACATCGCCCACCAATAAGGGCGTACCCGGCTACTTGCCCTGCCCGGAACTGAGTCCGCCTGGCATATTCCCCGAAGGCTCCGCAGCCGGGAGCTGCGGCCCCGCCATAGTCAGCGCGATCGGCAGGCTCCCCTGGTACACGCTCGATATCGAACCCCTCAGGGACGGCTACAGCGAGTGCCTGTGGTACGCGGTATCGGGCACCTATAAGTTCAGCCCGAACGGCGCCACAACGAACACGAGCACGTCGAACATGATGAACTGGGACACGCCGGGGCTGTTCGACGTGCTTGCCGCCGACGGCAGCACGTTCCTCGCCGGCGGCAGTTCCTCGACCCGCGCGGTCGCAGTAATCTTTGCGCCCGGCCCGCCGCTGCCGGGACAGGGACAGGACCGGTCGAGCGCGGGCGGCCCGAATTGCGGGGGAAACTACACGGCCTCCAACTATCTGGATTTCGCGAACGGAGTGAACAACTCAACGGTGTCAACCTTGGCGAACGGCATCACTCAGTTTATTGCCGGTCAGGCTTCCGGCACCTTCAACGACAAGCTGGTCTACATCACGCGCGACGAGGTGTGGGCCGCGATCAAGAAGCGGCCTGATTTCCAGGCGAAGCTCAACACGCTGACGCAGAAGGTGGCGCAGTGCATCGCGCAGTACGGCAAGCAAAACGGAACCCCCTCCTTGGACCCCAACGACAAGCGGCTGCCCTGGACCACGGTCATGTCGCTGTCCAATTACGCGGTCGATTCTCAGTACGCTGACAACGCCGGCACGAAGTCTGGGCATGTGTCCTACAGCGTCAGCAACTCGAAGACCGCGACGAACAATAGTATTAACCCGGCCCGTCTGTTTACCGCGACGTCGTACTGCTATTCGTTGGGCACCATGAACGACAGCGACCTCAACTGGTACTCCAACTGGAAGGATCATCTGTTCTATGCCCTGTCGGATAAATTCCGACCCGACAGCGGCTCGCCCACCTTGCCCTGCGACAACGGCAGCTGTGTCCAGGTCAACGGCAGCGGCACGCTCAATGCCGCAGTGGTGATATTCGCCGGCGAGCGCCTGGCCGCCCTCAATCAGGTACGCGACACCAACGCCGACCGCGCCAACATCGCCAATTATCTGGAAGGCCCCAACGCCACCAATTCGGGCGGTAACAGCAACTACCAGAGCGGCGCCGCCAGCGCGACTTTCAACGATCTGCTTTACTGCATCCGGCCAGACCTCCTCTCGGTCGTGCTCTGTCCATAACGCGCGCAATGTGCGCCACCGGGGCAAAGCAGTACGGGTTCACCCTGGCCGAGGTCGCCGTTGTCGTGCTCATCGTCGGCCTGCTGCTGGGCGGCCTACTCGGCACCTATTCCACCCAGATCGACCTGAGCAGGACTGCCGAAACCAAGAAGACGCTCGAAACCGCGCGCGACGCACTGATCGGGTTTGCAGTTGCCAACGGCCGCTTGCCTTGTCCTGCTACCGCTACCAGCAATGGCGCGGAAGCGGTTGCGGGAGGCAGTCCGACCGGAGGCACATGCACCGTATCGACGGGCAGCCCGCCGAATCTGCTGCCGGGCGTGGGATTTTTTCCGGCGGCGACTCTGGCGCTCACCCCGACAGACAGCCAGGGCTATTTGATCGACTCCTGGGGGAGCCGCATTCGCTATTCGGTTACGACCAATATCTACCCCGGCTGCGCTGGGCCTCCGGCTACAGCGGCCGGTACAACGCCCGAATTCACGACTATGGGCGCTCTCCGAACAGGCCTTACCGACGGCTGCACAAACACACCCGGCCCGGATCTGCGAGTTTGCACCACCGCCCCCACCCCCCTAAGCGGAGTGGGAACCCCCTCGGCAACTTGCTCCGGTACGGGCACCACCCTTACCACAAGCGCGGTCGCAGTGATTTTTTCCGTCGGCAAGAACGGCGTTCCGGGAGGCACCGGTGGAGCCGCAGGAAGCGACGAATCGTTCAACCTCGACACCGACCGCGTCTTCATCAGCCATGAGCCGGCGCCGGCAGGCGCCACCGGCGGCGAATTCGACGACATCGTCATCTGGCTCTCGCCGTCGATCCTGTACAACCGCATCCTGAGCGGCGGCCTGTAGGCCGCCAAGCGCCGGTCACTACTCGCGCGCGCCGTGCCGCACTTCGCCCCGCAAGCTGAAGTACACCCGGCCCGGATCGTTTTCGCGGAGCTGCAGCGAGAATCCCGAAAATCTCCGCGAGCCGGCTGGCCTGATACAGGCCGATGCCGAATCCGGTCTCCGAGGGCACGGGACCCCTCAACAGTCCCCTGAGCACCTCCGCCGCAGCAGATAGGGCCTGGTCACCGATGGAGGTAACCAACGGTGCACATGGTCTCATCAATTGTCGGTTCCGTCCGCAATGCGTTATCATCGACACCAAGCGTCCACATGGAACTACCGTGACCAGCTTAGAAATCAAGCTCTCGCTGCCCGACGAACTAGCACGCCAAGCTCAAGCCGCGGGCCTACTCACCGACGAGGCAATCGAGCGCATGATCAAGTCTGAACTGAAGCGCCGCGCAGGCGAGGCGCTGCTCGAAAGCGCTCGCAGAATCTCCGCCGTTGAAGGCCCGTCCATGACCGAAGAGGAAATCCAGGCCGAAATCGACGCAGTTCGCGCGGCGCGCCGTGCGCGTCGTCCTTGATACCAACACCGTAGTCTCGGCGCTGCTCTGGGGCGGGGTGCCCGAAAGACTGCTTGCAGCGGCGACCGAGGAACGGATCGAGGTCTATACGAGCGAGCCGCTGCTCACGGAACTCGCCGAAGTGCTGTCGCGCCCAAAATTCGCCGAGCGTATCCACAAAGCGCAGCGCACCGTCAACCAGCTCCTGGAGCAGTACCGAGGTCTTGCCGAAGTCGTCGAGCCGGCAGCCATTACCCGCGTCATGCTTGACGATCCCGACGATGATCGCGTGTTTGCCTGCGCGCTTGCCGCAGGCGCCGGTCTCATCGTCTCCGGCGATAAGCGTCTTCGTAACGTGAAACACTACCAAGGCATCCCCATCGTCACCGCTGCCGAGGCGCTCGCCCGTCTGACTCAACGCTGAGCAGCGCGTTTCAACGACCTCACGGGGGCCTAAACCCGCCTGGGTGAGGCGGGAAATCATCCGCCGGACACCGGTACTTGCCGGGCGATTACCGAGGTTTTCAACCGGCGCTTCGCTGACCAGCGCAAGATGACCGTAGGCAAGACCCTCGTCCTGCCACCCACCGCGAAAACGATCTCTACTCCCGCGCGCCGCGCCGCACCTCGCCCCGCAGGCTGAAGCACACCCGGCCCGGGTTGTTTTCGCGCAGCTTCAGCGAGAATCCCGAGATTTCGGCGAGCCGGCTGGCCTGATACAGGCCGACGCCGAATCCGGCCTCCGACGGCACCGGTCCCCTCAACAACCCCTTGAGCACTTCCGCGGCGACCGGGGCGCCGCTGTCGCACACGGAGAATTCGATGGCGCCGTTGCAGCGGAAGCTCGCGCGCACGGTCACCGATCCGTCGAGCTTGCGCTTGCGCAGCGCGTTCTGCAGCAGATTGTCGCCCGCGCAATCGAACAGCTCCTTGGGGAGCATGACCGTTTCTTCGAGCGCTTCGAGTGCGAATTCGACGCCGCGGTCGGCGTAGCTGCGTTGCAGGCCCTCCCACCAGGTCTTCGCCTGGACGAAGCGCGCGTTGCTCGTGTCGGGCTTTTGCAGCTTGTCGAGCGTCTGCTGCAGGCGCTGCGTGATCGCCGGGAGCTGGCGCCGCATCAACGAAGACAGCTCGGTCGCATCGGGCGGCGTATCGCGTTCCGCGGCAACGCACAGCACGTTGAGGGACTGCAACAGGTTCTTCACGTCGTGCGTCATGCGCGCGCCGGTTTCGTGGACGGCCTGGACATAGGTCTGCTGCTGCAGCTTCTGCTCGCGCTGCTTGGCGGTGTAATACTCGCCCAGCAGCTGCCCGAGCAGGTGAAAGTGCCATATGAGCGAAGGGCTCAAGGCCTGCCTGGTAAACACCCGCAGGTGAATCTCCTGGTTGGTGAATTCGACGGAATTCCTGGACACCTTTCCGAAATCGCCGGATTCGTCCGCGGTGTGCCAGAAGCCTCCGGAGACCCAGGGCAGCCGGGTCAGGCCGACGCAGGCCTCCTTCAGAAAGCGCTCGGGCTTGGTTTCGAGCTGCGAAAGCTCGGCGAGGAAATGCAGCCATCGCTCGAACGGCAATCCTACCGAAAGCAGATAGCGGGAAAAATACATCGAAAGCCCGGCAAAACCCGCGCGCGGGTTCCAGGCAAACGACAGCAGCAGCAGCACCCCGGCGATCATCAGCATGCTGTAGGAGAGCGCCATTACGTACTGGAGCCCGCGTACGGTCATGAATGCGAAGCTGCCGAGCACCAGCGCCACCAGCAACAGGAAAATCAGCGCGGCGTAGAAGAAGTCGACGATCTGCGGCGTCTCGGCCAAGTCCGCCTCGGCGGGAATCGCGAGCATCACGATGAACAGCGCGGGAAGCCCGTACTGCGCAAGCATCTGAACCTCCTTGGGCAAGGGCACCGGGATGAAGCTCGTCGGCACGATCCAGATCAGCAGCAGCGATATCAGATACAGCAGCACCACCAGGTAAAAACGGCGCAGCCAGCGCGCCTGGAACAGAAAAACCTTGCCGCCGACGATGCCCGCCAGCACGCTCACCCAAAGGGCCAGCAGCCACCCGTTGAGGAGGTACAGGATGCAAAGCCCGATGGCGACGATCGCGAGCGCCTGTGACGGGGTCAGGCGCCGCTCGGCCTGCATGAACGGCTGCCACATGATGAACAATCCGAAATGCGCGAGCATCAGCCCCCGGGCCCAGGAGTCCTCGGGACCCCGGATGGCGGCGAGTTGCAGCAATACGAGCATCAGGAGAAACAGCGCTCGCCACCATTTGGCGATGAGCAATTGCGAAAATTGAAGCAGGCTTCCTATCGCCATATAAGTGGCAGCAGGCGGGCTTGCGCCGCCCTTCCCCTGGACTTACCCTTGTTCAGGCAGGTATTGTGCCAGCTTTGAGCGATCGGCAACCAGGCCGGCGTAACCACTCTCTTTCATGCCCATTGTCGCCTCATTGGCAAAAGCCGTTTTGCTCGAAGCGGTTCGAAACCGCCTTTTGTGGCTTGCCGC
>WNFZ01016965.1_pt1 | contig 12896 bp, 12 predicted proteins | sample 5400081 | NCBI WGS metagenome assembly WNFZ01 (sample SAMN13153365, study PRJNA577476) | soil metagenome | isolation source: 80 cm soil or saprolite under grassland replicate 1 | place: USA:California | collected 2016-06-15
TGCATTTCACTTTGGATCCGCGTCACGATATCTTCGCTATGTCCGCTCAGGAAATCCATTAGGTCCGAGATCATTTGGCGGTACTGAATCTGAGAGGCCGCGCCAATGCAGGGAGCGATGCAGAGCTTGATGTCGTAGTAAAGACACGCACGTTTGTCCATCCCCGTGATCTCACGATCGCACGTTAAATACGGGAAGATGCGACGAAGCACATCTAGGGTCTGATAAACTGCCCAAGCGGAGGTATAGGGCCCGAAGTAACGCGAGCCGTCATCTACCATTTGCCGCGTCACCGTGACTTTGGGGAAGGGATCAGCCCAGTGGATTTTGATATACGGGTAGCGCTTATCATCCTTCAGACGGACGTTGTACTTGGGCCGATGCTTTTTGATGAGGTTCATCTCCAGGATGAGTGCCTCAAGCTCCGACCCAACCACGATCCACTCAATATCTGCGATCTCACGGACGAGCCGACGCGTTTTCGCGTCGTGACTGGTGTCCGCGTGAAAATAAGAACGGACACGGTTCTTTAAACTGATCGCCTTGCCGACATAGATAATTTTCCCCTCGGCATTTTTCATTATATAACAGCCCGGTTTTACTGGCAGGGTGGCAAGAATGCCTTGAAGTTTCTCGGAAATTTCCATAGAATATAATTTTACTGCAATAGAACGTTTGTGTTACTTATCAATTTTTAATGGGTTGTAATTCCAAATGTTTCGTGCAATAATGAAACAAATCTATCCCTTTTGGAGGAATGTATGAATGAACCAACAAACGCCCCGATGCTGCCGCCACCTTCCGGGGTTTCAGAATGGTTCTCCGTTTGGCGGGATGCAATCACTAAACCCAGTGAGCAGACTTTTGCATCGATAGCTCAATCGCCCAACGCGAAATTGACAACAGCATTGCTATGGGTCTTCCTAGGCTCTCTGGTAAATGCCGTCCTGAGTTCTCTGGTACAAGGAGTAGTATTTAGACGGCTGATGCAGAACTCTGCCTTTGGAGAGAATGGATTTCCGAGGATGGCTGGGGGTGGTTTGATTGCAACAATCTGTATCGGACCAATCGTTTCTGTTATACTCTTCGCAGCTGTTGTTGGAGTTGTCCAATTGCTTGCGAAAATGTTCGGTGGTCGAGGAACATATGACCAATTGGCTTACGCCATTGCTGCGATCGTAACGCCTTTTTATTTTATTGGTAGTGTGCTTGCACTGTTAGCAGCAATTCCATTTGTTGTGTATTGCTCTGGTCTCTTGGGCCTTTTGTTATTCATTTATGTGGTCGTTCTCGAAGTTATGGCAGTGAAAGGCGTCAATCAATTTGGTTGGGGACAAGCTGCAGCTTCCTTGCTTTTGCCCTTCGTGGTTCTGTGTTGTTGTGCATCGGTTGGTGCTTTCGCTATTGCACGCATAATCAGCACAAATATGCCGGGTATATTCAATTCATTCCCTACACTACCAGCGCCATAAGTTTTATGTGCTCACACGAAAACCTCCCGTTTCGGCGGGAGGTTTTTTTATTTACCAGTTGGAGTTGGGGGGATTCGATTTGGCCCGCTAAGAATAAGGAAATCTGCCATGTTCGTGCCATATTTATAGGCGAGTAAAGCGCCACATTCACCTTCAATTGCCTCGACAGTTCCATTATTATTAGTATCTTCTCCATTGTCAAGTTTATCTCCCAGTTTTGATAATTGATCAATGGTTTGCTGCATCTCCAGCCCGAACGATGTTTCATCGAGTTTCAACGCCAATGGCAGAATATCATTGGTCCAACCCTGCATATTCTTTATACATATTTGAAGGGATTGATTTTGTTGGCGAATATTCGACGTCGAGTCCGGCGCATCTGCCGCGGATTGCGCCTGGAGCGACGTCTCCTGGAGATAACCAGGCTGATCTCCGTTAGGCAGGCTTCCATATCCGTCGGCTTGATCATCTATCTGGCCATCTTTATCATAGTCCAAATACTGATCACTCTGACTGCCAACAATCATGTTGATCAGTTCTTCGTTCCTCTTTCGAAGTGTAGCCTCATCTCCCTTTTGATAGGCTGTCACAATTGGAGTGTAAGTTGGATCATTGGTAGTGCCATTTATGGCTGCATCTATATAACTGCCGTTGTAGTAATAAAGCCCCTGTATCAAAGCCAGATTCTTTGGTGCACCACTAAAAGAAGCTCCTACATTGCGAACATAGACCAAGGCCTTTGGAGAAAAGATTGAGGAATAAACAATTTCTCGGGTAGGTGTGGATATCGAGGCGTCATTCTCTTTCGTGATTTGAATTTGACTCAAACCATCCAGCAAATTCTTTCCATCCGGATCAGTAAATTCCAGTCGTCCGATTCCACTTGGATCGATTGTGATTCTTCCTACATCACGAAATGTTTGATCATTACTGATAAGCCATGCTTCATAATGTGTATTCCCTTCAGGTTGGGGCACGTCAGCCAATGAGAAAGTAATCGTATCGTTATCAGCTGCAACGTATGAGAACCGCATCCTACCCGCAATAGCATTTGGATCGACAGCTGTTTGACGGTTGGAACTAGCAACCCTATAGATCGCAAATGCTAAGATCACTACAATCAAACCTTCGATACCAAGTCTCAACCAGCGATTTGGGCGGCGTTCTTCAGGTTGAGATTTGCCCTGCTGACCGGCTTCCGCTGCCTTACGCGCGATTTCGGCAATATGAAGCGTACCGGGGGATATCGTTTGTCCATTAAACAGCGCCAAAAACTCATCAGCGAGGTCGCCTGCACTTTCATAACGAAGCGTAAGGTCTTTCGCAAGGGAGCGATCGATTAAAGCCTGCAAATCTGATGATATTCCCTTGATCGGGGGAGGTGGCTCATTGATGTGCTTCATCAACATGCCAAAGGTCGTATCAGCCTGGAAGGGAACTGTGCCTGCGAGCATCTCATAAAGCATGATCCCAAGTGAGTAGATATCGGTACGTTTATCGACTTTTTCCCCACGCGCTTGTTCAGGGCTCATGTAGGTCGGTGTGCCACTAACGGAACCAGCCGTCGTCAGCATGGTTGAGTCCAAGAGGCGAACCAAGCCGAAGTCCGTGAGGATTGGTTCCACATCCATTGGAAGGGGTTTGTCAAGTTCAACGGGTCCTGATTGAGAGCGCAACAGAACGTTAGCAGGCTTTATATCGCGATGAACGAGACCCTTGAGATGAGCATAATCCAATGCGCTGGCCATCGACTTGAGTATTTGGGCTACCATCCCAATGGGAAGACGCTGTTTGTTATCGTGCAATCTTTTTAAGTAAGCAGCCAGGGATGGGCCCGGTATATATTCCATGACAAGATAAGGAGATTCATCAACGATTGCATAATCGAACATTTGCACAATGTTTGGATGCCGCAGATCCTCGATCACTTCAGCTTCCCGCTGAAAACGGGCGAGTTGATCTGAATCTCGTTCAAGCAAGCCTCTCATCACTTTTATAGCGACTTGCCCAATAGATTCATGTGTTCCCGTGTAGACTTCAGCCATACCCCCTCGGGCGATGAGGTCATGAATATAGACCTTTCCAAGGGTTTTTCCTGCCCAATCTGCCATACACAAAATTATAACCGAGAATAAGGACAGGTATAATCTTGCTAACGATTCAATTGAGGTAAATGTGCCAAACCCATTGGAGATTCAAGTAGGAAACTTGTTACATGAACGTGGATTAAAACTTGTACTAGCTGAATCCTGTACCGGCGGATTGCTGGGCAGTCGTATTACGGATGTGCCGGGTTCGTCTGAGTATTTTCTGGCTAGTGTCGTAGGATATGCCTATGAGGCGAAGGCTGATTTGCTGAATGTTTCATGGGATATATTGAACACAAAAGGTGCCGTTAGCCGCGAGACAGTCCTTGAAATGGCTAGAGGTATTCGCAATTTGATGAAGGCAGATATTGCTATCTCAGTCAGCGGGATCGCGGGTCCTGGTGGGGGAACCCCTGAGAAGCCGGTTGGTACTACCTGGATTGGACTCGTTACAGATGACGGAGAATGGGCAGAACTGTTCCAGTTTTCAGGCGACCGTGAGGAAAATAAAGTTTCGGCAGTAAATGCCGCATTGAAGTTGTTGCTGGATTATTTGCAGGGAAAGCAGATTTGATGCAAGTGATAACACCTCCTGATTTCCAGGAGGTGCTATTTATTTCTAGATGAACTTGCCTGTTTATGCTTGTGCGAAAGTGTCAATGAGCAGTTTGAAATTTCCACCAACGGGGTACAAAATAGGACAAGTACACCCGCGTTTCTTGTATTCCTCCACTTTGGCTTTTGCCTCAGTAGGTGTCCCCGAGGCTGTGATGCGATGGACAAGGTCATCAGGCACCAGATGTTTGGCTTTATTGATTTGTTCTTTCGTGGCGGGCCATCCAAGGATAGACTGGATCTCCTGAATCACATCTTGTGAAACGCCTGAGGCTTTCGCGATGTGCGGTTGCTGCGCGAGATACTGACAAAGCAATTCTTTGGTGTATTCAATGGCTTGGTCATGACTCTCATCCACTGAGCAGACGATTAATTGAGGTCTATCAAAATCTTCCAGTTTGCGGCCAGATTTTTGTAAGCCTTTTTCAAGCAACTCCAACGCATTGTCATTATATTCAGGTGGGACACAATAATTCAATACCGCTCCATCAGCGATTTCTCCTGTCAATTGCATCATCTGATCACCGGTCGCGCCGATCATGATCGGGATGTTACGCGGCTCTCGGCGTCCGTGGACAACATCCAATTCGATGCCCTCCACATTATGGAATTCTCCATGAAATGTGACTCGTTCCATGTTCAATAAGCGGCGCATCACATCAATTGTCTCACGCATCGCCGTCAATTGTTTGCGACGTTTGATGCCAACGTTGCTTGCCAAGGGATCCCACCACGCGCCGATGCCACAAATAATGCGGTTGGGCGCCAAGTCGTCAAGAGTTAGGAAGGTAGCAGCGAGTAGGCCGATGTTGCGAGTCCAGTTGTTAATCACGCCTGAGCCAACTTTGATCCGTTCGGTAACAGCCGCGTAGGCTGCCATAGGAACAATCGCATCCCGAACCAAACGCGACTCGGCCTGCCAAACAGCTTCAAAACCATGAGCCTCGGCATAGCGCGCGTAATCCAGTCCATCTCTGAGATCATGAGAATCTTGCAGATACAATGCTACTCTTTCCACGGCGATAATCCTCCAGTTAGGGGATGATTACAAAAGTTAATTCAGTTTTTAATACTCGGGAAATTTTCTGTTTACCAAACAAAACCTGATAATAATGGTCATTATACCTGAAAGTGGAATCGAAGATTTTAAAACGGCAAGGCTAAATTATCAAATCTATTGAAAATGTCTGGATAAGTAATGAGGAACATCATCCAGGTCGGTTGTGAATATAATCACTATAAATAAGAGCAATGTCGTCCTATACTGAACATAGATTGTTGATAAAGACTTCCCTTGTAAGGCTTTTCAAAGCGGAGATTACCATGACGAAACAAAGCGTAAAAGTAAAAACAAAATCATTGAGTGGGATTGAGAATTGCCGGGTGGTTGAAATTGGGGTTGGGTATTTCGGGGGCGGTTTTTACTATTGGAAATACTTAAATTAGAGTGCTGCCAATCTTTGCCACATTTGAGGTGCAAGCTCTCGTGAACGAGCAGCGATCCGTTCCTCGTCAAGCGTGAGAATCTTCTTGCCTTGCATCAAAATCTTTCCTTTGCAGACTGTTGTATCAACAGTTGCATCTACGAGGCCAAAGATAAGATGTCCGAGGAAGTTTGCCTCACTGAGTACTGTAGGAGGTTGGTAATCCATAATTGCGAGGTCAGCCGGGCGACCTTCTGCAAGTTCTCCTACGCGGATACCAAATTGGCGTTCAACAATATCTGCGTTGTTTTGCAACAACAGTTTTGGCGCTTCCATGAAAGCGACGCGCGGATCATTATTGGCAAGACGGTGAAGCAAGTAAGCACATCGCATTTGCGATAGCATGTCCGATGACATGCCATCACTTCCCAAGCCAACAAGGATGTTTCTCTTCAAAAGTTTGAAAAGTGGTGTCACACCGACTGCATTATTCATATTCGATTCAGGATTGTGCACCACGCTGGTGTTGGTCGCAGCGATCAGGTCCATTTCTGATTCGTCAATGTGAACGCAGTGGATAAAAAGTGATTTCGCTCCAGACGCGCCCATCTTATCCAATCGATGAACGGTTGGCATGCCATACTTCTGGAGAGTGTCTTCTCTATCTGCAAGATCTTCTGCGACATGGACATGACATCCCACTCCCGTATCCTTCGCAATGCCAACACATTTCTCCAGTGTTTCATCAGAGAGGGTGAAGGACGCGTGTAGTCCCATCATCGCTGCGATTTGTCCATCGCCTTTGCCGATCTTTTTGATGAAGCGCTCGTTCTCTTCGACACCGCCTCCTATCACATTTCGATCTGAGACTTCGTAGCACAACGAAGCGCGGATGCCTGCCTGGCGGACAGCGCTTTCGATCAGGTCAAGTGAGCCATCGCGCATCCCAGGAGAAGCATGATGATCAATGACAGTCGTCGTGCCGTTGCGGATACATTCGATGAGAGGAACTTGCGCGGAAAGAGTGATGTCTTCCTCATCTAAGGCTCGATCTACTTTCCACCATAAACGCTCCAGGATTTCTATAAAATTGGAAGCGGGCTCACCAGGGATCGACATACCGCGTGCCATTGTCGAATAGAAGTGATGATGCGTACAGATAAATCCGGGCAAAACGATCTTGCCTGAGCAGTCCACTTCATCAGCGTTCGGAAAACGTATTTTCATTTCTGCGGCGTCACCAACTGCCACGATGTTTTCATCTTCGGTTACCACTGAGCCATTCCAAATGACGCGATTGTTCGGACCTAAGGTCACCACAATTCCATTTTCAAATCTTGTTGTCATGTTCAATCCTTTCGCTTTGGCAGTTGTTCTTGTTAATTTTCAACCAAGAGGGCAAGCTCTTCAGGGCTGCGTTCTCGCATTGTGATCGCACCGGTAAAGCACTTCTTCGCGCAGATAGAGCAACCAATGCATAGGGCAGGATTGGAGTGCGGATATCCCTTTTCATCCAATTGGATAGCGAGATAGGGACAGCGCGCGCAGTTGCCACATCCACTACAAAGCTCGTAATTAAAATTGTAAATCTTCTTGACTGGTGAGAGTGCCATGAAGTCCCTGTCACGACACCTTCTTCCCAAACTCGTCCAACGGCTGTGCGGAATGCCAGAGTGGGGAAGGAGTTAGCGAGCGTAATGCCAGCTTTTTTCTCCGGATATTTATCCAACACTTTGCGAATAGCTCGAAGGATTGGGACGATCGAGGTGACCGCTGCGGTCAATTTGAAAAGCTTCGGAATATCAGCCGAGCCAACGTCCATGATCCAATCTATGATCTTCGCCGTGAGTGCCGCGTTTTGCGAGACAATGTCACCTTCGGTTCCGTCTCCACCTTGTGGGCAGGATAACGAATATTCAATGCCCATCACGCCAGACGCTTCGAGTTTTTTTGTATTGGATTGCCAGCCTTTTCGATCATTTTCATCATGACCAGTAACGGGTCCGCCTGTAGATGCCATGGTCAGCCGATCAGGCCACTTCTTGATTAACTGCTCGACCTCATGGCAAACGCGATCCAGTGAGTGTCCTGAGACATTGTCCGCGTTACCATAGGTCAGCGCGTTAAATGTGAACATGTATTCCGCTGGGATATGAATTGGAACATTATCGAAGGCAGTTTTCATAATCCCGCCAGCCCAACCATGTTCATAAGCTTTATTCATTTGCTCGAAGCCATCGGTCAATGGAGAGGCAGAGAGCAGATACGGTGAGTTGATTTTGCGCCCGAAGAAATCTGTTTCGAGTGAAATAGGCACAGGATTATAGCCAGGCATACCAAAATAGGATTTGGTGGATTTCTTGATTTCAGGCTTTTCCTGTTGCTTCAAGTAAGCGTCAATTTCGAGAGCAGTATTCTTGCCTGAGGCGACCGCTTCCACAACAGTGGTAGGTCCAATCGAAATATCGCCTGCGTAGAAGAGCCCATCTACCTGTTCTCTTATTAAGTAAGAACGCATCCCAATCGCCATGACTGCGGCATTGAAATCAGCTCTGACTCCCTCGGTTCCATCTACATCACGGACATTCGCAGGTTTGAACGGTTGACCTTCGAGCAACCGAACTTTTTTCGTTTCGATTCCTGTTAAGCCTTTGCCATCAGTGATTATTTTACTAATACGGATTCGACCATTGACTTCAATATCATAATCAATCAGTTCTTGCCGTTCGGCAGCAGTCAATGGCATTTCAGAGAGCTTCTCCAGCATGAACAGTTCAACATATGTAGCACCGCGCTCTTTGGCTGTGATTGCACAATCTACCGCAGTTGCACCTCCGCCAATGATTGCCACTCGACCATCAAATTGATATGCCGCTTTATTTGATAACAGATCTACCATCCTGATCGCGAGGCTTTCATTTTCAATGCCAAGCTCAATGGGCTTCCATAAGCCGGTCGTGACACAAACAGCATCATACCCTTGTGCGAGCAATCGCTTTGGATCTCGTACATTTACACCTGTCTTAGCATGGATCTCGCCAAGGAAAAACAAAAATTCTATATCCGATTGAACTACGGCTTTATCGAGGCGCTCATCAGGGATGAGGTTCATCATACCGCCGAGCGTGTCGCGACTCTCGAAAATATCTACAGCGTAGCCAAGCTGCCCCAAAACGGAGGCAACTCCAAGTCCCGCGGGACCGCCGCCGATGATCGCTATCTTTTTTCCATTTGGAGCAAGTCTTTCAAATTTCGGAATTCCCCCGAGCCTTTTCGCCATTTCCACGAGAGTCGCTTGTACTTTCGGAATGTTGATTGATCCATCAAACTTTTTTCGAGAACAAGCTGCCATACAGAATCGATCTGGACAAACGAGACCACAAACGCCACCCAATGGATTGCTGCGCATGATCTCAGCAGCAGAGCGCTTGATATCAGATGAGTTTCCAACACGAGCCGCCATGATGAAGTCAAACGGTGAGCAGTTGACAGGGCAGGCCTTTGTGCAAGGTTTTTCCTCGCAGTATTCACATCTAAGCAATTCCGCTTGGAGTTGATGCTTGGTCATGATTCGGAAATCTAGAGTGCCGTTCTTTTGCATGGAACACCTCAATGGAGAAAAGGAGTTGGATTTATTGTGTCAAAAATCACATATTCATTATAGCATTTGTCAGACAGATACGGAGTGAAAAAACTCCATATCCACTTAGTGTTATGTCATATTAAAGAGTATAGTCAACTTTGGCAATTCCAAACAATCCGTTCAAGAAAAGAAACAACTCTCCAACATGAAGATACCCTGTTTGGAGAGTTGCTGTGTAGTTTTATGTGAGCTTATGATTACGGCATCTTCGTCAATTCAAGCTTTCGAACGAGTTCCAGGTCTTCCGGTAGATCCAGGTCTAATCCGAGTGTGGGAAGATTGACAATCTCAAGCCTGGCGCCTGCTTCCTGTGCGCGCTGACAATGGCGTTGAAAAGAATTCTCGCCAAAATCATATTCGATCAAACCTGCAGGTGAGATCAACAATGCATTCGTGCCGCTCTCATGTCGGTCTGGCGCAATCACAACAACGGGAGGTTCACCTGCTCGTTCGATCAAAGTGAGCACATCCTCACGCGTGATCAATGGAAGATCGGCAGGCAGAACCAAAACAGCACCGGTTGTATAAATCTGTGCAACAACCGTAGCGCGCTTCAAGGCAGTATTCAAACCGGGTTGGCCGTCTTCGCGGACAGTGCGCGCGCCGTTATGACGAGCAATCGTCAACGCGAGAGGGTCGCGGCTGATCACCAAGACTTCTTCCACTTCCTTCAAATCTGAAAGTGTTTTCAGCGTATTCTGCAAAAGCATGCGATTGAGTTCGGTACGTTCATCTTCAGATAAGGCTCCAGCCAGACGTGACTTGCCACGTCGCAAAGGCTTTACAGGGATAATTGCCCAAAGGGTCATAGGTTATTTCCAATGAAATCTAGTACATCCATGGCTAATTGTTTTCTATTATCATGACTCTTCATCAACGTATTGGTTACAAGTGTACGCATATTTAGACTCCTAATATTTTCTTCCAGTTGCAGATCAAGAGTATCTAACACAAAGCCAGTAACTAGATCACAATAATGTTTCGCAACCGCTAGTGCGGATGGCTCGATTCCTAATTCGCGATACATTTTTGCCGCGGGACCTTTTACAGTTTGTCCAGCAATGATAGGGGAGACTGCAATGACGAGCTTTTCTACTCTTTTGACGACCTGCAGGATCGGATCAATGCTCACCCAGGGATTCGATGGACAAATGATGACTGCATCTGCGGATTGGATCGCTTCGCGCGCCCCGGATGCTGGTTTCGCGAGTTGAGCCCCTTCAAACCGAAAGCCTTTGACGCGCGGTTCACAGCGACGATGTACAAAATATTCCTGGAATGCCAGATCACCTTCCTCGGTTTCGACAATCGTTCTCACTGGCTGGTCAGACATTGGCAGGACTTCGTGTTCAACTCCCCATGCCTTGCAAAATTCTTTTGTAATCTGTGTCAACGTTTGCCCCTCTTTCAACCGCCTCGTTCGTTCAAGATGCGTTCCTAAATCCTGATCGCCCAGACGGAACCAAGCTGGCCCGCCAAGTTTCGAGGCGTTCTCGATGAGATTCCAAGATTCGTTGACTCGTCCCCAGCCCGTTTCTGGATTTGCCAAGCCCGCTAATGTATAACAAACCGTGTCTAAGTCAGGGCAGATATATAAACCATAATGTTCGAAGTCATCGCCAGTGTTGACAATGACCGTGAGGTCTTTGGGAGGAAGGGTTTGAGCGAGTCCGTGGGCAAGTTTTGCGCCACCAACTCCACCTGCTAATGCAACAATTTTCAATTCATTTTCCTCCAGCCGCCGTCCCCTGCGCACAGAGCAATCATAAAAATAGAGAAACACTTTCGATATTTTTTCTTTCGCGCGTTTCAGGACGCTCATTCGGATATCCTATAAAAAACATTCCTTGTGGTTCCCATGATTCTAATAAATTCAAAGTCTTTTGAATTGTTTCTTTTGCAAATAAGGGCCAGCATGCCCAGACTCCTCCCAAGCCTTCGGCATGTGCAGCGAGCAGTAATTGCAATCCTGCCGCGGCAACGGATTGAATTGCCATCATGTGCTCAGCGTATTGACGTTTTTCATCGGGATATGAATCCATCTCGCTCATGTCGAGACATAAAAGAATCGCAGCAGGTGTGGAGGTGATGCGGTCTTTCGACCGTTTCAGTTGTGCTTGTATTTTTTCGGGGGAGAGTCCGTCGCGGGTTAAATCGCGTTCAAAGTCCCGTGCCATTGCATCTGCAAGTTGGGTTTTTACCAATAAACTGGTTATAACAACAAATCTCCACGGCTGACGGTTATGCGCGGACGGCGCGTACGTTGCAGTGGAGAGAATATTTTGTATCACGGAATCAGGCACCGTGTCAGATCTGAAGCGGCGGATGGAACGACGAGTCCGCAAAAAGTTATGAAGCTCAGTCGTAGTGTAGGTCAAAGTGGAGTGGTTTGATTCTGTAGATGATCCGTCGTTGTCCCTCTTTGTATGTCCAGGGCTTGTTATAGTATTTGAGAGAAAGTTGGCTGATGTGCTCATCTGCACCTTCTTTTGTAAATTCAACAACTTCGCCGCGCATACCCAGATAACGATCGGGATTGTTCGGATCTTGAATCGCCATCGCCACCCTCGGACGCGCTTTCATATTTTTATCCTTGGTGCGTCCTTCATTGGTGTTGATGAGAATGTGTTCACCGTCTGTACTAAACCAGACAGGAGACACTTGCGGTGAGCCATCAGTCATAATGGTTGCGAGATAGAGCAGGGCTTTTGTTTCTTCTTTGAGGAGGTCAAGAAAATCTGTCGGAAAGGTCATGTTCCACCATTGGGTTTGGAATGAATAATGTTGATATGTCCCTGTGGAATCCCTGAATGATTTCAACATCTTCTTTCATACACCCGATCAAGAGTTTAATCTCCGCATCGCGTTTACCGCTTGTCCTATCAATTTCTAAATTGTTAAGACTGAAATGCAAGTTTCTATTTTGACATTTATGCGGTACTTCGTAAGTGTATCAAACGTGCATAAGATTCCTGTTAGCGTTTCGTCTGATTGATTAAGTGAGCCAAGCCATAGATCTGTCACGCTGCCATCGCTTGCAGTAGTGTTTTCAAGATAACCGTAATCGAACGGATAAATTTCACCGGGATAGCGAGGATGAGTGCTTCCTTTCGGTCTATCTATAATAATAGGATTGGTCACAATCAACTCAATCATTTCATTCCAGAAAGAGATGTCAGAGTCCATGTCTCAAATTCCAAGTGTCAGGTGCTAGCGAAATAAATCTTCTTCTTTCAGGCGAATTAATTCTTTCAATGAACCTTCACGCAGTGGATATGGAAATCCACGCACATGGACCACAGGTGTGCCTTCCGCGGCTTGTCCCATCGTCAATGAGGCAGCTGCGGCAAGTTCATCTGCGACTCCCACTTGTGTAATGCGCAACCTAAATCCAAAAAGATCTGGCTTGCCGCGTAAATCTTGGAGACCAGGCAGACCTGCGATTCCAATGGCAACGCCGACTGTTCCGTTGCGCCAGGCGCGTCCATGCGAATCGATGATCAGGACGCCAATTTGTCTGCCTGTTTTAGATTGGATTTCTTTGCGAATCATTTCTGCCGAGCGGTCTGGTTCCGCTGGAAGGAGCAAGACCCACTCTTCTGCTACATTTCCCACGCCCGCAACATTTGAATGATCTATGCCTGCGTTCGCGCAT
>WNFZ01004518.1_pt1 | contig 12895 bp, 14 predicted proteins | sample 5400081 | NCBI WGS metagenome assembly WNFZ01 (sample SAMN13153365, study PRJNA577476) | soil metagenome | isolation source: 80 cm soil or saprolite under grassland replicate 1 | place: USA:California | collected 2016-06-15
CACCGCTGATCGGCTGGGCGGACGAAAACGCGTCGTTGGCCGGGCCGGCGCTGGCCGCCGGGCCGGCACCGGCGAGCACCAACGCCCCGATCAGCAGCAGCACAGCAAGGAGCGAAACGGCGACGGACCTTGGGTGCATGCGCATGGGGTCTCCCGCAGTCAAGGCAAGCGCCGCCCATACGCTGCCAGCGGTCCCGTCGCCTCTAGAGGTGCGTTTCTCGCATACTATTCGGTTCGCGGCTGCTCAATGCAAATGCCGACAGTTGTGCGTTTCGGCGGGAACCGGGGCCGGCGCTTCGGGAGAAAGTGGGTGACCATGCCCCGACTCGAGGAGCCGACATGAGGAGATCTCCCGCGGCCCACGGCGCAGGAACGTGACAGCAATCCCGCTCCACCAACCCGTCGTGGACGAGCCCCACGACGCCGACTTGATCCGCCGGTCGCTGCGCGTCCCCGAGCGGTTCGCCCTGCTGTCCGACCGCTACGCCACGCAGCTCCACAGCTACGCCGCCCGCCGTCTGAGAACCGGCGCCGCCGAGGTGCTTGAGCGGGCCGCGTCGGTGGTTAGCCTCCAGTCCAGTCCCCTCCTGATCCCCGTGCAGACCAGTGGATCTACTTCAAGACCCGCTCAACCACGGCAGAGGGCCCGGCGGCGTGGTCACAGGCGGCCCATACCGCTCGGTCACACGATCCGAGCGATGGTCGGAAGTGCCAGCAGCTCACCGACGACCGCAGGTTGGCGAGCTGTTAGCAAGGCAACCAAATCTGTCATGACAGCGACTTCACCAACAGACGTGGTGGTCTTGGGTTTACAGCGTACGAACACCACGCCCCTGGTCGAGGGGCCGACGATACGGCTGACCAATGTCTCAGGACCCCTTACAGCAGGCCTTTAAACTCCTCGGCGGTCAAACCCGCCTGGCGGAGGACGGACGCGAGCATCCCGCGAGCCAGCTCGCGGTCCAGTGGCACGATCACGACGCGCCCGTCGTCGTGTCGCAGCTTCTGGTGGCTGCCACGCATGCTGATGACCGCGAAGCCGCATGCTGCAAGGCTTGTGCCGTCTCCTTCCCGGAGACGACCGGGAGCGCGCCACTCATGCCGGGATACGAACCTCAACCGGCGCCACGATCGGGTGCGATGCCTCCACCGGCGGCGCATCCTCGAAGTACAGCTCGAGCGCCTCTTTGAGGTTGGCGAGCGCTTCCTCGACGCTGTGGCCTTGGCTGGCGACCTCGACTTCGAGGCAGCGTGCCACGTACCACTCACCCTCCTGGGTGACGACGGCGGTGAAGTGAACGACGGTTGCCTCGCTCATGGTGCTATCAGCCTAGCAGAGCTGCCATGGCTCTCCGAATGGTTCGCCCGCTGGGGCGACCATCCCGGAGCCGGACGCCGAACTGCCTGCATCGTCTTGGCGCGTCCGCTCAAGGATGAGGATCGTGTTCGTATGCTGTCCGACGACCTGCCACAAACATGCAGGTCAAAGGCTATGGTGGTCTTGAGTTCCCAGAACGCGAACCGCCCACTCCAAGCCCAGGCGCCAACAATCCGCCTCTGACCAGCACCAATACGATCGACCCGCAATCCCGAACCTCTTCCGGGTCCGCAAGTGTTGGTGGCGCGTTGGCTCCGACCACTGCTGTTGGTCCCGCGACCCGGTGGAATCTCGCTCGCCACCAATGCGGCGATCAGGTGCGGGGCCAGGTCAATCGGCGGGGGCAGCGAACCAGTCGATGAGCGGTGGCCGCACGTGCGCGCACAACGGGTGGCCCTTGGCATCCGTCAGCCCCAACCGTGCAACCAGGCGCCCGGACTGCGCAGCGGCATCCAGAACCTCCGGGCCGATGGCGTCGAACATTAGCTTCGCCCGCCGGAACAGGGTGAAGACGCCCGATGCGTCCACGGTGCCCCAGGACAGGTAGATGAACCGGCCTCCGGGACGGCCCTGGACGTAGGGCCCCTTGATGTCGACACCGGTCGAGGTGGAGACCGCGCTGCACGCCAGCGTCCACACCGCCGATGGGGCGTCCCCAGGGTGCAGCTCCAGGAGCTCGTTTGGCCGGTCGCGTCGCTGGACGCCGACGTGGACGTTGCGGTAGCCGGGGAAGTCGCCGCCGGGGCCGCAGGTCCGGCCCGGCAGGTCCGAGGCCTCGATTCGGAGCTGCATGCGGCCATCATCGCTCCGCTTGGCCCGATCCGCGAGCTGGAACCGGCGGCGCGGCGCGCTGTGCTCCTCCGGCCAGAGCGTCGGTCGTGGGCCCGCGTCGTGCAGTCAACGGTCCACTGCTGTGCCCTCACGCTGGCCAGTCGCTTGAAGGCGATGGGTCAGGCGAAGCACCAGACCGGCGTCGACCCACGGACTGCTCGCCTTGGGGTTGTGGAGGCTCTGGTCTGCCCGAGCAGCCGCGATTTACATCAACCGCACGCGACGTTCGAGCTGTTGGCGGCTTGTTGGCAAGGAACCAATCTGTCATGACAGGCACTTCGGCCAGACGTGGTGGTGTTGAGGTGCCACAATACGAACACCACACCCTTGGTGGAAGGGCCAATGATCAGCCTGACCAGGAGTGCTGGAGCGTTCAGGCGCGACCTGGATGGTAGGCGTCCGCACGGCCGATGATGTCGAGAACGATGACGGTGTGGCGCTCCTCATCGATCCGGTAGCGGACCCGATAGGTGCCACGACGTGCCGACCAGCAACCAGCGAACGGGGCCCGGAGCGGATGGCCGACCCTCTGCGGGTTCTCGCGAAGAGGGCCGTCAACAAACTCCCACGCGGCGAACGCGATGGCGGTCGGCAAGCCTTCAGCCAAGGCCCGCTTCGCTGGTGGTGCCACCAGCAGGTCGTAGGGCTTTGGGACGGTCACCTGGCGGCGTCACGCCTGCGGCGGGCCTCCATGATCTCGGCCATCTCATCACGGGTCGCGAACTCGCCTCGGGAGACAGCCGCGTCGGCCTCGGCGAGACGGTCGCGGCCCACTTGGTCATCGAGCAGGGAGAGCGTCTCGAGCAGCGACTCATAGTCCTCAAGGGCGAGGACGATCGCGACCGGCTCCCCATTACGAGTGATCGTGACCTGCTCATGGGTCCGAACCACCTCGTCCACGAGGGCCGAGAGGTGGGCCTTCACGTCTGCGAGCGGAGCAGTCTTCATAGACCAGAATTCTAGTCTGATCCGACGGATCTCTCAACCGCTGACCGGCCTCGGTGACGCTGTCCAAACTCGCGTTAAGAATGTGCAGGTCAGAGGCTATGGTGGAGGTGACATCCCAGAACGCGAACCACCCACTCCAGGCCCAAGCGCCAACAATCCGCCTCTGACCAGCACCAACACGATCGGTCCGCAGTCCGACACCACCCCGGGTCCGCGACTGTTGGGGACGTGTTGGCGCTGCCCGCCGCAGTGGGGCAGTGATCCGATGGGACCTTGGTCGTCTGGACGCCGCAAGGGTGGACGTTGTCGTTCGAGGGCTGGCAGTGCTGCGGCTGTCTGGAGCCTCAAAAACTCGCTCCACAGGCCGTCGCTGGCCGGCGAGGGATTTGTGGAGCGCGGCGGGTCATGCGGCAGGCCGCCGATGGCCAACACCCGCAAGGCGACGTAGTCGTTGCTCGTGGTGCCGATGTCGGCGAGGATCCGCTCGAGCGGGCTCGTCGCCTACCTGACCCCAGGGCCGGCAGATCACCTGAGCCTGCGATCCAAAGGACTTGACAATTCCTCCTCGACCCACGCCAAGGCGTACCACCCTTTGCTCCCTTGGGGAGCAGCGGCACAACGTCGCTGCTTGACCGGCCCTATGGCTTGCGTGCCACACCCGCGTAGAACCAGACGAGGTCCAGGTTCTCCTCCTCCTCGCTGGGATCCCTGCCGGGATCCGGACGCCACAGGGGCGGCTGGACCAGGCCCGGCTCGACCAAGTCGAGCCCGGCGAAGAAGCGCAGGACCTGGTCACGGCGGCGTGGCAGCAGCGTCACCCCGCTGCGCTTGGCGGCGGCGGCCACACCCGCCGCCCGCTCCGGCTTGAGGTCGCTGGCCAGCTGCGAGACGACCAGGTAGCTGCCGGACCCCGCCGGCGCAAGCAGCCGCGTCACGATGCCCGCCGGGTCATCAGCGTCGGGAATGTGGTGCAGGGTCGCGACCAGCAGGACCGTCAGCGGCTGGGCGAAGTCGATCAGCGCCACAAGGTCCGGATCACTGAGGATCGCCTCGGGGTCGCGCAGGTCGGCCTGGATGAAGCTGGTCTCGCCCGGGCCGTGGCCTTTTAGCAGGGCACGCGCATGGACCAGCACGAGCGGGTCGTTGTCCACGTACACCACCCGCGCGTCCGGGGCGACGGCCTGCGCGACCTCGTGGACGTTTGGGCTGGTAGGGATACCGGTCCCGATATCGATGAACTGGCGGATGCCCTGCTCGGCGAGGAAGCGGACCGCCCGGACCAGGAATCTGCGGTTGGCGCGGGCGATGGCCCGGCCCTCCGGCCCGACGGCAAGCGTGGCCTCAGCCGCGGCCCGGTCGGCGGGGTAATTGTCCTTGCCGCCGAGCAGATAATCGTAGATCCGTGCCGGGTGCGGGACGCTGCTGTCGAACTCTGCACGCCCTTGGTCCTGCGTTGTCATGCCGTACCTCCGATGGCTACCCGGCGCGGCGGTCCGCCGGACGCAGCCCGGATCATACCGGGGCTGCGCGGCGTAGCGCCGGCCGCGACCGCCGGACGGGGACGAGCACCTGACGGTTGCGCCGGCAGAGGCGCCCGCCCGATCGTCGACGCCACGGCTTCCAGGACCACGCGGAGGCCTCGGGCCTGTTGAGCGGCGTGTTGGCAAAGCAGCCAAATCTGTCATGACGGGCACTTCACCAACAGATGTGGTGGTCTTGAGTTCCCACAATACGAACACCCCGCCACTGGTCGAAGGGCCGGTTATCCACCTGGCACAGCAGTGAGGGCCGCTGCGCACGGGGGTTGGCGACGCTCACGCGGGCTCAAGCCGTCGGAGGGTTGTCACGCGATCGATGGCCTTGCCGAACGAGGCGACCACTCCAACCCCTGAACGCTCCGCCTGCGCGACCAGGTACGCCTCAGCGAAGTCCAGCCGGTCGATCTCATACACCTCCAGAGCTCGCAGCAGCATCACCGGGTCCAACACCACGATCGCTGGAAACGCGATGACCGCCCGGACCAACTCGGCGACCCGCTGGCGTGGCACCTCGTAGAACGACTCCAGCACGTACACGACCTCGGCGACCACCAGATCCGCCAACAGCAGCTCATCGGCCTCTGTCAGGAACTTGGTCGCCCGTGCCGCCTGCTCGGGTGGGTCGCCGGTGAGGTGACGGATCAGGATGTTGGTGTCGAGGAACGCGCTCACCGCCTGGCGCGCGCCCGGGCGGCGCGGACCTGGCGGCGTGCCTCCTCCCAGGGAGTTCCCCGCTTGCTGGCGGGCACGCTGACCGCACCGGCAAAATCGAGCAGATCAGCGGTACGTGCCAGCACGGCACGCTGCCCTTCCACACGGAAGACGACCTGGTCGCCTTCGTGCAGCCCGAGCGCCTCGCGTATCGCCTTGGGGAGGGTGATCTGGCCTTTTGATGTCAGCCGCGCCGCAATCTCCATCGCACCTCTCCCTACTCGACCGCACAAGTAAGGATAGCAGTGTGCAGAGTTGGTATGCTGTCCGAGCGCCTGCTGCGAACACACAGGTCAGAGGCCGCGATGGTCTTGAGTTCCCACAATACGAACACCACGCCGCTGGTGGAGGGGCCGACGATCAGCCTTGCACCCTGCCGACCCTGAGGCCGAGATCGATGAGTGGAACTCGCTGGTCGCCTACTTCGGACCGGTCGGCCTGCGGATGTGGAGAAGAAGACCGCTGTCTTGGGCTACGGTAATGGCTATGAAGCAGACCAGCAGCACGAGGAAGTACCAGGCGATGACGCTCGCCGATCTGGCGGGCGTGCTCAAAGACGCCGACAAGTCGCTTCAGTGGCGACTGCTCGCCGAATTCCTGGAGGAGTACCGCTGGGAACCGGTCGAAAGCCGCGACCAGTTGCTCGCCGGCGAGCCACCCGGCACAGGCGACGAGCGGTGGGACGTCCTGCTCGCGGCGCTCGCTGAGCACCTTGCCGCCCGGGACGGCCGCGGCGCGCCGGCGTGGAGCGAGCCACGGCGACTGCGGCGCTTCTGGTTCCCCTTCAACACCCCTGCCGCGCGGGTGGACGCAGTCGTGCATGCACCGGCCGCATTCCGGCGTCGGGGCGTCTTCGTCTCTGCCCACGAACTGGAGGTCGCGTGAGCGAGGCAGAGCCGCTACTGGATCGTCGCGTGATTGAAGATGCCTTCCGCCGCCTCGGCGATCGACTGGCCCGGCGCGGTGTCGTTGCCGACGTCTACGTCTTCGGCGGCGCCGCAATGGCGCTGGCCTACGACGCGCGACGAGCAACCCGCACATCGACGCTATCTTCGAACCGCACGGCATCGTGCTGGAAGAGGCCCGTATCGTCGCCAACGAGCTCGGCCTCCCCGAATGGTGGCTCAACGAGCAGGCGAGTGCGTATGTCGCACCCGGAGAGGACACCGCAGCGCCGCGCGTCTTCGACCATCCTGGGCTTCGTGTCGCAGCGGCATCTCCAGAGCACCTGCTGGCGATGAAGGTCCTGGCCGCCAGGCGTCGCGACGGGGACGACATCCGCTTCCTGATCCATCGGCTGGGCTTGACCTCAGTGGACCAGATCCTGGCCGTCTGCGCCGAGGTGTTCCCCGACGAACCGGTAACCGATAGAGCACGACTAGTACTGGAGGACGCCGTTGCGGCACGCGACCAGGACCCCGAGGGGTAGCGGTCTTCGTATGCTGTCCAGAGGACTGCGGTAAACACGCAGGTCAGAGGCTATCGTGGAGGTGGGGGGACTCGAACCCCCGTCCCATGGCGTCGTCCCAGGGCTTCTCCGAGCGCAGCCACCGGGTGCATCTCGGACCTGGGTTGTCCGGTGGCACCGCATCCAGGTCCCAGCCCGCTTCAGTGTTCCCGAACGGGAGCGGGCGCCCCGAACGGGTGGAGCCTGCTATCGACGCCCGACCCGCTCCCGCAGGCGAAGAGCGGCGGACGGCCACCTAAGTTAGCTTAGGCAGCGAGCGCGTAGTTAGTCTTGGCGCTTGTTTGTTTCGCGGTTTGATACGGAGCCCCGCGAACTCCGGCTCGCTTCCCCTGAGTCGATCCGTCACGGTCGAACCCAGGCACCCCCATATGTAGTTGTCTCGCGCCCGGCGACCGCCGGGCACTTCCATTGTAACGTCCCGCCGGGCGGCGTGATTCCGTTTGCCGGTCAGCGACGCGTGCTGGCCTTGCGGACCCGGTCCATCTCTCGTGCGGCGTCCCGCTTGGCGATCGCTTGGCGCTTGTCGTAGGCGCGCTTGCCCTTGGCCACGCCGAGCTCCACCTTCACGAGCTGCTGCTTGAAATACAGCCGCAGAGGCACCAGCGTCAGCCCGCGTTCGGCGACGCGGCGGGCGAGCTGGTCGATCTCCTTGCGATGCAGCAGCAGCTTGCGGGGGCGGGTGGGCTCGTGGCCGTCGTAGCCGGTGTGGGTGTAGGCGGGGATCTGCATGTGCAGGATCACCTCGCCGCCCTCCACCTCGGCGTAGGCGTCCTGCAGCGAGGCCCGGCCCTCCCGCAGGGTCTTGACCTCGCTGCCGCGGAGCTGGATCCCCGCCTCGACGGTGTCGAGGATCTCGTAGTCGTGCCGGGCACGCCGGTTCGTGGCCACCGTGCCCGGCGGCAGTCTTCTGGGCACCGCTCGCGACCTCCCTTGGCGTCCCGCTCGGCCGAGGCAGGGCAAGCCGACCGGCCCTGTCTCGTGCGCCGCCCGCCGCTACACGCGGACGTACTTGCGCAGCGCCAGGATGCTCGCGAGCCCTGAGGCGACCACGCCCAGGAACAGCAGGACCGCGAAGGACTCGTACATCTCGTGCCTGCCCGCGATCGGCAGGAGCTGGAGGATCGAGACCTCGTGCCGCACCCGGTCGAGGTAGAGCATCCCCGCTCCGAGCAACCCGAACGACACCAGGGTACCGAGCAGACCCGCCACCACGCCCTCGGCCAGGAACGGCAGGCGGATGTAGGTGTTGCTCGCCCCGACCAGCTTCATGATCTGGGTCTCCTTGCGCCGGGCGAAGGCGGCGACGCGCACCGTCACCACGATCAGCACCACCGCGGCGGCGCCGAGCACGCCCGACAGCACGAAGAAGGAGATCTTCGCCAGGTTCAGGATCGCGAACAGCCGTTCGACCAGCCGGCGCTGGTCGACGACGGAGTCGATGCCCGCGTTGCAGATCTCCTTGCCGCGCGAGTCGGTCCTGCCGGAGCAGAACAGGTCGTGGACCTGGTCGAACTGGTTCGGGTTGCGCAGCTTGACCCGGAAGCTCTCGGGCAGCACGCTGGCGGTGACGTTGCGCACCATGTCCGGTGAGTCGCGGAACTGGTCCTTGAAGCGCTGGTACGCCTGCTGCTGTGACTCGTAGAAGACGCGCTCCACAGCCTGGAGCTCGCGGATCTGGCCACCGATGCTGTCCCGCTGCTGGCTGGTGATGCCCTTGGCCAGGAACACCGACACCTCGATCTTGTCGGACCAGTAGCCGCCCCACAGGTTGACCTGCTTGCCGGCGAGCAGCGCGATGCCGAACAGGGTGAGGCTGATCGCCACGATGATGACCATGGCGCCCGCGAGCAGCAGGTTGCGGCGGAACCCGCGGTAGGCCTCGAAGAGGATGTACCTGAGCCTAGCCAAGGTCGTACACCCCCCGCTCCTGGTCGCGGATGACCTTGCCGTGCTCCAGCTCGATGACGCGCCGGCGCATCATGTCGACGATGCGCTCGTCGTGCGTTGCCATCACCACGGTCGTGCCGGTCCGGTTGATGCGCTCGAGCAGCTTCATGATGTCCTGGGAGGTGCTCGGGTCGAGGTTCCCGGTGGGCTCGTCGCAGAGCATCAGCAGCGGGCGGTTGACGAACGCGCGCGCGATCGAGACGCGCTGCTGCTCGCCGCCGGACAGTTCGTGGGGGAAACGGTCGGCCTTGTCATGGAGGCCGACCAGCTTGAGCACCTCGGGAACGGTGCGGTAGATGGAGTGCCGTCGCGCGCCGATGACCTCCAGCGCGAAAGCGACGTTCTCGCGCACGGTCTTGTTGGGCAGGAGCTTGAAGTCCTGGAACACGCAGCCGATGGCGCGCCGGAGCGCCGGGACCTTCCAGGAGGCCAGCCGGTTCAGCTCCTTGCCGGCCACCCAGATGCGGCCAGCGCTGGGCCGCTCCTCCTTGATCAGTAGGCGGATGAAGGTCGACTTGCCTGAACCGGACTGGCCCACGACGAACACGAACTCGCCCTTGCCGATCTCAACGGAGACGTCGTCAAGGGCGATCACGTCGTTCCCATAGACCTTGGTGACGTGGTCGAGTTTGATCACGTTCGGAGCAACCTTTCGCTCTCTGGGGCTCCACATGGCTGGGGGGTGAGTTGGAGCCCGCGAGGCCACCGGCCGATGCGAGACATTATCAAACCCGCGGACGGAGTACACATTCCCGCGGGCCGTGCCGCGCTGGGCTGTTCCGCGTCCTGTGTCCGGGGGCGCTCACACGGCGTCTGACTGCCTCGACGGTCTGACCCTGGTCCCGAGGCGCCTGAACGCGCCTGGCAGGGCCGGCAGGACCAGGATGGCGAGGCCGAGGCCGGTGAGGGCCTTGCCGGCGGCCTCGACCGGGGTGTCGCGGTAGACGAGGCGGACGTGCGCCTGGGTCGGCACCACCACCATCAGCCCGGGCGACAGCAGCCATGGCCCCTTTGCCCCCTCCGCGTGCCAATTGGGGAAATAGGAGACCTTCACGATATGCGGCTCGCCGATGCGGTCGGTGGTGAAGTCGATGGTCTGGTCCGCCATGGTGGACGGGATCGTCCCCGGACGGGCCAGGGTCTGCTTGGGCAGGGAGGTCACAGGCAGCTTGCCCGGGTCGGCGAACGCGGCCCTGGCGGCCGGGTCGCGCTTGGACGCGAACGCCAGCGGTGTGTCCAGCCAGCTCGCGTTGCGGTACCAGGTGAGCGCGTTGGTGCGCCAGTCAGGGTCGTCGAACAGCACCGGCCGGTAGGGCGGCACCTCCACCAGATGCCCGTCGCCGACCTCGTAGATGGTGAACTTGCCGCTGGTGGCGACCACCGGGAGGCCGGCCTGCTTGGCCGCCCGCTTGGCCTGGTCGGTGTAGCCCACGTACCAGCGCACGCCGAACATGCGCAGGTGCCGCAGGCCCATGGGGAAGTCGAAGCCAGGGTACTGCACCCCCGGCACGGCCTGGGTCGCGGTCTGCGAGGTCTCGGCCTGATTGATGAAGTGGAACGGCCCGTTCAGCGAGGACTCGATGAGCAGGCCCTCCATGGTGGGCTGCTTGGTGAACACCGGGATGTTCTCGAGCGTCCGGGTCGTGCCGAAACGCTCGTAGTCGCGGTTGAACTCCCACATCACCCGGCCCTGCGGCAGCCGGTTCAGGGCGTTGAACAGCGCGGTCGCCTCCGGCCAGCCCGGCTTGACCTCGAATCCCGAGTAGTTGTAGTCGGTCCAGCCGGAGATGTAGGCGTTGGAGCGGCCCGCGCTCGGGTAGGAGGCGACGATCGGGGTCAGGACCAGGGCCAGCACGACCAGGACATAGCCGATGGGGACCGGCAGCCGCACGCCACGCTGCAGGACGCCGATCGCCCAACCGACGACCACCGTGGCCCCGTAGGCGGCGACCAGCAGCTCGCACAGGTAGATCAGCGGCAGCAGGCGGGCATTCCACAGCGCGCCGGCGGGCAACAGCCGCGGCAGGGCCACGTAGACGAAGGCGGCCACCATCGCCGGCCAGGCGAACAGCAGGATGCGGCGCTCACCGCGGGCGATCGCCACGGCCAGTCCGATGACGGTCAGGATCAGGTAGGGCCGCAGCGAGGTCGGCAGCAGGAAGCTGTAATTGGTGAGCTGGTCCCACTTCATGTGCGCGGTGTAGGACTGGCGCACGCTGAAGGTCAGGCCCCAGAAGGCTGTCAGGCAGAAGGCCATCCCGTAGATCCGGGCCAGCCGCCACAGCGCCCGCCCGGCGGTCGCGAGCGGCAGCCGCAGCACCAGCAGCGAGCTGGCGATGATCAGCGAGATGGTGGTCAGGATGTGGGTCAGCACCACGCCGGCCGTCACCACGCCGGCCAGCCGCCAGCCCTTGCCCTCCTCCACCGACCGGTACAGCAGCGCCAGCGCCAGCGGCAGCAGCGCGAAGCTGAGGGCGAAGGGGAACTCGCCCGCCATCGTGCTGGCGATGTTGCCGCCCCAGATGTTGAACTGGTCGGCCTGGGCTGGGCCGATCTGGCTGATGAACAGGAAGACCACGCTGGCGCAGGCGGCCAGCAGCGGCGCTGGCTCGCGCAGCCGCAGCAGGCGGAAGGCAGCCCAGCAGGTCAGCGGGAGCAGCAGCGGTCCGAGCGCGGTGACCAGCTTGAAGGCGACCTGGTTGCCGAGCAGCGAGGTGAACGCGGCGATCGCCACGTACGGCAGGGGGAAATAGAACGTGAGCATCGGAATGCCGGCGAACCAGCCCGGCGCCCAACCGGTGATCTTTCCGTGCGGCAGCAGATCCTTGCGCAGGAACGTATCGATGTAGTGGTGCGAGCCCATGTCCCCGCCCGCTGCTGTGGTGCGGGACAGGATAAGGTTCAGGTGCAGGATCCTGACGAGGACAAAGTAGATGGCGACGAACCCGATCACCGTGAGGACCCGGTGGACCAGCGTCGCCCGTGCATGGGCAGCGGCCAGCCCTTGCTGTCGCGGTGTCTGGCGTGGGGCTGCGATCGTTGCCAAGCCTGCTCCTCGGAACTCGGAAGGTCTGTGCCTATGAAAGCAGGAACGGCATGGTAATGCCGCCGTCACTCACATCCCAGGAGACTGGCACGTTTCCCCCATGGGCGGGAGCGTGGCTGTCCGCCGGTGACATCGCTCTGGCGGGCGGCCGGATCGCGACCGTGTCGTTCGACCGGGAGGGTCGCTGCCGCCTGCTGCTCACGATCGATCGCGAGGCCGACGCCGCCGACGTGAAGGCCCTCGAGGAGGCGGCCGACGCGCTGCCGTACCTCCAGCTCGGAGACCTGGAGGGTGGCGCGGCCTATCCCGCGCGGCATGCCGACGCCTTCGCCCTGCCAGAGCCCTTGCCGAGCTTCGCCTTCAACTCGAGCGCGAGCATCGAGCTGCTCGCGCGGCCCGGCGGTCAGCGCCTGCCGCGCCGCATCGGCGCGTTCGGCCTCCCCACCCGGACCACCTTCGTCCCGGTCGACGACGAGGTTGGTGAAGGGCGGGCCGGGGACGAGGCGGCCCCCGCTCCCGCGGCGACCGCGGAGGCACCACCGCTTGCGGCCCCTCCGGTCGAGGCGCCAACCGCTCAGGCACCCGCCACTCAGGCAGCTGCCGCGGCCCCGGCCGTCGGGCGGGTCGAGGGCGCGCTGGCGGCGGTCGGCCAGCGGCTGCTGGCGCTGGCGCCCGTCCGGGGCGCGACCATCTGCCTGCTGGTGCTCGCAGTGGCCGTGGGCCTGTTCGTGGTGCTGCTCGTGCGCCAGACCTGGGGCCTGCACCAACACTTCGGTACCTACGGTTTCGACGTCGGGATCTACGACCAGGGCACCTGGCTGCTGTCGCGCCTGCACAGCCCGTTCGTCACCGTGCGCGGCCTCAACCTCTTCGGCGAGCACGCCTCCTACATCCTCGCCCTGGTCGCGCCGCTGTACTGGCTCTGGAGCGACCCGCGGCTGCTGCTCCTGCTCCAGGCGGTCGCCCTGGCGGTCCCGGCCGTGGTGGTCTACCGCCTCGGCACGCGGCACCTCGGCAACCCGGCCGCC
>WNFZ01006806.1_pt1 | contig 12891 bp, 13 predicted proteins | sample 5400081 | NCBI WGS metagenome assembly WNFZ01 (sample SAMN13153365, study PRJNA577476) | soil metagenome | isolation source: 80 cm soil or saprolite under grassland replicate 1 | place: USA:California | collected 2016-06-15
GTGATCCGCGACTTTCTCGCTGCCGGGCTCGTCGACCACGTGCACATCGTCGTGGTACCGATCCTGCTCGGCCGAGGCGTACGCCTCTGGGACGGGCTTGAGAGCCTAGAGAACGACTTCGAGGTCGAGGCCGTCTCCTCGCCCAGCGGAGTCACCCATCTGACGTTCGCCCGTGCGGATGCGCCGGCCGAGTAGCTGAAGCGCGCTCATATGGTTCGCAATGCGACGGTGGGTGGCATTCGGGACGCTCGAATGGCCGGCATCAGGCCAGCGAACGCGCCGATCAGGATGGCCGAGGCGATGCCGCCCGCCCACGCCTCAATGGGGATCACGACGGCCCCGCTCTTCGAGCTGGCGTACACGGCCGTTGCCGCCGCCCCGGCCCCAGCACGGCGACGTCGCCGCCGATGACGGCGAGCAGGATCGACTCGGCGAGGAACTGCGTCCGGATCTGGGCCTTTGTCGCACCGAGGGCGCGAGGGAGGCCGATCTCCGAGCGGTGTTCCAGCACCGAGATGATCATGATGTTGGCGACGCCGAAAACTGCTCTACGATCACCTCACCAAACTCGTCCCAGCGTTCGTCGACCGCTTACGAAGCTACAGCCGTCCTCGATTTCGAGACGGCGTCGTCGCGCGGAACGCCTTGCCAGGTCGCGGCGATCCGCATACACGACGGCCAGGAAGTTGACGTCTTCACGACGCTGATCTTTCGGCCTCCGGATCTCTTCGACTCCTTCAACATCGCCCTGCACGGGATCGAACGCGATGTCCGGAACGCGCCGCGCTGGCCCGATGTGAAAGACGAGCTCTGTCGGTTCATCGCCGGGAGCCCGTGCGTGCGCATTACGCACCATTCGATATGGGTGTGATCAGAGACGCCTGCGACGGATCATCGTGTCCCTGGCCTGCCGAGGCGACGGTGATCCGACTGCGTGGCGTGGAGCGCTCCGCGTTCGTGAACTCGCCTACGGCTCTGCTCCGGCGCCGTCGACGGAGGACGTCCTGGTTCCAAAGGGCGTCGCCGAAGGGAGCGGGCTCGGCTGGCGGGAACTCGAGATCGTGGTCGCGCCGCTGCGCGGGGAGTTCCCGAACACCGAGACGGACGTGAGGATGACGAGCCTCGCCCCCTGTCGTTGAGGCGAACGGCGGCACGATCACCGAGAGTGGCTTGAGGACGGCCGGCGCATGACGCCCGGAACCGCCCCCCGTGCAGGCGGGGCGACACGGCGACGAGGAAGCTTCGGAGGCAGAAATCGACGTCGCCTTCCTCGTCGCCGTCTTCGTTTCGAGTGTCCTCAAGGAGTCGCCGGCAGCGGAAGCCTCCGCGCCGCCGGTACGACGAGTCCGCGCGTGCTGTTGAACACGAGGCCCTCCCCGAGCCGATGCGTCTTGAAGAACTTGACGATCTCGGCGGACGCCCAGACGGGGTACACGTGCCCACCCGGGTGGAGGAAGACCTTGACCGCGAACGGCCACGGGTAGTACGTGCAGTGCCGGCCGCACCGGCTTCCTCGCCCGAACGCACGGTTGACCTGTCGGGCTTGCTGGATCGTCTGTTTCTGGACCGCGAACGGTGCGACCGCGTCGCTTCGTCCTGCTATGGCCAGAAAGGGGCGCGGCAAGGTCAGCGCCTCGGAGGGGTCGAGTCGGCCGGCGACCTCGCCGATCGCCGCGAGCGTCTTTGCACGCTCCGCCCACAGCAGCAGGCTGAAGACGGCGCCGTTCGAGAATCCGGTCGCGTATCGGAGTGTTCAAGCCCTGCGGGTAGACGACGATCGCTTCCGGCCAGAGCGTCTGGATCTGCATCAACACGGACGTGCTCAGCATCTGACCGCCGTGCCCGTGAAACGCAAGGACCAGTGGATGGTTGGCCGAGCCGTAATTCGCACGTGGCGCGAAGACGAGCGCTTCGCGTCTCACGCCGTCGATCGTCCAGTGCATGATCTTCCCCTGCGGCTGATGCCGCGCAGCGGACGTTGCGCACGCGACCACCGACACGAGCCCGGCGAGCGCAACGGCGAGACAGATGAGGGTCGAGCGGAACATGTGGGTGCCCCCTTGCCTGGATTGGCTTGTCCCCAGGTAAACCCGCGTCCGGCGGAATCCTTACGGCCCAACGCCGAGAGCAGCATGCTCGCGTGCGCCGCCTCAGCCGTGGCACGCGCAAACGCGAAGAAAACGACGCCAGGCAAGGCAGCAGCGGCGCGCTCAGCTTCGAGAGGCAAAACAGCGGCGCGCTCGACCACAACGGCCTCGCGCCGGAAGACGACCGGTTCGCCAGGGCCCGCTACGGCCGTGAAACGGCAAGCGGCCTCGCGTCCGCCGACCCCACGTTCGGCCGCTAGCACGCGGCGCATGCGCAGGTCGGCGAACGGTCAAGGCGCTCCAGTTGACCGCGACAAGCTGCTGCAGTCGCTGTTCCCGACCGGCATCCCGGCCCGCGAAGACGCGATTCGCCAGGTCAACGCATGGCTCGACGAAGCCGAACGACTCGCAAGCACGCGCTAGCCGACCGCCCCGCCGTGCGCCGCAACACGACGGCGGCGTTACCGGCCCCATCCCCTGTACCGAGTAACTCTCGAGCGTAAGGATACTCGCGCAGGCGACTGAGCCCTCGCCGAGCTACGCTGGCGATGCGTCGTGGCGGAGGCTGTCGAGTCGCCGGCGCACCTGGGCCGCGCGCGCGAGGTTCTTCTTCCGCCGGCAGCGCTCGAGCGCCTGCTCGAGCGCGGCTTCTGCCTCGTCGGGTCGCTCCGCCGCCGCGAGAACCTCAGCGTGCTCGCTCCCGGCCACCGCCTCCCGCGCGTGGCGCTCGGCCTCGGCGAGCTCGCCGCGGTGCGCGAGGACGCGTGCCAGCACCTGGCGCCAGAGATAATTGTCTGGCACTGAGTCACCACCCGCGCCGATCGTCTTGCCGATCGCCCGCGCGCGCTCTGCGAACGGCGCTGCCTCGTCGAAGCGACCGAGCCGGCAGAGTGAGCGGCCGAGGAACGACAGGTAGGTCTGGAGGTGCGGAAGCTGCTCCGTGGCCTCCAGCCACTCGCAGACGATGCGCAGCCGGTTGCTCGCATCCTCGTGGTCGCCGGCGAGGCCTGAGATCTCGGCGAGGTGCCAGTCTGGCCAGCGGGTGCCGCTCAGCTCACGGAGCCTCGCGTCCGCCTCGTCGGCGTCACGCCGGGCCTCCTCGCCGCGGTCGAGCATGGCGAGCAGCCAGGCGCGGCTGAGCAGCAGTTCCGGGCGCCCCATCTCTGCGAGCAGACGCTCCACCGTCACGAGCGCCTCGTCCGCCGGGCGTGATCCAAGGCACAGGGCGACCCCGAGATCAGTCGCACGGGCGAGGCCCTGGCGACCGGCGAGCCGGCTGTGGTGGAGCGACTGCTCGGACGCCGCCGCCCAGTCGTCGGTTCGGCCGCGCCCGTTCGCAACGCCGTAGCCGAGCGCCGACCAAACATAGGCGAGCCCCACGTGATCCTCCGCTTCCTCGAGCCGGCGGCGCGCCTCGAGGAGGAGCGCCTCGAGCTCGTCCGGCGAGCACTGGGCGACGAAGAGTCGGTGGAAGGCGCCCATCGCGCGGGCGAGTGCCGCCCCGGTCTCGTCGCCGGCCTCGCCGGCCCGCACGGCCGCGTCGTCGGCGATCGTGGCCGCTCGCTCGGGGTCGTCCCAGTGGGCCTGTGCGAGGTCGAGCTCGGCGTGGACGTCGAGGCGAAGTGGCCGCGTCAGCATGAGCGCCCGCTCGAGCAGCCTGGCCGCGGCACGCTCGTCGCCTCTGTCGAGCACGCGCTGCCCCGCGGCTGCGAGCCGATTCCCCGCACGGAGCGCGAGCGCGGGGTCGGGCCGGCCTAGCTCGGCCCGGTAGCCGGCGGCCTGCTCGAAGTGGTAGCCCACCACCTCGTCCAACTCGACGAGGGCCCCCTTCTCCTCGATCCAGGCGCCGAACCGCTCGTGCAGCTCGGCGCGGACCGCCTTCGGAAGAGCGTCGTACGCCGCGTCGCGGATCAGCAAGTGGCGGAACCGGAACCCGTCGTCGCCCGGCAGCTGGGCAGGGTGCGGGCGAATCAGCTCACGGCGGACGAGCGCGGCCAGCCGCGGCGTGACATGGGGCTCGTCGGGCGACAGCGCCTGCACGGCGCCACGATGGAAGATCTCGCCTTCGACGGCGCCGCGCTCCACGATGCGGCGCTCGGAGGGGTCGAGCTGGTCGAGCCGGGCTGTGAGCAGCGCGCTGAGCGTCGGCGGCACCTCGACCTCGTCCTCGCCGTCGCCTGCCATCGCCAGCATCTCGGTGACGAAGAGCGGGTTGCCTCCGGCCGCCCGCTCGATCCGCGCTCGGAGCCCGGGCGCGACGCGGTCTCCGAGCAGCGCGCCGACCTCGTCGTCGTCGAGCGGCTGCAGCCTGACGGCGACGGACCAGGCCGGTCGGCGGTCGAGCAGCTCTGGGCGGGCGACGCAGACGAGGAGGAGCGGAACGGCCGCCGAGAGGAGCGCCACGTGCTCGACCAGGTCGAGGAACGTGTCGGCTCCCCACTGGATGTCGTCGACGAGGACGACGAGCGGCGCCTGCTCGCCGAGGAGCTTCCGGAACGCCCAGGCGATCTCCTCCACCGACGTCGCCTGTTCGCTCTCACCGAGCAGCGAGCGGATGGCCGCGGCGGCCGCCGGGTCGCTTGGCAGGGCGCCGAGCTGCTTGATCACCTCGACAACGGGCCAGTATGTGATCTCCTCGCCGTAGGGAAGACAGCGCGCTCTGACGACCCGCGCGTTCATCCTCTCGAGAGCCTCGGCGACGAGACGCGACTTGCCGACACCGGCCTCGCCCAGCACCGTCACGAGCTCGCACGTGCGCTCGGCGCTCGCGCGCTCCCACGCCCCACCAAGGAGCTCCAGCTCACGCGTGCGTCCGACGAAGGGCCGGTCGTGCAGACGGTCAGGCGCCGCCCCGACCGCGAGGAGGCGAAACGCCGGCACCGGCTCCGGCTTCCCTTTCAGGGCCAGCGGCGCGAGCTCCTCGGCCTCGGCCGCCGCGCCGACCAACGCGCGCGTCGCCGCGCCGACGAGCACCTCGCCCGCGTCAGCCGCCTGCTCCAGCCGAGCCGCGACGTTCACGGCATCCCCGGTGACCAGCGTGCCGACCTTGCTCGTCAAGATCTCGCCCGTGTTCACCCCGATCCGTGCCCGGAGCTCCAGTTCCGGCATCGCATCCCGCATCTCCGCCGCCGCCCGCAGCGCACGCAAGGCGTCGTCCTCGTGCGCGACCGGCACGCCGAAGATCGCCACGACGGCGTCGCCGATGAACTTCTCGACTGTGCCGCCGTGCCGCTCGACGATCGTCTGCATCCGCTCGAAGTACCGCCTCAGCCGAACCTCGAGCACCTCCGGATCGGTCGAATCGCCGAGAGCGGTCGATCCCGCCAGGTCACAAAACACGACGGTTACGGTCTTGCGCTGCTGCTGGCCGGCCTCGTCACCGTCGAGCGCAGCGCCGCAACTCCCGCAGAAGGCGAAGCCCTCAGGGTTCTCCTGGCCACAACGGCCGCACAGCATCACCCGTCAAAACTAGAACGAATGACGTCCAGTTGCTAACGCGCGCCAGGTAGGACTCGAACCTGCATTGGAGAGAGGTCGAGACACGGGCTCACAGCCTTGAACGGATCGCCGGCTCGGGCGTCATGCGGGAACGCTCGCGCAGCCGAGTCGTCTAGAGCCTGTAGCGGTAGAGGTTGGTGTCACGCTGCTCGAATCCCATGCGTCGGTAGAGCCGGTTGGCGGCTTCACGCGAGGGCCGTGAAGTCAGATCCACCCTCGTGGCTCCTTCACTGCGAGCTATTTCCAGCGCCGCCGCAGTAAGTGACTCACCGACACCCTGGCCACGGGCAGTCTCGTCTACAACTACGTCGTCGATCCAAGCGCGCATCCCGGTCGGCATTAGGAAGAGAGCGAGCGCAAGCGTCCCCACAATGTTCTGATCCGCGTCCCGTGCTACGAGCAGCCTCACTGCGTCCGAACGCACCAGCGAGCCAAGGTCGCCTTCGGAGAGCGGTCGTGCTGTTCGAGATAGCTGTGGGAGGAGGGCCGCGTCCGTCAAGGTGGTGTATGAGGCTGAGCGTGTCATCCTCGCGTGAGGGTTTCAGTGTGTTGTCGGGGTTGGCGTCACCTCCAGGGTGTTCGCGGCGTCGGATGTCGGCGATGGGTGAGTCGCGCCTTGAGCTCGGAGGCCGTGAGAGCGGCTCCTGTGGCCTCGAAGTTCGTGTCGGTCGTGACGTTCATGCCGCGATCGGGAGTGATGGGGCTTCTGACGTGTCGAGCGGCGGGTCGGTGAGCGCCTTGGCGATCGACTCGACGCTCATGTAGCGCCTTGAGGCGACGGCCCACTCGTCGTTCTGTTCCGCGAGGAGGGCGCCGACGAGGCGGACGATCGCGGCCCGGTCGGGGAAGATGCCGACGACGTCGGTGCGGCGGCGGATTTCCTTGTTCAGCCGTTCGAGCGAGTTGTTGCTCCACAGCTGCCGCCAGTGCTCCTTCGGAAAGGCGGTGAAGGCGAGCAGATCGGGTGCGGCCTCCTCGAGCAGCGCCGCCGCTTCCGGGAAGCGTGTGGCGAGCTGGTCGACGATCCGCCGGTGCTGCTCATGCACGGTGGCGCTGTCGGGTTGCGCGAAGATCGTGCGGACCATCGTGGCGACGAACGACTGCGCGCTCTTCGGCACTCGGGTGAGCAGGTTGCGCATCGCGTGCGTGCGGCAGCGTTGCCAGGCGGAGCCGGGGAGGGTCGCGGCGATCGCGTCGACCAGGCCCGGATGCGCATCGCTGGTCGCGAGCCGGACGCCGTTGAGGCCGCGCGCGACGAGCGAGCGGAGGAAGGCGAGCCAGGCGGCGCCGTCCTCGGCGGTGACGACGTCGAGGCCGAGCGACTCGCGGAAGCCGTCTCGGTTGACGCCGACCGCGTGCACGACGCAGACGTTGGCAGTGCGGCCGCCTTCGCGGCACTTCACGACCAATGCGTCGAAGGTGGCGTACGCATACGGTGCGCCGTCCAGCGGCCGGGTGCGGAAGTCCTCCACGATCCGGTCGAGCGACTTCGCCAGCCTGGAGACCTGGCTCTTCGACATCCGTTCGACCCCGAGCTGCTGCACCAGCTTCTCCACCCGCCGGGTCGAGACGCCGGCGAGGTAGGCGTCGGCGATCACCGACACGAACGCCTGCTCGGCCCGGCGGCGCGGCTGCAGCAGCCAGTCGGGAAAGTACGAGCCTTCCCTGAGCTTCGGCAGCGCGAGCTCGATCGAGCCGACCCTGGTGTCCCAGTCGCGCTCCCGGTAACCGTTGCGCCGGTTGACCCGCTCCGGCGAGCGCTCACCGTAGCCGGCCCCGCAGACTGCGTCAGCGTCTGCGCTCATCACCGCCTCGGCGAAGTCCTTCACCATCGCCCGCAGCAGATCCGGGGGCGCCTCCTCGAGCTGCTTGCGCAACCAGCCCGACACGTCCATCGTGTGCTCGACCACCGTGTTCCTCCTCGCGCTTGTCTTTGACGGGACTTGGCGAGGATGACGCGGTGGTCAGCTATCACCCGGACCCGCGGCCGTCGCTCCGCGCTCGCCTACGGCTCGCGCTCCGCGACAGCCGCGGAAGACAACCTCAACCGGCTCGTACACCACCAGCGGGGACGCTACTCGACGTGTTCTGCGGCTCTTCCCTCAGGGAACATTCGTGAGCACTGGCCCAGCCGAGGCTGCACGCGCCTCTATCCGAGACTTCCGCGCCGGGTAAGAGTGTGAGGTGGCATGGCGCGAGGATCGGAGCGGCCGGCTGCGGTTCAGTCGGACTCGATTTTGACGACCTTGCCGACGATCTTCGACTCGGCGACGGTGCCCCAGAGCCGGGAGTCGCAGGACCAGATTCTTGCGTCGCCCATCACGAAGTAGTTGCCGGACGCGATCTTCCGCGCCGGAATCGTCTGGAAGTCGCGGTGGTCGGGCTTGACGTACGGCTCATGGAGCTGGTTGCCGTCGATGTAGATGTAGCCCTGCAGCTCGGACCACGTCTCGCCCGGTAGCCCGATCACGCGCTTGATGAAGGTGCCGCCCGTGCCGCACTTCTGCTCGGCGAGCGGCGGGACGTTGACTAGGACGATGTCGCCGCGCTTGATAGATCCTGGCGGTTCCTTCGCGACGAGGCGATCGTTGTGGTTCGCTTCGCAACCGGGATTTGGCCGCGCGCAGTGAATCGTCGGTTCCATGGACGCCGCCGTCATCTTGTAGGTGCTCATCTGTCCGCCGCCTCCGCCGCAGCCCGCCAGCACGAGCGCGACGGCGGCGATGACCGTGATCAGCGTGAGTCTTTTCGAGTTGATCATGCTCCCACTGAAGATCGGCACCCGCACGGATCACGCGCTTCGCCCGTTCGGGTGATCCGACGGCTTCCGCGGCGCGCCGCCATTTCCCCACAGGAATCTCCGTCGAGGCACGCACGTATCCGAGTGAGATCGAAATGAGCAAGCCGCGCTCCAAGCCGTCGCTCTGCCAGTTGCGAGCACGCGACGAAGAGCCGCTGAGACCTATCGGAGTCGGGCGTCACTGGCGCACACTCGCGCACGGCGTCGCTCTGTAGCCCGAGGTACGCTGCATGTACACGGCCGGCGGGGTGATGGGCGTCGCGCGTCCTTCGAGGCTGGTGCCTTCGGCACTTGACCCGTTAGCGGGTGGCGTCCGCCCGGCAGGGCTAGCCCCGTCCCGGCCACCACTCGGGCCGAATGGCCGTCGAGTCGGTCAGGCGTCTGTGAGACGGCGTTCAGGGGGTACTCCCGGAGCACTGGCGCAGGCAAGTCACCCTGTCCCGGCTCGTCGTAGTGTTCGCACGATCGTGATGCGCACATCAGCCATCGTGGTTGGTGCTGTGGTCGTCGTCGGACTGGTCGTGGGGTGGCTCCTAGATCGACGCGGCCGCGGCTCCCCGTTCGCCGACAGGCTGCGCTTCATGTCCCACTTCCTGCTGCGCGCCTACGTCGCCGCCATCTTAGGCTGGTCGGCGGTGCTATTGGCCCGTCACCACGACGCTCTTCACCTGGGTCTTGCGACCCTCCTCGGGCTTCTGATGCTTTGGTCGATCTTCATGGCCGGCGTGTTTGCGTGGGGCGCGTGGCAACTACCGTCGAGCGACCCCGAGTGACTGCGCGTGATCCCGGTCGGGCGTCATTCGCGCGCACTCGCGCAGCGCAGCGATGTCTACTCCGTGCCGAACGCGTCGGCAATCGCCAACGACCCACGGCTCAGCCAGGGTCTGATTGCCTTGAGCGCCGCCGCCCCAGCTGGTCCGCCCCTCACGAGGCCCTCGAAGAACGAAACGCCAACCAAGTTCTCAATTTCGGGATCAGCGCTGTCACTCAAACGGTTGATCGCCATCGCGAAACGCCTCCGCAGCTCAGGGTCAGCCCGCCGAAGATCTTTGACGGCTATCGCTGCACGTCCGCGAAGAAGAGATATGGGAGCGGGGCCGCGTCGACAAGCTGCTCCTCCCAGGCGCCCCTCAACTCGGGAACAGCCGCGATCAGTTCTTCGACTGCTCGGACCGTCTGCGGAGCCACCAAATCACGTTCATCCCTCACGCCCCGAGGCTTCCCGTCTGGGGACATTCCGCAACACTCGCCCAGAGCAGCGCACTTTTCTCTACTTCGGCTAAAGCGTTGATCGCGGCTAGAGGAAGAACGCTGCCAAGATCACAACCGCGACGACGAACGTAACCGCGTTGAGCGACCGTGCGGCACTGCGAAGTTTTCCGCGAGGGCTGAACAGTGCAAAAGTGAATCCGATTAGCCCAAGCACTCCGCCCGCAATCGTGTACCAGCCGGTGAAGTCGAGCAGAAGCCCAGCGCTGCCGAGCCCGAGCGCCGTGCTGCGCAAAGCGAAGCTCTCGAGCCGTCCTGGGACAGAAGCGCCAATGCCACTATCGCCTGCTGCCACCGCCGCATTGTGACAGCCTCCGATTGTCTCCATGGTCGGGCGTCATTTGCGGACGCTCGCGCAGTCGGCGGTCTACGGCCTTGAATCGCCGCGCGGTCGTAGGATCCCCCTTCGTGGCAGTCAAGGCCACCATCCTGTACTGGAAGCTCGAAGACGTACCAGTCGGCGACGGCGAAGCGCCGCATCCCGACGACATCGGCCCAGCCTGGATCTACCGGCCCGACGGGGGCGAAGAAGCCGTCCTTGACGGTGAGTGGATCACGCGCGCGGACGCGCAGCGCATCGCCGCGGAGAATAGCTACGAGCTGCAGCTAGACGACGGCTTCGACTAGTCGCCATTTGCCGGCATCGTTCGGGGGACGGTAAGACTCGGCGGGTTGTCTGTCTGGGTTCGTTGCCAGCCTGGTTGTCGCCGTGCCGTGTGTGACTCGTCGGGTGACTGGCCGCGGTGTGCGTGCCTTCGCAATGATCTGTCCGCGCGTGTGCGGCGGCGCCGGTCTGGCGCCCGCTGCTGGCTTGATTAGGAGCTTGTCCGCCGCTTAGGCGTGACTCATTACCGTCCTGCCGTTGCGGTTTACGTGTGCTCAGACCGGCACCACCGGACCCTACGAACAGAAGCCGGAGGATCAGTCGGGATGCTTGCAGATGAGCTGGACTACGTCGTCGGAGTCGACACGCACCTGGACGAGCACGTGTTGGCGGTCGTGGCGGCACCGTCGGGGGCTGTGGTGGCGAGGCGAGCGGTACGCGCCAGTGGACCCGGCTACGCGGCGGCGTTGCGGTTCGCGCGGGAGGCAGCGAACGGCGCCCGCGTCTGGGCGATCGAGGGGACAGGAAGCTATGGGGCTGGTCTTGCCCGGTACCTCGCTGGCCGCGGCGAGACAGTGCTCGAGATCAGCCGTACACCGCGAGCCGAGCGGCGTTTGCGAGGCAAGGACGACTCGCTCGACGCAGCTCGGACCGCGCGGGCGGCGCTTGCCAGCGAGACACTCGCTGTCCCGCGTAGCGGTGAGCGACGCGAGGCGTTGCGGCTGCTTTTGGTCGCGCGTCGCAGCGCGGTCGACGTGCGTCGCGAAGCGCTTGGACAACTACGCGGCGTGATCGTCACCGCTCCCGATCAGCTCCGCCAGGAGCTGCGCGGGCTTCCAATCGGAAGACTGCTCGAGCGCTGTAGTCGTCTTCGCCGCTCAAGCTCGGCGAGCGCCGACGAGCTCGCAACGCGACTCGTGTTGCGCAGCCTCGCCCGCCGGATCGACGCGGCCACGCGCGAGGCCGCCGAGCTCGAACGCGAGCTGCTCGGGCACGTGCGCGCGCTCGCGCCACGACTGCTCGACGAGCCAGGCGTCGGACCGATCGTCGCCGCGCAACTGATCGTCGTCTGGTCGCACCACGGCCGGTTGCGCTCCGAAGCCGCCTTCGCACGCCTCGCCGGCGTCGCACCGGTCCCCGCCTCCAGCGGCCAAACGATCCGGCACCGGCTCAGCCGCGGCGGCGACCGACAACTCAACCGAGCGCTGCACACCGTCATCCTCCACCGACGCCTGCACGACCCCGCAACACGTGAGTACATCGCCCGACGCGTCGCCGAAGGCAAAAGCAAACGCGACGCCACCCGGCTGCTCAAGCGCTACCTCGCCCGCCACCTCTACCGCGTACTCAACAACACGGAGCCATCAATGGCTTGACAAGTCATAGGAGCATCATTGCCGCACTCACTGGCGCAGCCGACCCCGATGACGCCGGGATGCCGTTTTGGACTCGCCCGGAGGGATACTCCGGTCGTGCGCGTCGTACTCGCTCCGGCCGCCGCCTTCCTCGCCCTCTTGGCCATCTCTGCCTCGGCGGCGTCGAGCCCACCGCACGGCCTGTCCGCCCGCGGTCGCGTTCTGTGGAACTTCGAGGCGCTACTCCATGACCGGTTCGGGCGCGGACTCGTCTGCACCCGCGACGGCTTCAACTTCGTCAGCGGCTCCTGTGTTCCACTGGCGGTATGGCAGCCGTACTTCTACGTGTTCAGCGCAGCTCGGCACTCTGCTTATGCGTTGACGACGCGGCCCCCGAACGGCTCGTTTGGCCAAGGTGCTGGTCTCGTCCGGATCAGCGGTCGCTACATCACGTGCACCGCGAACCGTCGTAGGTTCCTCGTCAAGCACTCCGGCGCAGCCAGTTTCACGGTCGATTGCCTCCCCCCGTTCTGACGGCAGGACCGTAGGCGCGTCTCTGACATCCTCAGGGTGTACTCCGGAGCACTGGCCCAGCCCAGCGTTATGTGCCCAACCGAGGCAACGCACCGGCCACTTACGGTCCGCCGCTTCAGGGATCCCCCGCCGCCGGCCACATAACCGGCGCGGGCACAGAATCGCGACTATGTGGCGCGCCACATAGCCGACGCGCTCACCTGCTGCGACCTCACCACTGACGCCGACGGTGCGCCGACTACCGTCTCCGCACGACTCGCCGACGTCGCGGCGCGCTATGGCGACCGCGATCCGGTGGGCCGGGCGATCGGGCGATCCCGGCAAGAGCTGCTCGAGCTCTCGCACCCGCTCGAGCTCGCGCTTAGATCTCGATTCCCTGGCTAATCTCGAGTTCGGCGAGCCGGCGCATGTCGAGCAGCTTGGGCATGTCCTCCTCGCGGCCGAGCGCGGCGAGCATGCGCGAGAGGTCGCCGAGCGAGGCGACGGCGGGGCGAAGCCCCTGGCCGATGTGCTCGCGGGTGGCGGCGCGGCGGAGATCCTCGTAGCCGCGCGTCCCCTCCGGCTCGGGGATGATCTTCAGCTCGCCGCGGTCGGTCGTCAGCTCGACGACCGGCTCCAGCTCTTCGGCGCCGGCGAAGGTTGGTTCGCTTCCGTTCGGCCGGCGGGCTCCGAGCTCGGCGAGCGCTGCGTCGAGCCGGCGCTGGTTGTCCGCGCGGGGGGAGGGGACGATGTCGACGCCGCGCG
>WNFZ01004523.1_pt1 | contig 12887 bp, 13 predicted proteins | sample 5400081 | NCBI WGS metagenome assembly WNFZ01 (sample SAMN13153365, study PRJNA577476) | soil metagenome | isolation source: 80 cm soil or saprolite under grassland replicate 1 | place: USA:California | collected 2016-06-15
GACGATCTCGCCGTCGGCGACGATGATGGCGCGGCTGACGCGCTTGGCCAGGTCGCTGTCGTGCGTCACCATCAGCACCGTCTTACCCTGCTGCACCAGGTTGCCGAACAGCTGGAAGACCGCATTGGCAGTCTTGGAGTCGAGGTTGCCGGTCGGCTCGTCGGCCACCAGGATCGGCGGGTCGTTCGCCAAGGCGCGGGCAATCGCCACGCGCTGCTGCTGGCCGCCCGAGACCGCACTCGGCAGCTTATCGGCCTGCTCAGTCATCTCAACCTGCTCGAGCAGCTGCATCGCCCGAGCGCGGCGCTCGCGCGGCTCATACATATTGCAGAAGTCCATCGGCAGCATCACGTTCTCGACGATTGTGAGAGTCGGGAGCAGTTGGAAAAACTGGAAGATCACGCCGAGGTTCTTGCCGCGCCAGACCGCCATCTGGCCCTCGCTGAGCGTGTGTACCGCCGCGTCGCCGACCAGCACCTCGCCGGAACTCGGGCGGTCGATGCCGGTGATCATATTGATCAGGGTCGACTTGCCGCTGCCCGACTTGCCGATGATCGCCACGAACTCGCCGCGGTCGATCTGGAGATCGACGCTTTTGAGCGCGGTAAAGCTGCCAGCCGCGCTCTGGTAGGTCTTCACAATCCGGCGCATATCGATCAGATGCTCGTTACCATGGCGGTAGTGTCCGTTCGACGCGCCGTCCGACCGAGCAGTGCGCTTCAACCAGCGTTCAAACATAGTGCCTCCGTGTCATACCATTGGGGTGGGCGCCATGGCAGCGTGTACCTGCCATATCGCTTGGAGAAGGTGCATATTCATTTATCGTTTATATATATCGAGTATGTTATCAGTAAATAAAAAAAGTTCATCGGCCACGCGGCGGAGACCACTCCCCACCTTTAGTAGCACAACGAAACTTTAGCCATGGGCGATCCCATATCGGCCGAGGAGGATGGAATGAGGGCTGCTGCTGCCATGGCAAGCCAGGGCGCCGCAGGAGGTACTGACATGCGGGAGCAAGCCGCCTACTGGGGCGAGGATGCAGCGCTCACTGGCTCTGCGCTGTCTGAGGCGTCCGCCTCCAGGGCGTAGGAGATGGCCTGTTCGCGCGGCATCGCCCGCCCTTCTGCCCATGCCACGTCATAAGCGCCCTTATCAAGCTGGGCACGTGCCGCCAGCAGCTGGCGCCCATACATAGCCTGTTCGGTCCCTGTGTGGCCGAGCCTGCTGTGGAGCGACATCGCGGCCCCGAACAGCCGCACGAGCCGTTCTGGCTGGCCCTCGATCCCGGCTACCTCCGCCATCCGCTCCAGATACACCGTGATACCCTCCATGTCCCCGGCTTCTTGAAACACTGGCAGGCTGTTTGCCAACAGCGCGCGTGCCTGCCCGGCATCGCCCTGCCGCTGCGCCAGTGTCCCTAACGCATAGAACGCCCATCCCACCATCAAGGTGTGGTCTCGCTCGCGCGCGAGCGCCAAGCACTCCTGGCACAGTGCCACGGCACGCGCATAGTCGCCCTGTAAGGACATCACGTCTCCAAGAAAGATGAGTGTCACGGCGATGGCCATCGTGTCGCCCAACTCCTGAGAGAGCGCTCGGCTCTTCTCCAAAAGCTCCTGCGCCTGCCGGTAGTGCCCCTGCGTCGTCGCCGCATGGCCAAGGCTGTTGAGCGCCGCGGCAATGCCCCGCTTGTCCCCAAGCTCGCTCGCGAGCGCCAGACTCTCCTCAAGCAGCGCCTGCGCACTCGAATAGTCGCCTGCAAGGCTGCCAGCTTCTCTGAGCACCTGTATCTGGAGTGCGATCGGCAGGTTGCCGCGGTGCTGGAGGAACGCCTCGAACCACGCGCGCCCTTCAATGACATGACTACGCCATATCCACTCCCACGCTGTCGCTAGGCGCACCCCGGTCTCGATCGCTCCACGCTCCACGGCCCACCGCAGCGCCGCTCGGAGATTGGCGTACTCTGCCTCCATCCGTCTCCATCGCACCAGTTGCTCGGAACCCGAAAAATCGGCCTCGATCCGCTGGGCCAACGCCAGGAGATACGCCGCATGCTGCTGACGGAGCGTCTCGGCTTCGCCACTCGCTTCCAAGTGCTCGGCAGCATACTCGCGGATGGTCTCCAGCATTGTGAAGCGCGGCTCGCCATCCTCGTCCATCTCTTGCCGCAGCAGACTGGTGTCCACAAGCGTTGCCAGCCCGTCAAGTACATTCAGTGGCAGATCGCCGCTCGCGTTGCAGACCCCCTCGGCCGCTGCCAGCGTGCAGCCGCCCACGAACACAGAGAGCCGGCCAAATAGTGTCTGCTCGCCTGAGTCCAGCAACTCGTAGCTCCAGGCGATAGCGGTCCGCATGGCCTGCTGGCGCGCGGGCAGGTCGCGCGCCCCACCGGTCAGCAGCGCCAGCCTGCTGCTCAAGCGTGCCAACAGGGCCTCGGGCGCGAACAGCTTGAGCCGCGCCGCCGCCAGCTCGATCGCCAGCGGCAGCCCATCTACCCGCGCGCAGATCTCGGCCACCGCCAGCACGTTGGCATTGGTCAGCTGAAAGGCGGGCTGAACTGCCCGGGCGTGTTGGATGAACAGCGCTATCGCCGCGTATTGCGAGAGCTGATCGAGTGCAGGCAGGTGGTCGGGGTCGGGCAACGCCAGCGGCTGCACCGCGACCTCCTGCTCGCCGCGCAGGTGCAGCCTCTCACGACTGGTGACCAACACCTTCAGCTTCACTGCTGCCATCAACAGCTCTGCGACCGATGGCGCGGCCTCGACGACCTGCTCGAAGTTGTCGAGCAGCAGCAGCATGTGCTTGTCGCGCAACTCGTCCTTCAGGCGCTCCAGCAGCGGTTGTCTGCCACTCTCGCGCACCCCGAGAGTCTGCGCGAGAGCGCCGCCGACGAGGTTGGGATCACGAATCGGCGCAAGGTCGACGAAATACACGCCGTCGGTGAAGTCGTGGACCAGATCCGCCGCGACCTGCAGGCCGAGGTGGGTCTTGCCGACGCCGCCCGGACCGGTTAGCGTGAGCAGGCGAATGTCCGCGCGGCGCAGCAGCGCACAGATCTGCTCAATCTCACGCGCGCGCCCGATCAGCGGCGTCGGCGGTGTGGGCAGATTGGTTGGTGGCGTGCTATGGCGGCGTCCAGCAGTATCGGCGCTCGACACAGGCTGCGCGACTACAAACGTGCCACGTGCAATCGACTGAGCCGGCGGCGCGAGCCGATCCGCGCCTAGCTCGGCTCGCGCGACCTGAATGAATCGAGCGCGCTCATCGGCGGCAAGCTGCAGGTGGCTAGCCAGCAGGCTGGCGATTTCACGCGAGGGACGACGCGCATCGCCCTCGATCTTGGCGATCAGGTCTTTTGAGCAGCCGACCAGCGCCGCGAGGGCATCCTGGGTCAGATCCAGCGCTTTGCGCCGCCGCTTGATCCACAGCCCAAGCGAGATGATATCGCTCATCGGCAACTCCCCTAATCCTCATCGTATAGTGCCTTTTGTACAACTTATTGTACTGCGAAATGGTACCGATGAATAGCGACCAGATGGTTTACTAGCAGCACGATAACTGAACGGCAGCATACTGGAGGATTCGATCTTCAAAGAAAGGAACGGGCAATCATCATGGTACGATTACACTTTCGCCTCTTACTGCTCACACTCGTCGCGGTTTTGTCCCCACTGAGGGTGACCGGTGCCGCCGCATCGCCGCCAACCGCGGCGAGCGGAACCTTCAGGTATACCGGTGAGCCCACCAGTTGCCGAACGGCCGGAGGCAACACCATCTGCGAATTTCCTGCTACGGTCGTGACTTACACGGGGACGTTCGACGGTACCTCGACCGGGCCGAACACCTTGACTATCCATGCCGACGGAAGCGCGAACTTCCACGGCTTCTACACCTTTACCGGGACGGTGAACGGAATTCCCGGAACGGTGACGTTCGAGGCCAATGGGGCCGGTACGTCCGACTTGCAATTCCAGGCCACCCTCAGCAGCGTCAGTGGAACCGGCGCTCTCGCCAACCTCCACGCCGTGCTCAAGCAGGTCGGAACGGTGGAAGACCATCCATTGGGCACCTACAGCGGACAGATCCACTTTGACGACTGAGTAGTTACTCAGGCGCAGTAGGGCGTCGTTGACTACCTGCGCGCCCATGGTGCCGACCAGCCGAGCCGAGCCTCGATTGTGGTTCAGAACCCGGCGCTGCAAGGCGTGATCGACTATATACGGGCACATGGCCAATAGCCAATCGGAGCGCGCGGCTTTAAGGAAGGCCGCGCGTTCCTCTGGCACAAGCTGGAGCACATCGGCCCGTCGCTCCGCCAGCTGCCGAGAGAGCTGGCGCTCGTCCGCCTCGATCTTGCACCTGGTCATCGCAGTGCAGCCATGCGAGGGACGAATGAAGCGCGCTGTTGGTCTGATTGGACTAAACCTCATGCTGGGCGCCTGCGGCGCCGGGTCGTGGGGCACGCCCATCAAAGACCGAGCCGTGAGGTGTCGATGAACAGGAGCAGCAGATGCACTCTCTACGTTTGGGACAGAGCCTTGCGGTTGCGGTCGCGCTCAGCCTGACGCTGCTGATCGTCGGCGTGATCGGGCTGGGTGTGGGCATCCGGCATGGCGATGTTATGCCGCCCGACCTGAATGTCTCTCTCAGCCGACTCCATATCGTCGCGTATACCACCGACCCGATCGAGTGCCGGCCCTATCTGCCCTGCCCAGGCCCATTTAGTCAGGATTACTATGTGGTCTGGGTGTTCCGCACGACCGCGGCAGATTATTCGAGTGAAACCGGGCGCCGGATACTCACCGTGCCGTTGCAGCGCTGATATGACTTCAAGCCAGTGGATCGAACCTAACCGCGTTTTTCGGCGATACCTCTATATAGATGACGTACGCGGTCTTGGTTTACTCATAGCGCAGCGCCTCGACGACCGGCACGCGCCCGGCTTGCCGTGCGCGCAGCGCGCTGCCAATCAGCGCCATGTGATACTGGCTCAGCAGCATTCAGTCTAGCAATGCCCAGCCAATCAACAATCCTCACTTCACCCTCGACAATGGCACGCAATTTGCTCCCTGCCGGTTTAAACGTATTCATCAGCACAAGCTAGTGCAAAATCAAGCAGCCTTATAGGAGTTCAAGGATGTGTCGATCGCGTTGATATGCGCTAGCACAATCTACAATCTGCAATCTGCAATTGCAGTAGAGCGACAGGGCCAATGAAAGGGGGCCGGAATGGACACTACGACAGGCATTATTATCGTTGCACTCATCGTTGTCATTGGGATTGTGGCAGTGCTCATGATGCAACGACGGCGGACCGAAGATCTGCGCAAGCAGTTCGGCCCCGAATACGACCGGGCTGTAAGCGATCACGGCGATCAGCGCCAGGCCGAGGCGGAGCTTGCGGCACGACAAGAACGCGTGCAAAAGCTCAATATTCGGGACCTCTCAGCGGAGGATCGCGAGCGGTATATCGAAACCTGGCGTTCGACGCAGAGCCGGTTCGTGGATGAGCCAGTTGCGGCGATCAAGGAAGCTGATCGTGTGGTCGCGGAGGTCATGCGGGCGCGCGGCTATCCCGTCGGCGACTTTGAGCAGCGCGTCGCCGACATTTCTGTCGATCATCCCCATGTGGTCTCGAACTACCGCGCCGCCCACACAATTGCACTTGCAAACGAGCGCGGGGAGGCCAGCACCGAGGATCTGCGACAGGCTATGGTTTACTACCGATCATTATTTGAGGATCTCCTTGAGACCAAGGAGAAGGAGGTAGCACGATGACCGAGCGACAACGAGATGAAGCGACAGTGAAGCCGCCTGAGGATCGTAAGCTGAGCACCGCGGATATGGCCGCTGCGGCTACACAGGGAAGTTCGGACCAGCAGAGTGACACGACCGCTACCGAGCGCGAGACTCTGCCGAATGCGGCGTCTGCGGATGTGCCCAAGATGGCCAATACCGAGCGGCAGCCAGGTGCACAACTCGCATCGCTCCTGGCCGCCGACGAAATACCGGCGTTTCGATCGCGCTGGGATGCGATCCAGACGAGCTTTGTCGATGAGCCGCGCCATTCCGTCGAGCAGGCCGACACGCTCGTCGCCGAGGTCATGAAGCGGCTCGCCGAAACATTCGCCGACGAGCGGGCGCAGCTCGAGCAGCAGTGGAGCCAGGGCGACAATGTCTCTACCGAGGATCTGCGTGTCGCGCTGCAGCGTTACCGTTCATTCTTCGATCGGCTCCTCACAATGTGACAACTCCGGCGAGTTACGAGCAGATGTGATCGTCAAAATTCATAAGCTGTTCGGACCTACAGGAGTTACGCGGTCACTCGCAAAACACGGGTTTTTGTTCTTCGTATCGAACGTTTTTCGTTCTGCGAACGAAAAATGTTCGATACGAGAGATTTTTAATCCGTGGCGCTCCTGTGTTCGCCTCCGCGGTATAAGTGGTATCATAGGCGCGATATCAGCGCCAAGCCCTCAGATGCTAACGGGGTATAAGGGTGAGTAATCCATGACCCAACCAACCGGAAGAATGCGCGCCCTAGTGATTGGCGCGCACCCCGACGACAACGAGTTCGGCGCCGGCGGCACGGTCGGCAAGCTAACTGCGCAGGGATGGGATGTCACCTTTATCATTGCCACCAACGGCAACAAAGGCAGCCATGACCCCGGCATGTCGCCCTACGACCTAAGCGAGACGCGCGAGGCCGAACAGCGCGCCGCAGCGGCGGTGTTGGGCGTGCAGCGGGTGATCTTCCTGCGCAACAACGACGGCGAGCTCGAGGCCACACCCGCGCTCCGCGCCGAGATCGCGTTTTACATCCGGCATTTCAAACCCCATTCAGTATTCTCGCACGACCCTTGGAAGCACTATATGCTGCATCCCGACCACCGCGCAGTCGGCTTCGCGGTTATTGATGGGATTGTCTCGGCGCGCGACCACCTGTTCATGCCTGGGCTCGGCCAGATCGGCATCGGCGTCTGGAGACCCCAGGCGCTATTCCTGTGGAGCGCCGAGCAGCCCGATCACTTCGAGGATGTCTCTGGCTTTGTCGACCAAAAGATTGCCGCGCTGGTCGAGCACCACACCCAGCTCGACGAGAACAAGGAGTGGCAGGATCGCGTGCGCCAGCGCATGGCCGAGCTGGGCCAGGAGCATGGCTTCGCCGCCGCGGAACCGTTCAAGAAGATTGGGGTGTAGAGCTACTAGCGATGATTATACAATTCGATCTGCCAGCGCCACTCGCTATGATCCTCGGCATGCCACCATTGTTTGAGAATCCCAACCTCGCCGCCGGCCAGCAGCACCGGCAGACCTAGCTCGGCCGCGCCAGGCCAGATATCTTCGCGTTCGATCCGATCGCCACGGCGGGATAACCGAGCAATCGGAGTATCGGCGGTTGCGCCGAGATCGGTACCTGCGCCGCGCACCTGCCCATCGCCGCGCACCACCGCCGACAACACCTCAGGCGCAGCGTGTACGAGCATTACGTCGATGCCCGCGGCGACACGGCCGCGCCCGAACAACAAGCCGGTCGCGCCAGCCTTCGGGTACCAGACCTCCCATTCTTCGGTTGGCTGTGCCATAGTATCTCCTCCCAGGCGAGATAATTCGGGGAATCTCGAAGAAAAGAGCTAACGATATTGCGTATTGCGTATTGCGTATCGCCAGTCCGCTTACGCAATACGCAATACGCAATACGATCGCCATCTGCCACTTTATTATTCGAACGCCTCTCAGCCCTCCTCAGGCAACAAGGCACGGATCGTCTCGAGCGAGTCGGCCTCCTCCATGCGCTTATCGGTGCGCCAGCGCAGGATGCGCGGGAAGCGCACTGCTATGCCGGATTTGTGGCGCGACGAGCGCTGGATCGCCTCGAACGCCAGCTCGAACACCAGCTCGGGCTTGACGGTGCGCACCGGGCCAAACTTTTCGACCGTGTTGCGGCGGATGAATGCGTCGACTTGGCGAATCTCGGCGTCGGTCAGGCCGGAATAAGCCTTAGCAAACGGCACGAGTTGATCGCCATCCCACACGCCGAAGGTGTAGTCGGTGTACAGGCTGGCGCGCTTGCCTGTGCCAGGTTGGGCATAGATCAGCACCGCGTCGACGGTGAACGGATTGATTTTCCACTTCCACCAGTCGCCGCGCACCCGCCCAACGCGGTAGATCGAGCTGCGCCGCTTCAGCATGAGCCCTTCGGCGTTGAGCGTGCGACTGCGCTCGCGCGCCGTCGCCAAGTCATCCCAGCTGTCGGCAGCAACCGTCGGCGAAAGTTGAAGATGAGAATTGAGAATGAAGAATGAAGAATTGAGATCTGATGCAGAGGTGTTCTCAATTCTCAATTCTGCATTCTCCATTTCTGCAACAAGCGCGTCCAATCGCTCTCGTCGCTCGGTCAACGGCAGCGTGCGGATGTCGCGCGCTTGCCACTCGAGCAGATCGTAGGCCATCAGAATCACCGGCACGTCGCTCAGCAGCTTCTTGCCGATCGTCTTGCGGCCAATCCGGCGCTGCAGTTGGGCAAAGGTTAACACGCCGCCGTCGCGCCAAGGCAAGATTTCGCCGTCGATCACCGTGCCGTCGGGCAGCCGCGCACCCAGCTCGGCCAGCTCGGGGTAGCGATCGGTTACCAGCTCTTCGCCGCGCGTCCAGATAAACGTCTGGCCAGCCCGGCGAACGATCTGCGCGCGAATGCCGTCCCACTTCCACTCGGCCTGCCACTCACTCACGTCGCCCAGCGCAGCCGGCGTGTCCTCCAGCGGGTGCGCCAGGCAGAATGGGTACGGCCGGCTGATATCCGCGTCGCTGGTCTCTTGCCCAAGCAGCCGCGCGTAGAACTCGGCGCTCGGCTGCCAATCGCCCATCAGCCGGTGCGCGACCACCGCAACCTCGACGCCGCTAACCGCCGCGATCGCGCGCACAACCAGGCGCTGCGACACTCCCACGCGGAACTCGCCGGTGATCAGCTTGTTCCACACAAACCGTTCGCGCGGGCCGAGCGCCCCCCAAGTGGCCAGGATCGTATCGCGCTGGGTCGCCTCGTCCATGCCGCGCAGCGGCAGCAGGATGTCTTCGATCCATTCGCGGAGGCTAGAGGCTAGAGGCTGGAGACTAGCATCGGTTTGCTCAGCCGCACCAGCCTCTAGCCCCCAGTCTCTAGCCTCTGGCAGCAGCAGCGCGATCGTCTCGGCAAAATCGCCGACGGCGTCGTAGCACTCGCTGAACAGCCAGTCGGGCACACCCGCCGCCTGTACCGCCCAGGCGTGCAGCTTGGCCGAGGCCACCGCCTGCTTCGGCCGCCGCCCGATCAGGAAGTAGAGCGCCCAGGCCGCATCGGCCGGCGCGGCAGTGGCGAAATAGCGCGTCAGCGCGTCGACCTTTTCATTCGTTTTATTCGTCTCATCCAGCGCGGTGTACAGCTCGGCAAACGCTTTCACGGCTGCTCCTCCACGGCACCCTCTTCAGCTCCGGCGTCGGGCTCGCCCTCGAAGTCCGTCGCCACCGTCGCGGCGTCGAGCCCCTGATCCCGCAGCCAGCGCGCCAGCACCGCGCTATAGCCATGGGTCACCCATACGCGCTCGGCGCCGGTGGCCGCGATCGTGGCCAGCAAACCCGGCCAGTCGGCATGGTCGGAGAGGGCAAAACCCCGATCGACCGCCTTGCGCCGGCGCGTGCCGCGCAGCTGCATCCAACCCGAAGCAAAGCTGGTCGAAAGATTGCCAAAACGGCGCATCCAGGGCGTGCCCTGCGCCGAAGGCGGCGCCACGATCAACGCCTGCGTCCAGTCGGCGCGGCGATCGGCGGCGGCATAGGTGGTGGCTGGCAGCGCAACGCCGCTTTCGCGGTAGTCGCGCGTCAGCCGCTCGACCGCGCCATGGGTGAAGATTGGGCCGATCGTCGGGTCGACGCCGGCCAGCAGCCGCTGGGCCTTCCCCAAGGCATAGGCGAATAGCAGGCTGGCCTTGCCGGCGATCTGGTTTGCGCGCCACCAGGCATTGATCTCGTCGAAAAGTTCCACCTGCGTTCGCCAGCGGTAGATCGGCAGCCCAAAGGTCGACTCGGTCACAAACGTATGGCAGCGCAGTGGCTCAAACGCGGCGCATGTCGCATCGGCGCCGACCTTGTAGTCGCCCGACACCACCCAGACCTCGCCGCGATGCTCGACACGCACCTGCGCCGAGCCCAGAATATGCCCGGCCGGATGCAGCGCGACGCGCACGCCATTGATCGTCACGGGCTCGCCGTACGCGGCAGTCTGCAAAGCTGCGCCCTGCCCAAGCCGCGTGCGAAACACGCGCTCGCCATCGCGGGCCACCAGGTAGCTGCGGCTGCCGTGGCGCGCATGATCGGCGTGGGCGTGCGTCACGACCGCCCGCGCCACCGGCCGCCACGGATCGATATAAAAATCGCCCGCGGCGCAGTAGAGACCGCTATCGGTCAACTGAATCAATGTGTTGGTGTTCATCGTGTGCTATTTCAGATTGCAGATTGCAGATTTGCCCAGATAGATAGCAAGCGACGCGCCACAAGATGTTCGCTTACCGGCAAGAACGCATGGCGGCAAAATCGCATCAGTGCGACCCACTCACGGCGATTAAGGGCTTCAACTTCCAGCCCGAAAGTACGCGCAAGTCGCTGGTTGTGGCCAGCGAGATCGCCCAGGACTTGCCAGTGATCAGCGGCGATGCCGGGCAGATCGCCGAAATCGTAACGCGCCTGCTTTCAAACGCGGTAAGATATACCTACCCAGGCGGGCAGCTGACACTGCGGGCATTCGCCGAGTTAGAGGAACTGCTTCAGCTCGAGGTCGCCGATACGGGGTAATCTGTGGATAAATCATCATTGTATGTTCGGTAAGCTCACGTACATCATCTGGCTCGCGCTGTTCATCGGCATGCCGCTGCTGGTGCTCGTCGCCGTGGCGCGGGGCAAGCTGTGGCGGCAGCGCCGCGCGCTCGCCTGGACGTTGGCCGGCGCGCTGGCCGGCGGCTGGGCCTGGGACGCCGGGATCGTCACGCTTGGCACCTGGGACTACAACCCAAACAACATCGCCAATATCTGGATCGCCGGCCTGCCGTTGGAGGAATGGCTGTGGATCATCGGCACCACGCTGATGTTCGCGACGATCACGATCCTGCTCGAGGAACGAAAGAAAACGTAGTGTCTGATACGTAATGCGTAATGTGTAAATGCTTATATTACGCATTACGTTTTACGTATCACTCGGCAATAGAAAATTAACTGATGAGCCGCTACATCCCAACCCTGATTCTGATCACCGTCGCGATCATCTTTCACAGCATTCTGTGGGCGCGCAACGCCACCTTCCTGTGGTCGCGCCGCCGCACGATCGCCACAGTGATCGCGATCGCCGAGCTCTGGCAGCTCGCCACCGACCCGATCGGCGCGATCTGGGGCGCCTGGCGGATCAACCAGGGCCAGGTGCTCGGAATCTGGCTCTATGGCGTCGGGATCACGCCGATCGATAACCTGCTGGGCATCGCGCTGGTCAGCAGCGTGACGGCATGCGCGGTGCTGGTGTTTGGCTACGGGCCGCGCCGTTGGATCTAAGCTATGAATCAGATTAGGTTCATTTCGCCGAGCTAACACGTCTACGTAGATGAGGGCAGCCATCGGCCGTCAGTATCTCTCCCAGTAACTCGCTTCTTCCTCAAAGACGTATCCCCAATCATTTCTCCGCATCTCTCTCTCCAGTAACTCGCTTCTTCCTCAAAGACGCACCTCTATCATTTTTCCGTATTTCTATCAGTTTACGTGGCCCGCCTCAACCATCCGAGTACTCAGGAAAATCGTACCTGGCACGACCGGCAACACTTCTGGCACAGGGGTCAATTTGCCTGCGATCGCCGCCATCCCCACCATTTCGGTTCGCAGCGCCCAATTAACCCTTTCTTAACTATTTTGCTCGGCAACCGCCGCGCCTGAGCATATGCCGAGCATTGCAACATAGACAGTAGGGCTGTGCGCATGCTATCGTGCCAATGGTTAACAAAAAGTTAACTTGTCCCGAACATTTACAACTAAATATGAAACTTCGGCTATTCGCTGCGGCACAATCCGTATGCAAACACAATTACGCTCTACATCTTAGGAGGTAACATCACATGACACCGTTCACGCTTTTCTCAGATACAAGGAGTAAGCGCCGTATTGGCCGCATCCTTGCATCACTTTTCGTCGGCTTCTGTTTACTCGCCATTACGCTGAATCTACTGTTACCGCATGGATCGAGTGCGGCTGCCAGCACGATCATTCTGAACCCCGACGCCGATGCATCCGTCAAGCAGTCCAACCCGACCAAAGCTTCCCCAAACAGCAACCAACTGCTGGTGGCGGGCGGAGGCAATCCACGCCAATCGTTCCTACGCTTCACACTGACTGGCATTCCCGATGGGGCAGCTCTTCAGTCGGCCAGGCTACGCCTGGTAGTGACAAACGGCTCGGCCAATGGTGGCATCATTTCGAGCCTAAGTAACACCGACTGGCCCGAGGAACTCAACTGGGACAGCCGTCCGGCCGTGGACGGGCCGCAGCTCGCCGAGCTAGGCGCGGTCGAAAAAGACCAAGTCGTCGAAGTCGACCTGATGTCGGTGATCAACGGGAATGGCGCCTACGGCTTCGCGATCACCACGGCGCCGAACAACGGAAATACTGTCGGCTACGCCTCGCGCGAGAACAACAACGCCGACAAGCGGCCACAGCTCGTCGTGACGCTCCAAGGGGACGCGGCACTCCCGCCACAGGCGACAGCCGAGCCACAGCCGACAGCCGAGCCAGAAGCAACGTCGCAACCAGAGGCAACAGCCGAGCCACAGCCGACAGCCGAGCCACAGCCGACAGCCGAGCCACAGCCGACAGCC
>WNFZ01004533.1_pt1 | contig 12869 bp, 8 predicted proteins | sample 5400081 | NCBI WGS metagenome assembly WNFZ01 (sample SAMN13153365, study PRJNA577476) | soil metagenome | isolation source: 80 cm soil or saprolite under grassland replicate 1 | place: USA:California | collected 2016-06-15
GGCATGGCGCCGGAGTCGAACCACACGTCGATGAGATACAGGACCCGCCGGGCCGCCTGGCCGCACGCGGGACAGGTGACGACAACCTCGTCGATCCCGGGTCGGTGGGGATCCATTCCGGTCACATCCCTGCCCGCCAGCTTGGACAGCTCGGCAAGGGAACCGACGGGGGTCTCGTGGCCTTTCCCACAGATCCAGATCGGAAGGGGAGTGCCCCAGTACCGCTCGCGGGACAGTGCCCAGTCGACGTTGTTGGCCAGCCAGTCGCCGTACCGCCCGTGCTTGATGTGGTCGGGATACCAGTTGACGGTCTCGTTGGCCTCGAGGAGCTCCTGCTTTCGCTCCGTCGTCCGCACGTACCAGGCCGGTCGGGCGTAGTAGATCAGAGGCGTGCCGCACCGCCAGCAGAATGGATACGAGTGCGTAGTACGGCCCTCGCCCAGCAACAGGCCGGCCTTGCGCAGGTCCTCGATGATGTACTTGTCCGCGTCCCTGATGTTCATACCGGCGTACGGGCCGCATCGTTCGTCGAACCGGCCCTCGCCGTCGACCGGGTTGATGATCGGGACGCCGTGCTCACGGGCCACCCGCATGTCGTCCTCGCCGAAGGCAGCTCCCGTGTGGACGACGCCGGTCCCCTCATCGGTCCTGACGAAGTCCCCCACGACGACGAATCGCCAGGACGAGGGGTCGCCCTGTTGATCGGAGGGTGACCCCGGGCCGACCAGGTCGAACGGCGCCCGGTAACGCGCCCCGACGAGCTCAGTCAGCGACACCTCCCGGGTGACCTCGGCACCCTCCCCGAGGGACTCGTCGAGGCGCTCGGCGGCGAGGACCACCGGTCGGTCGCCGGCGCGGCCGCCCCGGGCCAGGACGTAGCGGATGTCCTCGCCGACGACCGCCAGGGTATTGGGGACCAGGGTCCAGGGCATCGTGGTCCAGATCAACAGGTCGGCGCCTTCTTGTGCCAGTGGGCCGGTGAGCAACGGGAGACGGACGTAGATACTGGCGTCCTCTGTCTCGGCGTAACCCATCGACACCTCGTGGTCGGAGAGCGGCGTACCGCAGCGAGGGCAGTACGCGGTCACCTTGTCGTCCTGGAACAGCAGCCCCATCTCGTGAAGGCGCTTGAGCGCCCACCAGACGCTCTGGATGTACTCGGAGCTCATGGTGAAGTACGCCTCGTCTAACTTCAGCCAGAACCCGATGCGCTCTGTGACCCGCTCGAACTCGTCCACATACCGAGTGACCGACTGCCGGCACAGCTCATTGAACCGGGCGATGCCGAACGCCTCGATATCCCGCTTCGTTTTCGTGCCGATTTCCTTCTCCACTTCCAGCTCGACCGGAAGCCCGTGGCAGTCCCACCCCGCCTTCCGGTGGACGTAGTGGCCCGTCATGGTCTTGTAGCGGGGGAAGACGTCCTTGAACGTACGGGCCTCCACGTGATGCAGGCCGGGCTTGCCGTTCGCGGTGGGGGGCCCCTCGTAGAACACCCACTCGGGTGCGCCCTCCCGGAGGACAAGGCTCTTCTCGAAGATGCGGGCCCGGCCCCAGAAGTCCAGGACCTCCCGCTCCATCACGGGCAGGTCGGCCCTCGGATCGACCGGCCGGTACATCCCCATCGCCTTCCTCCTGCCTTTCTCGTCAGCTCTGGCGGGTCCCCCAGAACGAGAACGCCCCGCCCCTTCCCAGGGACGAGGCGTGGTTGCCCCGCGGTACCACCCTGCTTGGCCCGCCCGCACGGATCGGACCCGCTCACCGGCCACCGCCGAGCTGGCTCGGCCAATGCCCTCCGCTGTCACGGGCGGACCCGTCCGCATCTACTGGGGAGGCCGGCCACTTGCTCGTCGACCACCGTTCGGGCGGCAGCTCGGGGAGGATGTTCGGAGGATCGAAACCGCCGAGCTTCCACCATCCCCGGCTCGCTGGGGTCCGAGGCGGCCTCCTACTCGTTCCCGTCCTCGCCTTTGGCCCATGATTGTAGCCTCTGCGGAAGACGACGGGCCCAAAAGCAGGTGGGGATTCCGAGGGCGCGCATGGAGATCGGATCTTCGAAGGCAGGAGCGCTCATCCCAGCTCGCGTCAGGCCAAGGTCGCGTCCGCGTCTCGAGGTGGGGGCAGAATGGCTGATCATCGGGGTCGGCGCTGCCCCGGTTGGAGGGAAGGCCACCGAAGAGGCCCGCCGTGCCCTGGCCGAGGCGCTCGAGGTGTCCACGAGCACCGTCACCCTGCATTCCGGTGCGCGATCCAGGACCAAGGTGTTCCTCGTGCACGGCTTGGGGGTTGAAGAAGCCGCTTCCCGACTCGCCGGTTTCGGCGGGAAGGATCGATCCGTCCGAGCATGAACGGGCAGGTCGAAAACAAGGGGCCGGTCCGAAGACCGGCCCCCCATTGGATCTTGTTCGACAGGGGCCGATGCCCGGCCCCCCTCGTTGCCCCGCCTGCCTACCTCGCCCTTGTACCGAACAGGGTGACCACGTCAGTGAAGGGTCCAGTGATCGTGATCTGATAGGTGGCGGTGGAATCCGACAGCGACTTGGTGGCCAGGTTGTAGATGTACTGGCCCGCCGCCGGGTCGAACCGCATGATCCCATTGCTATCTGGTGAATTCGTGTTGGTGATGCTCTCGTCCGTGCCACTGGGTGGCGTCGAGCCCGCGATCTTCTTGACCGCCATCTTCGGGCTGAGGCCGCTGACCACCGCGTTGTTGCAGTCGGTTACCCGGATCTTCACGGGGATAGTGGTCCCGTATTTGAAGACGCTCGGGTCCAGGTGGGCCTGCGTGTCGTTGACCGGTTGAAGCACGCCGGTGACGTTGTACAGGAACGAGAACGCCGAGCTGGTCTTCGCGGCGGAGGTTCCATTGTCCTTGTCGGTCACCCTTACGCTGATGGTGTACGGACCCCCTGGCGCGTAGCCGTGCTGGAGGTTGCTGACCGACGTCGATGTCAGACCGGAGTCCGAGGCGTGTGTAGTTCCGTCGCCCCAGTCCACGTCGTAGCTGAACGGTGCGTCGCTAGCACCCGGATCGCTCCAAGGGAAACCGAGGGTCACATTGTTGCTCACTCCGATGCACGGGGTGCCGCCAGCACCGCCGAGGGTAAGCGCACCGACCGTCGGGGGAACGTTGGCCACCGTCACGGTGCCGGTGTACTCGGTGACCCCGCCATCCTTGTCCCGGATCTTGCCGCCGACGTTCAGGGTGCCGTTGTCGGTGGTGGGGCAGGAGGCGCTGTTGCTTCCCCAGGCCCCGTAGCCGGAGCCGCAGTCGAAGGCGTACTCGAACCCTGCCGTCGTGTCATCGCTGGAGGGGTCGGAGGGGTCGGTCAGGGACAGGGCGAAGCTGCTCCCCTCGTCCACCGCGGCGGCCGGCTCGTTGAACGTGGCGGTGGGTGGAACGTTCGCCACCGTCCAATTGAAACTGTCCATCGCTGCGGTGTGTTCGCCATCGCTCGCCCGCACCGTCACGGTGCCGGAGCCGTTGTCGGATGCCGGGTAAGTCCAGGACCACGTCCCGTCGCCGTTGTCTTGCACCGTGCCGACTCCGCTCACCTTGGTGATGGTGAGGGTGTTGTTGCCGTCGGCGTCTGAGAACGATCCGGAAGTACTGAGCGTGGTTCCCTCATCACCGTTGGCGTCGTCCGCGGCATTCAGCACCTGCGGGGCGTAGGAGTTGTTGTCGCAGGCGTCGCCGATACCGTCGTTGTCAACGTCGGCCTGGTTGGCGTTGGCGACGGTGGGGCAGTTGTCAGTTGAGTCCGGCACCCCATCGCCATCGGAGTCGGCAGGGGAAACGCCCACCTGGAAGCTGGCCTGGCCGGACAGTGCGGGACTGCCGCTGTCCGTCACCTTGACGGTCACGCTGTACGAGCCCGTGCTCGCGTAGGTGTGGGTGCTGGTGCCCAGAGAACCTGCCGCAGAAGCGGAGAACGTCGTGTGGGCGGTGGCGTCGCCCCAATTCACATCCACTGACCAGGGGCTCGGGCCCGCGTCGGTGAACGAGCCCAGGTTGAAGGACTGGGCAGCTCCCGCCGTCCCGCTCTGGTTCGCTGGAGCCGTGACGACCGGCGCCTCGTTCGCAGGAGCAGTGTAGTTGGCGACGAAGTCCTTGCTGCCCGTCTGGAAACCCACAACGCAAATGGCGCCCGAGCCCAGGTCGCTGAACCCGGACGGTCCCGTCCAGTTGACGAAGCTCTCACTACCCGGTCCCGTTGTGGGGACCTGAAGCTTGAGGGAGTCGTTTGACCCCACGCCGAACGTTGCGGTCGTCGAGTTGCCGGCGGACTTCTGGACTGGTGCCTGAGCACCGGAACTGCAGTCGCCGCTACCGGAATATAGGGTCCCTGTGACGGTGATGCTCCCGCTCAGTCCGCTTGTGGTGACCTTGGCGTTACCGTCAGTAAAGACGGTCGTGACCGTTCCCGAGGTTGGCCCAGTCGCCTTCGCCGTGTACAAGGCGACGAACCAGTCAGGGAGGGTGAAGGCGTCCGTGAAGGAGCCATTGGCGTCAGCGGTCACATCATCCGTCCATGACCACGTGTTCCCCACGTTATCGTTCACGAACAGGTGAACCGGTTCGGCCGGGTCCCAAGCGGTACCCGTCAGTGTCACGGTGGACCCCGGCGAATAATCGGGGTGGTCACTCGTGATCGAAGCAGACGCCGTGGCACTCGCGGACGGCACGACCAGGAACACGAGGAGGACCGCCACAAGGGCGGCCACCGACTGTCCCATTCTGATGATGCAAGTTCTCATTTCCCTTCTTCCTTCCTTTCCCAACTCACTGCTCAGTCTCCGGAGGGATTCCGCGACGGACACACGACAGGACACGAGACCCGGTCTTGCCCAGCGGGCCTCCCCGCCGGGTAGGTCCGGCATCCTCGTGCCTTCTCGTGCATCCGGTTCGGGTCAAAGGTCTCCTCTGTGCCGGGGGTCGGCTTACCAGTGCAAGCGTTGCAGTCATCGAGGTCTTGCCGTCTGATCGTTTGCCCGGCCATGCCCCAGGTACCCCTGGTGCATCGACTGGGGGATACGGTAGGCGCCACATACCCGAGGTCACATTCCGACTTATCCCGAGAATCGCTACGCACTTCTACGTAGCGACGTCCGCCCCTACCAGCTAGGACTTCCAGCGGGGTTGGGCTCAGCCCCAGCACCGGGGGTCGGGCGATTCGCCAGCCATGCCGTATCCTTGAGGGCTGGCGCCTCGCCCGCACGAGTGCTAGGGTCCCCCGGATTTCGTTATGACTACCAAGTCTCCCCTATCCGAGAAGGAGGTCCAGGAGCTCAAGGAAAAGCTCCTGGCAGAGCGTAAGGACCTCCAGGCACAGTTCGACGAGCTGGAGGAGCTCTCGTTCGGCTCCAACCAGTCCGACCTCTCGGGCGAGATGGGATTCGACGAGGAGTACGCCGACGCCGGAACGGCTACGTTCGAGCGGGAGCGCGACCTTTCTCTGGTCAACAACCTGCGAGACCTGATGGAGAGGATCGGCAAGGCCCTCGGAAAGATCGACGAGGGCACGTACGGCCTGTGCGATCGGTGCGGAAGGCCGATCGAGAAGCTGCGGCTGAAGGCACTGCCCTACGCCAACCTCTGCATCAAGGACAAGCAGGCGGAAGAGCGCGTCCGCTGACCGCGTGTCCCGCCGGGTCCGCCTCGCCGTCACCCTCTACTCGGCTGCCGTGGGCGCCTACCTTCTGGACCGCCTGACCAAGTATCTCGCCGAGCGATACCTGGCTGGGAAGCCTCCCGTCCAGGTCGTCCCCGACGTTGCCCAGCTTCGGTACACCACGAACTCAGGAGGGGCCTTCGGTCTGTTCGGAGGACAACCCTGGCTCTTTTTCGCGGCGACCCTGGTCGTGTGTGCCGCGATCGTGGTGGCATCGGCCCGGCTCTCCTCCGGTGCGAGCGCGCTGGGCCTAGGGCTGATCCTGGGAGGAGCTCTGGGCAACCTCACCGACCGGATCATCCGGGGACCGGGGGTATCCGGGCACGTCATCGACTTCATCGACTTCCATGTCTGGCCCGTGTTCAACCTCGCTGACTCGGCCATCGTGGTGGGCGCTCTGGTCATTCTCCTGGCCGGGCTTCGCCGTCAGCCCGCTGCGGAGAGCGACTGAGACCGGCAGGACAGATGGATCCGACCTCGTTCACCGCAGACCCCGGTCGGCTCGATACCGTGGTCGCGCGGAGGCTCGGAGTACCCAGGGCTGACGTCCAGCGGGCAATCGCCCAGGGCCTGGTCTTGGTCGACGGCCGGCGCCGCCAAAAATCTCACCGCTTGGCCGGAGGCGAAAGCGTCCAGGCCCTGGTCCCAGAGCCCGGCGAGTTGACCCCCGAGCCGGGCCCGCTGTCCATCCCCTATCAGGATGACCACCTGCTGGTGGTCTCGAAGCCGCCCCGGATGGCCACCCACCCGACCGTGTCCAGGCGGGCGGGCACGCTGGTGAACAGGCTCCTTTCCCTGGAGATCCCGCTGTCCCGCCGGGGCGGAGGGGATCGTCCCGGGATCGTCCATCGGTTGGATGCGGGCACGTCGGGTCTCATGGTGGTGGCCAAGGACGACGCCACGCACGCGGCCCTGGCCGAGATGTTCCGTCGACACCAGGTCGACCGCCGATATCTGGCCCTTGTCCGAGGGAGGGTCGAGCAGGAACGTTTCCTGGTGGACGCTGCGCTGGAGCGGAGGCGGGCCAGGATACGGGTCGGCGCGGCCACCGGGAAGGGCGCGGCGACCGAGGTCGAGGTGTGCGAGCGACTCGGGGAGCGAACCCTGGTCGAGGCACGGCCCCGGACCGGCCGGACCCACCAGATCCGGGTTCATCTCTCTGCCATCGGTCACCCGGTACTGGGCGATCGGGCCTATGGCGGGGGCGGAGAGGAGGCGTCACGACTTGGCCTTACCCGTCCATTTCTGCACTCCTGGAAGATCGCCTTCGATCACCCGGTGACAGGGGAGAGGGTCGAGCTCGAGGACCCGCTGCCGGACGACCTATCCGAGGCGCTCCTTCGGGCCAGAGCCTCGCTCTGACGGGAGCGCAGTCACGACCGGGAGCGAACCGGGTCTTTCAGATAGAGGCTGTACTGGGTGCGGATCTCCTCCCAGGACGCCAGCAGCGCGTCCTCGACGTCCGGCGGTAGGGAGCGGCTCTCGATGACCTCGGAGAGCTTCTTGGGATCGACGGTGATGACCTGTTCCCACAGGCCGAGCGGCTCGAGGATCCGCCGGACGCGTTCCGCGTCCGGCGCCGTGATGTGGACCGGCCGCCGGTCGATGGCCGTGCCTTCGGACCCGTACAGGCGCCGGTACCCGTGCTCCTCGCAGAACGCGTTGATCAGTCCGCGCAGTTCCTCGAGCCGACGGTAGCGCTCCCAGTCCTCGCGCTTCAGTGCGATCCACTCGTCGACGATCTCGGTCATCCGGGGTGCGGGGTCGCCTTGTTCGCGCTCGAACTTGTGCCGGAACAATGGGCACACGTGCTGGAAGTCGCACCAGTCGCACAACGGGTTGGCTCGAGGCTCGAACTTCCCTGCCGCGATACGCTCCGCTACCGTGGCGATGCGACGGCGAAGATCGTCGGCGTCGGCCGGCGTGCGAAAGGTGGTCATACGTTCGCCCGGTAGCAGGTAGTAGAGCGTGAGGCGCTCGGGCTCGATCCCCCAGATCTCCTGGGCCGCAAGGTAATACAGGGAGAGCTGGAGGTCGCGGTCCACGATCGCCTTGGGCGGGAGGCGGCGGCTCGTCTTGTAGTCGACGATCTCGTACCCACCACCCGGGATCCGGTCCATGCGATCGATGACCCCCGAGAGCTGCACCCCCTCGATCTCCACGGTGAACCGGAACTCCAGCGCCGCCGGGATCCGGAACGACCCGGCGTTGGCCCGGTGATACTCGGCCAATACCTGCCGGGCGTGTTCTCGATACAGGGCCTCCTCCCCGGGGTCCCGATAGCCGTCGTCCACCCACTCGGCGTCGAGCATCTCGTGCAACTCTTCCACCGAAGGGGCCACGGGCACCGGACGGTCGTGAAAGCGATGCAGTGTCCGATGCAGCGCCTCGCCGAAGGCGAGGGCGGGGGAGGAGGTCGTGGGCAGCTTCTCCTCGTACTGGAACTTGTACTTCGCCGGGCAGGTCTCGTAGGCCGAGATCGATGAGTATGAGAGCCTCATACGGACGACATCCTCTTGAAGCTGGCTGCCCTGGAGTGTAAGCTCACCCCGGTCCGAATTACAAGGATGTAACTTTATCAACAGGTTTTCCCCACGTCCCCGGGGGCGTCCTCCCTCCGCCCCGGGGTCCCGGGAGCCCGTAGCCTCGGAGCGGGATGAGCAAAGACAGCGCGAGCTCGGACACCTTCGTCCACCTCCACACGCACAGCGAGTTCTCCCTGCTCGACGGGGCCTCTCGGGTCGACGACCTCTGCGCCACGGCCGCGGGATTCGGGATGCCGGCCATCGCCCTCACCGACCACGGGGCGATGTTCGGCGCGCTGGACTTCTACCAGGCGGCTCGACGACACGAGATCAAGCCGATCCTCGGGGTGGAGGCGTACGTGGCTCCTCGCTCGCGGTTCGACCGCACCCCGGGAGACGACGAGGAGAAGTACCGGCATCTGACCCTGTTGGCCCGGAACGACCAGGGATACCGCAACCTGCTGCGACTGGTCACGGACGCCCACCTGGAGGGGTTCTACCATCGGCCCCGGATCGACAAGGAACTCCTGGCCGAGCGGTCCGCAGGGCTGATCGGCCTATCCGGGTGCCTGGCTTCCGAGACGGCCAGGCTTCTCCTGTCCGGCCAGCAGGCGAAGGCCCGGGACGTGGTCGGCCAGTACGCCGAGATCTTCGGCAAGGACGGCTTCTACATCGAGATCCAGCACCACGGGCTTTCGGAGCAACGCCAGGTCAACCCGATGCTGGTCCGGCTCTCCCATGACCTCGGCGTTCCCCTGGTCGCCACCAACGACCTGCACTACACGAACAAGGAAGACGCCCGTCCCCACGACGTCCTCCTGTGCATCCAGCAGCAGAAGGTCCAGACCGACGACAACCGGCTGAAGTTCGACACCGACGAGTTCTTCCTGAAATCACCCGAAGACATGCGGGCCCTCTTCGTCGAGCTGCCGCAAGCGTGCGACGCCACCCTGTCGATCGCCGACATGTGCGAGCTGGAGCTGTCCTTCGGCCAGATGCACCTGCCCAGGTTCGTTCCCCCTGAGGGGAAGACACTCGATCAGTTCCTGCGAGACCTGGTCTCCGAGGGGGCGATTCGGAGGTACGGAACCGTGACAACCGAGATCCGGGAGAGGATCGAGGGCGAGCTGTCGGTCATCACCCGAATGGGGTTCGCCGGCTACTTCGTGATCGTGTGGGATCTCATAAGGTTCGCCCGCGAGCACGGGATCCGGGTCGGGCCCGGGCGAGGATCGGCGGCCGGTTCCGTCGTGTCGTACTGCCTGCAGATCACGGATCTCGACCCCTTGAGGTACGGGCTCATCTTCGAGCGTTTCCTCAATCCCGAGCGCAAGCAGATGCCCGACATCGACATGGACTTCGACGAGCGCCGCCGGGACGAGGTCATCCGGTACGTCGCTGGGCGGTACGGGGCCGATCACGTGGCTCAGATCATCACGTTCCAGACGATCAAGGGGAAGCAGGGGATCCGGGACGCCGCCAGGGTGCTGGGGTTCCCGGCGATGTTCGGGGACCGGCTGGCGAAGATGTTCCCGCCGGCGGTCCTGGGGCGGGAGTTCCCCATCGACCAGGCTTTGGAGATGTCAACGGAGCTCCGGGAGGCGTATGCGAAGGAACCCGAGGCCCGCGAAGTGATCGACACGGCGCGTGCCCTCGAGGGCTTGCGGCGTGAGGACTCTGTCCACGCAGCCGGCGTGGTGATCGGGGACGCCCCACTGGTCAACTACATGCCGCTGAAGCTGGCCAAGGACTCCCGAGACGATTCGCGCCGCATCGTCACCCAGTTCGACATGCACGGCGTGGAGAAGTTGGGGTTGCTGAAGATGGATTTCCTGGGGCTACGGAACCTCTCCGTGATCGAGGACACCGTTGGCCTGCTCCGGGACAAGGGGATCGGGCTGGACATCGATCACGTCCCCCTGAACGACGCCGACACGTACGCCATGCTCCAGAAGGGCGACACGAACGGCGTGTTCCAGCTGGAAAGCTCGGGGATGCGCCAGCTGATCCACCTGCTTGTCCCGGACCGCTTCGAGGACCTCATGGCCCTGGTCGCCCTGTACCGGCCCGGGCTGTTGTCCATGGGCCAGCACGTCGAGTACGCCGAGCGAAAGCACGGGCGCAAGCCCGTGACCTACCCTCACGCCTCGCTCGAGGACATCCTTGCCAGCACCTACGGGATCATCGTGTACCAGGAGCAGGTCATGCAGATCGCTGTGCGTATGGCCGGTTATTCCATGGGCCAGGCCGACCTGCTTCGCAAGGCCATGGGAAAGAAGATCCGCGAGGAGCTGATCCCACACCGCAACACCTTCGTCAAGGGTGCCGTCGAGCATGGGTATTCGGAGAGGCTGGCCCAGGAGATCTTCGATCTCATCGTCCCGTTCGCGGACTACGGCTTCAACGCCTCGCACGCATGCGCGTACGCGTACGTTGCCTATCAGACGGCCTACCTCAAGGCCCATCACCCCGTCGAGTACATGTCGGCCCTCCTGACCAGCGTCCGGGACGACAAGGACAAGAAGCCGTTCTACCTCAACGCTGCTCGGCTGATGGGGCTTCGGGTCCTGCCCCCCGACGTCAACCAGTCCCAGGTCTACTTCACACCTTCGAACGGCGACATCCGCTACGGCCTGGCCGCCGTCAGGAACGTCGGTGAAGGTGCGGTGCAGCAGATCATCCAGGCCCGGACCGATGAGGGGCAGCTGGAGTCGTTCACGGACTTCTGTCGAAAGGTGGACGCCGGGGTCCTGCACAAGAAGGTCCTGGAGAGCCTGATCCTGGCGGGAGCGTTCGACTCGCTCGGCTACACACGGCGGGGCCTGCTCGAGGGCTATCAGAAGGTCGTGGATCCGATCGTCGCCGACCGCCGAGCCGAGGCCACCGGGCAAGAGTCCTTCTTCGGAGGCGAGGTCGCCCCGGCACTGCACATCGACGAGTCCGTGTTGGCGGGAGAGGAGTTCGAGAAGGCCGATCTCCTGCGCCAGGAGAAAGAGATGCTCGGGCAGTACGTGACGGATCATCCGCTCCTGTCGATCAGGCAACGCCTTGCGGCGCAGACCGATATGGAGGTCTCCGAGCTCCCGTCACTGGGTGATGGCGACGTGGTGACCGTGGCCGGCATCATCGTCGCGGTCGGCCGCAAGTACACCAAGCGAGGAGAGCCGTACGCGGTGTTCAGGCTGGAGGACCTCACCGGAGGAGTGGGGATCGTGGCCTTCCCGTCGGTGTTCGAAAAGAGCGAGACGGTGGTCGCTCTGGACGCCATCGTGCTGGTGAAGGGGAGGGCGGACCTGCGGGGTCGAGAGCTCCAGCTGGTAGCGTTGGAGATCCGCCAGCCCGATCTTTCCGGATCGGACTCGTCGCCTCAGGATGGTGGACGGCCGGTCGAGCCTTCCGATCCCCTCGTGGTGGACGTGTCGGCGTGGTCGTGCACGCCCGGTCTGATCGCCCGGATGAAGGATCTCTTCTCCATGCACCCAGGGGACTGCCCCGTGCTCATCCAGCTGGTCACCGATGGCGAGACGACCCGGCTGCGCCTGGCCGAGGAGTACTGTGTGGACGGGTCTCCGGCGCTCCTGGCTGAGCTCCGGCGCTTGCTCGGCCCCGAAGCCGTCCGTCTCCAGGTGACGGAAACGATCACCTCGGGTGCTCTGCGCCCCTGACGTCTACGCTGGGGCTGGACCGGCACGGAAATGGGATTCCTGAGCGACGCCGTCGAGCGCATCCGAAAGGAGCTCGAGCGCGATCCTCCACGCGAGAAGACGCTCCTGCTGCGAACCCGGTCGGCGCCACCACCGCTCGACCTCGCCGCAGCCCTGCGCGCCCCCGGAGTCTCGATCATCGGCGCGATCAAGCGAGCATCGCCCTCGGCCGGCGAGATCGCCGAGGTCGACGCGGGGGACCGGGTTGAGGCCTATGAACGGGGCGGGGCGGCCGCCGTTTCCGTCCTTACCGAGTCCAGGTATTTCCACGGCTCATTGTTGGATCTGCGGACGGCCCGGAGGCGGTGCACGCTCCCCTTGCTCCGCAACGACTTCATCGTGCATCCCGTCCAGGTCATCGAAGCCAGGGCGGAAGGGGCGGACGGGGTCGTACTGATCGCCGCCGCCCTTACCCGAAACGAGGTTCGGGACGTGATCGAAGTGGCCCACGACCTGGGGATGGCGGCCGTTCTCGAGGCCCACTCGCCGGCCGACCTGGAGGCCGCGGTCACGTCCGATGCCGACGTCATCGAGGTGAGCGCGCGTGATCCGGAGTCCTGGGAGGTCCACACCGAAGCCGCACTCGACCTGGTAGGTCGGATGCCTCAGGGCCGACTCGTCGCCCTGGAGGGTGCGATCTCCACCCGGAGGCAGGTGGTCGAGGCAGGGGAGTCCGGCGTGGACGCGGTCATCGTGGGAGAGGCCCTCATGCGCTCACCGGATCCCACCCGGACCATGCGCAGGCTCCGAGGAGCCTTGACTTCCGTCGGGAAACTGGAGAAACCTAAGGAGTCTGGCACTTGACCAGACGCACCAGTGTTCCCGGGCGAGCGGTCGTGCCTTCGCGGATGCTCAGCTCGTCGACCAGGGCCATCATCAGGGGGATGCCGTGGCTGCCCCGGCCGTCGATCTCAGGCATGCGGACCTGTCGCTTGAAGATTCCCTGGTCGCGGACCTCGATCTGGACG
>WNFZ01013626.1_pt1 | contig 12866 bp, 16 predicted proteins | sample 5400081 | NCBI WGS metagenome assembly WNFZ01 (sample SAMN13153365, study PRJNA577476) | soil metagenome | isolation source: 80 cm soil or saprolite under grassland replicate 1 | place: USA:California | collected 2016-06-15
GAACGAGCGCCCGGAGATCACTTGTGGAAATCGCGATGTTCTCACCGACTCCGGCAGTGCCGGCGTTTCCGGGTGCGCAGAAAATGCGCTCCGCATCCGGAGATTGCTTCAACTTCCATGCGAGCGCGTGTTCGCGGCCGCCGCTGCCAACGACAAGAATCTTCATCAAGTAAAGGTAGCGTACCGTCTGGGTTGCGCCTGAATTCGCAAGCTCGCCCGCCGTACGGCGGGCGAGTCCGTCCGATTGGCGGACCAGAGGCTCGCTGCTACCTTGGTGACTGCGATTCAGCTGGCAGGATGGGCAATTCCAGTTTTTCCGTGTACCGAATGATCACCAGTTTCGCGGGAACGCCGATTTGCTCACTGACCAGCATCTTGTGCAGGTCGTGAATCGTGGCGATCGGTCGCTCATTGAAACCGACGATGATGTCGCCCTCTCGCAAACCTGCGCTTCTTGCCGGACTATCCTTTTCCACCGATACAACGAGCACTCCGGTTTCGAGCGGCAAATTATAAAATCGAATCACGCGCCGGTGCAACGGCACATTTTGACCGGCAACGCCGATGTAGCTGCGCCGAATTTTTCCGTCGCGAATCAGCCATCCTGCGACAAGCTTGGCGGTGTTGCTTGCGATCGCAAAACAGATGCCCTGAGCCGGTCGGATCATCGCCGTGTTAACCCCAATGACTTCGCCGGCTGAGTTGACGAGTGGTCCGCCAGAATTGCCGGGATTTAGCGCGGCATCGGTCTGAATAATATTGTCGATCAAACGACCCGATTGCGAATACATCGAGCGACCGAGCGCGCTGATTACGCCCGCAGTCACGCTCGCCTGGAAGCCGAGCGGGTTGCCAATCGCGATCACAATCTGGCCAACCCGCAAATTTTCCGAGTCCGCCAAACGAACATGCTTAAGCTGTGGCGCGTCGATGCGAATGACGGCGAGATCGGTATCGGGATCGTCGCCGACAAGTTGGGCGCGATAGTCGCGTCCGTCTGATGAATTCACTGTAATTTGAGTCGCGCCATGCACGACGTGGCTGTTGGTTAGGATGAATCCGTCCGGTGTGATGGTGAAACCCGAGCCGCTGCCATCGACCTCACGCAGACCACGCCGGCTGTTTCGCTGCTGCTTGATGTCAATGTTAACCACCGCAGGCGCGACGCGCTCCACCGCGCTTACGACCGTGCGCGAATATTCATCGAGCAGCGAATAGTCATCGGGAACACCGTTTCCAGCTGCAAATCCAGAGCCATTTTGTGGCTCCTGCGACTCATTCAACAAGCGCACTGCCGCTGGCTCTTCCTCTTTAAACACAACAAAATCTCTCTTCATAACCAACAAAAGATCGGCAGGCCGTTACTCGTCGTCAACTACAGCGGTTTAATTCTATACACCCAGTTTGGACTGCTACTCTCTCCTTGCACGCTCCGAAGTAATGCCTTAAAGGGCAGCCATGCGAAAGTCTTCCTTAGCCGGATCAGTCATGGACGCGCAGTGCCCGTCGCGGCTCGTGCTTGACCGCATTGCAGACAAATGGACGGCGCTTATCATCCAGGTGCTGGCTCACGGCACCAAACGTTACGCCGCGCTGCAGCGCGAGATCGGCGGCATTTCGCAAAAAATGCTTACCCAAACCTTGCGCAGCCTCGAGCGCGACGGCCTGGTACAACGCAAAGTGCATCCGGTCGTGCCGCCCAAAGTGGAATACTCGCTCACAAAGCTGGGGCGGACCTTGATCGAGCCGCTGCACGGGCTGTGTCGATGGTCGGAAAAACATTTGGCAGAGCTTCAAGCAAATCGCGCGCGGGCGAGGGCACGAACCGAAGCGGCGACTGTTGGCCGCGATTGATTGAGATATCGTTGCACCGGGGTCAACGACCCCGGGCTACAACAATTGTCGATCCGCCGGACAGGGTTCAGGCGACCCAATCACACCACACAAAGAGATCAAGATTGTCGGCTAGCCCAGCGAAGAAATAGAGTAATGAAAAGCCATATCGCGCCGGCCATTCTTTAGCTGGCCCGCCCAGTTCCGCCGCGCATGCTTTCAGTTCGTCCTTGAAAAACTGAGCTACACGGGAGCGAACTTTGTCGGTCAGTCGAAGCTTTTTCCTATTGGCGTCGCTGTTGTGATCGGCTCTGAGTCGTCCGCTTGGCTTCTCCGGATCAGAACCCAGGAACTGAAGTATGGAGCATCGCAGTTCGGCCGGATTTCTTTCCAAGTCGTCAAAGAAATAAATGCGAAATCGGTCCGGATGAACATAGCGTTTCCATCGCGCGACAATCTTGCTCGGATGCGAAAGTGAGAACACTCCTGGATTCAGCAAGTTCCGAATCACTTCGTCGGAATCGGTCACATCAAACGGGCTAATCATTCCGAGACGTACCCCCATGGACAACTGCGACCAGGGAGGAACGCCCCTTTGGGCTCAAACAACCGCGCATAATTCTCCAGGGCGATATGGGGTTTGGCGCGCAGACTTTTTATACGTTCCAGAAAGCAAAGATCGCGCTCGTCCCGGGGACGCGGCGGAACCGCTTTAGTCCTGCTCAATTTATCAAAATAATGGAGTTCCTTTATAGGAGGCATCCAGAAATCGGGATGTGAGGCGAGTTGTTGGTAAAGCCACGACGTTCCCCCTTTTTGCGCCCCGACACATAAGAAATCGGGCCGCGCGTCGCTCGTAAAAGAGCAATTTGCTTCTTCATCACGGCCGTTGCCGACGCGAGCTTCGAATGGCCAGGCCCAATGCATCGATGCATTATTTTCTTTCCTGCGCCTCAAAAAGCAAGAGCGGAACCAACCATGCCGTTTGTCGATCAGCACACGTGGCCAAGTCTTTCGCCTATCTCCAACTTTGGCAAAGCGCTGACCGGGCCGTTATCTCGGCGGGCGACGAGCCCTTCGCAAGAATCGTCATGTGCGATCACGCTGCGTGAGCGCCGCTCTGTGGAATAGCTTCTGGTTTGCCGGGATCAGGCGACCCAATCACAGGAGAGAAGAAGATCAAAATTGTCGGCCAACCCGGCAAAGAAACAGAGCAATGAAAAACCATATCGTGCGGGCCATTGCCTCGCTGGCCCGCCCAGTTTCGCTGCGCAGGTCTTCAGCTCTTTCTTGAAGAACTGAGCCAGATGCGACCGGACTTTGTCTGTTAACTGAAGCTTTTCCATCCCTGCCCAACTATTGTAATCCGCTGTCAGTCGGTCGCTCTCCTTGTCCGGATCGGCACCCAAGAAATGGAGGATGGAGCGCCGCAGTTCAGTGGGATTTCTTTGCAGGTCATCAAAGAAGTACACACGGAACAGGTCCGGATGGACATGGCGTTTCCATCGCGCAACTGTCGCGCTGGGGTACGAGCGCAAGAGCATCCCTCGACGGAGCAAGTTTCGATTCACGTCCTCGATATCGGTGACCTCAAACGGCTCAATCTGGCGGTAACTCACTTCCATGGATAAATGCGACCACGCTCTCTCAACCGGATCACGCGCCAGAAAGATCACCTTTAAGTTCGGGAAATATTCGACGATTCGCCGAATGACCTCATCGCTCAGCGTCGAATAGGTTGGCGTAATGTCACCAGAGAGGAGCGATCCTTTGGGTTCGAACAATCGGGCGTAATTCTCAAGGTCGATAGACGGTCCGGCACTGAGGCTTTTCATGCTCTCCAGAAAGCGAAGATCGCGCTCGTCTCTGCAACGCGGAGGGCGTGCGCGTTGAACCCTGCACAGTTCATCAAAATAATGCAGTTCCTTTATCGGAGGCATCCAGAAATCCGGATGCGAGTCGAGTTGTTGATAAAGCCATGTCGTTCCCGCTTTCTGAGCGCCCACACACAAGAAATCGGGCCGTGAATCGCAAGGAGAGGAGCGATTGTCTCCTTCATCGCGGTGAGCGTCAACGCGTCCTTTGAATGGCCAAGCCCAACGCATATTTGCATTATTTTGTTTCCTGCGCCCAAAAAGCAAGAACCGCTTTCCGCAACGTCGGCAGATGTTCCTAACCGCCAAAATTGTTTTGCATCGCAGTGCGGTCTCGGCCTATTCTGAATTGTTCTGGCTTCGGTAAGCTAAATCTTCTGGATGATATGGACGTTAGCGGCACGATTGGCGCGATTCTGAATCACAAAAGCGGTGAAGTTTTTTCCATCTCGCCGGACGCCATGGTTTTCGAAGCGATCGAAATGATGGACAGCAAAAATGTTGGCGCGTTGTTGGTGATGAAGGAGGATCGATTGATCGGGATGATTTCTGAGCGCGATTACACCCGCAAAGTTTTCCTTCGTGGCAAGCGCTCACGGGAAACAAAGGTTGCAGAAATCATGTCAACCAATTTGACCGTCACCCATCCCCGTGAGCCGGTCGAAAAATGTCTGCGTCTCATGACCGATAAACGCATTCGCCATTTGCCCGTGCTCGATGGCGATAAAGTTGTCGGTGTGATCTCGATCGGTGATCTCGTCAAACACATCATCTCCTGCCAAAGTGCCGCCATCGCACACTTGGAGAACTACATCCACGGCGGATACACGGGATAATTCCTATAACGGCGCTTCGTGAGCGTCGCATTAATTCGTGAAGGAGCTTTGCGAGGGCCCCTTCGGTTGCGCTCAGGGCAGGCTCCGACCGCCGCTACAGCCGCCAGACGGTTTTCCCTCTAACGATTGTCCGTACCGCTCGGCCTTTTAGTTTCCGGCCATCGAACGGCGAATTGCGGGATGCCGATTCGAACTTGTCGACCCTCACCGTCCATTCCAAATCGGGAGCGATGAATGTCACATCGGCCGGCGCGCCGATTGACAACGTGCCAGCATCAATCTTTAACAAACGCGCGGGTTCGGTCGTGTACATCTCAATCAAACGCACAAGATCGATCTTAGCGTGTTTGTGCAGCAGCAGATCGAGGAATAAACCGAGCTCCGTTTCCAATCCGATAATGCCGAAGGGCGCCGCATCAAATTCGACTTCCTTTTCGAAATCCGCATGGGGCGCATGATCGGATACGAGGATGGACAACGTGCCGTCGGCGATTCCTTCCAACAACGCATCGACATCGGCCTCCGCACGCAGCGGTGGATTCATTTTGTAGTTCGTGTCGAAGCGTTGGATCGCTTCGTCGGTCAAAGCGATATGGTGGGGACAAACTTCGCCACTGATTTTGACACCGCGCGCCCGCGCTTCCCGAAGCAATCGCACACTTCCGGCAGTCGTTACGTGCTGGCAGTGAATGTGATTACCGCAAAGTTCCGCAAGCAAAATATTGCGCATGACAATGACTTCTTCCCCCGCCGCAGGCCAGCCCGGCAATCCGAGCAGTGTGCTCCAGTAACCCTCGTTCACGACCCCGCTGCCGACCAGACTGTAATCCTGGCAGTGATCGAGCACGGGCACGCCGACCATGCGAGCATACTCAACCGCGCGCCGCATCAGCTCGTGATTTTGAACACAGTGTCCGTCGTCAGTGATCGCCACGACACCCGCCTGCGCGAGTGATCCAATCGGGGCGAGTTCTTCCCCTGCGAGACTTTTTGAAATCGCACCGGTGGGCAAAACATTTACACAGGCGCCGGCTGCGCGATTCTTAATCCACGCGATCGTGCTCGGATTGTCGGCTGTTGGCGAAGTGTTCGGCATGCAAACAATTGTTGTAAATCCGCCAGCCGCCGCGGCGCGCGCGCCCGATTCAATCGTTTCCTTATGGCCAAACCCCGGCTCACGCAGATGCACATGCATGTCGATCAAGCCGGGGCAGACGATGAGATTGTTTGCATCAATCTCATCGGGTTGAGAGTTGAGAGTCGAGAGTTGAGAGATGTCCGCGATTCGCCCATCGACAATCAAAAGATCGGCAATTTCATCCCGTTTATTCGCCGGATCGATCACGCGGCCATTGCGAATAATTGTCGCGCTCATGTCTGGGTAGCGCACGCGTCTCGCGTGTTGGTTTCGGCGTCCCGCCGAAACAGTCTTTCCATCTGATCTGCACTTGCGCGTAGTGGCGCGCTCCGAAAAGTTCGCGAAAGCGCGACGCTTTCGCCAACACGCGAGACGCGTGCGCTACCCAGATTCGCGCGGTCCGCACGGCAGCTCATGTTGCAATCCCTCCGCAGAGATAGAGAACGGCCATGCGCACGGCGAGACCGTTGGTGACCTGATCAAGAATCACGCTTTGCAGGCCGTCGGCGACGTCGCTGTCGATCTCGACACCGCGGTTGATCGGCCCGGGATGCATGATCAGACAATCGGGTTTCAAAAGCTTCGCCCGCTCTTTTGTTAGGCCGAAGAACCGAGTGTATTCACCGGTTCCAGGAAAATATTCTTTACGCTGACGTTCGTGCTGGATGCGGAGAAGATTCACCACGTCTACATGGGGAAGGACATTGTCGATCTTGTAGGAAACCTCGACGCCGAGTTTTTCAAACTCGCGCGGTACCAGCGTGCTCGGTCCAACCAGCGTGACACGCGCACCGAGCTTAACCAGGCTGAAAATGTTCGAGCGCGCGACGCGGCTAAATAAGATATCGCCGATAATGGCGACATGCAGTCCGGCAATCTTCCCTCTTTTCTCGCGGATCGTGTAAAGATCGAGGAGCGCTTGCGTTGGATGTTCGTGCGCGCCATCGCCGGCATTGATCACGCTTGCTTTGAGCCGTTGCGCAAGAAACTGCGGAGCGCCCGCGGAGCTGTGACGCAGCACCAGAATATCGGCATGCAACGCCTCGAGATTGCGGGCGGTGTCCTTGAGCGTTTCGCCCTTCGTCAGACTGGATATGCTCGCCGAGATATTGATCACATCCGCGCTCAGTCGAAAGGCCGCGAGCTCAAATGAGGTCCGGGTTCTTGTGCTCGGTTCAACAAAAAAATTTACCAGCGTTTTCCCGCGCAACGCCGGGACCTTTTTAATCTCGCGTGTACCGACCTGTTTGAACGCGTCGGCGGTTTCAAGAACGAAATTTATTTCGTCGGCAGACAGTTCGCGCAGCCCAAGCAGATCTTTTCGTGTCCAGCGCGTAGTCATGGGATTTGGGTAGCGCACGCGTCTCGCGTGTTGGCGAGCGCGTCCTCACGCTCGCGGACTTTTCTTGGAATTTCGCAACACCAGACGTGGCCATGCCGAAGCAAAGCCTGTTTCGGCGCGACGCCGAAACCAGCACGCGAGACGCGTGCGCTACCCAGAAGTGGCGTGTGCGCGCTCATTCTTTTTGCAAATACACCGCATCCGCCACACCATCGGTTTCTTTGAGTTGTACCCGGACCTTCTCGGTGGCCGCGGTTGGCAAATTTTTTCCGACGTAGTCGGGGCGAATCGGGAGTTCGCGATGGCCGCGATCAATCAACGCGGCGAGTTGGATGCGAGCGGGTCGCCCGAATGAATTGATCGCGTCCATGGCTGCGCGAATAGTGCGGCCAGTATAGAGAACGTCATCGACAATGATGACGGTTCGTTCTTCCAGTGGCAGCGGAAGTTTCGACGCGCGCACGACCGGCAAGTCCGGACGCGTCCCGACGTCGTCGCGGTGCATCGCTACGTCGATAATGCCGGTCTCGATATCGATCTTTTCGATCTCGCGGATGAAAGCGGCGATGCGTTGGGCGATCTCCACTCCACGTGAGGGAATTCCCGCGAGCACTATCCTTTCAAGCCGAGGGTTCCGTTCAATGATTTCGTGCGCAATCCGTCGAAGCGCCCGGCGAATTGCCTCCGCGTCCATGATCGGGACGGCGGTTGATGAATTTTGTTTTGCTTGTTTCATGTGTTTCCTTGGCGACCTCACGGGATCACTTTAAAGGAACAAAAAATTAGGAGGCGGACTTCTCGGTGCGCGCCTCCTTCCTTCGTCGCTCTCGCCAGTTGGAGCGATGTTTCACGATCCAATCGAGCAACGCCTTTTCAAAACCGATGTCTTTACCGGCTTTTTCGCTCTCAATCCATTTATGTTTCAAAATCTCTGCGCGCTCCGCAAGGAATTCCTTGTAGAGGACGGAATTCTTAACGAATTGAGATTGATCGTCTTCCGAAGACGGCATCTCTCGCTTTTCTTTCATAAAATTTGGAACTAGTCAACAAAAATCAAGTCGCTGGAATTCGACGGAGGAACCGCGCCATTTATTTAGCCTCGTTTGCGCTCATTGTCGCGGATGTTTCGTTACGGCAAAGTTTTGCGAAGATTTTCGGCAATCTTTTTGAACTCAGCCGTCACTGACGACTGTCGATCTTCGCCTACAATCGGCATGCCGCGATCGCCAGCCTCGCGGGTAGCGATATCGATTGGGATCTGGCCGAGCAAGGGAACGCGTAATCGCCTGGCTTCGAGCTCTCCGCCGCCGCTCCCAAAAATATCGTAGCGTTTGTTGTCGGATGGAGATACGAAGTAACTCATGTTTTCAACCAGCCCCAGCACTGGCACGTTAACCTTCTCGAACATGGTTGCGGCCTTGCGCGCATCAATTAGGGCAACTTCCTGAGGTGTGGTGACGATGATCGCTCCGGAGAGCGCGACTGTCTGCACAATCGTGAGCTGGATGTCGCCAGTGCCGGGTGGAAGATCGAGCACGAGATAATCGAGATCTCCCCATTCGACCTGCCGCAAAAACTGCTGAGTGTAGCGCGTTACCATGGGCCCGCGCAAGATGGCGGGCGAAGTGTCATCGAGCAAAAATCCCATCGACATAAGCCGCAATCCGTATTGCTCGATCGGGACAATCTTGTTTTCCTCCGTCGCCGTCGGTCGCTCGCGTGTGCCGAACATGAGCGAAATGCTCGGGCCGTAAATGTCGCAGTCGCATAAACCGACACGCGCACCGGCTTGCGCTAGCGCGACCGCGAGATTCCCAGCAATAGTCGATTTGCCGACACCGCCCTTGCCGCTTGCGATTGCAATGACGTGCTTGATTCCAGGAATTCGCATCGCACCCATGCCCGCTCCAGCGCTGGGTGGAGCGTGGATGTCGATCAAGTCACCTGTTCCTCGGAGATCGACATGCATTAAACTTACCCGGGGCGCCTCAGACGTAAACCGCACGCTGCGATTTATCGATCTTGATACTCCACTTTGTAGCATGATCAACCCAACGAGGAGCCAAGCTGCAACTGAATGATCAGCGTTGATTTGCCGGCGCCGTCCCCCGAAGGAGATCTATTCTTTGATGCGTTTTTTCGATTTCTACGATCAGGCCCGAATAGTTCCACCGACCCAGCGATTTCGTCGCCGCGACGTAAATGGTGCCTTTTCCTTTAGGACCAGAGATGGGAATGGAGAGGTTCCCTTCGCCGGATGCGCCGTTGACGTTTGTGTTTCCGGAAATAAGAAATCCCTCCCTGATCGGAGAACCGAGAGCCTCAATCACGGCAGGGTGCGTCTTCGCCCGGGCCAGAGAATCTTTATAAAGATCCGTCGATTTGATCGCACTGAATACGATCATGACTATTGAACCAACGAAGGCGACGAAGAGAAGAAGAATTGTAAGGCAGCCGACAGGTACAAACCATTTCCAGTTTCGTGTCCACCAGTTGCGCTTGGTTCCGGATGGGATCGGCGCGGTTGTCGGTTGCACGAGACATTCTTAGCTGACTCGGGACAGATATTACAACCATCTTCGCCGCGATCTAAGCTTGACCTTTCGTTACCATCCGACACGATCGACCGCATGAAAATTAAATGCTCTCTCCGAATGATCCTCGCAGGGGTTTCGCTCGTCTTAATGAGCGCCTGCGCTACTTCTCCGCGCTCCGGCCCAGCGGCGCTGGCCGGTACATGGACCAACTCCCTTGGAACTGTCTGGACGATGAAAGCCGACGGCACGTTCGAGGTTATGAATCCGAAGCGCCACATTTGGGGCAAGTACACTGTCGCTGGCGATACAGTCACAATTCAGGAGACGGGCGGTAAAACTGCGAAAGGCTGCAAAGGCCCCGGTACTTACAAATTTAGCCGCCCTAACGAAAACACTCTGACCTTCACTGAGGTCAGTGATACCTGCAACGAACGCAAGAAAAACGTGCTGCTTGCCTGGCATCAGAAGTAATCGCTACCGACCAGGGCCGGCGAGCAACCAACCTTTGCTCCCGGCGCGCGGGCCGCACTCAGGCGCGGTCTTTTAACTGCGTTTTCCCGGCAGTCCGCGCGCAATGGACGCAGCAAAAGATTTGTCCATTTGCTTCCACGCCGTGGCCGACCACCCGGCAATGGCAGTGCGGGCAAACCGGCGCGAGCGCGTGGATTGCGCACTCGAAGCTATCGAAGGTGTGATGCTTGCCGTCGACGATTACCTCAAACGCCTTGTCATATTCATTTTCGCAAACTTCGCATGTAGCCATACACAAACTGTTCGCGCGCCGTCGCCTTTGCGGCGGTGTCTGCTTGATCTTCGTGATTGAAAATTATGTTTTTGAGCTCCAGCTCCCGACCGGCATCACGATGCTACAGCGCGTTGTAGCCGGGATCGCTGATCCTGGCCCCACTTGGACTTCGCAGCTCGAGAACTTTATGGATTTTGGTTGCCGACTCGCCGCGCGTAGGAAGTAGAGATCGCGCGGGAAAGTGATAGTTTGCATCGGGGGCCGGTTATGAAGATACCAACGCAACTCATCGATTGTCTGAACGAAAACAAAGTCGCTTACGAAATTCTGCATCATCCGGAGGCCGTGACCGCGCAAAGGATCGCCCAAGCCGAGCATGTGAAAGGCCGGCACCACGCGAAAGTTGTCATGATTAAATCTGGAGAGCAGCGCTTAATGGCTGTGCTTCCCGCAGACCACCAAATCGACCTCGAAAAGGTCGGGAAAGTAACTGGCAAAACCGCGTCGCTCGATAACGAAGGGGAATTCAAGTCGCTATTCCCCGACTGCGCCATCGGAGCGATGCCACCTTTTGGCAATCTTTATGGCCTACCAACTTATGTGGACAAGAGTCTGGCAGAGCAAGACTACATCGTTTTCGAAGCGGGCACGCATAGCGACGCCATCAAATTGAGCTATCGTGATTACGAGAAAATCGTGAAACCACACGTGGAAGATTTGGCAATCAAGCTTCAGCCGATGAAAGGAGCCTGAGATTGCGCGTTGCCTGTGGCATGGCTCTCTGGCTGGTGTGCGCGACGGCGTTCGCGAGTGAGAGGGTTGCTTTTATCAAAATTGATGGAGCGATCGGTCCGGCGACGGCGACTTACATTTCGCGAAGCATCGAAGAAGCCCGGACGCAAAATGCACAGTGTTTGGTCATTGAACTCAACACGCCGGGCGGCCTGCTCGACTCAACGCAAACGATCGTGCAAAGCTTTCTAGGTTCCACCGTGCCGGTGGTAGTCTATGTCGCTCCCACAGGCGCGACTGCGACCAGCGCCGGATGTTTCATTACGATTGCCGCGAGTGTCGCCGCAATGGCGCCGGCCACCACCATTGGCGCGGCGCACCCGGTCTCCATAGGCGGTTTTCCCAGCGGAGGAGAAGAAAAACCCGACGATACCATGAAGCAGAAGCTGGAGAATTTTTCAGTGAGCTATATGGAAGCGATCGCAGGCAAGCGGCAACGCAATGTCGAGTGGGCGAAATCCGCCGTAAAGGAGAGCGCGTCGATCAGCGCGCAGAAAGCGCTCGAACTAAAAGTCGTTGATCTGATCGCTCCCGATCTGCCGGATCTTTTAAAACAATTGAACGGACGTGTAGTGGATGGCAAGACGCTTAAGACTGCCGGCGCCGAGGTGGCAGAGATCAAGATGTCGCCCTCCGAACGTGTTTTTCAAAAGCTCTGGCGGCCCGAGGTCATGTTCGTTCTCATGCTCATCGCGATCTACGGGATCATCGGCGAATTAACCACACCGGGCGCGATTCTTCCCGGAGTCGTCGGCGCGATTGCGCTCATCCTGGCGCTTTATCTGGCGGCCATTCTGCCGGTTAACGTGACAGGACTTGTCTTAATCGCGCTTGCGTTGATGCTCTTCATCTTCGATGTCTACGCGACCACGCACGGCGTGTTAACTGTGGGCGGAATCATCGCATTTCTGATTGGTTCGCTCATGCTTTTCAATCGCGCCGACCCACTCTTTCGTTTATCGCTGAGCTACATCATTCCGGCGACGCTGACCACCGCGGCGTTCTTTATTTTCGTCATCGGCAAGGGGCTGCGCGCGCAGCTCCTGCCGGTGAAGGTGGGAGCGGAAACGTTGATTGGAAAAACGGTGACCGCATTGACGCCGATCGATTCGCGCGGTGGCTGGATTTTTGTCGAAGGTGAATATTGGAATGCAGTCAGCGACGCGCCTATCAAAAAAGACCAGCCAGCCAAGATCGCAGCGGTGCAAGGATTAACTGTAAAACTGAAAGCAAAAGGAGAATAAAGTCATGCCATTAGTTGAAGCACTGCCAAAGTTAGCTGGTTGGGTGATACCGCTCATCATTCTTGCCATTATCATTCTGCCGCAGGCCATCCGGATCCTGCGCGAATACGAGCGAGGAGTGATTTTCCGTCTCGGGAAATTGCTCGGTGCGAAAGGTCCGGGGCTGATTTTCCTCATCCCCATCGTGGATCGAATGGTGCGAATGGATTTGCGCGTCGTAACCATCAACGTCGAGCGGCAGGAGGTGATGACGCGTGACAACGTGCCGGTGACGGTCGACGCGGTTGTTTATTTCCGCGTGGTCGATCCGCAAGCCGCGGTCGTGAAAGTGGAGAACTTTCTTAAAGCCACCTCGCTCATCGCGCAGACCACGCTGCGCAGCGTGCTCGGGCAGGCCCCCTTGGACGACCTGCTTTCGCAGCGCGAGACGATTAACCAGAAGTTGCAGGAGATCATCGACCGGCAAACCGAGCCGTGGGGCGTCAAAGTCACGGCGGTCGAGGTGAAGGACGTGGCGTTGCCCGA
>WNFZ01004536.1_pt1 | contig 12864 bp, 8 predicted proteins | sample 5400081 | NCBI WGS metagenome assembly WNFZ01 (sample SAMN13153365, study PRJNA577476) | soil metagenome | isolation source: 80 cm soil or saprolite under grassland replicate 1 | place: USA:California | collected 2016-06-15
CGAAGCGGCACCTTCTTCTTTGGATCTCCTCCGTCGAGTGCTTCGACCCAAACAAGAGTCGCGGGCTCGGTCGGGCGCCAGCGATAACTCCGTGGTCCAGTTGGAACGCCATCGATCGGCACCTGGTCTGCCAGCGGTAGACTGGCTAACTTGTAATCCAACTTTCCTTTGGTGTCCCACACTTCAACCTCGCGTGGAAACGCGGATGCGGTGTAGAGATAAGAAAACGGTCGGTGAAGGCGCGCCACCAGAACGTGCTGGCCATCGGGCGCCGGATCGAGAGTTTGAAAGATCGCGGCTTTGCCGACTTCGGTGACCTTTCCACTCTCGCTATCAACGGTAGCGAGTTGTGAGGTGGTGTAATACTCAAAGAGTTCTTCGTCGTAAGTTGTCTTCAAGAGATCTTCGAATGTGCGCACCGGCCCCGTCTTGTCGGCACTCTCTTGAGAGTTTGGTTCGCGAGGCACTGCAGGCGCTTGTGGGGCCGGACCTCGCTTTGGAGGCACTAGTTGGACCATCAACGATCGATTGTCCGCCATCCAACTAAAAGGATCGCCGTAGGTTGAATTGATTATGACGCCTTTGAGTTTATTAATCTTTCCGCTCGCGGCTTCGCCAATCCACAGTTCCACACCTGAAGGAGTAGTATTTAGAAAAGCGAAATGCTTGCCATCAGCGCTCCACTCGGGTGTGCTGATCTTCGCAGCCAGCGGCAGGTCAATCTTAACTTCAGAACCGTCGCTGATTCTTTTCATCGTCAGAGCGACTGCGTAAGACGAGCGGTGCGGGGCATTTGTTTGCGGATTGATGCGCAGTCCGGCAAGACGCAGCATCGGCTGGGCGAGATCCGCCAACGGCGGATAGCGCAGACCGGTTGAAAGGAGCATGTTGTCGCGCGTGGGGCTGATTACCGCCACGGGTGTCACCGAAGCATTCAGAATGTCGAGCACTTCTTTGGGCGGCTTTTTGTAACCCTGTTGTGCGAGGCCGGCGCTTGCGACAACTAATAGAACAAAAACGACAACGACTGCTGGGAAGCGGAAGTTTATTTGGGCTCTCATGGCAAGCTCCTCTTGAGAATATCGATCTAGTTGATTCAAAGGTTGGAATCCTAAGAAAGGAAACGGAAAATTACGGGAGAAACGAGAGGATGTCAACCAGTTGACCATAAGGCAGAATCCTGCCTTGAACAGCCGGTTGGGTTGTACCGTTTTATCGGCGCTATCCGCCTTTATACGCGCCTAATCGCCTTAGAGTCTCGCTTGACAAGAGCAGTTGAATCGCTAGAATCGGTTCTGCTCCAAAGCGGGAGTAGCTCAGTGGTAGAGCATCGCCTTGCCAAGGCGAGGGTCGCGAGTTCAAGTCTCGTCTCCCGCTCCAAACTTCACGACCAAGGCGGAAGGATAAGCGAGGAATGAAGGATGAGGGATTAAGGATGAAAGCGTGATTGTCCGAGTAAGTCACTCTTCTTTCATCCTTCATTCTTCGACCTTTCTACTTTTGGTTTATCCTTCCGCCTTCATCGTTTATCCTTGATATGGCGGCGTAGCCAAGTGGTAAGGCAGAGGTCTGCAAAACCTTTATTCATCGGTTCGATTCCGATCGCCGCCTCCAACTCCTTCAATCAATTACAGACAGTTCACAACCTCACGTAAAACTTCGCTGTGGGGACTTTTGTGGGGACTGTTTGCAGTGTCTAGGCTTGCGGTCTATCAAATTCAACTGATTTGCTGAGGCGTATCAGCGTGGTGACGAGTTAGGTGAGTTTTGTCTCCACTTTTGATTGACCTATAAGTTCCGCCGATCACGTCTGGCCATTCTTCCTCAGTAGTCACCTCCTGCTTATCCGGTTGTTTCAGCAGACCGCTATATGTTGCGATTAGCATTCTCAGGGCGCTACCTCGCGACGTCGTAGCGCAGTCGGACGACGCCGTCGGGGTACTTCCTGGCTGAACGCAAGCGCAGCGGCATGTCTCGATAGCGCGGGGCCATCAGTGGAATGCCCTCACCGATCAGGGTGGGAATGACGTGAATGTCGAACTCGTCGATCTCGTTGGCGTCAAGGAACGAGGCAATCAACTCGCCGCCGCCCATCATCCAGATGTGTTTTCCCGGCGTGGAGCGCAGACGCTGGGCAAATGCCTTCACCGGCTCCGATACGAATTCCACTCCTGGCGCTGCCTGTTTCGGAGGCTTCCGCGAGAACACGTAGTTGGCCAGCTTCGTGTCGAACATCCCGCCTTTCGTACCTTTCTTCTTGTAATAGGCAAGAACCCAGTCGTAGGTCTTGCGTCCCCACAGTATGGTGTCAATCGTCGGGTAGAATGCCTTCATACCATAATCGACTGTGTGCGGTCGGCGATTGAGCCATTCGATATCGCCGTCTGGCCTGGCGATGTAGCCGTCGGCGCTTGTCGCGATGTAGACGATGATCTTTCGCTGTGCGTTCATGACACAATCTCCGACTCGGTCGCAAATTGATGCTGAAACCGGTGCAAATTCTTCGAATACCACGGGCGCGGCACACGTACACACTACAAATATTAGCGTGCTGAAACAACCGGATAAGCAGGAGTCACCTTGTCAACATTGTCAGGGATGATCACTGGCTCGACGAAGTCGGGTTGGGTGTTCATGTAGACTTCCTCAGCGTCGTCGCCTCTAGGTTATTACATAACGCGCCTTTGGCGCTCAAGTCATGCTGACCAGAGGAATCTTATGTCGAGACTTCGCGTCCACAGTTTCTCTATCTCAATCGATGGTTATGGCGCCGGGCCGGACCAGGATCTTCAGAATCCGCTCGGAGTTGGCGGGCTCAAAGTGTCTGACTGGTTCTTTCCCACGCGCACCTGGCAGCGGATGCACGGCAATGAAGATGGCGAGCGCGGCGTCGATGACGATGTCGCGGCGCAGGGCTTTGATAGTGTCGGAGCCTATATTCTCGGGCGCAATATGTTTGGCCCGGTGCGCGGGCCCTGGCCGGATGAGAGTTGGAAAGGCTGGTGGGGAGATGAGCCGCCGTATCACACGCCCGTCTTTGTGCTCACCCATTACCAGCGGGCTCCGCTCAAGATGGCGGGCGGCACGGAATTTCGATTTGTTACTGGCGGCATTCACTCAGCCCTCAAGCAGGCAAAGGATGCGGCGAGCGGCCAGGATGTTCGATTGGGAGGCGGCGTCTCTACGATTCGGCAATATCTGAGTGCAGCACTGATTGATGAGTTACATCTGGCAATCGCGCCAGTCCTGCTCGGTGCCGGGGAACACTTGCTTAGTGGTCTAAATCTGCCTGCGCTGGGATATGAATGCATGGAGCGCATCGAGGGCGCGCGCGCCACGCATGTCACTCTGCGGAAGCGCGCATGACGATCGGCCGTGGCTTGTTGACGCTTGGCTTGACCTTGAAGATTATCACTGAGGATTTGAATCGATGCTGAACAATCGAAAGCGACGACCTACGCATCCCGGAGAGGTTCTGCGTGAGGATGTCTTGCCGGCAGCGGGATTAACGCAAGATAAGCTCACACGCTTGCTTGGCGTCTCGCGACGAACTATTAGCGAGATATTGCACGAGCGCAGACCTGCTATGACGGACATGGCCCATCGGTTGGCACGCGCTTTCGGTACGTCACCCGAGATGTGGCTTGGTCTATTAGCTATAAGGAGTATTTGCGCTGTTGTCGCCCAAATTGCGGGCGCAGAGTTTAGTTACTGGTGCGATTCACTAGCGAGATCGATTGGAGAGCGCATGAATAGTATTCGCGGGCTGCCAGAGTAGAAACCGAGCAGCTGCAGCGTTCAACAGATCCTGCACTACACTTCCGTTCTTATCAACTCCACGTATTCTGGGTCTTCTAGTCTAGCAGGCTGCTGAAAAAAGGAAGACAAAGACCCGATCCACGAACCCACACGAACTAAATACTAAATTCGTTCGTTATTTCGTGAAATTTCGTGGATCGTGCTGTCGTCGTTGTTTCCAAAACTTCCAAAAACAAGGCGAGGCTGGTACCGTTTAATTATTCGACCCCAGTTGCTGAAAAAGGAATGCATAGATGTCGGCGCGTTGCTCGTTTTGTTGGCGCCTGGTTGAGCCGACGCCGTGGCCGGCGTCATAGTCAACCCGCAGCAGCACAGGCTTGTTGCTGGTCATGGCCGCTTGCAGACGGGCTGCCATCTTCGCAGACATCCAGGGTTCGACGCGCGGATCGTTAATTCCGGTCGTCAACAGCACTGCCGGGTACTTCACGCCCTGTTTCACTTTGTTATAGGCATCCATTGCCAGCAGGGCTTTGAAACCCCCTTCTGTCTTCACCGAGCCAAACTCCGGAATGTTCGGCACGCCATTGGACGTGATTTCAAATCGCAAGGCGTTGTTATCGCCGACCTGGTCGATGGCAGCACCAAATAAATCCGGCCGATCTACAATTGAGTTTCCGATTAGAATACCGCCGGCGCTTCCTCCTTGGCCGGCGAGATGTTCCAGCGTGGTGTACTTCTCCTGAATCAGATACTCAACGCAGGCAATGAAATCTTTCCAGGTATTCGGTTTGGTTTTTTCTTTTCCGGCCAGATGCCATTCTTCGCCGTATTCGCCGCCGCCTCGTACCCCCGCGAGCGCAATGACGCCACCGCGCTCAAGCCACGGTAGGAAATTCGAAGCAAAGAAGGGCTCAGTGTTGTTGATGCCATAAGCACCGTAGCCGTTGAGCAGCGTCGGATTCGTGCCGTCACGCTTCAATCCGCGCTTGTACAGAATGACCAAAGGGACCATCGTGCCGTCGTAACTCTTTACTCTCACCGACGCTGTTTCGATGCTCGACATGTCAATCGGAATTGGCGGGACCAATGCCGTATCCTCAGCCATCTGCGTCTTTGGGTTATAAGCAAAATAAGCCGTTGATTTTGTCCATGAAGTCAAGCCAAACAAAATCCCTTCAGTCTCTTGATCAGTCCAACCAATAAAAGCCGTTCCGTCGTAAGGTAATTTGATCTGCTGGGGCTGCGGACCGCTCCGAAGTGATTCCATTTTTACGACAAAACGCAAAAACTAAATCAAATATTGGTTCAGACGGGGGTGAATAACACCCTAATGGACCAAACGTGTACTGCGAGAACGCAGAACGAGAACTCGACTTGGAATCGACAACGTTTATGCCCCAGCTCTAATTGCGTTCGGCTAAAAAGAAGCCATAGTATTTGTCACACGGTTTTTCTTTTGATGGCCTCGCACACAGTCGCTTTTAGGAGGAAATATGAGCGGAATTTATTGTTCGTGTGGAAATTTCCTGGAGCACGAATCGAGAGCAAAAGCGAAGGCGGGGCCGAAACCCCGCCTTTGCTCCTCAAGCTGACCAATCAGAGTAGTTCTCCGCCTGGTCAGGAGATTCAACCTCGCGCCTACGACCCGCAGGTGAAGGCGACGTTGTTGTTGATTGCATCGAAGGCGTTCTTCGCCATTTCCTGAATTGACTTCACCTGTCCATACCAGGGGATGGCAAGAGGATTGGCTGCGCTCGCCGGTGCCGCCTGACTCGCTGCGTAGTTGAGCATGTCGAGTACAGTCGGACACGTTGCGCCTCCAAATGCCGCGGTTACGTCTTGATACACGCCGCTGCACGTATCAGAAGAATCGATCATCTTGCAAATCTTCGTCAGATCGATGCGGAGACCACCAATCGGGGCCGGAGCTCCGATCTTGTTACCGCCGAGTGCCGGATCGCTGTAATATACATCCAGAGCAGTAGCCAGCATCTGCGCCTTTAGCATTGCATTCATTGACGGACCTGCAGAGTTCGCTGCGTTAATTACGTTTGTAACATAGGTAGCGATCTGCTGGTTGGTTGCCGTCGGACTGAGATCCTTGAACGGGTTAAACCCGAGGAGGAAGGTACGAAGGCCAGTTCCCATGCTGCTGGTGATGACGCTTTGACCATTCTTATTCTTCCAGAAGCCTTTGCTGAGTCCACCCGCCACCAGGATTCTGCGGCTCAGGAAGTACTCACCAAAGGTGAAGTTTTCACCGGTAACTCGGACTCGATATACTCCGGCGCCGAGACCTGTCGCCACAATCGACTCGTTGCGCCCGTCAGCCAATGGTGTACCACTGGCAATCAGGACATTTGAGGGATTGTAAAGCTCGATATGCGGGTTCAGATTATTAACGAACTCGCCTGGTCCGTCCGCAGGGGTGCTGGTCTCCAGACTAATCGCGGTCTGGCCAGCTCCAAGCGTGACACTGTACCAGTCTTCACTTGTCAGTAGACTGAGCAGTGTGCTTTGTCCGGTGCCGACGAAGGCATTTGGTCCATTGTTGAAAGCCAACAGGATGCGATTGGGCCCCTGCGTGCCGGCGTCTTTTATGCCGACGGTGGCGCTGGCTCCGTTATTGCCCGGTGCTGCGCCGGAGACCAGATCCAGATAATTGAACTGAATCCGTCCATCGGCAAACAGCTGAGCCTCAAACGTGAGCGTATCTCCCGCAGTCCCGCCCGCGAAGAACCGCACCTGATTCCACTGAATGGTCAGGTGCTGATCCGCCCCGGCTCCAGAAACCTGGAAGAAGACATTTGAACCTGCCTGACCACCCCCCGTGTGCAGGTCATCCCAGAAAGCAGCGATGGCTGCCTGGGCTGGTGTGGTAGTTAGATCGGCGTTTGTGAAACCAGTATTCGCGGCCCCGAAGGTCAGAAGTCCGTTGCTGCTTACGAACACGTTGGCGTTGTTAACTCCATAGAGCGAGAAGTTGAAGCCAATTGGAATCGAAACAGCAGCGTCGTCCTGATTCGTTAGACCAGCGATCACAGTGCCGGTTGCACTAATGTCCTCGAATGCAAACGGAACCGCAGCTGTGTTGTACATGCTGCTGAGGGTAATTGCGCCCAATGCGCCTTTGTTACCGTCGAGCACTTGGGCTGTGCCGAACGAGTTGTTCGGTTCGGTGTCAAAGGCGGCATTCCGAGTGACCACGAGGTCGTAGGTCACACTGGCGCCGCTCGTTACGCGGGCATAGTAAGTGCCACCCGACGGAGCGGCGAAGTTGCTGATTACGCTGTCTACGTTCGTGGAGCCTCCCACGCCGCTGGCGAGCACCATGCCACCGCCATCAAGCAAGGTAACGTTGGCAGCAGCAGACACCAAACTCTTTACGGCCAGCGTGGTGACGTCTCCACTGTTCAGCGTGAATGAGTACAAGTCAGGTGTGGGGTTCGGCGGCGACAACAAAGTGCTCTGACCAGTGCCGACGAACGCATTAGGTCCATTGTTGAATGCCAACAGAAGGCGATTGGGCCCCTGCGTGCCGGCGTCCTTTACACCGACAGTCGCGCTCGCCCCGTTGTTGCCCGCTGCTGCGCCGGAGACCAGATCGAGATAATTAAACTGAATCCGACCATCGGCAAACAATTGGGCCTCAAACGTGAGCGTATCTCCGGCAGTGCCACCGCTGAAGAATCTCACCCGATTCCATTGGATGGTCAGGTGCTGATTTGGCCCTGCACCAGTAACCTGGAAGAAGACGTTCGAACCCGGCTGGCCACCAGCCGTGTGCAGGTCATCCCAGAAAGCAGTGATGGCTGCCTGGGCTGGTGTGGTAGTTAGATCGGCGTTTGTGAAACCAGTATTCGCAGCCCCGAAGGTCAGAAGTCCGTTGCTGCTGACGAATACGTTGGCGTTGTTAACTCCATAGAGCGAGAAGTTGAAGCCAATCGGAATCGATACAGAAGCATCGTCCTGATTCGTAAGGCCAGCGATCACAGTGCCGGTCGCACTAATGTCTTCGAATGCAAATGCGGTCGCATTGGCTGAGTAATTTGCCGAATCTGTTGCGCCATTTACAGCCCCTCGTTGCGCGCTCGTTTGTGACGTTTGCACTGTGATGAACGAGGAGTCGATATTCTGCGCTGTAGCCAGCGTGTTGTTATCCACACCAGCCAGCGTTCCTTCTGCCTCTTTCGCGGCGTTGAGGATCACCTGCAGCGTGTAATTGCCCGTGGTGCCATTCGCTCCGGTCACCGTGAACGTGTAGGTTCCTGCCGTCACTGCGGGTACGGTTTGCAGCAATGCATTCTGACCCGCCGCGCCTGCAGTGGCGCTGCCGATAGGATTGTTAGATGGATCCCTTAGCGTAATGCTCGGCTGCAGCCCTGCTGAGGCTGTGACAACAGCCGTGAGTGTCTGACCGGGATCGACGTTCAGCGTAAAGCTATCCGTATCTCCCGCAAAGCCTATGTTGCCGCCGATGCTCGGGTCATAAATGAGAGACCCGACCGGGTTTTTGGCGAGCAGCGGAGTTGGATAAGGCACAGTGCCAATATCTACTACATAGTTTGCAGTGAATGCTGCGCCAGGATTCCCGAATGCATCAGTAATGGCTCCAGCCGGGATTGTTGCGGTCAACGTACCTTCACTCGAAACATTAAGAGTGAATCGTGCAGTTGTATTCCCGGGCAGCACGGTGACTCCAGTAACAGAACTTCCGGCAATGCCAGTCAACTGCAAGTCACTGGTTTGTACGGAGGCAGGATCAACAGCCTCGTTAAAGTTCACGTCATACGTGAACGGGCTCGGCAAAGTAAACACTCCGCCGGGGAATGGCGGAACCGTTGAGACCACTTGCAGCAGCACAACGTCATAACGAAATGTCCCGGTGAATGCTGCTACGGGATCACCAGCGGCCAAGCTCGCGAAAGCGCCGTTTGCGATGTTCATAGTCTGAAGTCCCTGGGCTGTCACGGGACTGCTACCAAAGCTGAACTGTATTGTCGTGGTACCGGGTGTATAGGAAACGGAAGCCGCGGGGATGCCGTTGACGGTAAAGTCGCTGGCATCTAATGTCGCGGGATCTACCGGTTCGGAAACATTTACAGTAAAGCTCGTTGGCTGCGTTGAGATAACACTACCAACCGCAGGCACTGTGGTGGTGACATGCAAATGGAGATTGATTGTTTTGTAAAAGACGTTCGGGTCTTTGCGAGGCGCGCCACCTGGCAGATCGCTACGGTTGTCAGCCCACGTGACGTGGAAAGCACCAGACGTGGCCACGGCCGTATCATAGTCGCCCATGTAAGTTGAGTTGACTACGGAATCTCTACCGAACTCCGGCAATGAAGGAGTGTCACTGACGGCATAGCTTGGGGTAAAGGTTACAGCCCCGCCAGAAACGTCGGCATTTCGGCCGTAATACTTGAAGAGGTTGTTTCCTGCTGAGTCCTCCTGACGACTGTAATAGAAGATGCCGAGAGTGGAGCCATCCGGCGTGACTGCAAGAGTCGGCTGCCACTGGTCTGTAGTAGTGGCATCGTCATTGACCTTGATTGGTGCACCAAAAGTGGCGCCTCCATCGGTGGACCGAACGAGGAATACATCGGCCTTATCCGTGCCGGCTCCCTTGTTGGCGTATACCGCGTAGACGTGACCGTTAACTGGGTTAATCGCGGCGTGCGGAAATTCGCTGCTGCGGAAACCTGATGGCGTGGCGGTACCCTGCCGGGTCCCTGTCAGTCCGAGGTCGCCGTTGGTGCCTCCGACGAGGCCCGAAGCTACCGTGACCGGTGCGCCAAACGACACACCCTGGTCGGTGGACTTGCGTACAAAGAGAGTTCCGGGACTCCACCAGAATGCATATACGGAGTGATCCGGACCGACCGCAACGAACGCACCCTGGTTGCCGCCTACGATTGATGTCCCACCACTTGGTCCGAAGGTGTTGCCATTATCGGTAGAGCGGAAGAAGAAAATACCTGCACCTGCACCAAAGTCGCGCTCGATAAGGTAGACATTCCCGTTCCCGGCGCCGGGAAAATTGTCGACTGTGATCCATTCTTTGTCCTGAGCACCAGTTTTTCCGGGAGCGCCCGACACCGGCAGCGACCAGGTAAGACCGTTATCATCCGAATGGAATACGTCGATGCTGGAGCCACTGAATTGAAGTGTGGCGAAGAATATGCGGCCGTTAGTGTTATTGCGGGCCATGACGGGATCGCCGGCGTCGCCACTAGGATTCGTTGGCAACACACCGCCGTCGGTGAAGGTGACACCTCCATCGATTGAACGGGAAAACCCGGTGAACTTATTCGTGCCACCTGAATTGGAGCCTGAGTCGTTGAACCCAGCAACTACAGTATTGCCAAACGCTACAAGCGTGGTCTCGCTTTGCGTGAAAAAAGCCGTGCCTGTACTGCCGGCATTGTTGTTGGTCAGAATATCATCAGGCGAGATACCCGGAACATCACCGCCTTGGAAAGGAAACTCGCCATTCTTTTCCCTTTCCAGGAAAAGATCGTAATCAAATGGGCCAAATATTTCTTCGGACCGCATTCTAGCCGGGGAGGTCTTTGCCTCGTCCTCATCGTCATCATCATCTGGAGACTGAATCCAATTGAGAGTGGGGCTAGCTCCGGCACCGCGGTGGCGAGTACCATGTTGCTTGTGTTTCACTGATCTGATTGGAACGGATAGATCATCTCGAGCGGCTTGACTTTTTGAGCCAGAAAGAAACGCCATCAAGCCCAGAAATAAGATAACGCCAAGAACAAAAAGGCCTCGTACAACGGAGAAACGAGGGGGAACGCTCTTCATTTTTTTGCTCCTTGAGTTGTGGAAGGTGGGTTCAAAGGAAAGCTGACAATCGACTGGCCGCACCCGACCTGTTTAATGACAACCCTTCAACATTGGCATCAAACAATTGTGCCGTATTGTCTTAAGAGAACGTTTCGGATTATTGGGGGATTAATTCACCAAAACCTTGATCGAAAAGCTGACTGTTTGATAACCCAGAACCCAGCGTTTGAGGTCCGGACGTCATGCGGCGGATCAATCTGAATTGACTCGCGTCGCCTTGAACTTTCCGGTTTTCACAGGAGTTACGTTCGGGTCGAAAGGATCTTGACCCGCAGAAAAAAACGCAACCTCCCCGGAGATTAAATTATCCTTTTCAAATCGCCCTTTGAATACCAATGTCCCGGATTGGCGTCCTACATTGCCGATTGGAAAGTTTACGGGACCGGAGAAGGTCACATGCTTCTCTCCACTTTCGGTCCACTTGGCTGCAGATGGTCTTGGAGGTTCGGCCCAGTTTGATTTCCTGCCTTCCAGAAGAAAAGAACCTTTGCCGGAATCTTCGGCCTCGAAATTCAATGAGGTCCTGGGCTGCTGATCGAAAGTGATTTCTACTTTCCAACGTCCAACCAAATCTGTAGATTGCGCTCGGACTAAGCTCGTTGCGCAACTGTATGCGGCGAAGAACAGAATGAACGTTAGCTCGATTCTCACGACGGTTTCACTTAACACAAAGACGGCAATAAGGAATCGTTGGATCGAGTAATTTGGCTAGGTACTCCAACTTTCGGTGGCGGATGCTATTACAAAGGTAACCTCACGTCAATATTAATTTGGATAGAATCCCAAAATCTTGTTTCTGCCGGTTCTACTGTTAATGTGTGGAAGAGTGATGACCTGGATGAACGGCAGTCAACCTATCCATGCGGCCCGACCGGTGAGTTGCCAGCTAAGCAGCTTGACGCCGCAATAGCTGGCCCGGTCGTGAACCTTCACATTGAACATATTCCAATGCCCTCCCGTCGAGGAACCAAGCGGAAGGGCATCACTGCAACGCCATCTCCTAACGAAAAACCCGGCTACTGCTTGTCGTAAACGGCAACGTTTTTGAACTTCTTGCCCTGCGCATTGGTGCCGCTCGTGGTGACGGTGCGGGTTTTGCCGTCGGCGGAGACAACAATTTTCCCTGTGAGAGTGATCTTGCCGCCTTTCTTGGCGGTAAATGCCAAGGTGTGATCATTAACCATCTTGTAAGACCGCGCGTCTGAATCGGGATCACCGGTAACAGGAGAGTCCTTGCCGTCAAACTTTCCCGTCCACTCGTTGTGCACGTGATTGCCGTCGCGATCCGTCCCATCCACTGTGACCTTCACGTTGTCACCCACGTCTTCGTAGACAACCGTGGTGTTCTTCGTGGCACCAGGGGCGAACTTTGATTTGTCCACGTTCAACTTCCAGGTGCCAGTATGTACACCCCCGCTGGCGAAGCACACTGCCGTTGTGACAAAGCACAGGGCCAGAGTTGATACAATCGTTTTTGCTTTCATTTCTCCTCCAATAAGAATGAATTTGTGAGATCGATTTAACACGCGACAGTCTAGTGCCGTGCTGAGTATTCGGCAACGCGCTACGAAAACCTGTCGTTTGTTGGGGTAACGACTCAGACCATAGCAATAGTTGTGGCGGTAATGGTTCTTTTAGCGGTGGCTGCAGCCGCATGGGTGTATCTGAGCAACAGCGATCAGAGAAGTTACGTGCACACTTCGGCGCAGAATACTTGGTGAGGAGGTCAACGAGCCCAGCCAGCGAGAGTTGTTAATGTTTATCGTAATGCTCATAGTCCCCTGGCTATTGAAAGAGCTGGATCGGCCTGCCACTCGGTACCCGCTGCGGAATCAGCTTACGTAGGTTCTCCGGCCTCGCCTTTGGATCGAGCAAGCCGTTCCGGACGAAATCCACAAGCTGGCAGAGTTCATCGTTTGACAGATTGATCGGCGTTGCCATTGCCGGATCAAGACGTAATAGCACCGGCGCGATGGGACCTGTAGGGCCGCGAAGATCGGGCGCGACGCCCGCCGCCGTTGGATCGTAGTTGGGTGCTTGCCCAGATGGGTCGAGGTGAAAGCGGATCGCGTCTTCGAGTCGAGTGAAAGTGCCGTTGTGGAAAAATGCGGGCTGCAAGGCAACGTTCCGAATCGGCGAGGTGCGAAACATATAGCGATCGTTCGGGTTGCTCGTCACCTGTTCCAGGCCGAAGTCTTCATTCTGTCCGGGTCCGTCGAAGGTAACATTACCAGCCGTAGGATTGCG
>WNFZ01011505.1_pt1 | contig 12864 bp, 16 predicted proteins | sample 5400081 | NCBI WGS metagenome assembly WNFZ01 (sample SAMN13153365, study PRJNA577476) | soil metagenome | isolation source: 80 cm soil or saprolite under grassland replicate 1 | place: USA:California | collected 2016-06-15
CTTTGATCGGCACACCCGCGTCCATCAATGAGAGAGTAGAACCGCAGACCGAGCCCATAGAGGTGGAGCCATTCGATGCCAATGCTTCAGACACAACGCGAATGGTATAGGGAAAAGATTCTTCCGCAGGAATGACCGGCTCTAGCGCGCGCTCTGCCAACGCTCCATGCCCGACCTCGCGCCGGCTCTGGCCACGAAGAGGTTTGACCTCACCCGTGGAGTATGGGGGGAAGTTGTAGTGATGCATGTAGCGCTTGCTCTCAGTTGGGCTGAGCGTATCCAGTTCCTGCGATTCGCCCAAAGTACCAAGCGTTGCAAAGGACATGATCTGAGTCTCTCCACGGGTGAACAAGCCGGAACCATGGGCGCGCGGCGAAACACCGACCTCGCACCAAATGGGGCGGATCTCTGTCGGTGTGCGACCATCGGGGCGTTTGCCCATACTCAAAATCCGCTCACGGACGATGGACTGTTCAGCTTGATCAAATGCTTCTTGGACAGAGGCAGCTGATGGATAGTCTGATGGGCTGGCTCCTTCAGGGACAAAGCACATCTCAGCGACAATCATTTCCTTAAGCTCAGTCATTCCTCCGTAGAATTCATTTTTGGTCAGCGGCTTGTCGAGTAGTTCAATCATTGGCGCGCTGACACGGTCAAACACTTTCTTTTGCAATTCGGCATCTGGAATCGCAAGAGTCACCTCGCGTTTCGGTTTGCCAACTTCAGCCTGCATCTGGAATTGAAGATCGATCAATGGTTGAATGGATTTGTGTCCAAGTTCAAGCGCTGCAACCATAACATCTTCGGGGATTTCGTTCGCGCCACATTCGACCATGAGAATGGCATCACGCGTGCCAGCAATTCGCAGATCGAGATCTGAAGTTTCGATTTCTGCAAACGTTGGATTGATCACGAATTCACCATTCACTCGCCCAATGCGAACCGCACTAACAGGACCGCCCCAGGGAATATCCGAGATCATGATGGCAGCAGAAGCGGCATTGATGGCGAAAACATCTAGCGGATGGACGCCATCCGCTGAAAGTGAAAACATGATCACTTGCACTTCATTGCGCATGCCATGTTGGAACAGTGGGCGCAACGGTCGGTCGGTGAGGCGTGATACGAGAATGGCTTCTGTGCCGGGGCGTCCTTCGCGGCGGAAGAACGAGCCAGGGATTTTTCCACCGGCCGATAGTCTTTCTTCGTATTCAACCTGGAGTGGAAAGAAGTCAATGCCTTCGCGCACATTGCCCATGGTGGCAGCGGCGAAAACGATGGCTTCGCTTGTTCCGAAGGTCAGCGCGCCACCCGCTTGAGCGGCCAATTTGCCGGTCTCAAACGTGAGGGTTTGGTTCCCAACGGTAGTTGAGTATTTCTTTGATTCTGGTTTCATTTTGTCTCCTGTGTAGCTGACATCCACCCGTATTGTCCGCGAGGTTTCATTATTTACGCGCAAAAACCGCGCAAATCTGAGATGTGTTTTATGTCGGTGAATAAGCCAGCCATTGTGTAAATTTCCGCCTGGTCAGGGACTGAAGAGCGAGGATGACGCCTTGGCGTCATTCGCGCTATTCAATTCCTGACGGCGGTTGCTTTTTGCTGGTCCCATCCTCAGTTCAAGGGACTGCGGACGGACAAGCATCTAATTTTTAATAAGGCCCTAAAGGTCTATGTGACCTTTAGGGCCCAACTTCTTACTTATGACGCAGGTTCAGGCTTTCAGTAACTCCCAGATAACGTGGGTAGTCAACCTGGCGCAGGTATGCTAACGTGCGGCGGCGTTGCCCAACGAGCTTGAGCAACCCACGCCGACAGGACTCATCTTTTTTGTTGATCCGTAAATGATCGGTCAACTGCTGAATGCGGCCCGTCAGAATGGCGATTTGCACTTCTGGAGAACCGGTATCCGCATCATGGCGATGATAGTCCGTGATCAATTTTGTCTTAACTTCTTTCGCGAGCGGCATGACGTATGCTTTCCTTTCTATAAAATTTGCAGGTCTCCGTGCCCACAGCGAGTCCTGATAAGGACCACCGTATGACAGGACCAGTCACGGGCGGAAATTATACCAGAAAAGGAGGCTACACCTCCACCTGGATCGCGCTGCCCGACTCGTAGCGTTTCAATCCCAGCCGGAAAACTGCTACCGCTACAAAGAGAAAAGCCACTGCCCCCAGGAAAAGTTCCGCTAACGTCTGCCAGGTGAATGCGCGGATAAATTCCGCAGGCACAGCACCCATCAACGCGGCTGGGATGAGTGTGAACAGGATCAACTTTGCATAGTTATCAAAGAGCGTAATAGGATAAATACCAAAGGTCAACATGGCATTGAGCGCTAATTGACTTAAATTGCTCATGATCCCCAGCCAAAACGCGAGACTCTGAATGAGGATAAGAAAAGCCGCAAAAACGGTAGCCGCTAAAAGCGTCGCGAGAATGAAACGGAGCAATCCATCCCAGGTAAAGTATCCAGAGAGTGCATAGCTCACAAATCCATACGTGAAGTCACCCATTCCGCTTGCGATCATGCGACTGGCAACTGCATGGAGCAGGACAGGTCTTGGCATCGAGAGGTAATAATCTAAACGACCTTTGCTGATAATGTCGCTAAGATTGAATGCGTTGCCAAATAATAAGCTGACCAGACCGAATGAGCTTGCGAGCACACCGAATGTTAAATACATGTCATTAACCCCCCAGCCGCGTACATCTTTGAAGCGATTAAAAAAGATGATCCAAATTGCAAAGTACATGAAGTTGTTAAGCATCATGCCAATCACTTGCAAAAGGAACGCGGCCCGATACTCCATAGCGGAGAGCAGGTTGGCTTTCCAAACGGCGAGTAGAAATTTAAGTTCGTTCATAGTTGTGTTATGTCATTGCGAGGAGGGTGATCTTCCCGACGAAGCAATCTCCTACTAAACTGGATTACCTTTTCGTGAGATGTTAGCCACTAATCAGAGATTACTTCGGTCGTGGCGCCAAAAGCGCTACTCTCTCTCAATGGCATAGATCTTACCCTCCATTCACTGTAAGATACGTCACGCCACGCCGATAGGCATATGTCAGCAGGAGAGCCAGAACCACAATCCAGACAATTTGAAGCGTCATGACATTGATGAACAACTCAACTGTTGGCGTAACGAATAACCGTGCGGGACCGTAAGTGATGCTTGAAAATGGGAGTGCTTTTGCAATGACCTGTAACCAGCGCGGATAAAAATCCAGCGGGATCAACATGCCACCAAAGATAAAAGCCAACTTCTGATAAATCCACATGAACGCAGAGACATCCTCCACAAGGAAGGCTAAGAGACCGATCATCACTGTGACACAGAAATGCAAAATCCATGCGCCGAGGATGGCAGGCAACGCGATGATGATTCCTTGACAAAGTTAAGCCACTAATGATATGGCTTCCGGATGCCGCATAAGTGACTTTCCATAGCTGATAGAAGATCCACATGAAAGGGATAATCATCAAACTGCGGCCGATCAACTCACCGGGATACGCGAGGCTGTTTATTAGCGTGATTTGAAAGATAGCCCAATATTTATTGAAAGCTTTCATTGTTTCGATTTTTGTGCAAGTACAAACAAATGACCCGCGCCTTCACAGGTTCCATCTGCTACGCGCTTTGACCAAATGATCGAGAAGCCACACTCATTCAACATCTTGAGATATGTTTCTGTGTCGTAGTGACTCCAGTACATGTGCGTGCCCAGATAGTCTTCATCAATATCGTCAATCAAGTGTTCTGCACCTAAACATAATAAAGCAAACCCGTTTGGCTTTAGCATTCTATGAAACTTAGCTAGCAGCGGCTGATGATCTTCACGTGGAATATGGATAATGGCGTAGTAAGAACAAATCCCGTCGAATATATTCTTTGAGAAATCCAGTTTTGTCATATCCTGACAAATGAAATTCGCGTTCGGAACATGCTTCTTCGCCAATTCAATTTGTGCTTCAGAAAAATCCACACCTGTGACCTGAAAGTGTTCACTCAACATATGGCTGATAGGAATACCCGCGCCACAACCAGCATCAAGTACTCGCGCATTTGCAGGCAGTCTTTCAATGAATTCTCTCAACAAAAGTACATCTTCCGAGTCGCGGGCGCGTTCGGCAAGATACCGATCCGCGATGGCGTTGTATCCCTCTTTGACGGTTTTCTTGAAGTCCATCCTTGGATTATAAAACAATCATGATCTCTTTGTTCTCCCAGCACTAATTGAACACATGGGATGTGAGCATTTTGAAGCTAGAAAACTTCATGACTTGCCAAAATTCTTGTGAGCTGCATAAAGACATTGCTTTTTAAAGCAAGTCCTTGTAATCCTCATGATCGGGGAAAGGATAAACAACATAACCATTCTTCATCACCTGTAGCTTCGAGTAAAACATTGGATGAATGACACAATCATCATCATTTGTAATGACCAGCCGGTCAGGCATGGCGTATTCAAAATCTGCTTCGATAATGCCAGCTTCATCACTTTTCTTTCTGACCTTGCCTACGATGCCGAGCTCAGCGACAAGACGGCGAAAGCTGGACAAGGAATATCCCTCAGCCCACACATCAGAGGTCTTCTTTGCTACCTGATCCAGAAAGCTCCCTTTGAAGTTCACTGGCGCATTTGTCAGTGCCATGACAATGTCAGAGACACGCGGGTAGATGAGATCATACGAATTTAACACCTCATCCGCGAGGTCATATTCCCCTTGCGCGATGATCTGACTGATTGGGATGCTATTGAAACTCAGCAACTTCCCTGCCCTGATCGTCTCACGGGCAATGTCATTGCATAAGATGACAAGCTGCCTTGGACGCATCTGTGTATGACGTAAGATGTATGGGAAACTTTCCTCTTCCCTCCCACGCAAGTTTGTAATCCTTTCGCCAAAGAATGGATACCACATCTTGCTGAGAATATCATCGAAGTCATCCCAATCCACTTTCTTGAAGGGTAATTTGATTTTGTTCGCGCCCATGTAACGGTAAAAACGCCATGAGATCAAGCGGATCAGGTCTTTTGGACGCCATCTTAAATAGAGAGGGCGCCGGATGAATTTAGTTGTGTTCGAGATAGCGCTCTCTTTGATATAGGGAAAAATCTCCGCCGAAACGAAGGCCTTGACGTGGATTCCCTTATTGGAGTAGCCAATATTGAAATTGTTTGCACACTGGATCAAGGATGAGGTCACGGTCATCATTGCCACATTTTCACGATCGTAGCGCTCAAAAGTATCAATCGCAATAATGATGGGCTCGCTGCGTGTGAACTCCACAACTTTTTCTTTGGCTTTCGCGAAAACGGGAGAGGTGAGGGCTTCTGATAACTCGCTGGCGACTCGTCCATTATTATCAACGTACTTTGCCAAAAGTCCATTGACGATCTCCGTGATGATTCGGGCAGGTTTCATCTTTTTTCCAGAGAAAACCGCCGCGCTTCTTACGGTTGCGTCAAGATGGGCATGTCTATGCTATGAGCATTTCGAAAACGCTTTTGAAAATTGAAATACTGGGTAAGCGAAGTTTTCCCTGACCCTCGCCTTCCAACGATCAGATACACATCTGGATCGAGCGCCTCTTCGTTAAAGCGGCTTTGCTCATAGAAATATTCGGGATAGTGATCCTGAAGAACCGCTAGTTCATGCTCACACGATTCCTCTCCAAACGGGTATTGAAACCCTAAATCAACAGCTGTATTTATTTCGTTCATTCCCAAAATCCTTAATTGGAGATTTGATTTTATGCTTATTAACGTAGATTGTCTACCAATTCCTTTAATAAACTATTCTAAACTAAAAAAGCCTCCAAAAGAGGAGGCTTTTTGATCGGGAGCACCTAAAATCAGAAACAACATGTCATTCTGAGCGACACGCTTTGCGGGGAGCGAAGAATCCCCGATGGTTTAAGCGATAAGCTCAAACCATCGGGAGACCCTTCGGTCGCGAAGAGCGCTCCTTCAGGGTGACATATTACATTTTACTTCTGCAATCGAATGAGTTTTACAACAATGTCCCGCGCAAGATAATCGCCGCGACCGTAAAATAGATAACCAGCCCTGAAACATCCACTAACGTAGCGACAAAAGGCGCGGAAGAAGTGGCTGGGTCCAGCCCGATTCGCCGCAGGAGGAACGGTAACATTGAGCCCGAGAGTGTTCCCCATAACACAATGCCGATCAACGCGATACCAACGGTCAGCGCAAGCAGGGGCCAATGGTCTCCATAAGAATGGAAGAGCAGTGCCCAGGTTGAAATTCGGATAAAACCGATGATGCCCAAAATTGTTCCCAGCGACAACCCGGATAGAATTTCCCTTCGCATCACACGCCACCAATCCCTTAATGTTACTTCACCGAGTGCCATCGCGCGGATGATAAGCGTCGAAGCCTGTGAACCTGAGTTGCCTCCGCTTGAAATCACCAGTGGAACAAAAATGGATAACACAACCGCTTTGGCAATCTCAGTCTCGAACCTGCTCATTGCCGTTGCAGTGAGCATTTCACTTAAGAATAGAACGATCAGCCAGGTTGCGCGCTTGCGCACCATACTTGGAATCGCAATTTCCATGTAAGGTTCGTCGAGTGCTTCAGATCCACCCATCTTTTGAATATCTTCCGTAGCTTCCTCTTCCGCCACATCAAAGATATCATCCACCGTGACAATTCCAATCAACACGCCCTGGCTATCAGTGACGGGCAAGGCGTTCAAATCAGCTTCTCTGAAAGCTTCTACCGCAACTTCCTGATCATCAGTTGCTTTTAGAGCTACAAAACGCTTATCCATTAGATCTGATATCAGTGTTTCAGGTGATGCCAGCAGGATTTGTCGAATCCGCAAATCATCGATCAACCTTCCGTTTTCATCAATCACATATACCAAACTCATGGTTTCACTATCTGTACCATAGCGTCGAATGTGATCGAGCGCCTGGGCAACTGTCCAGTGTGGACGGACACGCACAAAGTGGGGTGTCATCAAACGCCCAACGCTATTCTCGGCATATCCAAGCAATTGGGAAGCGCGACGTCGCTCCTCTGGTGAGAGTGAATTTAATAATTTTTGCGTGACTTGCGCGGGAAGCTCCTCTAGCAGCTCTGTACGATCATCATCCGACATGTCGTTCAGGATGTGGACAACTTCTTCGTGTGCCATTGCTTTCAACAAGTCCTGTTGGTTTTCAATGGGAAGATTGGAAAAGACCTGTGCAGCTTGTTCGCGTGGAAGCAGACGGAACACCACCGCCTCTTTCTCCACCGGAAGCGGTTCCATTAAATCTGCCAGATCGCCTGCAGGCCAGTTCCGCGTCTCTTCACGCAGAGACGCGAAATCGCGCGCCTCGATCAATGCCTCAAGATCAAAAATGGTCAATGCATTCATGTGTACACCTCCTTAGTGAAAATAAAAGCCACCTTGGATGTCTCCGAAGGTGGCGATTGCTCACAAGCAGGTGGATTTCTAAATGATCACACCGCGCATAACAAATCAAAGTGACTCGCGTTGAAGCGGTCCGCTTGAGTTTTGAACATTCGCAATTCGGAGACGTTAAAATGAATCAACGTTGGGCGCAATAACGGCACATCTGCGTCCAAGGCGGTCACTTCCTTTCTTTGTTGAATAGTATTTGTGTTCATAAGCGAAGCAATCCTGTGGATTAGAACCTCATGATGGTTATACTCCCGCCGTAGTTTATCCGTCAAGAGTCGAAATATATTAATTTAGAAATATTTTTTCACAAAGATTCTCTACACATTCGGTAGGTATTTCTCATGCAGACTTGCCATGTGATGATCCACATGACCAACGAGCATATAGATCAATGCCCGCGCGCTGACCGTCGCGCTACTGGCGGTGCCGCACCGAAGTGTGGACTCCTCGCTCATATTGTTGATGGCGAGAATGTTCGCGCGGCGTAGATATTCGAACTCTTGAAGTAGATCTTGTAAAGCATAATTGTTAAACCCTGCCTCACGCACGTAATCCTCCTGCTCGAAGCCGGGCAAAGGTGTAGAGTCATTTCGCGAGACGCGCAGGAGTCTGTAGGAAAAGACGCGCTCCACATCATTGATGTGACCAATCACTTCTTTAATGGACCATTCCTTTGGCGCGTCGCGGAAGAGAGCTTGTTTATCAGAAAGAACACCCAGTGTGGATTTGATCTCGTCAATTTGTTGCGGAAGGGCTGCAAGCACATCGCCTCTCGCCTGCGCAAATTGGATATATCCCGCGTAGAATGGAGCGTATTCATCGGTAGCTGGAAGGGAAATTTGTTTTAGCATATTCAATCCTTTGGTGGCATGGATTATAGCGTAAGCTTTATTCGCTGTATAATGCGGGCAGAATTTAGGAGTATTGATATGAAGAACACGCCAATGGTCGAAGAGTGGCTTGCACACCTTCCTTTAGATTTACAAGTCATTACGCGAGAACTCATAGAAGTAGCAAGAACGAATATGCCAGGCGCGCATGAATTTATCTATCATGATGCGGTTGGATACTCTGTGAACGACTCCCCGTTTGACCGCATTTGCTACATCGCCCCGCAGAAAAAGGGATATGTCAATTTTGGGTTCTTCTTCGGCGCGGGTCTTCCTGACCCGAAAAAATTATTGACCGGTGAAGGCAAGAGATTGAGACATATCAAAATTTGGAACTTGGATGAAGCAAAGAATCCCGCATTAGCAAAACTGATCGCCGCCACATGGAAGGAAGCGCCGAAGTCAGTCGCAAAAGTCCATGCGGGAATGAAGAAAAGCAAAGCTTAATGGCACGGATACTTTAGGACTGTCGCCAATTCCACTATGAATTTTTATTTCAGAATGCAAGGGCAACATAAAACCCCCGAGTTTTCGTCGGGAGTTTTTATATTAGTATGCTTTTGACAAATTAGCCAACTTCGCGGAATGTTTTCTTAATTCTGCTCTCAATTCCTCTGGTTCGCGTACAATAAAGTCAAAAGAAAAGATGGATATTTGCCGCGCCAGCCAATCGAGGTCTTCCACACTGCCACGCATGATGACACCAGTTTGGGATGTCTCCAGAATTCCCAACACATCGAAGACTTCTTTTTGTGCCGTGGCAATGTCTGTTTTTAGAAAAAGTTCAAAAGCATATTTGCGCGGCAATGTGGCAATTGCCTGCATCATATGCGTCAGCGGATCAAAGCCCTCGGGGCGCTCAAAATGTGCGTTCACTTCTTTGACTTGCATGATGCGATCTAATCGAAAAGAACGTAAGTCCTGACGCAGGTGACAATATCCAACCACATACCACTTTTGAAGATAATATGTTAGACCATACGGATCGAAATCTCGTTCAGTATTCTCCCCTTGAGGAGGATGGTATTGAATATGGACGCGTTGCTGGAGTTGTGCGGCGCTGCTCATTGTGCTGAGTATCGCTTCACTAGGTGGAGTCGATGAAGCAGGGTTCAGGTCAAGGGTGATAGTTTCCGTAAATGCCCGCACGCGGCTTTTTAGTTCGAGCGGCATCACGCGTTCCAGCTTGGCGAATGCACTTTCGACAGCGCGGTCAGTATCGGCGAGGTTGAGACGGCGCGCGGAAATTAATCCAACAGTAAGCGCGAGAGCCTCCTCATTTGTGAACATCATCGGGGGGAGTTTGAATCCCGCGGACAATACATACGCGCCATTTCGTCCACGCTCCGCTTCGATGGGAATTCCAAGATCCTGTAACATGATGATATAACGCCGCAGGGTGCGGATGTTCACTTCGAGTCGTCCTGCCAGTTCCGAGCCGGACATGCGCCCATGAGCTTGCAACAATGCCAGCACAGCCAACACACGTGTAGTGGGATGGTACATAATCGGCGAGTATACACCAGCCGCCTAGACTTTCCCTGTCAACCATGAACGTGGGGTTGGAGTTAATCTTAATACCTCAGGCTTGCCTTTAAGATGTTTTTTCAGAAACTTCGAAATTTCATCTTTCCAGAGTCTTGATTTTTCAAGTTTGGCGAGATGACTCTCATATGCATCTTGATTCTGAAAGCCTGCGAACCAGACGAAAACATACTCGCCCTCACGCACTGGTAGTTGTGGATATGTATTGGGGCTATCTTCCGTGACAAAATAGGCGAGGACTGAGATATCAGCCTCCATTAGCTCAGGATGAATTGTGTTTTCAAAATAGTTGATAAAATCAGAAGTCGCCGGTTTATTGAAACAATAGATCGTAGCGGCGACAAATCCATCTTGCTTTACGCGACTACCCAGCGGCGGACGATTTCCGTTCTTGAGTGAGAAGCCAGAGGTCGAGTGAGCGAGGCGAAGTAGGAGGACATTATCCGAATCGATCATGGTGGCATTTGCTGCATTACGATGAGCTTTCCAGATGGGTCCCCCATAAAAAGCATTGAGCGATTGTTCTCGAGCAGACATATCGTTGAAGCCGCGCAGCCAGACAAATTGATTTGGATCGTCCAAATCATAAAATTGCCCAATGACTTGAATTCCCACAGCTTCCTGCGTTTCGACAAATTCACGGTCGAAGAGCTCGATCAATTCATCACGCCGGCCTTCATGGAGAGTGTACCTCCTAAGCTCGACGATAGGGGAATAGGTGGATTTGCTCATACTCGCTCGAACTCCATGATCCAGTTTGTTTCCCAAGTTTTTCCGCCGTCGGTGGAAAATGACTGTTCCCACTGACAGGAGTTCGCCGTAATCTTTGACCAGATGAAGCGGTTGTAAATGTGTCGACCTTCAAAGACTTCCTGCGAATAGAATTCACCGCGTCCATCCTTGAAACCGCCGATCATGGGAACGTCCAAAGTACCAGTCAGATTCGTTGACCAGTAGATACTCCATTCTTTTGATTCAGGGTTGAACAACCTCAAACTAATTGCGTGGACTGGACCGCTTTTTCTGTGAATGATGTTCTCGTCCATATTGCCCAGACCGTCCAGGATTTTCTGGTCAACTGTGTCACCCTCGAAATCTTCCCAATCCGTTGACCCTTTCAGACGCTCCATCAATCTGCGGTGGTGGACCTTCCAAGTTCCGATCAGGAAATCAAAATCGTTTCGTCCGTCATTTTCTGGTTGCATATTCTTTTCCATCATATTCGCTCGAACGTATTCATCCAGTTCGTTTCCCAGGTCTTTCCTCCATCTATCGAGAAGGCCTGTTCCCACTGAGCAGAGTTCGCCGTGATCTTCGACCAGATGAAGCGGCAGAAAATGTGCCTGCCTTCGAAGACCTCGTGTGAATAAAATTCTCCAACGCCATCTTTGAATTTGCCGACCATCGGGGCATCCAATATTCCGCTAGTGCCCGCTGACCAGTAGATGCTCCATTCTTGTGATTTCACATCGAAAAGTCGTAATGTGTAGCCATGGGTAGGACCTGTTTCTCGGTTCATGACCACCTCATCGCAATGACCCAGTCCGTTCAGGAGTTTTTTGCCCACTGCTGTTCCTTCGAACTCCTCCCACTCCGTTGACCCCTTCAGGCGCTCCTTCAGCCGTCGGTGATGCATTTTCCAGTTCCCAACGAGGAAATCAAAATCATTTCGTCCGTCGTTTTCTGTTTGCATGTTCTGCTCCTTATAAAGTGATGTTGAAGTACATATTCAGTATAGGGAGGAATGCGGACAGGATTGTTCCTAATTTAGCGATTGGAGGTGATTCTCCAAATTTATGAATTGGTTTTCAAATGATTGTTTTTATTCCCGTATAATATGCATATGATGAAATCTACTGAACTTCTGACCTTACCTTTTGCGAGCAAAAAGAAGTGGGCGGACTGGCTTGCCAAACAACATGACAAGTCCGCTGGCGTGTGGTTGAAGCTTGCAAAAAAAGACTCAGATATTCCTTCTGTCACTTACGAAGAAGCCTTGGATGTTGCGCTGTGTTACGGCTGGATTGACGGACAGAAGAAAGGTTTCGACGATCAATATTGGCTTCAGAAATTCACACCGCGTGGACCGAAAAGTATCTGGTCGAAGATCAATACTGAAAAAGCAGAGAGATTAATTGCGAGAGGTGAGATGAAACCTGCTGGATTGAAGGCGATTGAACTTGCCAAACAAGATGGTCGCTGGGACAAGGCCTATGAGGGACAGAAAACAATCTCAGTTCCTGAGGATTTTCAAGCCGCGCTGGATAAAAATAAAAAGGCTAAAGTCTTCTTCGCGACGCTGAACAGCGTAAACCGTTATGCGATTTTGTTCAGAATCCATAACGCCAAAAAAACAGAGACTCGGGCGAAGCGTATCCAGCAGTTTGTCGAAATGCTGGAGAGAGGGGAGAAGATATATCCATAGCATTTTCCTTTTTGAAAAGTAGCAGTCAACTTAACCACCGGAGGCCCATGAAAGCAAAATTTGCCTTACTTGCCAACAATGAGATTCATAATCTGGTGCGAAAATTATCGTGGGATATTCATCAAAAATATCGGACTGGAATCGATGTAACGCGTTTACCACCTCATATTTCTCTGAAACGGTCTTTTGATATATCGAGTCTCCATTTACTTGAGTAGTATATGATGAACTTGGTAAGAAGCATCACTCCATTTGAGGTCAAGCTAACAAAGCTACAACTTGTGGACGCGACAATAGAAGGCTTGGATACGGGAATCTTGTGGCTGAATGTGCGGGAGACTGAATTGCTTCGCCAACTCCATAACCGAGTTAATGAGGAATTGACTTTACGCTTCGGAGATGTCCATGCCGCGTTTGATGGACCCGACTATCATTTCCACATGACCGTTGCCATTGGCGGGCAACCTATTGAAACTTACAACGCAGGCTACATGACTTATATGATTTTGCCAATTGGCAAATAGTGATCCGGAGTCTGAACCTTCCACTTGACGCAATT
>WNFZ01007169.1_pt1 | contig 12863 bp, 12 predicted proteins | sample 5400081 | NCBI WGS metagenome assembly WNFZ01 (sample SAMN13153365, study PRJNA577476) | soil metagenome | isolation source: 80 cm soil or saprolite under grassland replicate 1 | place: USA:California | collected 2016-06-15
CGACGTCACCACAATCGCTCCGCCGTTCCTCCCTGCCTCGCCGATCGCACGCACTGTCATTTCTGCGAACAGGATCAGCGACGAGCACTTCGGAATCTTCACCCTGGGCGCGACCACGCTCTCGGGGCTCCCGAGCAACAAGTTCAGCTCGGTCGACGTGCCCATCACGGTCCACTGAGTCCGCGACCTAGGAGGGGCCACCCGCGGGTGGCCCCTCGCTCCACGAGCTGCGCGGAGCCTGATGACAGCTCCCTCACGCCTGCGGCGACCACCGCGCACAGCGTCTGGAATCACCGTGACGACCTGGGGCTCAGGGAGACGCGCACTCGGTTTGCGCAATGTCAGTTATGGAGGCGGCGGGAATCGAACCCGCGAAAGATTTCAACCGGCTTGGCGGTCGGGAAACGTCCTTGATGGGCTACGGTCGTTTTCGGCCCATTCGTCGAGACTGTTGATGGCGGCCATGATCGTCGACGCGCACACCGACGTGTTGCTCGAGCTCCTCGTTCGCGACGGGGCAGAGCCGTCCTTCGAGCTCGTCCTGCGTCGCGGAGAGGCGGGCGTCTTCAGGGGCTACTGGCTGCCGAGACTTGCAGAAGGCGGCGTTGGCGTACAGATCTGCCCTTTGTACGGCGAAGGTGCACGCCGTAGCGACGCGCGTGAACGAACACTCGCTCAAGAGGCGGAGTTCAGACGCATCGTCGAGGAGAACGCCGAGCAGGCCTGCCAGGTCCACACGAGCGCCGAGCTCCACGACCCGCGCTTGCGGCTCATGCTTTCGATGGAGGGCGTCGAGCCGCTGGAGGGCGACCCTGCCGCGTTCGAAGAGTGGTACGAACGTGGTGTGCGCACGGCGAGCTTAACCTGGAACCAAGCGAACGAGTTCGCCGGGGGGATCGAGACGCCCACGCAGGGATTGACCGACCGGGGCCGAGCGCTCGTCCGCCGTTTCGGCGAACTCGGCGTCATCCTCGACCTTGCGCACGCATCCGAGCAAACCTGGCACGACGTCCTCGAAGAAGGGCTCCCCTTCTCAGTGACGCACGCGGGCTGCCGCGCAGTCCGTGACCATCCGCGGAATCTCGCCGACTGGCAACTCGAAGGGCTCGCAGAACGCCGGGGCGTACTCGGGATGATGGCGATCTCGTGGGCCGTCGATCCTGACGCCCCGACGCTCTCACGGTGGCTCGACCACTTCGACCACGCGGTCGGCGTGATGGGAATCGAGCACGTCGGCCTCGGAGCCGACTTCGTCGACCAGGTCAGGCCGACCGAACAACGGCTTAGCATCGACGAGGTACCGCAGTCCGAGATGGCCCAGGTCGTCAAGAGGCGCTTCGCACTCGACGACTTCACAGGGCCGGAGAACTTTCCATCGTTGGTCACGGCGCTGCGAGGCCGAGGCTACAACGGCCAGCGGCTCGAGGCAATCATGAGCGGGAACTGGCTCAGAATCCTACGACAGGCGCTTCCGCCCTGACCCTCGCTCCCAGCGAAGCGGCAGGTGTCTCGGTCGGCGAACGGAGGCGGCGGGAATTGAACCCGCGTTCTCGGCAGTCCGCCAGTGATCCAGAGGAGGACCCGGATTTAGCTAGTGCCGACGCCGGTGAAACGGCGTCGGAGGAGCAGCACAAGCAAGCCGAACCGGCTTCGTCGCCGGTCATCGTTCCGGGCCAACTTAGCGTCTTCGATCTGCTCGACGGGCCAGGCGATGAATGCGCCGGCTAACGGTCGTCCGCTAGACGGCAACTCGCTTTCTTCGATACGCCAGCAGCTCAGCGAGGGCGGTACGTCCCGACCTACGCAGGCGACTTCAGCGCCACCCACGCCCGCCTTGGTGAGGACGGCCTCAATGTAGCGTGTACCTCGACTTGCTCGGGGTCGGCGAGTTTGTCCCTCGTCGCGTCGAGCACCTCCAGGGCAGCGGCTTGGGAAGCCCAGATTGGGCGGTTCTCCAGTCGTTCGTCGTAAATTGCCACGCCAGCCAAAAGCCAAAGGCCCCGTCGGTCAGCAAAAGTCAGCTGCGCCTCTTACTGGAATCAGCACGAGTCGCTGACGTGTGAGTCACGACTTGATCACGTAAACCACGCTGGTAACGGATGGACAGGGGCCACTCCGTTACGGTCAGAACATGGGGAGCCTCGAGGGCGGCCAGTATGTCCGTGTCGCGGCGGCGAGCTCGACGCAACGGGTTCATCTGGCGTCGGTGGAGGCATCTGGACGGCCGGCTCCCATAACGATCTGCGGTCGATCGACTCGGGGCATGCGTGAAGTCTGGGACCGACCGGCGAGTTGCGGTCGATGTATTACCCGGTCAGATGACCGTGAAGTCCGCGTCCGCGGTAGCGGACAGCTGTGCCCGTAGCCGGCGGCGATGCGTGCCGCCTGCCTCTCTGGCGCGACCGAGCCATTGCAGGAGAGATGAACGTCAGAGGCCCGCGGCAAACCAGCTAAGAGAGAGGGCGGCCCGGGGGCCGCCCTCTCACGTTGCGCCTATAGCGTCCTACGGTGTGGCGAGTGCCTTCTGCACGGCAGCGTTCGCGTTCACGAGGCCGTTGCCGAAGGTCGTGTCGTAGTTCTTTATCCCGAGGTCTGTCGCCGTGCTCGTGAGGATGCTCGAGACTTGTGCGGAGTTCAAACGTGGGTTCGCCGACAGCACCAATGCTGCGGCCGCCGTCACGTGCGGAGCCGCCATCGAGGTGCCGCTGAAGTAGTCCCACGACGTCGGGATGCTGTAGACCGTCGTCGTCGAGCCGGCCTGGCCGACGAGGGCTGCACCCTCGGCCTGCGTCACCGTGACGACGGGGATCCACGCCTTCCCGGTGGACGTCGTCTCGGTCCCGAGCGTTGCGTTCAGCGATCCCGTGGTGTTGTTGTAGATGACAGCCGCAACCGCGCCGCGAGACATTGCGTTCTCGACCTTCGCTGCGAAGGTTGCAGAGCCGCGCGAGATGACGGCGATGTTGCCCGCCACGCTCGCAGGACAGTCCGCGGCCTTGAGTGCCAGGCCGCAATTGACGAGCGTGCCCGTAACGCCCTGGGCGCTCGTTGCACCGCCGAACTCAGCAGACAGTGCGACGATGTTTCCGACAGCGGCGTCACGCCCGGTGCCCGTCGGCACCGACGATGCGACGTCGACGCCCGGCGCCGAGATATCGAGACCGGGACCGCGGTTCGAGAAGCTCGCCAGGGAGCCGTCCGGATTCAGTGCGGCGACCGACAGCACGTTCGTGTATCCGGCCGGATACGAGATCGTGTGCGCCGAGTCGTTCCCGGCAGATGCGACGATCAGCGTTCCCTTACCGCCGGCCCCGTTCGTGAACAGGTTGTTGTAGAGCGCCTCCTCCGCGCGAGACTTGTCGCCACCGCCGAGGCTCATGTTGATGATGCGGCAGCCGTGGTCGGCAAGCCACTGGGCACCGGCCATGACCTGGCTCGTCTCACCGGTGTGGTTTGTCCCGTCCCAGTGGAGAACGCGCGCCTCGAGGAAGTTGTCTCTCGGTGCGCCTCCGATGATCCCCTTGCCGTTGTCGACGCCGGCGATCGTCCCGGTGACGTGTGTTGCGTGCTGCTCGTGGATGTCGTTGCCGACGTCCGGACTATTGTCGAGGTCGATCGCGTCATAGCCGCCCAGGAAGTTGGACTTGATGTCTGGGTGGTTCACGTCGATCCCGGTATCCGCGACGCAGGCCATTGCGCCTGCGCCCGTCTGTCCGAACGGCGCCGGATATTCCTTCGTCATCACGAGCCCGTAGAGCCCGTTCGACGAAGAGGGCACGAGCTGCATGTTGTTCAGCTCCGAAAGACCGAGCGCTGTCCGCGGTGCATCGTTTTCCACATACCGCACGCCACCCTCGCGTGCGAGGTCCGCCACACGACCGGAGTCGAGCGAAGCCGCAATGGCGTTGATGGCCGGAAACGAGCGGCTGACGGAGCCGCCGTACTTCGTGACGAGCGCGCGTGCGCCCGCATCCGAACCGGCGTAGCCGATAATCACGTTCTGCCGGTTCTCCGCAGCAGCTGACGCTGCGGGCGTCAGCAGCAAAGCTGCGAACGCGGCCAGGGCGCCGGAGACAATCGCTGCGCGATGTCCGGCCTTAGACCCCTTCCTCATATTTAGCTCCTCCTAAATTCGAGACGACGCCGCCGCAACGCGGAGCGGCAAGAGACACAAGGACGAGAGAGACCCCTGTATAGACCCGTCTATCCCGGGCGGCAAAGTAGCACGACTTCCGCTCGCTTGCCTACTGCGCCGCGCCCTGAAGCTCGGGCGTAAGCTTGGCTCAATCGACAGGAGGAGGCTCGGATGGCATTCGCACGCGTTGTGACGTTCGACGGGGTGAGCACGGACCGAATGGACGAGATGGAGCGCGAGATGGAGAGTGGCGATCCACCTGAGGGATTCCCGCAGGCGGAGATGATCGCGCTGCACGACCCCGAGGCTGAGAAGTCGCTCGTGGTCCTCATCTTCGAGTCAGAGGACGATTACGCGCGCGGCGATGAGATCTTGAACGCGATGCCGGCCGGGGATACGCCGGGCCAGCGAACGTCCGTGACGAAGTACAACGTCGCGATGCGCATGAAGACCTAAGGCGCGTACTGCCGCTGAAACCTGAGCGGGAGGGCTCGAGAACGCGGCCCGCGCCAGTCCGCGCACCGCGGGCAGCGTCGGCAGCGGCTATTGCTTCCTCTCGCTGAGGACGTCGTAGGGGAGCTCCACCGGAGTTTCGGGGAACTTCAGCCCGAGTTCGACGATCACGTGTTCACCGTCGAGGTTGAACAGTGGGTGTCGCAGTACGGCCGGGAGCGGCGGCGTAAGGACCCGAAGGTGCCAGCGAGCGACCAGGCGCTCTGGCGCATGGTGGAGCGTCTCTGCCGGCGTGCCGGCGTGCGGGAGCTTTCGCCTCACCAATTGCGGCACGGTTTCGCTAACCGGTTCCTCCGTGAAAGCGGCCGCGATGTCGCCGCACTGCGTCCACTGCTCGGTCACTCGCGTATCGACACCACACAGCTCTATACAGACGAAATAGAGCTCGACGGGCTCGCCCAGGCGCTGGCTCGAGCGCTGCTCGCCCGTGACGCACAAGCGTCGCCCGATCTGGCGACGCTCGATGCTGATGTTGCAGCCGCCCTGCAACGCCTTGAGTGGAGGCGGCGGGTTCGACTTCAGCGAAGTTCCGCTTGACCGCGCCACGTGGATGCAGTGGTGCATCCCGTCTGCGACCCATCGCGCCCCTAGTCCGGCGAAGTTAGTCTCTTCGCTATGGGCCAGATCGAAGGCCGTCTCGATGAGCTGGGCTTGACGCTCCCGACGCCGCTCACCCCGCCGGGAAACTTCCAGCTGATCAAGGTCCACGACGGGCTTGCCTACATCGCTGGGCACGGTCCCTTCAATGGACCTACGCCGCTTGTGCAAGGACTCGTCGGCCGCGACCTCACGGTAGATGAGGCGTACGAGGCGGCACGCTTGAATGCCCTTTCGATCCTCGCTTCCCTCAAGCGCGAGCTCGGAGAACTCGATCGCGTAACGCAATGGATCCGCGCCGTCGGCTCCGTCCACTGCGAGCCGGGCTTTGGCCAAAATGCCGCCGTCGTCAACGGCTTCAGTGACCTCATCGTCAAGCTTTGGGGCGAGGCGGGTCGGCATGCGCGTTCGGCGCCCGGCCAGGGCCCTTCGCCCTTGAACGTCCCGATCATCGTGGACGCGATCGTCGCCGTCGACTAAACCGGCCAAATATGGGCGGAACCGAACACTGCGCAAACCACCTTGTCACCGCTGAGCTGCTGAGCGCACGGTACGCGCTTCAGGCGGCTCGCGCACACGCGTGGGCGTCTACTGGCTAGTCTGCGCCTCCTTGTCGAGCTCGTCCGCCCAGCCGCGCCCCGCTTGGCCGATGTCTGATGGGCAGGTCTGAAAGATGCACTGGATGTGGACTTGCAACAGGAGCCTGCTCCGCCGCCATCCATACGTGACCTCTTGCCCTCCGGCGAAGTCTTCCTGGATCCGCCAGGCCTCTTCGCCGAGCCCTTCGAGCGCGACGTCCGTGAACTGGCCTCCGTCGACGGTGCGCTTCGCCCAGCCGCGTGCAAACGCTCGGGCTCCCGCCAACCCTTTGTGCGCCCCCGTCTCGCTCTCGGCCACGCACGCGAAGGTGACTCCCAGCTTCTCCTCGTCCTGCCAGCGCCACCCGTCACAGGCCTCCCCGCTGTTCCGCTCGTGGTGTGGCTTCTCCGGCCAAGCCCAGCCCGGCGTCATCGGCCGAACCGTCGCGATCCGCCGGAGATCGGCTGCTGAGAATGTCTGCTCCTTCGAGCCCGATCCGCAGGCTGCCGCGAGCACCACGATCGCGAGCCCGACTGGACAGGATCTCGTGAGGAATCGCACTAAGTCATTATCGCACCACGAAGCCGACGCTCGGGTCCAGATGTCGCCACCTCGGGTTAACGATCGCGCGCTGTCAAGGCGAATTCGTGTCGGAGCGGGTCGCCTCCGCCTGAATTGATGCGACCAAGCATCAAGCGACGAAGCCCGCAGGGCGAGGAGACGCGCGTCATAGCGGCCGCGCACAGCGCGGCCACGGACGCTTCAGGGGAGGCGGCGGGAATCGAACCGCGCGGCGTTCCTGCCGCGTCGGCGCACCGGGACCCACCAACTTTGACTAGGTGCGACCGGCAGGCCGGACTCCATCGACGCGGGCAAGCCGCGCGCCAAATAGCGACTGAAGCGTACCGCTCCGTGGAGCAATTCGCCCGGCTTCCTTGAGCGAGCCAAGGCTGCACTCAGGGCCCCGGCCGCGACGGTCCTGCACCAGAAGTGGGAGCAGACGACGACCTCAACGGCCCGCGCGTGCACGGTCACTCGCGGCCCGAATGAGATCTGGATCGATCAGACGCCGCCGTACAGGTACCGCGCCCTCGTGCACGACTTTCCGCCCGAGTCCGCTTGCTCGGAGGGCACACGGACGGAGATCGGCGGCACGTTCGAACCGCTCGAGACACTCGTGTTCGAACCGCCGAGCACACTGCGGGATTCGCAGCTGCTGTTCAACATGCCGCCGGACCCCGCGAGAGTGTTTCGCGAAGCGATCGACCGAGGAGGTGCTCACGACGAAGGCGAGATGCAGCTCGACGGCCGCATCGTTCACCGCCTTCGGCTCGAGCCCTGTCCGGACGGCGACTGTCGGCGCGAGGCGAGCTATGTGTACGTCGATCCCGACACCTTCTATCCGGTGGAGATCCGTGCGCCGGCCTATACGGATATGCAGAAAGTGGGCGACCTCGTCTTCCGCTACCAGACGTTCGAGTACCTGCCCCGAACCGCCGCCAACCTCAAGCTCACCGACATCCAGGCGCAACACCCACACGCGAGCGGGCCGTAACCGTTCACGAGGAGCTACAGACGAACTCGCCGCCATGCCGGCTGCCGGCTTCGGCCGCAGGTAGCGGAGTGGAGGCAGCCGTCAGGGTCGAGCACGGCGAGGTGATAGCGAGTTCTCGTATGGAATGATCCGCGGAGATCGTGACGAAGGAGGCATGATGGCGCCGATTGTGAACAGCATCGAGATATCCCGGCGGCCCGAGGACGTCTTCACCTATCTGACCAACCCGTCGCATCTCCCGGAGTGGCAAGAGAGTGCCGTGTCCGTGCGCGGGGACTCGCCTCTCGCGGTGGGCTCGCAAGTGATTGTGACTCGGCGAGTCGGCCGCATGGAGAGGTCGATGACGAATGAAGTGACCGAACTAAATCCTCCGAAGAGCTGGAGCCTTCGCGGTACCGACGGCCCGATCCGAGGGAAAGTGAAAGGCACGGTCGAGCCGCTCGGGGACGGCGACCGTTCGCGGGTCACGTTGGCGCTCGATTTCGAAGGGCACGGGATCGGGAAGATCCTCCTGCCGCTTGTCGTCCGCCGACAGGCGCAGGCGGAGATGCCTAGGAACATGGAGAAGTTGAAGGAGCGCCTCGAAAGCGGCGCCTAGGAGCCCGGCTACCGCCCGTATAGAAATGTCGCGAAAGCGGCGATTCATGGAGGCGGCGGGAATCGAACCCGCGTCCGCGGACGCACCGGTCAGAACGTCTACAAGCGTAGTCCGCGCTTGAAATTCGACCGCCGGCCGGGGGCGGACGCCCTACCGACGGCCTAGCCATCCTTTGGTGTCGCGCTTTGGGCGATTGGCTCTCCCGCCGCGCCGAGCCCGTTATCTGGCGCCGCTACCCGAGCCACGGGCCCAGCTCGGAGCGACGTCGTCACCTAACTAGGTTAGGCGGCGAGTGCGAGATCGTTCTTCGCACTTGCGTTGTTTGCCGGTGGATTAACGAGGCCAACCGGCGACCTCGGCTTGCAGCTCTGCCGGAGAACCGACCACGTCGAAACCAGGTCGCCCCCGTATGTCGTGACACATTGTAGCCGCGGTTTTGCGGGCTAGTGCCTGCGCCGCAACCGGGCGCGATTGGGCGCGACGGCGGGCGGCGTGATGACGAGACCGTGGGCCTCGAGGCCGTTGGATCCATCGCGCACCTCGAACTGCACCTCGACGCCGTTCCGCAACAGCTGCGGATCCACTTCGGGCTGAAGCCCCGGCTCCGTCACGTGGAGCCGGTCGCCTTCGCTGCTCGAGATGGCGCCGTACCCCTTGACCTTGTTGAACCAGATGACTGTTCCGCTCGCCATGCCTGGACTCACTGTAGCTGGAAAACCCGCAGGCAGGGCTTAGTGACGGGACTTGAGGGCCCGCTGCATGTCGCGGTCGGCCTCTCGTTTGGCGATGTCGCGGCGCTTGTCACGCTGCTCCTTTCCACGCGCGAGCGCGAGCTCGACCTTCGCGCGGCCGTGCTTGAAATAGAGCTTCGTGGGAACGAGGGTCAGACCGCGCTGGGCGACCTTGCCGGCCAGCGAAGCGAGCTCCTTTTTGTGCAGGAGCAGCTTGCGGTCGCGATCTGGGTCATGGTTGGCGAGGTTGCCCTGGTCGTAGACCGAGATGTGAGCTCCGACGAGCCAGGCTTCCCCGTTGCGGATATCGGCGTAGGCCTGTTGGAGGGAAGCGCGGCCGTCCCGAAGCGATTTGACCTCGGTTCCGGTCAGGACCAGGCCGGCCTCCACCCGCTCGAGCAGGTGGTAGTCGTGCCGCGCACGGCGGTTGTCGACGATCAGCTTCTCATCCGTGGCCCCGGCCATGCAGCCGAGTCTAAACGCGGCTACCTTTCCGATTTACGATCCGGCTTCGCGGGATCTGCCAGGGGAGGCAAGTCGTTGCGGCAAGGGAGTCAAAGCAGGGAAGCGCTCGCGGGCGTGGGGCTCGCCGCTGCCTTTCTGATCGGGTACGTCGGGCTGAGCTTCGCGGCACCAGTTCACGCGCTCGCTCCCTCGACGCCGCTAACGGACACCGAGCCCCCACCGGAGACGCAGCCCGCACCTGATCCCGCTCCGGCGCCCGCCCCGAAGCCGGCGCCAAAGCCGGTCTCCAAACCGGCACCTCGTCCCGCGCCGATCTACAGAGCTCCGGCACCGGTCCATCGCTCCCCGGCGCGGAGCACGCCGACGCCGGTCCAGGCCTACACACCGAGGCCGACACGCGTGTCACCACGCGTCGTGACGAAGCGAGTCAAGCACCGGCGAAAGCACGTGCGCCCAGCTGAGCCCGTCCGGGCACCGAAGCCGGTCGGGAACGTGAAGCCGGCATCCATCGTACGCGTGCACCTCGGGCCCGAGACGGCCACCACTTCCGGCAGAGACACCGCCGTGCGCACCATGGTCATAACGGGCCTGGCAGTCGCGGCGTTCTTGTTTCTGCTCGCCGCGGCGGTGCCCGCGACGGCTGTCCGTTTCACCGCACCTGGACGCGCGGTGATGGCCCACCAGATGGATCTCGCCCTCGCCGGCGTCGGAACACTCTTGCTCACCGTCATGCTGCTCCTCATCACCGGGAGCGGCGTATGAGTCGATACCTACTCGCTGCGGTCGTCGTGAGCGTGCTCCTCACGCCGCGGCGACGAGCGCGGCCGGCGCAAGCGTCACCTACAACGTCAAGGCATTCGATCCGGTCTCGGGGAATCCGATCAGCGCGTCATGTGACCCCGGGGGCAGCGGGTCGGGCGATTTCGATGTGACGGCCTCGTATCCAATCGGAGCTACGTCGGTCGTGTGCACCGCCACGCTCGAGGATGCGAGCACGGCCTCGAAGACGATCACCGTGACGGTTCAAGACACGACAGCTCCTTCGGTTTCCGTTCCGTCGAACATCACTACCTCGACAACAAACGCGTCGGGCACCACGGTGAGCTGGCAGGATGCTGATGTCAGCGCGACCGACATTGTGGACGGATCGGTCTCCACAACCTGCTCGCCTCAATCCGGCAGCACGTTCGTAGTCGGCGCGACCACAGTGACGTGCACTGCGACGGACAGTCACGGAAATACAGGGAGCGCCGCGTTCACCGTCACCGTCACGCTGATCGACGATCAGGCGCCGACGGTCACCGTTCCGGATTCGACGACGGTCGAGGCGACGGGGCCGGGCGGGGCCGTTGTCACGTATACGGCCTCCGCGAGCGACAACGCGGACCCGTCGCCGACAATTGCCTGCAATCCAAGCTCGGGCAGCGCGTTTCCTCTGGGGACGACTCACGTCAGCTGCACGGCGACCGACGCCTCCGGAAACACCTCGCCGCCGGCGACCTTCGACATCACCGTTAGCGACACGACCGCTCCGACGCTCGCGGTTCCAGGTGACCAGACCGTCGAAGCGACCAATCCGGATGGTGCAACCGTGACCTACACGGCGACGGCGTCCGACCTGGTCGCCGGCGCGATCTCCCCATCCTGCAACCCGGCGTCCGGCGCGACCTTCCCGTTGGGCGCGACAACCGTTACCTGCTCCGCTAATGATGGGCACGGCAACACAGCCCAGGCGAGCTTCACCGTTACAGTCGTCGACCGCACGGCTCCCGTCCTTTCGAGCATCCCGTCGAATCGCACCGTGGAGGCGAATGGTCCGGGTGGCTCGGTCGTCAACTTCACCACTCCGACGGCGACCGACAGCCTCGACGGACCGATCGCCTTCGTCACGTGCGCGCCGTCCTCCGGCTCGACGTTCCCGTTGGGAACGACCACCGTCACTTGCAGCGCGACGGATGCTCACGGTAACGCCGGAACCGCAACTTTCTCTGTCAGCGTCGTCGATACGACAGCACCGAGCCTCGTCGTGCCGAGCGACCGCGCCGTCTATGCCGACACCCCGGACGGGATCTCTGCTCAGAGCCACGACGCGGCGGTCTTCCTCAGTGAGGCGAACGCGGTCGACAGCGTCGATCCTCATCCAAGCCTGCGCAACGACGCCCCGGGATTCTTCGCTGTCGGAACGCACGTCGTGACGTTCACGGCCAGCGATGCGAGCGGAAACGCCGTCTCGAAAACAGCGGTGCTGGAGGTCCGTCCGATGCCACCGCCGGGAACGCCGCCGCTCCCGACGCCGCCGGCACGCCAGACGCCCCCGGATGTCCGTGGCCTGAAGGCCGAGGCCGGAGACGCGCGTGTGCGTTTGAGCTGGCAGATCCCGAACGGCGTCGATCACGTCGAGATCAGCCGCTCGCTGACCGTCGGCGGCGACGACCAGATCGTGTACACGGGTTCGGCCGAGGCGTATACCGATCGGGGAGTCGCCAACGGGCTCGAGTACCGATACGTCGTGGTCTCCGTCGACCGAAACGGCGACACGTCTGCAGGGGTCGCGGTGGTGGCAGTGCCGAAGCGGAGTCTGCTCCGGTCACCCAAGGACGGCGCTCGGCTGCGCAAGCCGCCTAAGCTCGTCTGGGTGAGAAACTCGGAGGCCAGCTACTACAACGTGCAGCTGTTCCGCGGCAACGCCACGAGATGCTCGGCTTCAGCAGCTTCCAGATCGTTCGCTGATCAGCGCGACGAGACGGCCATCCAGCGGAGCGTGGCGGTGAGGCTCACGATCGGCAGGAAGGCCAGCGGGAGAGCGACTGACAGGGAAAGCATCAGTCGCCTCCCGTCCCGATGATCGTCCCGAGCGCGGCGAGGACGAGGAGCGCGAGGACGATGAGTCCGATGAACAGTCGCTTCTTCATGTCCATGATTCTCTGTCACAAGACGCGCGAGGTCGTTACGGTTTTCCCTACTTCAAGGTACGGCGTGCAGGGGAAAGCTCGACCTTTCCCTCGGCCTTCTCGATCCGTTCCACGATGACGTCGATCGGGTCGCCGAGCCGATAGCTGCCCCCGCCGCGCCGGCCGGACATGGCCGTGCCGAGCTCGTTCAGCTCGAAGTAGTCGCCGGGAAGGCGCCGGGCCGGCAAGTAGCCCTCGAAGACCTCCCCGAAGCGAACGAAGAGCCCGGAGCCGATCAGACCGATGATCTCGCCCTCGAAGGGCTCGTCCCAGCCGCGCGGGAAGAGCTCCGCATCGAGGAGCCAGGCCAGGCAGAGCTCGTCCGCCAGGTACTCGACCTGCGCCGCCTCACGCTCGCGGCCGGAGGTGTGCTCGGCCAGATCTTCGAGATCCGCGGGCGGAGGCTCGTCCGAGAGTCCGAGCTCACTGAGCAGCGCCCGGTGGACGACGAGATCCGGATAGCGCCGGATCGGCGAGGTGAAATGGCAATAGGCCGTGCTGGCGAGCCCGGAGTGACCGAGATTCTCCGGGTGGTACCGGGCCTGCTTGAGCGAGCGGAGGACGAGCGCCGGAAAGGCCTCGCGGCCGCGGTGGGCGCGAGTTGTGTAGTCCATGACGCGTTCACTCGTCTGTGCCGCGACCGCAGCGGCCGTCGCAGGGGTGAGCTGGTCCGGCGCAGGCGGCGTCGGGACGTCGAGATCCGCGAGCTTCTTCAGCAGCAGCTCGATCGACTGCGGAT
>WNFZ01014810.1_pt1 | contig 12863 bp, 10 predicted proteins | sample 5400081 | NCBI WGS metagenome assembly WNFZ01 (sample SAMN13153365, study PRJNA577476) | soil metagenome | isolation source: 80 cm soil or saprolite under grassland replicate 1 | place: USA:California | collected 2016-06-15
CCGCCGCGACGACCTGCTCACCGTATCGCTGCTGCCCGGCGAGGGCCTGGTGGGTCGCGTCTTCGCCGAGAAGCGGATGATGACCTTCGACCCCGCTGCCTCACCGGACGAAGCGGATCCCTTCATCGAGCGATTCCCGGTTCGTGAGGCCATCGCGGTGCCGGTGCGAGTGGAGGGCGAGGTCGCGGGCGTTCTCTATGCGGGGCGCCGGACGCTGGGAGCGCCATTCAGCGCCAGCGATACCCTGCTGCTCCTGGTCCTCGCCGATCGAGTCGGCGCGGGGCTGGTGCACCAAGGGCTCCTCGAGCGACACGGCGGCAATCTCGCTCACCTCAGAGAGCTCGGCGGCTTCGTCGAGGAAACCGCGATCGGGCGCGCCCTTACGGACGCGCTCGCGCGGGCCTGCGATGTCGGGTGCCGGCTGGTCGGGGCGCGGGCCGCCGCCGTTGCGCTGCTCGCCGGGGAGCAACGGCTGGCGCTTGCCGCCGCCTGCGGATTGCCGGACTCTGCACCCTGGCGCGTGAATGCGCGCGAGGGGCTCACCGGCGAGATGCTGGCAGGCCAGGTGCCGGTAGCCTGCCGCGACGTGCAGACGCGCCGGAGCGCGGAGGACAGCTTCCTGAGTGACGCCGGCTTCCACGCCTGCCTGCTGGTGCCGCTGCGCCTCGGGGGCCGGACGCTCGGCGGGCTCTATCTGGCAGACACGGAGGCGAAGGACTTCTCGCCCGAGGAGATCGAGGCGGCGCAGGTCTTGGCGTCGCTGGTCGCCGCCGCCGTCGAGAACAACCGCGTCCACGAAGAGTTGCGCGGCGCCTTCGATCGTGCGCTGGCGAGCCAGGAGGGGCTCGTTCAAGGGGAGAAGGCCCGCGCCCTGGGCGAGATGGCGGGCGGGATCTCCCGTGAGTTCAACAATATCTTCGCGATCATCCTGGGCAAGGCCCAGCTGCTGCTCGCGCGCGCGCACGACGATTCGCTCCGCGAGGGCCTGGGCATGCTGGAAGAGGCGGCGTGGCGCGGCGCCGACATTGTTCACCGGCTGCTGGGACTCGCGGCCACGACCACGAGCGACACGATGAGCCCGGTCGAAATGACGGCGCTGATTCAGGATGCCATCGGCCTAACGCAAACACGGTGGAAGGACGAGCCCGCGGGGCGGGGCCACCGGATCGAGATGGTCACGGATCTGCAGCCGGTGCCGCCCGTCGCGGCCAATCCGACCGCGCTACGTGAGGCCGTGATGAACCTGATCGTGAACGCCGTGGACGCCATGCCCGCCGGCGGCCGCATCGTGATCCGCACGCGGCCCAGGGCCGACGGCGTCGAGCTCAGGGTGAGCGACACGGGCGAGGGGATCGCGGACGAGATCCGGCCGCGGATCTTCGACGCCTTCTTCACCACGCGCGCCCCGCAGCGGCTCGGCCTGGGTCTGTCGGTGGTGCATGCCATCGTCACGCGCTACCGGGGCACCGTCGACATCAAGAGCGCCACCGGCGGCACGACCGTGACGGTGTGGTTCCCCGGCGCGGGGCCGACGGCCCAGGTGCCACCACCGCCGGAGGTCGAACGGCTGTCCAGGCCCGTCCCGCGCGCTCCCGTCGTGGAAGCCGCGCCCGCTCCTCCGCTCGTGAGCTTCGAGCCACCCGAAGCCCCATCAGTGCCTGAAGCCGGGCCGGGAGAGGAACCAGACATCGTCTTCCTGGCGCCCGAGGCCGAATCCGAGGAGCCCCCGGCCGCGCGCGAAGAGCCCGGGCCCGCAGTCCAGGAGTCCGAGCCCGCGGCCGCCGCTCCGGTGGCGGTTCCGGCGGACGACACGGTTCCAATGGCGGCCATCCTCATCTTCGAGGAGGAAGCCCAGATCCGGTCGATGTTGGTCGACGCGCTCAGCGAAGCGGGCTACCGCGTGGAGTCGGCTGCCGACGCACCCGAAGGGCTCGCGAAGCTGCGCCGTGAAAGCTTCGATCTCGTGCTCACTGATCTCTCCCTGCCCGACCGCTCGGGGCTTCAAGTCGCCCGGTCCGTCAAGCGCCTGAGCGCGCACACGGCCGTCGTGTTGATCACGGGCTGGGGGCATCTGCTGGACCACGACCGCCTGCGGGAGAGCGGCGTGGATCTCATTCTCGTGAAGCCCTTCCGGCTGGACCGCGTCCTGTCCGTCGTCCGCGACGCGCTTCGTCTGCGCACGCCCGCTTGACCCGGCGTCTCGCCACGGTTGATCTCGGCACCAACACCGTTCGTCTGCTCGTGGTCGAGGGCGAGGCGACGAACCGCGCCGAGCTGCTCGCCCGCCTGCGGGCGGCGACCGGGCTGGAAGCGAGCGTGGTATCGGGCGAGGAGGAAGCGCGGCTCACGCTCCAGGGCGTGGCCGCGGGACTGCCGCAGTTGGGCGGCTCCTTCGTGCTCTTTGACATCGGCGGCGGGAGCACCGAGCTGGTGCTCGCCGAAGCGGGCCGCCTGGGTGCCGCCGTGAGCGTGCGGCTGGGCGTGGTGGGGCTGGCGGAGCGGTTCGGGGGCGCCGGACCCGTGAACTGGGCGCGCTTCGCGGTCATGCGCGGCGAGATCGATGGCCAGCTGGCGCGGGAGATCCCGGCGCGAATCGCCGAAACGCGAGCGCCGGCGCTCGTCGGGACGGCCGGCACGGTGACGACACTCGCGGCGCTCGATCTCGGACTGTCCGCGTACGATGCGCCTGGCGGTGATGGACCGGCTGGGCCGTGACGCGCTCGTCGTGAGCGACCACGGTCTGCGGGAAGGAATTCTCTGTGAGATACTGAGCGCGCGATGATGCGCTCGGCGCTCCTCGCGCTGTCCACCCGGCCCGGCCTGGGCCGCGCCCTGGACCGGCTGCCGCTCACCCGCCGGCTCGTGCGCCGCTTCGTCGCGGGCACCGAGCTCGAAGACGCGCTGGCCGTCATCCGGCGGGTGAACGACGGCGGCCTCTCGGCCGCCGTCACCTACCTCGGCGAGAACGTGGCCACCGAGACGGCGGCGCGCGCAGCGGCCGCCGCCTACCTCGAGATCCTGGACCAGATCAAGCGCCGCAGTCTTCGGTGCGTTCCATCTCTCAAGCTCACGCACATGGGACTCGACATCTCCGAAGCCGCGTGCGTGGACAACCTGCGACGGATTCTGGATCGCGCGCGCGATCACGGCACCCTGGTGTGGATCGACATGGAGCAGACCGCCTACACCGAGCGCACCCTCCGTCTCTACGCGGAGCTGCGTCGGGAGTATCCGAACGTCGCCTGCGTGGTCCAGGCGTACCTGCGCCGCAGCGAGGAAGACGTGCGCCGGCTCATCGGGATCGGCGCGACGGTGCGGCTCTGCAAGGGCGCGTACCGAGAGCCGCCGTCGCTGGCCTTTGCGGACAAGGTCGAGGTCGACCGCAGCTACGAGCGGCTCATGGATCTGCTGCTCGCGGCGGGCGTGTACACGGGCTTTGCCACCCATGACGAGCGCCTGATCGCCCGGGTGGAACGGCGCGCGCGCGAGCTCGGCACGCCGCGGGAGCACGTCGAGATCCAGATGCTCTACGGCATCCGGGGTGACCTGCACGGGCGGATTCGCGCCATGGGCCTCGCGCTGCGGCTGTTGGTGCCGTACGGCGAGGAATGGTACGGCTACTTCATGCGCCGGCTTGCCGAGCGTCCCGCCAATCTGCTCTTCCTGCTGAAGAGCCTCGCTCGCTGAGCGTCGCGCGGAGCGCCGATTTGTTGACACCGCGGGTCGCGGTGTGTTGTGGTAGGCATCGAGTCGCTCGGCAGCGGGCGCGGGACTGGATGGCTCGTGGCATTGTTCGTGGCGGGGAGGGTCCGGATGGGCATGATCCCCGAATCCCTGGTCCGGCGCTGGCTGGAGGTCCTTCTCCCGCTGGTGTCGTTGGGCATCTTGACCGTGCACTTCCACCCGGAGTATCTCCCCCCGGCGCTTCTCGAAGATCCCGGCGGCTCGATTCTTCTCTTGCTGGCGCGCGCCCTCCTCTGGGCGGTGTTCGGCATCTGGGCCCTGTCCGCGCTGATCGTCGCCTTCTTCCTCCTGTACTCTCCCATCTATCTGCTGAACCGATCCGCGATGCTCATCGGCGAGGGCGGATGGGTGGATCGGCGGGAAGTGCGATTCTACATCCTCTGCTTCGCGCTGCTCTGCGTGCTGGGTGCTCTCGCGTACTGGCAGTGGCCGTATGCGGTGGCCCTGTACATCCTGATGGCCGGCTTCGGGCCCGTGATGTGGCGCGTGATGGTCTGAGGGGGCTGAGTTGACAGGGGTGCGTCGGACGTCTATGCTAACCGGGGTATATGGATGAAATAGCGGTACTCGTTCTCAACTATACCTACGAGCCACTGCATTTCACCAACGCCAAGCGGGCGATCACGCTCTTGCTGGCGGGGAAAGCGGAAAGCGTCGAGGCCTCGCCGCGGGTCATCCGGTCGCCATCCCGCAGCTTCCATCTGCCGTCGGTGATCCGTCTTGCCATTTATATCCGCAAGCCGTTCCTCGAGCGCGTCGCCTTCAACAAGAAGAACATCCTTCGCCGTGACGGTTACACCTGCCAGTACTGCAGCCGCCGCGGCGAAAAGCTCACCGTGGACCACGTCATCCCGCGGTCCCGTGGCGGACAGACGACGTGGACCAATGTCGTGGCCGCCTGCCTGCGCTGCAACCTGCTCAAGGGCAACCGCACGCTGGAGGAGGCCCGGCTGCGGCTCGTCCGCGAGCCCGTGCACCCGCAGTTCCTCTTTTCGGTGCACCTGCTGAGACATCCGCACGCCACGTCGTTCCTGGACTCGTGGCGGAAGTATCTGGTCGCCGTCTCCTCGACACCCTGAGCTCGTTGTTCAGGCTTTCCTCGGAGTTCGCCCCTTCGGGGGACCAGCCCCGGGCCATCGAGCGCCTCGTCACGCTGCTGGGCGAGGGACGGCCCCACGCCGTCCTGCTGGGGATCACGGGCAGCGGGAAGACGTTCACGCTCGCCAACGTGATCGCGCGGCTGGCCCGGCCGGCGCTCGTCATCTCGCCGAATAAGACTCTGGCGGCGCAGCTGTACAGCGAGTTCAAGGCCTTCTTCCCCGAGAGCGCGGTTGAGTACTTCGTCTCCTATTACGACTATTACCAGCCCGAGGCCTATATCCCGCAGTCCGACACGTATATCGAGAAAGACGCGCTGGTGAACGACGAGATCGACCGCATGCGCCACTCCGCGACGACGTCGTTGTTCGAGCGCCGCGATGTAGTGGTGGTCGCCTCCGTCTCGTGCATCTACGGGATCGGGGAGCCGGAGACGTACCACGGCATGCACGTGGCGCTGCGCCCCGGCCAGACGATGGAGCGCGACGTGCTGATCCGGGCGCTCGTCGCGGTCCAGTACGAGCGCAACGACTACGATTTCCGGCGCGGAACGTTCCGGGTCCGGGGGGACGTCGTGGAGGTCTTCCCCGCGGCGGCGGAAGGCGAGGCGCTGCGAGTCGAGTTCTGGGGCGACACCGTGGAGCGGCTGATGACGCTGGATCCCCTGCGCGGGACGACGACGGGCACGGTGGAGGAGGCGCGTGTCTATCCCGCGAGCCACTACGTGACGCCGGCCGCGCAGCTGGAGCGGGCGCTCCAGGGCGTCCACGCGGAGCTCGGCGAGCGGCTGCGCTTTCTGCGCGGGCGCGGGCGGCTGCTGGAGGCCCAGCGCCTCGAGCAGCGGACGCTCTTCGACATGGAGATGCTCAGGGAGATCGGCTACTGTCACGGCGTCGAGAATTACTCGCGCCACCTCTCGGGCCGCAAGCCGGGGCAGAATCCGCCGACGCTGATGGACTACCTGCCGAAGGACGCCCTCGTGATCATCGACGAGTCTCACGTCACCGTCCCCCAGGTGCGGGGGATGTATCCCGGGGACCGCTCGCGCAAGGAAGCGCTGGTCGAATATGGATTCCGGCTGCCATCGGCCTTCGACAACCGGCCGCTCACCTTCGAGGAGTTCACGCGCCTAGTCCCGCAGACGCTGTACGTGTCGGCCACGCCCGGCCCCTACGAGCTGGGCGCGGCCGGCGCCGAGCGCGTCGGGCCGGGGCGCCCTTGGGAGGGCGGCTCGGTGGCGGAACAGATCATCCGGCCGACGGGTCTCATGGATCCGAAGATCACCGTGCGGCCGGCCGGCGCCCAGGTGGACGACCTGATGGCGGAGGTGCGCGCGCGGGCGGAACGCGACGAGCGCGTGTTGATCACCACGCTGACCAAGCGAATGGCCGAGGACCTCACCGAGTACTACCAGCAGAACGGACTGCGCGTGCGCTACCTGCACTCGGACATCGACACGCTCGAGCGCGTCGCGGTGATCCGCGATCTGCGGCTCGGCAAGTTCGACGGCCTTATCGGCATCAACCTGCTCCGCGAGGGACTCGATCTCCCCGAGGTCTCCCTGGTCGCGATCCTCGACGCCGACAAGGAAGGCTATCTCCGGTCGGCGACTTCGCTGATCCAGACGGCCGGGCGGGCGGCGCGCCACGTCAATGGCGAGGTGATCATGTATGCCGCCGCGGTCACCGACACGGTCGAAGCCGTGCGCGAGCCCGAGGCACGCTGGGAGAGCGCCGCGGCGCTGGCGGCTCACGTGGCCGAGCTCGAGGCCGCCATGAAGGAGGCCGCCAAGCGGCTGGACTTCGAGCGGGCCGCCGAGCTGCGCGACCGCATCAAGGCACTCAAGAAGATCGATCTCGGGGTACGCTGAGAGCGGGCATGCTGATCAAATGGCTGCTGATCGCCTTCGCGGTGCTCTCCGCCGCGCTCTATCTCCTCTCCAAGCTGCTGGCCTGGGCGAACCCGCCGCGGCCGAGCCGGCCCCGTCCGGCCGCGCTTCGGCGCGTGGAGCGGGCGCTTCGGTGGAGCGTGCTCGTGCCGGCGGGGTTGGCGCTGGCGCTGCTCGCCCTCACGCTGCTGAGGGCGGGCTGAGCCGGGGACCGCGGCCGTGAAGCTGCAGGAGAAGGTCGCCCAGGTCCCGGATCGGCCGGGCGTCTACCTCTACAAGGACGCCAAGGCGCAGATCATCTATATCGGCAAAGCCGCCTCCCTGCGGAGCCGCGTGCGCTCCTACTTCCAGGACTCCCGGACCCGCGACCCCAAGACCGATGCCCTGCTGGTCCAGATCCGCGACCTCGAGTACATCGTGACGACCAACGAGCTCGAGGCCATGATCCTCGAATCCACCTTGGTCAAGAAGCACCGGCCGCGCTACAACATCATCCTGCGGGACGACAAGCACTACCCGTTCCTCAAGCTCACCACCAACGAAGACTTTCCCCGCCTGGTGGTCGCGCGGCGAGTCCAGCCGGACGGCGCGGCCTACTTCGGGCCCTTCTACCCGGCCACGGCGATGCGCGAGACCCTGCGCCTCGTCCGCCAGCTCTTCCCGCTGCGCACGTGCCGGATCAAGATCGACGGCACGCTGCCGCGGCCGTGCCTGCAGTACTACATCCACCGCTGCAATGCCCCGTGCACGGGGTGGGAAACGCGCGAGGGGTACTCGAAGACGGTGCGGGAGGTGGAGCGCTTCCTCGAGGGACGCAACGACGACCTCGCCGCCGAGCTCACCCGGGAGATGGAGGCGGCGGCGGAGGAGACGAAGTTCGAGCGCGCCGCCGCGCTGCGCGACCGCGTCCAGGCGCTGAACACGATCCGGGAGCGCCAGCAGATGATCTCCACCGACGAGGCCGATGCCGACATCGTGGGCGTGGTGCGCCAGGGCTCGGAGGCGTGCGTCCAGCTCTTCTTCGTGCGCAAGGGCCGGCTCTTGGGGCGCGAGTCCTTCTTCTTCGAGCGCGTCGCGGGCTGGAGCGACGGGGAGATTCTCTCGGCCTTCGTGAGGCAGTTTTACGTGCGCGATGTGACGCCGCCACCGGAGATCGTGCTCTCCGAGGCGCTGCCGGAGGCCGAGCTCATCGCGGAGTGGCTGGGCCAGCGGCGCGGCGGCCGCGTGGAGCTGCTGGCGCCCCAGCGGGGTCGCAAGCGCGAGCTGGTCGCGATGGCGGAAGAAAACGCCGCGCTGGCGCTCCAGAGCCACCTGCTCTCGCGCGGCAACCGCCAGCAGGTCGTGCTCGAGGATCTCCAACGCGCGCTCAGCCTGCCCGAGCTGCCCCATCGCGTCGAGGCGTTCGACATCTCGACGATCCAGGGGCACGAGACCGTCGCCTCGATGGTCGTGTGGGTGGATGGAGATATGAAGCGCGACGAGTACAAGCGATACAAGATCCGCACCGTGACAGGCACCGACGACTTCGCCTCCATGCAGGAGGTGCTCGGCCGGCGCTACGGAAAGGCGCTCGAAACCGAGAGTGTCCTGCCCGACCTCATCGTGCTCGACGGGGGACGCGGCCAGCTCAACGTGGGGATCAAGGCGTTGGAAGCGATCGGGCTCGACTACATTCCGATTGCCGCTCTGGCGAAGCGCGCGGAAGAGGTGTATCTGCCCGAGCGGCTGCAGCCGCTGGTCCTCGACATGGGCTCGCCGGCGCTCCAGGCGCTCCAGAGGATGCGTGACGAGGCCCACCGGTTCGCGATCACGTACCACAAGAAGCTGCGGACCCGGCGCGCCATCGCGTCCGTTCTGGATCAGATTCCGGGCGTGGGACCGGCCCTTCGCACGAGCCTGTTGAGAACGCTCGGCTCGGCGAAAGGCGTGCGGCAGGCCTCGGTGGCCGAGCTCGCATCCGTTCCAAAGGTCACGCCCAAGCTCGCCCAGCGCATCTATGATTTCTTTCACCCGCCGGCCGGAGATCGGGAACCTTCCGGCGGGCCGGGCGGTTAGCGAAAAGGGAAATTCCTGCGAAAGGGGGTGAGAACCCATGAAGACATTCGTAATGGCTCTCGCGATGGTGGCTCTGCTGGCGGGGCCGGTGCTGGCCAACCAGTGCCCGCTGCTGGTCAAGCAGATCCAGGACGCGACCGCCGGGAAGACGGACGACGCGTCCAAGAAGGCGCAGGCGCTGGCCGCCGAGTCCAAGTCGCTGCACGACGCGGGCAAGCATGCCGACGCGGTGAAGAAGGCTCAGGAGGCCGCCGCGGCTATCAACCTCCAGCTGAAGATGAAGTAGTAGCGATTTTCTCCTCCGGGGGCGGGCGATCCGCCCCCGGGGGGACGTTTCTTGCCTCCCCCGCCTAAGTGTCGTAAAATTCAGCCCAATATGTCGTCGGACGACCGTCTGGACCGTTACCCGTTCCGTGAGATCGAACCCAAGTGGCAGCAGGTGTGGGAAGAGTCCAAGCAGTTCAAGGCCACCGAGGATCCCGGCCGCCCCAAGTACTATTGCCTCGAGATGTTTCCGTACCCCTCCGGGCGGATCCACATGGGGCACGTGCGCGTCTACACGATCGGGGACCTGCTGGCGCGCTTCAAATGGATGCGGGGATTCAACGTGCTGCACCCGATGGGCTGGGACGCTTTCGGGCTGCCGGCCGAGAACGCGGCGATCGACAACGGCGTCCACCCGGCCGTGTGGACCTACGAAAACATCAAGAACATGAAGACGCAGCTGCGGCGCCTGGGGATGTCCTACGACTGGGACCGCGAATTCGCCACCTGCGATCCGAGTTACTACCGCTGGGAGCAGCTCATCTTCATCCGGATGTTCGAGCGCGGGCTGGCATACAAAGAGCGCTCGCGGGTGAATTGGTGTCCGTCATGCCAGACCATCCTCGCCAACGAGCAGGTGGAAGCAGGCCGCTGCTGGCGCTGCGAGTCCGTCGTGGAGAGCAAGGAGATCGAGGGCTGGTTCTTCCGGATCACCAGCTACGCCGACGAGCTGCTGGCCTGGTGCGATCGGCTGCCCGGCTGGCCCGAGCGCGTGCTGACGATGCAGCGAAACTGGATCGGGCGCAGCGAGGGCGCCGAGTTCGATCTGCCGGTGGTCGGCCGCGACGACCTCAGGATCACGATCTTCACCACGCGCCCGGACACGTCCTTCGGCATGACCTACGCGGTGCTGGCGCCCGAGCACCCGCTCGTGGACCAGCTGGTCACGGATCCGGCTGAGCGGAGCAAGGTCGTCACGTTCCGTCGGGAGGTCGCTCTCGAGTCCGAGATCGAGCGGCTCGCGGCCGACCGGGCCAAGCGCGGGCTCCGGCTCGCGGCCCGGGCGGTCAACCCGTTCACCGGTCGGGAGATTCCGCTGTTCCTGGCCGACTACGTGCTCATGGGCTATGGCACGGGAGCGATCATGGCCGTTCCCGCCGAAGATCAGCGCGACTGGGACTTTGCCAAGCAGCACGGGCTCGAGATCATTCCCACGGTGAAGCGGCCCGACGGGTGGGAGGAGACCCAAGCCTATACGGGCGACGGGGTGAAGATCAACTCGGGATTCCTCGACGGGCTCAGCGTCGAGGCGGCCAAGCGCGCAGCGATCGACTGGCTGGTGGCCAAGGGCCTCGGCCGGGCGACGATCAACTACCGGCTGCGCGATTGGGGCATCAGCCGACAGCGCTACTGGGGCGCGCCGATCCCCATTCTCTACTGCGCGGCGTGCGGCATGGTGCCGGAGCGAGAGGAGAATCTGCCCGTCGTGCTCCCCCAGGACGTGCAGATCAGCGGCAAGGGCGGCTCGCCGCTCGCCAGCGTGCCCGGCTTCGTCAACGCCACGTGTCCCCGGTGCGGGGGGAGAGCGCGGCGCGACACGGATACGATGGATACCTTCGTCGAGTCCTCGTGGTATTTCCTGCGGTACTGCTCGCCGCACTACACCCACGGGATGTTCGAGCGCGCGGCGGCCGAGTACTGGATGCCCGTGGATCAGTACATCGGCGGTATCGAGCACGCGGTGCTCCATCTCCTCTACGCGCGCTTCTACACCAAGGTGCTCCGGGACCTCGACCTGATCAAGGTGGACGAGCCGTTCAGCGCCCTGCTCTCGCAGGGCATGGTGGTCAAGGACGGCGCCAAGATGTCCAAGTCCAAAGGCAATGTGGTGGACCCGGACGAGATGATCCGCCGATTCGGCGCCGACGCCACCCGGCTCTTCATGCTCTTCGCCGCGCCCCCCGAGAAGGATCTCGACTGGAAGGAGAGCGGCGTCGAGGGCGCGTCCCGCTTCCTCAACCGCGTCTGGCGCTTCATCCATACCCACGCGACGGAGATTCGGGCTGCGGGCCGCCTCGCGCCGGTGTCCGATGCCGGGCGGGCGTTCCGGCGCGTCATCCACGAGACGATTCACCGGGTGACACCGGACATCGAGCGCGACTTCCACTTCAACACGGCCATCAGCGCCGTCATGGAGCTGGTGAACGCGCTCCTCGAGTTCGAGCGGGTCTCGCTGGACGTGGTGGCGCGGGGCGAGCGCGCGGCGCTCCTCCGTGAAGCGGTCGAGGCCACGCTCCTGCTCCTCGGCCCCGTCTGTCCACACATCACCGAGGAGCTGTGGGCCGCGCTCGGCAATTCCACGAGCCTCTTCAAAGCACCGTGGCCGTCGGCCGATCCGGACGCGCTCCGGCGGGAGGAGATCCAGATCGTGGTCCAGGTGGACGGCAAAGTGCGCAGTCGCATCACGGTCGAGGTGCACGCGTCCGAGGCTGAAGTGCGGGAAAAGGCGCTGGCCGATGAGAAGGTCAGGCAGTGGCTGGACGGCCGACAGGTGGCGAAGGTGGTCGTCGTACCCGGCCGACTCGTGAACATCGTGACCCGGAGCTGAGATGATCACCCATGCGCGCCGGCTGCTCCTGTTGACGCTGATCACGGCGCTCCTGGCCGGCTGCGGCTATGGTGTCAGCGGCAGCCTGCCGGAGCATATCAAGACGGTGGCGGTGCCGGTCTTCAAGAACAAGACGCAGGAGCCCGCCGTGGAGAATGGGATTACCTCCGCGGTCGTCACCGCCTTCGTCAACAGCGGCCGGCTCAAGGTGGTGCCGCTGGATCAGGCCGATGCCGTTCTCGACGGCGAGATCGTCGGCTACGCCATCGAGCCGCTGACCTTTGACCGTCGCCTCAACGCGCGCGAGTATCGGTTGCGCGTCGTGCTCAACATCCAGTTCCGCGACGTCCGCAAGAACACCATGCTGTGGCGCGAGGAGGGGCTCAGCGAGGTCTCCGACTTCCGCGTCGTCGGCCAGGTCTCCGACACGATCAGTCGGGAGGAAGGCGCCGTGCGCCAGGCGGCGGTGGAGATCGGCCGCAAGCTCGTCACCCAGGTGGTGGATCGGTTCTAGCGGGTGGACTACGCAGGCTTTCTGAGGGCGGTGGAGGCGGGACAGGCGCCGCCGGTGGCGCTCCTGCACGGCCCGGAGCCGCTCCTTCTCGATGATGCCGTCGATCTCGTCTCCCGGGCGCTGCTCCCGGACCCCTCGGCCCTCGCGCTCTCGCGGGAGATCTTTGAGGCCCGCGAGGCCGAGGCCGAGGCGATCGTGCAGTCGGCGCTCATGCTGCCCTGGTCCGGCGCTCGCCGGCTGGTGGTGGTCAGAGGCGTGGGGAGCCTGAGCGCCAAGCAAGGCGAGCCCCTTGCCGCCTATCTCAAGTCTCCGAATCCGTCCACGGTTCTGCTGCTCCTCGCCGATGACACGCTCGAGGCCTCGCACTGGCTGCTGAAGACCGTGCCGGGGGCCGCGATCGTCTCCGCGCTGCCGCCGGCGGGGCGGCAGCTTGCCCCGTGGCTCAAGGCGCGTGCGCAGGCCGACGGCTTCGAGGTCGAAGAGGCCGCCGCGTCGCTTCTCGTGGAGCTTTTGGGCGACGATCTCACCCAGCTTCTCGGGGAGGTCGAAAAGGCCGCGCTCGCCGGCGGCCCGGAGAACCGGCACGTGGGCGTGGCCGAGGTGCGCGCTGTCGTGGGCGAGCACCGCGTGCACGGCATCTTCGAGCTGACGCGGGCGCTGGCGCGACGGGATTGCGCGGCGGCGCTGGCGCT
>WNFZ01005161.1_pt1 | contig 12853 bp, 13 predicted proteins | sample 5400081 | NCBI WGS metagenome assembly WNFZ01 (sample SAMN13153365, study PRJNA577476) | soil metagenome | isolation source: 80 cm soil or saprolite under grassland replicate 1 | place: USA:California | collected 2016-06-15
CAAGGAAGGTCCTGAAAGCCGCGGCCATTTTGGCTTTGTCTATGATCCGACTCATCAGCAAATCCTTCTGTACGGGGGCTATGCCAGCACAGTCACAGATGAATTCTGGGTATGGAAGGACAGCGCGTGGCAGGAGATTAACTTTCCGAGCCCCGGGAAGCTCTCCCATTTCGGGATGGCTTATGACACGAATGCGAATTCCCTCTATATCTTTGGCGGCGCGACCTCTACTTCGACGTTTTCCTCGCTCACCGATAAGACGTGGGCCTTGAGCGGAGGTAGTTGGCGTGAGCTAAATCCAGCTACTTCCCCATCCAAACGAGGCGGCCCTGCCATGGGATACGATCCCGTGCGAAAACGGATCGTCCTTTACGGCGGCTTTGACTCCAGCCGTAAGAATCTCGCTGACACCTGGGAATGGGACGGCCAGGAATGGAATTGCCTGGTGAATTGTAAATAATAAGTTGTATCTAACTCAAAGTTCTTTTAGAAACACCAAGCCACTTCAACACACCCTGTCCGGCCTCGTATCCACTGGCCATACATGCCGTAATCAAGTATCCACCCGTCGGCGCTTCCCAATCGAGCATCTTATGGTCCAGAAATCTTCCTTGGACAGGAACTCGCGTAAAAGACCCGCTTTGACACCTTTGATATTCACCATCTTTTCAAGATGACTTGCCATGCTGCGGGAACCACGTGACCTTGACAGTCTTTCCACCAGCCATTCATGGGATCGATCGGGGGCAAGATCAAGCATTATCACAGCTTTGCCTCTTGCTTCAATCTCATCCCGCAACAACGCTGATGCGGCATAGATCAAACTTCCTTCCACACCTTCTTTCGTCACGATAAATTCACCTTGTTGATGAAATGACCCAAACGACAAGACAACTGATTTGATTGGATGCCCTTCAAACTGCTCACGAAAATGCGCGGTCCATGCTACATCGAACCCGCAATTGGAGGGCCGCAACGGTTCGACCTCCGCCCCAACGTCTCGCAGCCACGAAGTCCAGGCGCCATCCGAGCCGAGTCGCGCCCAACTCCCACCCCCAAGTGCAAGAACAACTGCATCTGCATTGATTGCCATATCGCCATCAGGACTGACAAAATGTAGAGACTTGTCAGGGAGCCAACCTGTCCATTTGTGGCGCAGATGAAAGGTCACGCCTGTATCATTTAATCGCTTGAGCCATGCTCTCAAAAGCGAACTGGCTTTCATTCCCACCGGAAAGACGCGTCCCGATGTCCCAACGAATGTATCGATCCCCAATCCATGTACCCATTGACGTAACTCCTCCGGTCCAAAAACATTCAGCAGAGGTTCGATGTTGGCGCGTTGTTCCCCATAGCGGGAGACGAATTTTTCGAAGGGTTCCGAATGTGTGATATTCAAACCACCTTTGCCCGCCAGCAAAAATTTTCGCCCCAGTGATGGCATGGAATCGTATACATCCACCTTAACTCCCCGCGCGCTGATGACTTCCGCTGCCATCAAGCCAGCCGGCCCTCCACCGATGATTGCAACCGATTTATCCATAAGATGATTATAAAGAGAAAACTAAGGATCTATTGAAAACAACCTTACGGAGTCGCAGTGGTGACGGCAAGTCTTTTTTGGGCAGCGTTGCCCGCCAGATAAGCCAGCACTGCGCCCCCTCCGAACAGAACGATGTTCAGGATGAAGGGCAGGCTTTTATCGAGTCCGGAGAGATTCCCGGCAATCCACCCGAACGGCGAAGTGATTAGGATGATGCCCACATACAGAATTGACTGGATGCGGGCGCGTTCCTTCGGGTCAATGGTCAACACGATCATTTGATCCATGAGAGGACTAATGGTGGCAAAGCCGCAGGCTTCCAAAAACACACTGACGATCAGAAAGAGAAAGCCCTGGCTGGGAGCGGTGATCAGCAGCAATTGGCTGGCAATAAAGCCGAGAAAGCCAATGACCAGAGGCAGTTTGTAATGCATTTTGTTGAAACGCGGCATGACCATAAAGAAAAAGAACAGCATCACGGCTGATTTGACAAAGGGGAAAATAGCCAGATTCTGAGCCGGGATGTGCAGCCTCTCGGTCACAATGATCCCCCAGAAGCTGCCCGTGATCACGTTTGAAATGCTGATGATCAGCATGATCCCAGCTGTATAGAGGGTCTGCGGTGTACGGAGCAATTCCTGTAAAACGCCGCGATATTCTCGCAGCACGCTCATGAGGCTCTGATGGCGCGTCTCGTGCATGCGAACCTTGCCCTGTCCCGTCTCTTGGGTCATTCGATAGGTGACAACTGCCTTTAATGTGAACATGATCGCTGCAAAAATATAGAGTCCACGGACGGTTGGCACCAAGGTAAACACACCGATCAGTAATCCTGCCAGTGGTGCAACAAAGCCGACCAGTTGGTTCGCGATATAGATCCAGGTGTAAATATCGAGCAATTGACTTTGATCAGCATCTTCCACCAGCAGGCAGGTCCATGAATTGTGGGTGATTTGCCAGACACTATTGATGATGCCGGCTGCCAGGAAGTACCAGAAGTTTTGAGCGATGGCCGAGATCAAGGCCGGAACACTCCAGGCGAGGATGTCAAAGATCAGGGTGGTGCGCCTGCGTCCCAGCTTGTCAGTGATTACGCCGCTCAACAGTGCCAGGACGATCTGAAAGCTCCAACTGATGCTGACGATCAAACCAATTTGTTTATCCGATAGACCCAGGGCGACCATGTAAATCGAGATATAGGGGGCATACAGGTTAAAAGGGATACCCCACAGCGGCTCGGTATAGACGCATCCACGTGGATTTCCGGTCAAGCTCTTTAATGTGGTGATCAATGAGTGATTTTTCAAAGTGTAAACTCCACGTTCAAAGGGGGATTGAGGGTGTGACAGATAAGAATACCAGCGCGAATGCTGTTAAACCGACTATTTCATGTTTATCCATCTGATTCCGAAGCGCTGATTATAAAGAGTATCGCCGCGTTTCTGTGCGCCCAAAATATGACATAAGTTCTTTTTTCTTTTCGGGGGATATGGTAAAAAAATGACAGTAATCGTTATAAAGGAGCATCAATGAAAAACCTAAAACAACTTTCGGGAACCATGCGGTTGCCTTTTGTCATTCTCGCACCGGCCTGTGCGCTGGTGAGGCTGGGAACAGCATACCTGCAAAAGGGACACATCAATTGGTTCTACTTTGTTCTTGCAGCGATTGTAGCTGTCTCTGCTCACATCAGTGTGAATGCCTTCAATGAATACTTTGATTATAAGACAGAGGTGGACGCTCGCACGCAACGTACACCCTTCAGTGGGGGAAGTGGAACGCTGCAAGCTCACCCCGAATTGGCAAAGTCTACGCTGCTCGTCTCATGGACCTCCCTTGCCATTGTGGGATTGATTGGCTTGTATTTTTGCTCTGTCTGGGGATGGCAGGCGCTTCCGATCGGAGTCGTGGGGTTGATCCTACTCTATGGATACACCGCGTGGATGGTTTATCAACCCGTGTTGTGTCTGATCGCTCCAGGACTTGGATTTGGTCCCTTGATGGTCCTCAGCGTCCATTTTGCGTTGACAGGGACGTTGACCTAGCAGGCTTTGATCGCTTCGTTCGTGCCGTTCTTCCTTGTAAGTAATCTGCTATTGTTAAACCAATTCCCGGATGTGGAAGCAGACCGTTCGGCAGGGCGCAAGCATTTCCCAATCTTAGTCGGACGTACGGTCAGTGGCTATATTTACATTGCCTTCCTCATTGCCGCATACCTGGTCATAATCTTGGGAGTGATCTTTGGGTTCCTACCGCGCTTTAGCCTCCTGGCTTTGTTAACAGTCGTGTTCGCAGTTCAGATTATTCGAAGTGTGTTGGCCAACTCCGAAAATGTGCCCTCGCTGATTCCCGCCATGGGACAGAATGTGCTTGTCAATCTGCTTACCCCCGTGTTGCTTACAATTGGATTATTTATCGGAAAGTAAATCGTACAACAGTGACAGTCTCTTAGTAAAAGGAGACTGTCACTGTTGCGAAAGTCTTATGTGGGTCAGGCTTATCGCCTGACAGTTTTCTTAAGCTTCGGCGGGTTGCAAACCCGCCCTACCGAACTGGTGATAGAGCGCTTGGCCTCGTGGCACGCCTTTAATTCTGCTCACCGAATTTCCGATTAGATTGGTGATGTAAAGTTCATCCAGGTTTGTGCCGCCAAAGGCAGGGTTGGCAGGGGCGATTAATTTTTCCGCGTCTTTATCTTCAAGAAAGATTTCAGTTCTGTTCGTGGTTGTCACCCGATAAATGATTTCATGCAATCCTGTCACGACCAGCAAATCACCGCTTTCTGTGAACGCCATTCCATCCGGAGAACCATCCAGGTTGCTGGCATAAACGCGGGAATTGCCAAGCTTGCCATCCGGCTTGATCTCTAAACGCAATACATCATCAATTGCCGTTTGGATCACATACAACGCCGACTCTCCTCGGCGCATGGCAAGTCCATTGGCCTGATAAAGTCCCTCTGCAAACAACTCACATTGACCGGTCGGTGATATGCGAAATATCTTTCCGTCCGGGTTGTAGATCTGTGTATTCCTGCGCGAGGTCCCCGTATCAGAAACATATAAATTGCCCTGATCATCGAACACGCAGAAGTTTGGGAACTGCATTTTATGGATGCCAGCTGAATCGGCAAGAAGTGAGACCCCTCCACCTGGTGCAACTTTGTAGACACCGTGGGCATCCCAATCGCAGACAAAAAGATTTCCCTGTTTATCTATGGCAATTCCCAGCGGACGTCCCGGCGTTTTTGCAAATTGCGAGACTTCACCCATTGGTGAAATCACATATATCCAGCCATCTTCTGCTCCGATAAAGATCCGTCCATCATTGGCGACGGCAATCCCTTCTGTGCCAGGAATGTCTGTTGCGATGGTTTCGATTGTATCCACTGAAAATGTTTTCATTGATCTAATCTGAAACCCTTTCGTGCTTAATCCACCCTCTGATCTGGCTGGGCGTAACAGGCTCCTCAAGTAAGCGTGCAAAATACTTGTCCCGATCTGCTATTGAGAACAATTCTTCCAAAAGGTCATACCCAGCAGTATAGGTAAAAATGTAAGAACGATCCAGCGGACCGGACATGAATTGAATGGCCCGATTGGCCTCTTTCTCTGTGCTTATTTCATATTTTTGGAGATAGGAAATAATCTCATCTGTGCTTTTCTTCTGGTCATGCAGCATAAACGCCGCATTTCCCCAAAGATGCCTCATTTTCTGTTCTGCACGGGTGATCTCCATGATTTGTTTTGCATCAACGTGGGGCATGTGTGCACGCGGCAGGATTTCTTCTCGATACCAGTCTTCCAGCTCCGGATCAGTGAGAACGGTTTCCAGGGCACTCGTTGCAATGCCTTCTGCAATCACACACCAGGGAGAATTGATCAACGTCAAAACATGTTCCCGATAATCTCTTTGCCTGACCAGTTTTGCCTCTTTCATGCAGAGTTCCGTGTGATGGCCCGGATAGCCTTCATGAGCGATTGTGATGGCTAGCCCATTGACCCGCATGGGGAGGTCGGTATTGATCTCAATTCGTGATTTGTATTCCCCGAGATACCGGTTATAGGCCATCCAGGGTTGAGCTGAAATAAATTCCACAACAAAGGATTCTTCATCCGGAAGGCTAAACTTTCTGTGGGTCAATTCACGCAAGGTACTGGTGATATAGGGAAGAAGTTCCCTTACCTTGTCAACCGGAATTTCGAGGGAGTTCTGCCAGGCTTCAAGGCGCTCTTTTAGTGAACCTCCCTTTGGAAGGATTTCATCAAGCCAATTCTGGTATTCCATAAAATAGGCTTCATCCTTCCAGACTGGTTGTATGTCATACAGGGCTTGAGCTTCTTCGACAAGCTATACGTTTTCACCTGCGAGCAATCGCAGGCTCATTTGCATGGCGCTGATCTGACGGGCTAGAAAATCTTTCCGTTGTGCGTCCCACTCGTTTGCGTGGGAAACATTGGTTGCAAGCTGGTCGACTCTCTGGGTCAAGTCTGGAAGCGGGAGTTTTCCAGCCTGCCTGGCTTCTTGGGCCCACTGGCTGGATCCAAAATAGGAATCGATATATCCTGGCAAATGCTCATTGATCGCCAGAGCCAGCCGTACGAATTCTTCATCTAATCGTTGATCATCTCTACTCATTATTTTCGCTTTCCGAACCCGCTCTGTGAAAGAATAATGTAATTATGAATGGAGCGGACAGTTCACAACTGTCCGCTCATCATTTATGGTTCTACGCTGACCACGCCTCCGAGTGCATTCATCCTCAACGTCCATGTACTTCCAGTTGTGAATTGCTGGAATTCAGTAACTGTACCGGGTGGATATGTTTTCTGTTCACTATTCTGAGTAGAGAAAGTGACTGTCAGATCTTCAGAAGTATCTCCAAGTCGCTGACCACTTGAAACGTTTGGACTCTCATATATCGGTTGCAGGTTGTTCCCCTCCAATGGATATGTCTGGATCGTGGTCCATTCATCTACCGTATAGGAACAATACTGCTGAGTCTCTGTGTGACAATCTTCCACTACTTCAGAGTAGCCATTGCCTTTGTCAATGGTCTTTTGTTCGCAGACATCACGGCTGTCATCGCGGCAGGAAACGTCATAGGCATCCGAAGGCGGACTTCCAGCCTCGTTGTTGTAATCCACAGCACGGATCTCCTGCACCGGGACCGACGTCTGCCAGTGCACATCCACCACAGTCGCCTTGACAGATCTTGAAGGCCACAGGAACAAAGCGCCAATGATGACACAGCATACTGCGAGGGCGGCCATGATTCCACCGATTAATAACCAATTCGTCCTTTTCGGGGCTTTGAGATTTCCGAGATTTATTCCCGCTGGCATTGGGGCCATAGCTGGCACAACGGTCGCTTTCGGCAATGGCGATCCGCAGTTCGAACACACCGAATTACTACCTGGGTTTTCTGTTCCACAATTATCACATTTGATCACTGCCGGCTGTCCGAAAACAGGAGGCACTTGCATAACACGTCCGGCCTCACGTGCTTTGGCATCAGTCAAATCTCCACCACACTGTGAACACGTTTTTGCAGAGGCCGGGTTGCGTGTGCCGCAAAATGGACAATGAATATCCGGGCCTTCCTTCGCAGCGTTGATCGCAGCTTTATCAGTGACAAATTTCTGATCTGAAGGAAGTTCGAACTGCACATTTTCAGGTTGAGGGGCCCCACAATTCTCACAGGTTTTTACCCCACCTTTATTGCGCGTGCCACAATTGGGACAAGTCCATTCATTTTGAATATAACCAAGAGTTCGTCTGCTTGCCATGAAGAATACTCCTTTATCCTAGCAGGCAATTATAAAAGATGACTTTCAAAAACGAGGCACCTAATGGATTTGTAATTATGCGTCTAATTAGAATCCATGCCACCTGCGTACTTCCTCAATGCGGGATTCGCAATCTGGTTCTTTGTTTGGATTTGGATCGTTCGCTTCAGACTCCCCTTTGCCTGTTTCCGCGATAAAGACAGTTTCCGCCCCGTTGGCGACGTTCATTGGGTCATAGCCGCCTTCGAGCACAAAGACGATTTTGCCGTCACAATATTGCTCGGCGAGGGCTACTACTTTTTTTGCTAACATCAAATATCCTGCAGTGGACAATCCCAACATCGTGATGGGATCGCTCCAATGGGCATCGAAACCAACCGAGATAAAGATCATTTGTGGCCGGAATGATTTTACAAACGGACTAAAGATTTTATCTGCAACCTGTTCGTAGACTTGATCGCCCGCGAAGGCCGGTACAGGCACATTGACAATCCGCTTCTTGGCATGAGGCGCGTCTTCGATCCAGCCTGTGCCGGGATAAAATCCATTTTGATATTGATGGATTGATAAAAATGCGACACGCTCCTCGTTGAGAAACGCAGCCTGCGTTCCGTTTCCATGGTGTGCGTCGTAATCGATGATCGCGACTCGTTCCAATCCCTGTGTCAGCGCATCTCGAGCCGCAATTGCCGCGTTATTGAAAATACAAAACCCCATGGCACGCTCCGGCTCCGCGTGGTGCCCAGGTGGTCGTACGATGGCGAACGCGTTCTTTGCCTCGCCATTTAATACGGCACGGGCGCAGGTCATGACTCCGCCGGCAGCTAACAGGACGTCTTCAAATGAAGATTGCGTCACATAGGTTGGAGCATAATCAATGATGCCCGGCGCGTCTTCTCTACAGACTCTTTCCAGCGCGGAGACTAATTTGGGATTGTGAATGTAAGCGATTTCTTCACGCGTCGCAGGATTTGCTTCCATCAACTCTGCATCAAACGATTTAAGTCGCGGCTCTAAAATATCCAACCTGGCGGGCCGTTCAGGATGATCTGGATATATATGATTGCGCGAAGGGACAAATGTATAAACGGTTTTCATAGTCCGATTATATCTTTATCATTCGCGCTGAGCGGAGCGATGAGTGTTCGCCGAGGAGTGTAGACGAAGCGTGGCGAGGGCAGGGTGGGGACCAAAAGAAACCGCCGCCTCGCTAGCATGGGGGGGACATGCTAACCGCAGGCGGCGGATAGACACCTAATACCAGTAAAGGGAGGGCAGGTGTCGATGCATCCAATATACCCCCGAATAAAAGTTGTGACATTAAAGGTTTATTAGAAATATCATAATAATTGTCCGTAATTATCCCCCATCGTTCTTAGTGATTTATTTCGGCTTTCTACGCTCAAATATCTTCAACCACTCGTCAACTTCCTGGGGGGAGATTTTTCGGTCACTGCTTGGTTTAGGAGCGGCGTTGCGAGCTTGCTTTAGCATCCCAGCAAATGAATCAGAGGAAGTCACGTCTGCGTGTGCAGCGCGCGCGTTTGCCTGGACTTGTCTGTCCGAGGACACCACTGTCCAGTTTTTTGCGCTTTTTCCGAGCTTTTTCAATCGGTTGCGAATGGCGTCATCGGCGGTGGTTCCCAACCGCACAAAATAGGCTGTAACGGCACCCAGTTTTCGGGTCCCGGCTTGAGGCGCCGGCGCTCCGTCAAAAAAGACCTCCACCTGCCTTTGTTCCAGTCTGCAAAACTCCTGCAAAATTGAGATTAATTCCATTTCATCATCGATGGAGTCGAGGCGTAGTCCTAATTTGGGGATCAAGTTGTGTCCATCAATGAGGTAGGGCATGCCCAATTTTACTCCTCTCGCTTGACACTTCTAAACATTAATTTCGTATATGATATGAATGTAAATGTGGATATGTGTCTTATAATGTGTTGAACATAACATGGCTCACATTATTGTTAAATTTGCCTACGTTGTATGGAGACAAGTATGCCTGATAAAAAATCCCGAAAAATTATAGTGCCTGCTTCGAGAGGCATGACGCGTGACTTTGTGGACCGCTTGAAACTTATCATGAAGCTCATGGGTGATTCACGGGTTAGTCCCTGGGTCAAACTCATTCCAATTGGCGCCATTGCTTATCTTATCTCGCCGATTGACATTATTATGGGAATCCCAGGCATCGATGCGCTGGATGATGCAGCAGTCCTTTGGATTGGTTCAAATTTGTTCGTTGAACTTTGCCCTCCGAATGTCGTACAAGAGCATATGCAGAATCTTGGAAGCAATCTGGAAGATAGTTCGGGAGATATTGTGGACGCTGATGCGACGGATGTAAACGACAAATAATTGAATAGATGAGACGACTCATACTTTTACTTGTATTGTCCGTCGCGGCATGCAACGGAACAAGTACACCTACCTCGGCTCCCCCTTCGGGTACGCCGACAGTTGCCTCCCTTACAGAAACATCGCTTCCACCGACAACGATTTCCGATACACCTGCAGCCAGTCCGATTGCCCCAACGGCAACCCCTGGCAGCCCAACGACGCTCCCTGATCCTAATGCATATACATGGCAGCAATTGCCCATCTCTGGTCTAGTACGCCCCGTTGATTTACAACCGGATGGTTCGAGCCGTTTATTTGTTATCGAAAAAGTGGGCCGGATTCGAATCATTGAGAATGACCAATTGATTGAAGCACCGTTTCTGGATATTTCCAACCAGGTGGGAAGTAACGGAAATGAACAGGGTTTGCTTGGCTTGGCTTTTCATCCTCAATATGCGCAAAATGGACGCTTCTTCGTTAATTACACGGATAACAATGGCGATACCGTTCTGGCGCGCTTCCAGGTTTCGAGTGACCCCAATATTGCAGATCCGAATAGCGAAGCAAAAATACTGGCTGTCGATCAACCATTTGCAAATCACAATGGGGGAGTGCTTGCATTTGGACCGGATGGTTATCTGTACGCAGGTCTGGGCGATGGAGGTTCCCAGGGGGATCCGTTTGGCAACGCGCAAAACACCGGTGCTCTCTTAGGCAAAATCCTTCGGCTGGATGTTGACGCTGCTGAGCCTTACACGGTCCCAGCTGATAATCCATTTGGGAATGAAGTCTGGGCTTACGGCTTGCGTAATCCCTGGCGGTTCTCTTTCGATAAGCTAACATACGACTTATATATTGGCGATGTCGGTCAAAATACCTGGGAGGAGATTGATTTTCTGCCTGCAGGTTCTCCCGGGGGCACAAACTTTGGCTGGAATTTTCGGGAGGGCGCGCATGATTACAAGGGGGGTGGCCCTGCAGGCATGGTTGAACCTGTCGCTGAATACAGCCACACGGAAGGTGGTTGCTCCGTCACGGGTGGATATGTCTATCGTGGGTCCATGCCGGAATGGAATGGCATCTATCTCTACGCTGATTATTGTACAGGATTGATCTGGGGATTAATCCATTCCGGAAGTGGCTGGCAAAAACAACAACTATTTGATTTGGACGTTACGATCACCTCGTTTGGGCAGGATGCTTCAGGTGAGCTCTATCTTCTAAGTGATAATGGGGGAGTGTTTCGTCTGGTTCCCCAATAGCTTTCGGAAGCACGAAATTGCTTTGCATTCAGAATTTAAATCGGGCAACTTCTATCCACAATAGGCAGATTGTCACATCAAGTCGGGACGCCTGTCACTGGCAGGCGTTTTTTATTTGTCATACAATGACAACGTAATCTGGAGGTGCCGTATGACTCAAAAGCAGTGGTTTGTAAGTAAAGTCTGTTATTGCGAGCATGTAGGTCACGAGATCGCATTGGAAACGGAAGTTGTACTTCCTTCCGAGCATTTGCCTGAGCAGCCACCCCGTATCATTGCCCGCCGCTGCTCGAATGCGATTGACTGCAACGGCATCAACAAGCCAACCTGTGCATGGTGTGGCACAAATCCTGATTACCGTCCTATGTAAACTAAGTCGGCGTCATTGAACCGCCTCCTTTGTTAAAACTCTCTCCTCCCTCTGAGTTGGTCTTTGGCTACCCCGCCTTCGCAGGCGGGGTATGCCGTTAATGGTATAACGAGGGGAATCCCTGTGCAACCTTTTCGTCTTCTTATATTACTTTTTCTGGCCTTTCTTCTCATGGCTTGTGCCGCCCAGGCAACAGCAACACAAATCCCATCCCAGCCTCTCCCATCACCAGTGAATACAAGCCAACCTGCAATCGTTCAAACCGTTACAGAGTCTCCATCTCCTTCGCAAAGGATCTCTTGTGATGACTGGCAATCCTGGCCTGTTACTCCCGTAGTGAGTAATACGGCGCGTGAGCTGTATCAACGTGGTCAGGCAGGTAGCAACAATCCACGCGCATTTTCAAAGATTGGGGATGGAGAAATATCTACAGAATGGTTTTTCACAGCCTTTGATCTTGGGGAAGATTATTATGATCTGGGCCCTTATCAAAATCTGAGTTCTGTCATTGAGCATTTTGCTGGTTCATTTGGAAGGATTGGGATGACTGCACGACGCGGTTTCAATACGGATCGGATTCTTGATCCAACCTTGAGCGATTCAACTTATTGCGAATCGGACGAATCACCCTTGGCTTGTGAATTGCGCCTTCATCAACCCGCGTTTGCCATCCTTTCGCTGGGAACCAATCAGGTCTGGCAGCCTGAGGATTTTGAAAAAGGGATGAGACAGATTCTCGGTCTTCTTTTATCCCAGAACGTTGTGCCCATTCTCTCTACGAAAGGAGACAATTTGGAAGGCGACCATCGTATTAATCGAACGATTGCTTGTCTGGCTCAAGAATACGATATTCCACTCTGGAATTTTTGGTCTGCCATTCAATCGCTTCCTCGGCATGGGCTGCAATCTGACTTGGAGCATCTCACCTATGGGATCACCGATTTTGATGATGCTCATGCCCTGCAATCTGCATGGACTGTTCGTAACCTCACTGCACTACAGGCGCTTGACGCAGTCTGGAGAGGTATAGATGGGCAGCCCTGATCAGGGCTTGACACGCCCATCATTTTGGAGATAATTACATCAATCAAATAAAGGCTGTGACAGAGGAAAGTAGACTGACAGAAGCCGCCAGAGATGTACAACCGTTACTGTGCTGAAAGTTGTACTCGACCGAAATCAGTTGAAGTTCCCTCTTGAGCCGTTCAATCGTCCGTCGTCTATGGTCAAATTATGGAGGTACGAATGCTCGATAAATTAAGTGAGATCGAAAAGAGTGCTCTGGAAAGTTTGAACACAATCATCGATCAGGCTGCACTCGAAGCGTGGCGCGTCGCAAACGTAGGGCGCAGTTCGCCGCTGATGCAAGCCTTTTCCGAGTTGGGCAAACTTTCAAAGGAGGAGCGACCCGTTGTCGGGGCGGCGGCGAATCGTGTCAAGGTGACATTGGAAACTGCTTTGACAGAGCGCGCCGAGGCGATCAAAGCCGCTGCGTTGGCAAAATCCCTCGAAGAGGAACAACTCGATGTAACGCTGCCCGGACGCAGAG
>WNFZ01006846.1_pt1 | contig 12850 bp, 10 predicted proteins | sample 5400081 | NCBI WGS metagenome assembly WNFZ01 (sample SAMN13153365, study PRJNA577476) | soil metagenome | isolation source: 80 cm soil or saprolite under grassland replicate 1 | place: USA:California | collected 2016-06-15
GAGGTCGACGAGGAGGAGTTTCTCGCCGCGATGCGGATCGGGACGGCGGGGTATCTGCTCAAGAGCATTTCCCCCGCCCGGCTGCCGGCGGTCGTGCGGGGCGTGCTGCGTGGTGAGCCCGCAATCCCGCGCGCCCTCGTTGCGATGCTGATCGACGGGTTGCGGCGGCGTGGCGCGGGGCGCCATCTGATGGTGCCCGATCGAAGCGGCGTGGATCTGACGAGCCGCGAGTGGGAGGTCCTCGATCTGATGCGTGATGGTCTCTCGACCCGCGAGATCGCTATCCGCCTGCTGATCTCGGAGGTCACCGTTCGCCGTCACATCGGCAGCGTCCTGAAGAAGCTGCACGTGCAGAGCCGAGCGGAGGCGCTCGACCTGCTCGAGAGCGCCTGACCGCGCGAGCGGCGCGACTAGCCCATCAGCCAGGTCACAACTCGGCGCTTCCGCGCGAGCATTTTGGCGATGAGGCGGCTTCGGCCCCGCTCGGTGACGCTGCTCGCGGCCGTGTTCGCGGGTGTCCTGACGGACATCATCATCATGGTCCCGTCGCTCAACTTCGCGTATCGGAGCGTGCCCCTTCACGCCATGCTCGAGGTCACGGCGACCCTGATCGCCTTCTTCACGACGATCCTGGTTTGGGGACGGCTGACCCAGAGGCAAGGCCTGGACGATCTGCTGCTGTTCGTCGCGCTGGGCCTGCTCTCGCTGACGAACCTCCTCTTTGCCGCGATCCCCGCGGCGATCTGGACCGACCCGCACCCGTTTTCGACCTGGACGACGGTGGCCGCAGCTGCCGCGGGCGCCGCCCTGCTCGCCGCCGCCGCGCTCGTTCGCCCGGTCCGGCTGCGGGACTACGAGCGCGCAGCACGCATTGCCGCCATTGCGATGGCGTTGGCGTTGGTCGCGATGGGCGTCGTCATCGGCGCGTTTGTCGACAAGCTGCCGATCGGCATCGATCCCGCCCGTTCGCCCGCGAATATGCCGGGCCCGATCGCCGGCAATACCGTGATCGTGGTTTCGCAGATGGTGATCGCGTTGCTCTTCCTGGCGGCAGCTTTGGGTTTCACGTACCGCGCAGAGAAGTCGGGGGACGAATTCTTTCTCTGGCTCGGCGCGGCCGCCACTTTCGCTGCATTCGCGCGCGTGAACTACTTCATCTTTCCTTCGCTGTACTCCGAATGGGTGTACACCGGCGACGTCCTGCGGCTTGCCTGGCACGTCCTTCTGTTCATCGGAGCGGCGCGCGAGATTCAGGCTCTTCAGAAGGCGTCCGCGGAGGCGCAGGTGCTCGAAGAGCGGCGACGGATCGCCCGCGACCTCCACGACGGCCTGGCTCAGGAGCTGGCCTTCATCGCGATGACGACGCGCGAGCTCGCACGCGGAACCGGCGGCTCTGCGCTGAAGCAGCTCGCCTCGGCGGCGCAGAGGGGCCTCGACGAATCCCGTCGCGCAATCGCGACGCTGACGCGTCGAGACGACGAACCCTTCCACATGGCTTTGGTGCAGGCGGTGGAGGAGGTGGGCCACAGATTCGGGGCACACGTCGTCGTCGATGCCGAGCCGGCTCCCGGGATCGTGCCCGACCGGCAGGAGCAGCTTCTTCGCATCGTCCGGGAAGCGGTCACGAATGCGGCTCGTCACGGCGAGCCGAGCGTCGTGCGCGTCGCCTTCACGAACGGGGGAGTCCTCCGTCTCTCAGTCGAGGATGACGGAATCGGGTTCGACCCATCCAGCCCGGAGCGGAACGGATTCGGCCTGGTCGCGATGCGCGAGCGTGCAGCCGCGATCGGCGGCGAGTTCCGCGTCGAGTCGCACCCGAACGTCGGCACGCGGGTGGAGGTCGTGATCCCGTGACGGAGGGGATCCGCGTCGTCATCGCAGACGACCATCCCCCGACGCGGACGGGAGTTCGCGCGGCTCTCGAGCGCGGTGGCTTCGTCGTCTGCGCCGAGGCTGCGGACGGGAACGCGGCGATCGAGGCCGCCCGACGCGAACGGCCGGACGTCTGTCTCCTCGACATCCACATGCCCGGCGACGGAATCCGCGCCGCGGAGACGATCGCGCACGAGCTCCCGGAGACCGCTGTCGTCATGCTGACGGTCTCGCGCAGCGACGCCGATCTGTTCGACGCGCTCCGGGTGGGCGCGTGCGGCTACCTGCTCAAGGACATCGATCCCGCGCGCTTGCCGCTGGCGCTCTACGGCGTGCTCGAAGGCGAGGCCGCCCTGCCACGACGTCTCGTCGCGCTGCTGATCGAGGAGTTCAGAGAGCGACGCCGTCGCCGTCGCATACCGCTAGGCGGCCGTCGGAGCGTCGAGCTCACGGATCGCGAGTGGGAGGTGCTCGAGCTGATGCGCGACGGGCTGTCGACCGAGGAGATCGCCGCGCGTCTTTTCATCTCACCCGTCACGGTAAGAACGCACGTCTCGGCGATTCTGCGGAAGCTGCAGGTGCCGACGCGGGAAGCGGCGGTCGCTCTCTTGGAGCGTTGAGCAAGCTCAACGGCGAATCGGCCCTCCGGCCCTTGTCCGACGCGCTCGCTCGCAGGAAGCTCATATGGCCCCACCAAGGGCGCGATCGCGGGTGGCCGCAGTCTCCCGTCCGCCCCTCACCCGTGTCGAGGGCACGTCCTCGGGCGTCGATGCGGGTTGCGCGAGATGGGTCCAGCGGCCTATTTACGCTGGGTCCGACTCCCCGACACACTTCGTAAGCCGTGCTACTGCGGTCGGCACGGCTTTTCTGCGGCAATCAAGGGGAGGCTCATCCCGGACTTTCCGACGGCTCCGACGCGACTCGCGGCTAGTGGCCGCACGTCGCCATCGGAGCAGCATTCGAAGTGCGGAACTGGGCGTTTCCTGCGGCAAATGGGAGGGCGGAGAGCGGTGAGACCGGCGAAGGGGGAAATGGCGTTGTCGCCGGTCTGCTCCGGAACCGCGGTTCGCATCGCCAGTGCTGACGAAACGACTGACCAGCACGAGCTTGGCTCAGCCGCGCGGCACTCAAGGGGGGCGCGCGGCGGGGCGAGGCTCGGGCGGTCTTGAAAGGGGTCAATTTCATGCGGCAGCTCGAGACAAGGACTGGGGCGGAGAAGGGGGCCACTGTGGCGTCGAAGCGGAACCAGGTGACATGGAGGAAGGCGTTCTTCCTCGTCTGTTCGATCGGCGCCATCGTGGCGTTCTTCGCGTTTGCGGGCGGTGCGTCCGCGATGAGGGAGACAGCGTCGGCGGCGCCGTCGATCGTGAGCGACCAGGCCGACTACACGCCCGGGTCGACCGTCACCCTGACCGGTAGCAACTGGGGTGCCAGCGAGGCGGTTCACATCTTCGTCAACGACGACGGCGCTCAGTCATGGTCGTACAACGCCGACGTAACAGCCGACGACAGCGGCAACTTCACGAACCAGTTCCAGCTGCCCAACTGGTTCGTCGACAGCTACACCGTGACAGCCACTGGCTCATCCGGTGCGACGGCCTCCACGACCTTCACCGACGGCAACGTGACATTCGCATTGGCGACTGCGGACACAGTCACGCCGACGAATTGGACGGTGAACTGGACGAAGTACAACGACACGACTTGTACGAGCGCGCAGAGCAGCGGCTCGGCGACCAACGGCCTCCCCAACGTTGGCGTGGGGGCCAACAAGTCAGTCAAGCCAATCTCGGTGACAGCCTCTTCTCCTTCTGGGCTCACCTTCGCCTATTGGTCGGACACGGCATCAGGCACTACGCCGAGCTCCGACACGTGTACGCCCGATGGCGCCACGCCGCGCACGCTGTATGCACACTTCAAGCTGTCTGACTCGACTGCGCCGACGACGACCGCCAGCGCGAGCCTTTCGCCTGGCCCCGGTACCTACACGTTCGGGGATTGGAGCAAGCAGAACGTAGCTGTCTCTCTAAGCGCGACCGACAACGCGGGAGGGAGCGGCGTCAAAGAGATCACCTACTCGGCCAGCGGCGCGCAGACGATCGCGTCCACCACCGTGACCGGCAACAGCGCGTCGTTCTCGATCACGGCCGAAGGCACGACGACCATCAACTTCTTCGCGAAGGACAACGCGGGCAACACCGAGACGACGCAGACGAGAACCATCAAGATCGACAAGACCGCGCCCACCATCACGTTTACGAGCCGAACGGCGGCGAACGCGGATGGGTGGAACAACTCAGATGTGACGGTCAACTGGTCGTGCTCCGACGCGCTCTCGGACGTAGTCTCCGCAACCGATAGCAAGACGGTTACGACCGAGGGCACGAACCAATCCGCAACCGGCACGTGCACGGACAACGCCGGGAACTCGGCTTCAAACACGCAGAACGGGATCAACATCGACAAGACGGATCCGGTGGCGACGTTGGTTTCGCGGTTGCCGGCGGCGAACGCGGATGGTTGGAACAACAGCGCCGTGACGGTGAAGTGGGACTGCACGGACGCACTGTCGGGGGCGAAGGTGGCTCAGGTGAGCGATACGAAGAGCTCCGATGGTGCCAACCAGACCGCCAGTGCTACCTGTGAGGACAAGGCGGGGAACACGAAGGTGGCGTCGCTGGGTGGGATCAACATCGACACGGTTGCTCCGACGGCGACGCTGGCTTCGCGGCTGCCGGCGGCGAACGCGGACGGCTGGAACAACAGCGCCGTGACGGTGAAGTGGGACTGCACGGACGCGCTGTCGGGGCCGACGACGGCTCAGGTCAGTGACACCAAGAGCTCCGACGGGGCCAACCAAACGGCGAATGCGACCTGCGAGGACAAGGCCGGCAACACGAAGGCGGCCTCGCTGGGCGGGATCAACATCGACACGGTCGAGCCGACGATCGCATTCGTTTCGCGGCTGCCGGCGGCGAACGCGGATGGTTGGAACAACTCGGACGTGACGGTGAAGTGGGACTGCGCGGATGCGCTCTCGGGCGCGAAGCTGGCTCAGGTGAGCGACACCAAGAGCTCGGAGGGGACGAACCAGACCGCCAACGGCACCTGTGAGGACAAGGCCGGGAACAGCAAGAGCGCGAGCGTGACCGGGATCAACATCGACAAGACCGACCCGACAATCAGTGCTACACGTACCCCCGGCGCGAACGCTGACGGCTGGAACAACACGGATGTCACCGTGCAGTTCAGCTGCGATGACCCGGTTCATGGCGGAACGGCATCCGGCGTGGTCTTGTGTCCCGCTGATGTAACGCTCACCGGGGAGGGTGCGAATCAGTCCGTCACCCGCACCGTCTTCGACAAAGCGGGCAATAGCGCAAGCGCAACGAAGGACAACATCAACATCGATAAGACCGCGCCGACGGCGACCGTGGCATCGCGGCTGCCCGCAGCCAACTCCTATGGGTGGAACAACTCGGACGTGACCGTGAAGTGGAACTGCGCGGACGAACTATCCGGGCCCAAGACCGCTCAGGTCAGCGATACCAAGAGCTCCGAGGGGGCCGACCAGACGGCGACTGCCACCTGTGAGGACAAGGCCGGCAACACGAAGGGTGCCTCTCTCGGCGGAATCAACATCGACAAGACGGTGCCGAACATCGGCGTCACCGACAACAACGCCGCGTCGTACAACGTCTGCGGCTCGAGACCCAGCAAGCCGGGATTCAATCCGAGCGACGCACTCTCGGGACTCGACGGTTCCCAGGGCGAGACCTGGACGACGCCGGGTACGCCTTCTGGCGTCGGCAACTACACCTACAGCGCACACGCTCAGGACAAGGCTGGGAACCCGGCGTCCTACGGGCCGAAGACGTACACGGTTCTTTATGGCGCGGCATTCGGCGGTTACCTCCAGCCCATCAACGGGGACGGATCGAGCCGGTTCAAGGTCGGAAGCACGATCCCGGTGAAGTTCCAGGCGCTGTGCAACGGCACGCCGGTTGGGAATGTCACGGCGAAGATGTACGTGAAACAGGGCGACAATCAGCCGGATCCGGGCGTCGACGAGGCGATCTCGACATCCGCCGCGACGACGGGGAACCTGTTCCGCTGGACGGGCAGCCCGGACAACCAGTACATCTTCAACCTCTCGACCAAGTTGGGGTATGTCAACCCGAGCCCGGAGCCGGCGATCAACAACTTCGGTCAGGGGACGTGGACGCTGAAGATCGGTCTCGATGACGGGACATTCCGCTCGGTCAACGTTCAGCTCGTTAGGTAGGCACCACGGGCATGAGGGGAGCGCAGGCGGCAGCGCTCCCCTCAGCTCACGAAGGGGAGACGACGGATGAAGACGAAACTCATGCTCACCGCACTCGCGACGCTCGCCGTCGTCGCCTCCCCGCTCACCGCGCAGGCCTCAAAGCCGCAAGCCATCTCCCTCACCTTCACGATGCATTTCACCGGCACGACGACGGCCACCGGCACCTGGACGTCCACCGGCGACCTCGCCGTGCTGAGCGGCAAGTCGGGCACCGTCGTCCAGACCACCAGGATCACAGGCAAGGGCAAGGGGAAGGGCAAGAAGACGGGCCAGGTCGTCCACGGCCGCAAGGCCGTGACCGCGTCCGACGGCACGTTCGTGATCCAGTTCGTCGGCGGGCTCAAGTCGACCGGAGCCACCACCTCCGAGGTGAACGGGCGCTTCGTCCTCAAAAAGGGCACGGGCGCGTACACAGGGCTCCGCGGGACGGGGAAGATCCACGCCACGCTCGACTCCTCGAGCGGCGCGGTCACAGCGGTTTACACGGGCAAGGCGCACCTCAATAGCGGCTAGGCGGGGCGCCGCGCCATCTCATGAAGGGGAGCGACTCGTCGCTCCCCTTCAACCGTTGAAAGAACTCATCGGGTTCTGGGTCGCAAAGCCTATTGACACTCTGCGTAAGTCGTGTGAATCTCGATCTGCGGCGTGCCGCGGACCTACCGCGGTCCCGCTGCGGAAACTGAATGGACGCAAACGGCGCACAAACACTTCACGCCTGGTTCGAGCAGCAGGAGCACTGGCGACAAGCGGAGGCCGTTCGACGGGGCAACCAGCCTCCGACGGATCCCGATGCTTGGGAGCTCGAGGAGTTCAGCGAAGGGCTTCGGCTCTACAACGTGCGGGAGGAGCAGCGGCAGGTGGTCGACGGTCGCCGAGCCATCGTCATCCAGCGTCTCACGAAGCGGCTCGTGGACGGGATGTGGCACACCGTCTACGAGGTCGAACGCATCCGGCCGCTCTGACGCTCCAACGTCAGCGGACGATGCGAAGGGATGCCTTCGTCTTCCGCCGGTCGTTCCACTCTTCGATCAGTCGCGTCAGCTCGTCACGGCCGCCGTCGCGGTACGAGCCGACCAGGACGGCCTCCAGCTCGCGGTCATCGACGCGCTCGACGATGCAGTCCGCCTGCGCTCTGAGCACGCGGAGTAGGTCATCCGCAAGCGTGGGTTCCTCGAGTCGAATTCGCATGGCCGCAGTGCTTCGCTCGCAGCTTGAGATGGAAAACGCCGCGGCGCGCTCATCGAAGGACCGGTTTCGCCCGAACTTCGGGCTCGTGCTACGCCGCGGCAAGGAAGTGCGGCGGTGCGATCCTGCAACCGTCGGACTTCGGAAGACACCGCCGCCGCGGCTACTTCGACGCCGGCACCGCCGCTCCCTGCCGTCTCAGATGACAGCGAGCAGGGCTTCGACGCAGGTGGGATCGAATTGACAGCCCGCCTCGCCGACGAGCTCCCGAACCGCACGCGCGCGAGCGCGCGGAGGGCGGTAGGGCCGCGGCTCGATCATGGCCTGGAACGCGTCCGCTACGGCGACGATGCGCGCGGCGAGCGGGATCTCCTCTCCCTGCTTGCCGTCCGGGTACCCGGTCCCGTCCCAGCGCTCGTGGTGCGAGCGGACGACGGCGAGGACGTCCGGCAGATCGAGTATATGAACGAGCAGTCGCTCGCCAGAGGCGGCATGGCGTCGCATTGCCGCCCACTCGAGCTCGTTGAGAGGACCAGGCTTCGTGAGGATTCGATCCGGAACCGAGAGCTTGCCGACGTCGTGAAGCAGCGCCCCGAGCGCGACGCGACGGCGCTCCTCGTCGCCGAGGCCGAGGTTGGCTGCGATTGCGACCGCCAGCCGGCTGACGGCGGCCGTGTGCTCGCCGGCGTACCCGTCCTTGAGCTCGAGACGGTCGGCGAGGTCGGCCAGCCGCTGGGCCTCGTCCTCGGTCGTAACCTCCTGGAGTTTTGCGACCATGGCGTTCATCGTCGGACTCCCCCATTCGGGGGATGAGCGGCGGCTCCTACCTGGGGAGGATCGAGACCTTGGCTCTTCGCCCGCGGAGGAGGAGCGGGGCTGCGGTTGCGGGGTTGCTGGTGTTCGGTGCGCTCCTGGCGTTGCTCGTCGCGGCGTGGGCGGCGGCCCTGACCCTCGGAGGCAGCGAGCTCGACCGAGCCGACGCCCGGCTCGCGAGCGAGGCGCACGCGGCGCTGGGCACGTTCAGCATGCGCGTCGCCGAGGCGGACGCCAGAGCGGGCTCGCTGGCGGCGTCGGCAGAGCTGCAGCGCACCTTGCTGCGGCACGATCGGTCGGCGGTCCGCCGCCTGCTGCGTGGGCGGCCGGCGCTGGCCGTCTACGCGGGCGACGACCTGCTCGCGGGGCCGAGGCCGGCTGCGGCCATCACGAGAACCGTCGCGGTCGTCGCACGGGGCAGGCGGATCGGCCGCGTCGTCGGAATCGTTCCCGTGGATCGCAGCTCGCTGGATCGCCTCGGCGCCGCGGCAGGTGTGCGGGCGCCAGACCGCCTGTGGGTGAGGTCAGAGACGCCCCGTCGCCGGTTCCCGCTCGGGCGGGCATTCGATCGTGTTGACGGTCGCCGTTACCGGGTCTTCGCCGTGCGGCTAGTCGACGCGCCGAGAGCCCTCATCCTCGAGGCGGCGACGCCGCGCGCCGCCATCAGCGATCGCGCGCACCGGCGGACGCTCTGGCTGGTCCTGGCGACCCTGGTCTCGCTCGTGACGCTCGGTGTCGCGGCGAGTGCTCTCTCTTCCTTTGTGCGTCCGCGGCGGCGCGCGACGCCTCGAAGCAGGGACGTGCGCCAGGTTCTTGCCCTCGTCGGAGACGCGCTTGCCTCGACGCACAACCCGGAGAAGCTGCTGCCGGTCATCCTGCACGCGTCGATGGAGGCGACCGGCGCCGTTGCCGGCGTGGCGACCAGGGACGGGCAGGAGGTTGCGCGCGAGGGCGCGTTCGAGGAGGTGGGGCGGCCGCTTCGGCTCGAGCTCGCGAGCGTCGAGGGCGCGGACGAGGAGATCGAGCTCCTCCTGTACCCGGCGGCGCCGCGGTTCGACGAGCGCACCGCTGCGCTCGCGCACTCGCTCGCGGCGCAGGCGGCGATTGCGCTCGACAACGCGCGTCTGCACGGCGTCGTGAAGCGACAGGCCGTGACGGACGAGCTGACGGGCCTCGCCAACCGCCGTTCTTTCCGTGAGACGCTCGAGACCGAGCTGCTGCGCGCCCAGCGCTTCGGCAACTCGCTCTCGCTCGTCGTCGCCGACCTCGACGACTTCAAGCGGGTCAACGACCAGTTCGGTCATCAGGTCGGCGACGAGGTCCTGCGTGCCTTCGCGGATGTCCTGCGTGGTCGCATCCGCGGCGTCGACCTCGCCGCCCGGCTCGGCGGGGAAGAGTTCGCCATCCTCCTGCCGGAGACCGACCTCGACGGTGCGGAGGCGCTGGCGGAGAACCTCCGGGAGGCCGTCGCCGATCTCAGTATCCCGGTCGATTCGAGCGAGGTGCGCGTGACCGCGAGCTTCGGGGTGGCGGCGTTCCCGCAGACCCATAGTGCGGATGAGCTCATGACCTCGGCTGACCTCGCGCTCTACAGCGCCAAGCGGCAGGGAAAGAATCGCGTCGAGACCGAGGCCCCCGAGTAGTGACATATCCGGTCGCCCCGCGATACTTCGACCTATGAGGCGTGTCACCGTCGTGGCCGGGTATGTCTCGGCGATCGCCGCAGGCGCAGCGGCGTCGGCCCAGCTGTGGTTGCACGCATTGGACGTGCCTGAGGCGCTCCCGCCGGACCGGGCGGCTCTTCCGCGCGCGAGGGAACGCGCGGTCCCCGCCGTCGTGCTGTCGCCGCTCGTGCGGCATGCACCGCGGCCGAGCGCTGCGTCGACGTTCCCGGGTCTGCCGGGCCTCTCGCCTGTTCCCGGTCGAGGCCCGCTGAGAATCGCGATCAGCGTGCCGGTGACCGCGGCCGGTCCGACAAAGCCCGCTGGGCCGCAGCCGTCTCCCGGGCCCGCGCAGCCGCCACCGTCGGCGCCGTCGGCACCGGAGGTTATCGCGGCGCCCGCGACGCAGGCACCGACCGCCACGCAATCATCGACGGCGCCGCCGCAGCGTCCCGCGGCCCAACCGAGCGCCGGAGGCACGCCTCCGTCGCGTCCGCCTGAGCGTGCCGTCCCCGCTGTTCCTGCGTCGCGCGCGCGGCCGCCCGCTGTCGTACCGGCCACGAGGGCGACGCCGGCCGTCCCGCCGTCCCATCCGAGCGCCGCGAAGCAGAAGCACGAGAACAAGCCCGCGAAGCCGAAGAAATCAGACCACTCGGCACAGCAGCCGGCACCGGCAGAAGCGACGAGTAGTCAGCCGCCGAGCGCACCGCCTGCCGGTCCGCCGCCGCACGCAGAGGACAACGGCGGGCACGGCCAAGGGAACGGCCAAGGGAACGGCCGCGGCCACGACAAGTAAGGAGCTGGCTTCTACTCCGCGGCGAACGCGGGAACGGCCGCGCCGTCTCGAGGCTGCTGCGCGACCGCCAGCGGCTGCCAGCGCGGCAGGCTGAGCGAGACCGTCGTCGGGCCTCCTGGTCGGCTACGGACGTCGAACGTCCCGCCGAGAAGCCGAACGCGCTCGCTACTGCCCACGAGCCCGAACCGCCCACGCTTTGCACACTCGACCAACGTGCGCGCGACGTGGAAGCCGCTTCCGTCGTCCTCGACTCGAGCGTCGATCCGACCATTGCGCGTGGTGATCCAGATGCGAACGGCGGAGGCGTTCGCGTGCTCGCGGATGTTCGTCAGCGCCTCCTGCACGACCCGGATCAGGGCGATCTTCTGGGACATGGTCAGCCCGCTGAAGTCACCGTGCACGCGCTTGTGGACCTCGATTCCGGTGCGCTCTGTGAACGCCGCCGCCTCGTCCGTGATGACACGCTGCAGCGGCCGTCGCACGAGGCTGACGGGCTCGAGTGAGTGTGCAAGCTCCCGCAGGACGCGGTCGAGCTCCCACGTACGAGCCTCCAGGTCGTCCACGCGAGAGTTGGTGATCGAAAGGCTCGGCTCGGACACAACCTCCGCCAGTTGCCGTCGGAAGAGATAGAAGTCGGCGCCGAGCGCGGCGATGTGCTGCAGGGCGGTGTCGTGCAGGTCGAAGGCGAGTCGGCCGAGACGGCGCTCGCTCGCACGCACGAGCGACCGCTCTCGGGCGGCGCTTCGCTGGAGAACGAGCTCACGTTCGATCACCGGGCTCATCGCCGCGGTGGTCTCTGCGAGGTAGGCCGCGATCAGCTCGCGGTTCTCGGCACGGGTCCGCACGACCAGCGCCGCCCATGGTGTCTCCCAGCGCATGACGGGCGCGCCGACGATGGTGCCGCGCGCACCGTTGTCGACGAATGCGCCGTCGAGGGCCCGAGCTGCGACGACGCGGAAGCGGCGAGTCTCGGTGGTGGGACCCGCCGCGATCAGGCACCCGGGACGGCCGGTCAGCTCCTTCGTCCAGAGCGAAGCCTCCGAGACCGGTGCAACCGCGAGAAGTAGCCGCAATTGCGTCTCGAGGGCCACTGCAGGCGGAAGATCGAGCAGCTGCGGGGCGCCAACGGCGCCGAGGAACAGCTGCAGTGCAACGGCCTCGCGTGCGAGGCCGAGTAGAGCGGCAAGTCTCGAGATCACGCGCTCTGTGGCGCGCGGCCGCCAGGGCCGCTCGACGGCGCAGACGACGAGAAGGTCACTCGCGTAGGCGAGTGCGACCGCCGTCGAGCGCGCGCCGCCGGCGGTGATGAGCTGGGCTGCACGTGTCCGGCAGCGAGCGAGCTCCGCCTGCATGCTGACGCCGTCTAGGCGCGAGGCGAAGATGCGCGTTACGGCGTCGAGGTCAACGCTCGCGGCTGGTGCCGCGAGCGGGTCGCCTCGGCCGACGGCGCGCGCACGCGTCGCCAGATCTTGAACCATAGACTCACCCACCGCAGCAGGTTGCCCGGCCCCCCAGAGCCTCCCTTTGCGGAGGGAGCGAGCCCGCAGTCTTCTCCAACTCGCCCTCCCTTTCCCACGACGAAGTGTCGTTGAGATAACCCAAACGGACAATGGGCCAAGCGGCCCATCTGTCGTTCAGGCGTTTGAACGCTTTAGAGGAACAGAAGGACTACGACCGCGCCGCCGGCCAGGAATGGGCCGAGCGGGATCGCGCGCTTTCGAGCCGCGGACCCCTCGCGGAAGAGCATGACTGCGGCGACGAGTCCGGCGGCGAGCGTGCCGAGGAAGAGTGCCGCGACAACCGCCCAGCCGAGCAGCGCGCCGATCAAGAGAGACAGCTTCACGTCGCCCATCCCGAGTCCCGCGGGATATGCGAGAGCGACGACAAGGAAGAAGAGGCCCGCTCCGAAGCTTCCCACCAGCCATTCCACCCATTGATGCGGATGAAGCGCGAGGTGGGCGGTCAGGACCGCCAGCCACGCGGGCACGACGATTCGGTTCGGGATGATGTGGCGCTCCAGATCGTGACGTGAGATCACGACGAGCACGACGAGCGCCGAGACGACGACAAGCGTTTCCCCCTGCACCCCGTATCGGATGACGCCCAGGAGCGAGAGAAAGGCGGCGAGCCCCAGCGTCGCCACGCGCACGCCGTTCACTCCCCGGCTCTCGTCGGGCGGGGCCGTCGCCACGAGGT
>WNFZ01004545.1_pt1 | contig 12849 bp, 9 predicted proteins | sample 5400081 | NCBI WGS metagenome assembly WNFZ01 (sample SAMN13153365, study PRJNA577476) | soil metagenome | isolation source: 80 cm soil or saprolite under grassland replicate 1 | place: USA:California | collected 2016-06-15
GATTCTGATGAAAGTGGCCGCTTTTGATATCCGTCAACGGCATCACGCCGCAGTGATGCCAAAGACTAATTCATAGGGGCGATCGCCTTTGAGGCGACCCCACTCATCAAGCCACCGACTTTGTCGGTGGTGTCTGACTAACTTCCATCATTTCAATTTGACAGGAGCCTTCATGTCGCGTTGCGACGCCTTGAAAGAATGAAAATCGCAGTTCGTAGTCCCGTCTTCTTCATTCCAGCTCGGCGGGCGACGCAAGTAGATTCGATGGCGCCGCTTCGCGTGGAATGAATATGCCGTAGTCCAGGCGCGCTTCTTGTCCTGTCCCGAATTTTCGCATTCTCGCGCCAACCAAATCACGTATTCCGTGTCTATATGGACAACTTCAAAGGCCCGATTGTTACAACCCCTGAGATTGGAGGACGAGGTGATTCAAGACTTACGTTTTGGCGCGCGGATGTTGTGGAAGAACCCTGGCTTCACATCACACAATCTGGCTCCGGTTCGGTTGAGTTGGTTGTGCGGGCGAAGTTGTCGCCCGAAGCGCTCGCCCCCAGCGTGCGCGCCGCGCTCAACAAGGTCGATCCGCGTCTGCCGACCAGTGAATTTCATATGCTGGGGCAGTTGGTTGACCAGGCCGCTTCGCCCAAACGTCTGGTGACGCTCTTGCTCGGCGGATTCTCGCTGCTCGCGTTGACCCTGGCGGCGTTGGGGATTTATGGCGTGATCTCGTATTCGGTCACCCAGCGCACACACGAACTCGGCATTCGTGTGGCGCTGGGCGCGCGGGCCGCCGATGTGTTCAAGCTGGTCATCGGGCAGGGCATGCTGCCGGTGGTCATCGGTTTGGCGCTGGGCCTGGCGGCAGCCGCCGCCTTGACGCGTTTGATGGCGGGCCTGCTCTTTGGCGTGAGCGCGACCGATCCATTGACCTTTGCCGGCATCGCGCTGCTGCTGATCGCAGTGGCGCTGCTGGCCTGTTACATCCCGGCGCGCAGGGCGGCTAAAGTAGACCCGATGATCGCGCTCCGACGTGACTGATAAGGATAAATCAGACCCGCAAAGCGTATTCATTACTCTGGAAACTAAATTATGTGGTGTTTTGTGTTTTAAAACCTTCGCTTTAAGCCTGCGGAGCAGGCGACAGCATAAAGCCTGGGGCGTAAGCCCCAGGAGAAAGATAGCAAAGAGATCAGAGCCCACGAAGTGGGCGACAGCCAATGGCTGCCGCCCGTTTCACGGGCTTGATATCGCTCCGAACCTGACCCGGGGTTCCGCCTTCGGCTCCACCCCGGGCTTTATGCTGCCGCCCGCTCCGCGGGCTTGGAAAAACACCAAAAACTCAGTTTCCAGAGTATTTATGCCCTTTGTATTCCGCTTTGCGCTTCTTGTGGTCATCTTCCGCCAAATCAATCTACTGTGTCCGCATTCGGGAATCGCCAATCCCGAATGCGGACGCTCGTTGATTAACAGGCCGCTGACCTCCTCACGCAACCCGTTTATTCTCAGTCCATTCCATTGCGGTACGCATTGGCACGGCGATTGGTTATCAGCCGGTTAATCGGACGTGTGTCTCGGATAGCCGAGGAGAGACTTTATGCAAACACTCTGGCAAGACCTGCGCTACGGCGCGCGAATGTTGATGAAGAACCCCGGCTTCACGTTGGTAGCAGTGATCACTCTGGCGCTCGGCGTCGGCGCGAACACGGCGATCTTCAGCGTGGTGAACGCCGTGCTGTTACGTCCGCTGCCCTATCCTGAATCTGAACAGTTGGTTCGGCTGTTGGCGATGGATACGGCGCGGGGCGCGATAGATATAGGCGCCTCGATGCCCGATTACCGCGAATGGCGGAAGCGCAATCAGAGCTTCGCGCATCTCGCGGCTTTCGCCACAGATAATTACAACATCTCCGGCAATGAAGAGCCGGAGCGTGTGGTCGGCGCGGCGGTGGACATCGACTTCTTTCCGTTGCTCGGCGTCAATCCGGCGCAAGGGCGCGGGTTCTCGGGCGAAGAGGGCGTTTACGGCAAGCATCGCGTGGTGGTGTTGAGCGACGTGTTGTGGCGGCGGCGTTTTGGCGACGGGACGCGCCTGGATGGGCAGAAGATCCGGCTCAACGGTGAATCCTTCGCAATCGTCGGCGTAATGCCGCGCGGCTTCAGGTTTCCGTCGAACGATGTCGCGCTGTGGACGCCGCTGGCGTTGGCCGACAACGACTCGCTCAACACGCGCGGCAATTACTGGCTGAGCGTCATCGGCCGTCTCAAACCGGGCGTCACTCCCGCGCAGGCGCGAAGCGATCTGGTCAACATCCATCGCCAATTGGAGCAGGAGAAGATCACGTCCGGCTTCAGCGGGCGCGTCGAGACGCTCTCTGAAGCTACCGTCGGCGATTTCCGCCGCACGCTGGTGGTATTGCTCAGCGCGGTGGGCTGCGTGCTGCTGATCGCTTGCGTCAACGTAGCCAACCTGCTGCTAGCGCGAGCTTCGGCGCGGGCTTCGGAGATCGCCGTCCGCGCGACGCTCGGCGCGGGGCGCGGACGGCTCGTGCGCCAGTTGTTGACCGAGAGTTTGCTGATCGGCGCGTTGGGGGCGATCGCCGGATTGTTGCTGGCCTGGTGGGGCGTGGACGCGCTAGTCAAACTCGAGCCCGATTTGCCGCGCTTCGACACGGTGAATGTGGATGGACGCGCGCTGGGCTTCACGCTGGGACTGGCGTTGGGCGCCAGCCTGCTCTTCGGATTAGTCCCGGCGCTGCGTTCGGCTGGTTCCGACCTCAGCGCAGCCATCAAGGGCGGCGGCAGAGGCGGCTCGCGCAACCATCGTCTGCTGGACGGGTTGGTTGTGGCGGAGATCGCGATCGCTTTGGTCCTGTTGGCTGGCGCGGGGTTGATGATCAACAGCCTGCTCCGGTTGCAGCGCGTCGAATTGGGATACGAGACCGAGAACATCTTGACGATGCAGCTTTCGCTGCCCGAAGCCAAGTACCCGAATAGCCAGCGCGAACAGGCAGTAGGTTTTTACCGGCGCCTGGTTGAGCGCGTGAAAGCTCTGCCCGGCGTGAGGAACGCGGGCGTCACCACGGCGTTGCCGCTCGCCGACGGCGGTTGGGGCAAACTCTTTACGCGCGAAGACCGGCCCGCGCCGAAGGCGTTGAACGAGATACCAGTTACGGAATACCGCCACGTCAGCGCTGACTACTTCGACACGCTGGGCATGCGGCTCGTGAATGGGCGTTTCCTGAGCGAGCGTGACGCGCCAAACGGGCTGCCGGTGGCCGTCATCAACGAGACAGCGGCCAATCGCTTTTGGCCCGGCGAAAATCCCATCGGCAAAGTCTTCAAGTTAGGCCCGCCCGAAGAGATGGTTCCGGCAGGCATATTGCGTCCCGGATATCGCTTCATTCGCTGGACGGTGGTTGGCGTTGTGAAGGATGTCAAACATCAGGGCTTGAGCCAGCCCAGCGGCCCGGAAATCTACACGCTGCCGCAACAGAGCTTGGCCAATGACGGCGCGACGCGCACGATGTATCTGACCGTGCGAGCCTCGATCGACCCGACCGCGCTCACAGCCGCCATCCGCCGACAGGCGCAAGAGCTGGACAAAGAGCAACCCATCGCCGATGTCAGGACAATGGAAGAGCGCCGCGCCGATTCGCTCTTACGAGCGCGCTTCGACACGCTGCTGCTCACGATCTTCGCCGCCGTCGCGCTGACGCTGGCGGTCGTAGGCGTCTACGGCGTGATGTCTTACTCGGTGGCGGAGCGCACGCGCGAGATCGGCATCCGCGTCGCTTTAGGAGCGCAGCGGCGCGACGTACTTGGGCTGATAGTCAAACGCGGCATGGCGCTGGCGCTGGGCGGCGCGCTGATTGGACTGGGCGGCGCGATAGCGGTAACCCGCTTGATGACCGGCTTGTTGTACAAGGTGAGCGCGACCGACCCGCTCACCCTCTCGGCGGTGGTAGGCGTGTTGACTGCGGCGGCGTTGCTCGCTTGTTATCTGCCGGCGCGTCGAGCGATGAAAGTGGACCCGATGGTCGCGCTCAGAACCGAGTAGATGTCAGATGCCAGATGTCAGATGTCAGATGTCAGTGAAGAGGCTCTGGCATCGCTCCTCTACTGGCCCTGACACTGACATCTAACATCTGACATCTGACATCTAGCATCTGACATCTTCCTCTTGGAGGAATTATGCAAAACCTACTGCAAGACTTGCGCTACGGCGCGCGAATGTTGTTGAAGAAACCAGGATTCACGTTGATCGCCGTTCTTACGCTCGCTCTGGGCGTCGGCGCAAACACGGCGATCTTCAGCGTGATCAATTCGCTGATGCTGCGGCCATTGCCTTTCAGGGAGCCTGACAAACTCTTTCAGGTATGGGAGTCGAACGTCAAGCTCGGTTACAACGAGACGGACGCTTCGTATCCGAATTTTGCTGATTGGCGTGACCAAAATCAGGTCTTCGAACAAATCGCCATTTACTCGGGTGGGACATACAACCTGGCCGGCGCCGCCGAGCCTGAGCGGATCGAAGGCGCTATTGTGGCGCCCGCATTTTTTCCCCTGCTCGGCGTCAAGCCGACGCTGGGCCGCGTGTTGGCGCCGGAAGAAGATCATCCGAACAAAGTTTTTTCGGTGGTGATGAGCGAGCGTTTGTGGCGGCGGCGCTTCAACTCCGACTCGCAGATCATCGGCAGGACGATCAGCCTCGACACCGAGAGCTTTACCGTCGTCGGCGTCGTCCCGAACATAACGGATCTGGCCGGACTGCCGAATGACACAGACTTATGGATTCCCATCTCTCAAGGCTTCGGTTTCGATAATCGCCGCGGCCACGGCTATCAAGTGATAGCGCGCCTGAAGCAAGGCGTGACGCGCGAGCAGGCGCAAGCGGACATGGATCGCATCGCCGGCTCGCTGGCCATACGGCATCCGGACTCCAATACGGGTCAGGGCGTGAGGCTCGTTCCCCTCCAGGAGCAGATCGTGGGCGATTTCAAGCTGGCGTTGCTGGCGCTGCTGGGCGCGGTTCTGTTCGTTCTGTTGATCGCTTCGGCCAACATCGCAAACATGCTGCTGGCGCGCGCGGCCGGCCGGCAGAAGGAGATCTCCATTCGCGCCGCGCTCGGCGCCGGACGCCTCAGACTCATCCGGCAGTTGCTCGCCGAGAGTTTGTTGCTCGCGGGCTTAGGCGGGGCCGCCGGCTTGCTGCTCGCGGTCTGGGGAGTTTATCTGTTGCTCGCGTTCGGCCCGGCGGAGTTGCCGCGCGCCGGAGAGGTTGCAGTGGACATGCGCGCGCTCGGCTTCACCTTCGCGGTTTCGTTGCTGACGGGGATCATCTTCGGCCTCGCGCCCGCGCTGCAAGCTTCGCGGCCAGACCTCAACGAGACGCTGAAAGAGGGCGTGCGCGGCGCGACGGGCAGCGCGGGTCATCGGCGCATGCGAAGTTTACTGGTCGTCTCTGAGATCGCGCTTTCGCTGGTGCTGCTGGTCGGCGCCGGGCTGTTGATGAGAAGCTTCCTTAAATTGCAAGCGGTCGCCCCCGGATTCAACCCAAATAACATGCTGACGATGAGAGTCAGCCTGGAGGGGCCGAATTATGAAAAAGCCGAGTCGCGCATCGCCTTCTACGATCAACTCCTCGATAAGATCAAAGCGCTGCCCGGCGTCCAGTCTGTCGGCGCCCGGTACCATATCCCCCTCGTGCCCGCCGACAATTATGCGAATTTGGCCTTTGCCATCGAAGGGCGATTGTCCGACCCCGCCAACCGGCCTACCGCCTACTACAACACGGTCAGCCCCGATCTATTTCGCACGATGGAAATCCCGGTCTCGAAGGGTCGTCCGTTCAATGAGCATGACGATCAGAAGGCGCAGAGGGTGATCATCATCAACGAGACGCTCGCGCGGCGCTACTTTCCCGGCGAAGACCCCATCGGCAAGCGCATGACGCTCGAGGACGAGAACCCGAAGGAAGAAGATTGGGCCACGATTGTCGGTGTAGTTAAAGACACCAAGCCTCTCGCGCTGGATGGAAAACCCTCCCCGGAAATGTATATGCCCTTCGCTCAACGGCCAGCGAGATCCATGGCGCTGATGATACGAACGACGAGCAAGCCTGAGAGCGTCGCCGCCGCAGTGCGCCGTAATGTGCAAGCGCTAGACAGAAACCAACTGGCCTACGGCCTTAGAACGTTTGAGGGAGTGATGTCAGAAGCAGTCGCAGCGCCGCGCTTTCGCGCGTCCCTGCTCGGAGTCTTCGCCGCCGTCGCTTTGATTCTGGCCATGGTCGGCGTCTACGGGGTGATGAGTTATGCGGTCACGCAGCGGACGCGCGAGATCGGCATTCGCATGGCGCTCGGCGCCGAGCCGCGTGACGCGCTGAAGATGGTGATGAGGCAGGGCGCGAAACTGGCCGCCGCAGGCGTCGCGATCGGGTCTGGCGCCGCCGCGGCTCTGACGTGGTTGATTGAGGGACTGTTGTTTGACCTGCGGGCCGCCGACCCGGCGACGTTTGTGGCCGCCCCGCTACTGCTCGCCGGCGCGGCGCTGCTTGCTTGTTACCTTCCGGCGCGGCGGGCCACAAAAGTGGACCCGAGTGTAGCGCTTCGCTGCGAATAGTTGACGAGGAAGGGCCGATGATGTTTTTCCGCGTGTTCGTTTATTTCCGCCTGTTACGCGTTCTCTTTGTCGTCCTATTGATCGCCGTCGTCGCGCTCAGCTCCGACGTCGGAAATGATGGCGGTCACGCGCAGGTTGCGGCGCCGAAGGGCTCCGACCGCGACTCTCCGGTCTATCGGGCGGCTCTTGAGCTTACGGATTACAACCTGCTGTTCTCGCCGGTGAAGATCAATGGCCAGGAGGCGCGGGCGCTGATTGATTCAGGCTCTTTCCGCGCCGTTCAACTCTCCTCGACGCTGGCGCAATCGCTCAAGCTGGCGCTGACAAGGACGGGAAAAGCGTCCAGACGTTACGAAGGCAAGGAGGTTTATCCGACGAGCGGGCGAATCGAAAGTCTGACGATCGGCGATTACGAGCGGCGCGATGTAGAAGTTGATGTGATCGAAGGCGATGTAGAAAACATCGCCACGCAGGTCGGGACGAAGTTCGATGTGATTCTTGGGTGGGGTTTCATCTCTCAATTCCACATGCTGCTCGATTACAAGCGGCTTTCGGCGCGATTCGGCAAGCGGCCTCTGGCCACGGGAGTGAGCGCGATCAGTCTGAAATATTCGGTGGTCAATGGCGCTCCGATTGTGCGAGGAAACATCGCGCCGAGTAATGAAGAGGCCGGCTTCCTGTTCGATACCGGCGCGCCGATGTGCAACCTCGACCTCGATCTGGCCAATGCGCCTAAAGGCGCGAAGGTTTCCAGGGAAGTGACGCTCGCCGAACGCCGCTTCACGCTCGAATTCCGCGCGAAAGACCTGACGGCGATCAGGAAGCCGCTCGGCTGTTCGGGCGTGATCGGCAATAACCTGCTTAGGCAATACGCGGTCTATTTCGATCCGGACGCCAAAACGATTCATCTTTCGAGCGGATGAAACTGACCGTCTTCGTCAATGACGCGAAGGAACCAAGCCTGGTGGTCGAACAGTTGAGTGACCGCAAGAAGGGATTGGTCGGCCTGTGGGTCGGGAATACTTCGGGCGGGGACTTCGCCAATTTCAAAATAGTTCCGGTCTAACACCGGTGCAGTACTGCGCGCGTAAGCAAGCGGCCGACCTATGAGACAGCCGCTTGCTTACGCGCGCGGTACTGTACCGGCCTTCCCCCAGAACCCATCGCGCTTGGAGGGAAGAGGAAAATTATGTCCTTGAAAAATATCTTGAAGCGTTCGGGGCTCTTCGGATTTCTGATCGTCCTGTGTCAGGCGGTTTCGGCTCAGGTCCCCCCCTTTCAAGAACTGGCGCGAATGTTCGATTACGACCAGCGCGCGCCACTCGACGTAAAGGAGCATTCGGTTGAAGAGCGGGATGGCGCAAAGGTCTACGACATCTCTTACGCCAGCCCGCAGGGAGGCCGCGTGACGGCTTACCTGGTCGCGCCCGCGACTAAAGGCCGCCACGCGGGGATCATCTTCGCGCACCCGGCGGGGGGCGATAGAAAGTCCTTCCTGTCGGAGGCTCTTAAGCTGGCCAGAGTCGGGGCCGTGTCGCTGCTGATTGACGACCCATCGACGCGACCTGCGGCTTGGCGGCGTAGGATGTTCGTCTTTACCGAGCCTGAGAATGATCGCGCGACCTACATCCAGGCCATCATTGATCTGCGGCGTGGCGTTGATCTGCTCGCGTCGCGGCCGGACGTAGACGCGAAACGGTTAGGGTTTGTCGGCTTCAGCTTCGGCGCGACGTTGGGCGGAATCCTGGCGGGCGTCGAGCGGCGGATCAAGGCTTACGCGCTGATGGGGACGGCGGCGCGGCTGACTGAATTCTGGCGCTCAGGCGAGCTACCCGCTTTGGCGCGAATGCGAGCCTCTCTCACGAAAGAACAATTGGACAAATACATTGAAACGACTGCGCCTTTCGACGTGATCCACTACATCGGACATGCCGGCCCGTCAGCTACTCTGTTCCAGTTCGGGCGGCGCGATATGAATGTGCCGGAGAAGCTAGCCCTGGAGTTTTACCAGGCCGGCGGCGAACCGAAGGAGATCAAATGGTGGGACGGCGGGCACGAACTGAACGATGAAGCAATGCGCCATCGGGCGGAGTGGTTCCGCTCACGGATCGGCATCACCGCGCTGAGACCGGCGCGGCCCGGGATGTGAGCCCGAATCTTCTGGAGGAAAATATGATCGCAGACCTTTGGCAAGACCTGCGCTACGGCGCGCGAACGTTATTGAAGCAGCCCGGTTTTTCGTTGATTGCCGTGCTGACATTGGCGTTGGGCATCGGCTCGACCACTACTATCTTCAGCGCGATCCAGAACATTTTGCTGGACCCGTTCCCCTACACGGATGCGCACCGCGTAGTCGCCATTCAGATTCACGATACGACCAGCAGCCGTCCGGGCGGGCGCACTGTCTTCCAGGCGCCGGAATTCCTCGACTACCAGGAGCAGAACCACGTGTTCGAAGAGGTCATCGGCGGCACGTTCGGCGACGTGCTCTACAACAGCGGCGACGGGATGGAGCAGTTCAGCGGCGGCTATGTCACGCCCAACACGTTCCGCTTCCTGGGCGTGCCGGCGCAACTCGGTCGTGGCATCACGCCGGACGACGCCAGGCCGGGCGCGCCGCCGGTCTTCGTGATGGCCCACAAACTGTGGGTCAAGCGATTCAACCTGGACCCGAGCATTCTGGGCAAGACTTTCACGCTCAACGGGACGCCCACGACACTGGTTGGGATCATGCCGCCGCGCTTCACCAAGCTGGCCGCAGACGTCTGGATCGTCCGTGCGATGGAGCGCGCCGACCCGCGCGCCAACCGCGATTACTGGATGTTCCAGGCGAAATTGAAGCCCGGCGTCCCCGTTCAGCAAGCGCAGGCTGATATAGAGGTGATCGCGCGGCGTCTGGCGCAGGTTTATCCCAATAACTATCCCAAGAATTTCAGCGTCCAGATCATTAGTTGGGTTGACAGCCTGGTCGGGCAGTTTCGCAAGACGCTCTATACGATCGCCGCCGCCGTCGGTCTGTTGTTGCTGATCGCGTGCAGCAACGTGGCGAACATGTTGCTGGCGCGCGCGACGGCGCGTGAGAAAGAGATGGCGATTCGCTCCGCGCTGGGCGCCAGCCGGATGCGATTGGTCGGCCAATTGCTGACCGAGAGTTTGTTGCTCGCGCTCGGCGGAGCGATTGTGGGCTGCCTCTTCTCTTACGCCGGCATCAAGGGCCTGGTGACGCTGATTCCGGAGGGCTTCATCCCGCGCGAAGCCCAGATCAGATTGAACCTCCCCGTCCTGCTTTTCAGTTTGGGGACGGCGGCCGGGGCCGCCGTGCTCTTCGGCCTGGCGCCTGCGCTGCAGACGGTCAGAAAGGACCTGGTCGAGCCGCTGAAAGACGCCAGCAAAGGCGCCGGCGGCGGTTTCAGGCGGGGACGGTTGCGGAACGCGCTGGTGGTGTTCGAGGTGGCGCTGTCGCTGGTGTTGCTGTCAGGCGCGGGGCTGCTGATGCGCAGTTTCGTCAAGTTGCAACAGGTGGACCTGGGCTTCAATCCGGAGAATATCCTGTTCGCGCGCCTGCCTTTCCCGCGCGGCCAATACACTACGGCTGCCGAAAAACAGCGGTTTTACGAGCAATTGCTGAGCCGGCTGCGCGCTCTGCCCGGCGTGGTGGCGGCGACCGAGACGACCACGCTCCCGCCGTATGGCGGCGTCGGGAGCGAAATTGACATAGTCGGGAAGACGCATACCGAGAAATGGCGGGCGATCATTTCACTATGCAGCGAAGGCTATTTCCCGACGCTGCAACTTCAAACGCTGCTCGGGCGCACGCTCTCGGAAACGGAGGTGAACGGCGCGCGCAAAGTCGCCGTCGTGAACCAGACGTTCGTGAACAAGTTCCTCGGCAATGAAAACCCGATCGGGCAAATGGTCAAAATCAATGTGCTGGAGAGCCTGCCCGATTCTCCGGTCAAGGAACCGGTCTTCGAAATCATCGGCGTGATCTCGGACGCCAGGAATCAGGGTATCCAGGAAGCGCCGATGCCGGAAATGTTCGCGCCTTATACGATCACCGGCGCGTTTGAGCGGGGGATTATGGTCAGGACTTCGGCGGCGCCGCTTTCGCTGCTCAACAACGTGCGGCGGGAAATTTGGGCCGTGGATCGCAACATCGCCCTGACGCTCACCGGCAGTCTGGAAGATTTCCTGAGGCAGTTCACCTTCGCCGAGCCGCGTTTCAGTCTGGTTCTGCTGGGAGTCTTTGCGAGTGTCGGACTGGCGCTGGTGGCGCTTGGGGTGTTCAGCGTGATCGCTTACACGGTCGCGCGGCAGACACACGAGATCGGCATTCGTATGGCGCTGGGCGCAGGACGCGCGGACGTGGTGTGGATGGTTTTGTGGATGGGGTTGAAGTTGGTCGGATTGGGCGTAGGCGTGGGGCTGCTGGCGAGCTTCGCCGTGACTCGGGTGATCGCCAATCAGCTTTGGGGAGTGTCGCCGCGCGATCCGGTGACGCTTGTCGCGGTAGTGGCTGTGGTGGCGCTGGCCGGTCTGGCGGCGTGTTATTTCCCGGCGCGGCGCGCTACGAAAGTAGACCCGCTGGTGGCATTGAGGTACGAATAGATGTCAGATGTCAGATGTCAGATGTCAGTAGAAGAGTGGCGGCAAAGCTCTCTCTCTGACATCTGACATCTAGCATCTGACATCTTCTTTTGGAGGAATTATGCAAACCTTCATACAAGATCTGCGCTACGGCGCGCGAACGTTATTGAAGCAGCCCGGCTTCACCTTGCTTGCCGTGCTGACACTGGCGTTGGGCATCGGCTCGACCACCACCATTTTCAGCGCGATCCAGAACATTTTGCTGGATCCGTTCCCCTACACGGATGCGCATCGCATAATCGCCATCCAGATTCACGATATGAGCAGCAGCCGTCCGGGCGGGCGCTCTGGCTTCCAGACGCCGGAGTTTCTCGATTACCAGGAGCAGAACCACGTGTTCGAAGACGTCATGGGCGGTACCAGCGGTGATGCGCTCTACAACGGTGGCGCCGGGGTGGAGCAGTTCTCTTGCGGCTATGTCACGCCCAACACGTTCCGCTTCCTGGGCGTGCCGGCGCGACTCGGCCGTGGCATCACGCCGGACGACGCCAGGCCAGGCGCGCCGCCGGTCTTCGTGATGTCCCATAAACTGTGGGTCAAGCGATTCAACCTGGACCCGACCATTCTGGGCAAGACTTTCACGCTCAACGGGACGCCGACGACGCTGGTTGGGATCATGCCTCCACGCTTCACCTTTTTTAGCGCAGACCTCTGGATCGCCCGGGCAATGGAGCGCGGCGACCCGCGCGCCAACCGCGATTACTGGTACTTCCTGGCGAGGTTGAAGCCCGGCGTCACCGCCCAGCAGTGGTCAAAATCAATATGCTGGAGAGCATGCCCGATTCTCCGGTGAAAGACCCGGTCTTCGAAATCATCGGCGTGATCTCGGACGCCAGGAATCAGGGCATCCAGGAGGCGCCGATGCCGGAAATGTTCGTGCCCTATACGATCACTGGCGCTTTTGAGAGGGGAATATTGGTCAGGACTTCGGCGCCGCCGCTGTCGCTGCTCAATAACGTGAGGCGAGAAATTTGGGCCTTGGATCCCAATATCGCGTTGACGCTCACCGGCAGTCTGGAAGATTTCATGAAGCAGTTCAGCTACGCCGAGCCGCGGTTCAGTCTAGTTCTGATGGGAGTCTTTGCAAATGTCGGATTGGCGCTGGTGGCGCTTGGGGTATTCAGCGTGATTGCCTATACGGTCGCGCGGCGGACACACGAGATCGGCATCCGGATGGCGCTCGGCGCAGGACGCGCGGACGTGGTGCGGATGGTTCTGTGGATGGGGTTGAAGTTGGTCGGATTGGGCGTGGGGGTGGGGCTGCTGGCGAGCTTCGCCGTGACGCGAGTGATCGCCAATCAGCTTTGGGGGGTGTCGCCGCGTGATCCGGTGACGCTTGTCGCGGTAGTGGCCGTAGTGGCGCTGGCCGGCTTGGCGGCGTGTTATTTCCCGGCGCGGCGCGCCACGAAGGTAGACCCGTTGGTGGCATTGAGGTACGAATAGAGTGCGACCCGTTCCTCCGAAATGACTCTCGCAGTCAGGGATGGAGGACGAAGACTGAGAGGTCTTTGATAACTTGAGCTTCGTGCAAGTGAAATTCTTGCCCTTCAAATGCAGAGGTGAAGCACATTCCCCACGGTA
>WNFZ01004546.1_pt1 | contig 12848 bp, 10 predicted proteins | sample 5400081 | NCBI WGS metagenome assembly WNFZ01 (sample SAMN13153365, study PRJNA577476) | soil metagenome | isolation source: 80 cm soil or saprolite under grassland replicate 1 | place: USA:California | collected 2016-06-15
CGATTTCATCAAGGCGCTCGGCCAAGGCTTTGTAACCAGATTCGTCTCCGAATTCGCTCTGGTGATAAAAGATCGATTGCGCAAAGTTCTTCCAGATTTCATCCCGCACGCTCTGTCGCGAAAACTTGCGCGTGGCTTCCTCGAGATCGCTCCGGAATTCGTCGTCAGTTTTTGGCCGGCGGGCGAAACCGACAATCTCCACAGCTGGTGGAAGGTCGCCATCCGCCGCGAGATTATATAATGCGGGAACAAGTTTGCGATGAGTGAGGTCCCCCGTGGCGCCGAAGATCACAATCGTGCATGGCTGCGGCACAGCGCGCGCAGACAAACCCTCGCGTAATGGATTTGGTTCCGGTTGATCGGCCGGCCGATTCATGTCGATGCAAGCTACTCAGTTTTTTGGAAACGAGATAGAAAGAAATTAGCCAGTGTGAGCTATTCTGACCGGCTGAGTGAACGCAATCGTTGAACATCGACCTTATCTTGTTCCCGCTCGGTGCTTTTACTTTTAATCAGGGTTGGCAAATCGACGTACGGAACTTCCACTCCTTCGATCGTCGCTTTGAGTGATGTCCCAATCGCATCGGCGTACCTTACCTTCCAAGCTCGAGTGCTCACATCGACCTCTACTTCGTCGGCGATCTTAACGACAACGTTTTCGACCAGATCCTGTGGCGTCAATTCTGTGGCAGCATGATCCTCGAGCTCCGAAAGTGCTGCAATAACACGCGCATGATTTTCCAGATCTTCTGGAATGAGGATATCCACGTCCATCGTGGCCCGAACGTAACCGTGCAACCAGCAGGCCCGCGCACCAACGATCAGGTATTTTACGTGGTGCCTATTTAGCAGCGAGCAAACTCGCAACACCGGAGCCTGTTCGCTCATTAATGGCGCTGGCGATGCTCCCTGATTAGTCGCTGCGACTCCCACTTCGCCAGTTCATCCCAAGTGCGTGCTTTAAAGACGAAACCGCGTTTGCGACGAAATGGCCTCACAACGGCAAGCTCGCGATCCAACCGTGCCCCCAGCGCATAGAATTCCTGAGGCGTCTGCGGTGCCTTCCGATGGCCAACAACTTTCGACTTCATGTGTCGCCTCTTAAATGGGCAACGGAAATCTTCTGGTTAAGTCGAGCACTTTTCGATGCACTTTCTCCAGTGCTTCGGCGTCGGTGCGATTGGCCAGCGCTTCAGCGACCAGGTCCGCGATCTCCAACATTTCCTCTTCTCTCATGCCGCGCGTTGTGACGGCAGGGGTCCCGATGCGGATACCGCCCGGCTTGAAAATTGGATAGGTATCGAATGGGATGCCATTTTTGTTTACGGTGATCCCGGCCCGGTCGAGAACTTCCTGTGCTTCTTTGCCGTTAAGTTCCTTCGGGCGAAGATCAACGAGCATCAAATGATTATCGGTGCCACCGGAGACGATGCGGTAACCATGTTTGGCCAGGCCGGCAGCGAGCGCTTTCGCATTCAAGACAACCTGCCGTTGATATTCGCGGAACTGCGGCTGTAGCGCTTCGTGAAAACAAACTGCCTTGGCGGCAATCACGTGCATAAGCGGGCCGCCCTGCACGCCGGGAAAAACGGTCGCATCGATCTGCTTGGCGAATTTCTCTTTGCACATGACGATGCCGCCACGCGGGCCACGCAGACTCTTGTGCGTGGTGGTGGTGACAAATTGCGCGTGCGGGATCGGAGTGGGATGCTGACCGCCTGCTACCAGACCTGCGATGTGCGCCATGTCGATGAACAAAACCGCGCCAACCGAATCCGCGATTTGACGCAGTCGCGGAAAATCGATGATACGCGGATAAGCCGACGCGCCGGCGGTGATCATTGCCGGGCGGACTTCTTCGGCTTGCTTTTCCAACGCATCGTAATCGATTTGCTCGGTCTTCTCGCTAACGCCGTACTGCGAGACGGCGTAAAATTTGCCGGAGAAATTCGCGGGATGCCCGTGCGTCAGATGCCCGCCGTGTGCGAGGTTCATGGCAAGAATCTTGTCGCCCGGTTTGAGCATGGCGAAATAAACCGCCATGTTTGCTTGCGCCCCGCTGTGCGGCTGCACATTCACGTGTTCGCAGTCAAACAATCGTTTCGCGCGATCAATCGCCAATTGCTCGGCAATGTCGACATTCTCACACCCGCCGTACCAGCGTTTTCGCGGATAGCCCTCGGCATACTTGTTTGTCAGCACACTGCCTTGGGCTTCCATGACTGCCCGGCTGGTGAAATTTTCGGATGCAATCAATTCAATATTTTCGCGCTGGCGCTTTTCCTCTGCCATGATCGCATCGAAGATTTCCGGATCCACTCTGCGCAAAGCGTCGCCGTAACGGGGCTGAGGTTTCGGGCCAGTCAATCCAGTCTCGATGTGGTGAGGAAGATGATCCATCGGATAGGAAGATAGCTCGCGTGTGCGCGTGGCACCAGGTCGCACCAGTTCACCCTGTTCGACGAACGCGAGCACGCTCGGCAGGGCATTTTGGATGATGCGAGCGCAATGTTCGTACACTTCGCGGCCAAGACCAATCGGGTCCGGCACATCGCGCCACACCGTGGTCCCAGGCTCTTCAAATTCGCGAAGCAAAAAGGATTTTTCAGCGCCTCGGAGAAACAATGTCTGGATTGTCTCAAGGTGCGCGCCGGTCATGGCAAAAATGTGTGTCGCTCGATCGACTAGCGCGGGAGTAAGCGGTTGACTGCGCAGATTGCTGATGTCCGTGCCTGCTTCCGCGCAAACTTCTACCGCATAAACACTTGGCGGCTGGCCGTGCACCGCGTGCACACCGGCCGAAACAACTTCGATGTCCTTTCGGTTCCCAAGCATGCGGCGGAAAAACCCTTCCGCAATCGGGCTGCGGCAGATATTACCTGTGCAGACAAAGAGGACGCTTTTCACAATTCGGAAAGCGCGAGCGAGCGCAATCCCAACCTAGAATCGAACCGGTCCAAGTCAATTCAGGGGCCGCAAGGAGTGACGGTTTCCCAGCCGTCATATTCGCGACGGCTATGAAGCCGTCGTTCCTTGATTAATCCTATCCGCGAGGCAGTTGCAGCCTGAACTTGTGCCAAATGTACAAAACTAAAATCGCTCCAATGATGGATACAATTAGTCCTCCGAGGTGAAATTTGCCCCCCGCACTGGGCGGATAAAACAGGTGAGTCACGGCGCCGCCGATAATCGAGCCGACAATACCGAGCACGACTGTCCACATGATCGATAGATGTGTATGCATGAGCGCCTTGGCGACACAACCTACGAGGAAGCCGACGAAGACGTACCAAATGAGGTGAAGCATTATTTTCTCCTTTTGACTCCTGATTCTGCGGAGGTAACCCGCAGCAATATCAGAATCGCTGGTCAGAAGCCATTTAAAATTTTCAACGGGAACACTCGTGCTCTTGCTTTTTATCGAACCGGACCTGGATCAATGCGCTATCGCTTTCGGGCATGAGCGGGAGCAAGAGCATGAGTAGGACTACGCATTCACTTAATTGGCGCTTCTCGCGGAGGCGTCTTATCGCTATAATCTGACGTCGGATGACCATCGACACCCTGCGCCATGTGCCGTTGTTCGAATCGCTCGATGACGAGGCGGCCCGGAAATTATGTCAGTTGCTGCAGAGCATCGACTGCAAAGCCAAAACGTCTTTGTTCCGCGCGGGCGACGAGGGAGACGCGATGTATTTGATTGAGCGGGGTAAGGTCCGCATTTGCGTGCAGACCACGGATGGGCGCGAGATGACGCTAACCGAATTGGGCCGCGGTGATTTCTTTGGCGAGATGGCGTTGCTCGACGGACAACGGCGCTCGGCAGATGCGATCGTCGCAGAGGATGCGCGGCTGGCTGTACTTTCGCGCGAGCATTTTCTTTCCTTCGTGCACAGCAGTCCGGACGTCGCGCTGGAACTGCTCACCGCGCTCGCCAACCGATTGCGACACACCGACGAACTTTTGCGTCGGAGCGCTACGCGCAATGTGAACGTGGAAGAAGCGGCGCGGCTTACGTTCGCAGATCGCGCGTCGGACATTATCGCGGAGTTTGGCGGCAGCTGGAAATTCATCATTGCTGCAGTGCTCTTTTTCAACGTGTGGGTATTGATAAACACCTGGTTGCTGACCAATAACGGCTTCGATCCATATCCCTACCTGCTGCTGAGTACCGCGATCAACATGCTCGCCGTGCTGCAAGCGCCGATCATCTTAATGTCGCAAAACCGGCAGTCTCACAAGGACCGGCTTCGCGCCGAAATCGATTATCAGATCAATCTCAGGAACGAACTCGCATTGAATGAAATTATCGAACGCTTGAAAACGCTCGAGCGCGACTGCCTGAAGGTGGCATCGGAAAAACAACGCGAATAACGAAGCATCGCGCTATAGCGCGTGGACCGTGAGCTCTGCGAGGCCGACCGAAGAGGCAGCGCTCCGCTCTCCGATGGCCGGGCAACCGAATAATGAAGCTACGTTATGGACAATTGCCGTATCGATTGAGCTGGCTATGATTGAGTCCTCCCTATGAAACAGCTGTCATTTCTTGTTCTACTTGCGTCGGGCTTTGTACTCCTAAGCTGTAGTTCAGGTCCGAGCCCCGAGCAGCAGGCACGTGAGGCGGACCAGGACCGTGAAGCCCATCGCCAACAGGCCGACTTTCGCAAAGGCCTCCCTCCGGTAGCTAATCCCGGTCAGGGCTGGTGAGGGACGAATGTGATTCGTTACATGTTCCATCGTTACATCGAATTTACGGTTTGAAGTTCAACGATGTAACGATTCACGCCCGCGAAGCGATTAGACATTCGTTCTTCGTCATTCAAAGTGAGAAATGCGTTCACGCTGGAAGCGAATCCGGTACCGCTTTGAGTGGGCTGGTCTTGTCCTGGCAACCAAATTAATCCCCTTATGCTCGCGAAAGGCCTGCTATCGTCTTGCTCAGTTGGCCGGAGCGTTGCTTAGTCTTCTCGATCGCCATCGATACCACGTTGCTCTGAGCAACCTGAAAGTCGCATTTGGTGACCAATTATCTGCCCGTCAGCGACGCAAGATTGCCCGTGAATCATTTCAACATTTCGCGCGGACCATGGTTGATTTGCTGTGGAGTCCGCGCCTGACGCCGCTGAACTTCCTTTGGTATATCGAACTGCAGAACGTCGAAGAAACCATGCGTGACACCGGGCCGGAACGGAGCTTTATCACCGCGTGCTATCACTACGGTAACTTTGAATGGCTTAGTCTGGCCGGTGGTTTCCTGGAACTCAAAGGCACAATCATCTCACAGGAATTTAAGAACTCATTGCTCGATCCAATTTTCAAAAAGCTGCGTGAGCAATCCGGGCATGAACTCATTCCGCGCGAGCGCGGGATCGTCCGGCTTTATAAGGCGTTGCGACGAAAAGGGCGCACTGCGCTGCTGGTCGATCTCACCGTGCCACCGAGCCAGGGAGCGGTGGCGATTGATTGTTTTGGACTAAAAACAAGCGTGACTTCCGCGCATGCTTGGTTGAACGAACGCACCGGCGTGCCGATCATTCCCGCACACTGCGAACCGCTGCCGAATGGGCGTTACAGGCTGGTCTTCCACCCGAAGATCAACGCCACTGGTGGTATGTCCCATCAGGAGATCGCGCAGGCATGTTGGAATTCGTTTGAACCGTATGTGCGAAAGAACCCAGCGCCCTGGCTCTGGATGTACAAACATTGGCGCTACCTTCCTGCAAACCCAGACCGGCCTTATCCGTTCTACGCAAATTTCTACCGGCCGTTTGAAGATATGCTTCAGCAAGAGAAGGCCGATTCCTCCAGCGATACGAAGTTGTAGAGACGCTTGTGCCAAACGCCTGGTACCATGAAGCGAAAGAGGCAGGCGTCAGTTGCTGTAGCCACGGCGCTGCGCGCCGTCCCACGCACAAAGGGAACCGCTCTTGATAATCAGAGACCGGCCACAGGCCGGCGGCTACAACTATTCGATGCGCTCCGTTCCGCAGTACCGTTTCTCGAGAAGGCTAGGCAGCTTCTACTGATTGTCAGCGACAATTTGCGAGGCAGACTTATTCATTTCCACCCTGTCGCTCACCTTTTGAATCAGGTCCCGTTGCTCTCTTAGCTCCGCCTTGAGCGCGTCGATTTCACTTTGTTGTTCCTGCACCTTACGATGTTCTTTGAGGAATTCATTGAGCAACATCGCATCGACCTTGTCATAGCGTACGCTGTAGGGTTTGCCTTCCTCGTCCACTGTTATCAACGCAGAATTCACCTTTGCTACTTCTTCAGCAACCAAGCCAAATTGGGGCGTGCTGGTCTTGTCGTCCTTGTAGTAGAAGCTCACAGGTTTAAGCGAAAAAATCGCTTCACTGGTCTTGCCCATCGGGCCAATATCCTTCTTGAATCGCTCCGAGGAGGGGTTGGTACCAAGCTGGCCGGTGGCTGTATCTATCAGCACGAAGTTCGAGTTTGCGACAGTACTACCGACGATGTTGCCGATGTAGCAGCTGTTGCTCACGTTCTCGCCTGCCACGAGGTTGCCGATACAGATCACGTTGTCGGCCGTGGTAACATTGTCCCCAGCGAGAACACCCAGAGCGATGTTGTCGTCGCCGCTGGTGTTACTAAGTAGGGCAGCACTTCCGACGGCCACGTTGTTGTTGCCACTGATGTTGTTGAAGAGCGCCGCGTTCCCGGTGGCCGTATTCGTGACTCCAGTGGTATTCCCGTTGAGCGCTCCTGAGCCCAACGCTGTATTGGCTTCACCGTCAATGTTATCAGCTAGCGCAGTATTACCCACAGCCGTGTTTGAGCCGCCCGTTGTGTTGCTCAAGAGCGCTGAAAGGCCAACGGCGGTGTTACTGTTACCCGTAGTGTTACTGGAAAGCGCCAAAGCCCCTGTAGCAGTGTTAAACGCGCCGTCGGTGTCGCTGTAGAGCGCGTGGTAGCCAAAGCCGCTGTTTGCAAAGCCGGGGTCGCCGTTCGCATTGGCAAGAGCTTGAAAACCGACCGCCGTGCTGAGACTGAACTCCGTGCCGTTGAATCCCGTGGTAACGCTTGCAAGCGCCTGATAACCCACGGCCGTATTCGCACTCGCAATGGTGTTGCTTTCAAGGGCCTGCCACCCGACAGCGACATTTGGGCCGACATCGAACCCCTGGACGTTTCCCAGGGTGCCGCCAGTGGTGTTGTTCAAGAGCGCTTGAGAGCCAATGGCCGTATTGCCGCTCGCTGTGTTGTTTAAAAGGGCTAAAACACCAACGGCAGTATTATTCGAGCCGGTGGTGTTGCTCAAGAGCGCTTGATCGCCGTCGGCAGTGTTAGAGGAACCTTCCGTGCTGCTAAAAAGCGCAAACGCTCCATTGGCGGTGTTGGCGGTGCCGGTGGTGTTGCTTAAAAGTGCTCCAGCACCGGTGGCCGTATTTTCGTTTGCTGCGTTGGCGAGAAGCGTGCCGGCGCCGACGCCTGTGCAGAAGTCGCCGTCGGTAATGCTTAGGAGCGAGTATATACCAACTCCTGTATTGTAAATGCCGGTGGTGAGGCTACCGAGGGCCAGGTGCCCTTCCGCCGTATTGCCTCCGGGATAGCCTCCGTCTGGCGGCGGGACGACGGCTTGCAGCTCTGGCAAAAATCCAAAGCACGCGAGAACAAATATCATCAGTAGTGGCGAGGTCTTTATCTTCATGGCGTGGAGATTGGAAAAATCCCGCGGCCTTGTCGAGATCAAAAACCAAGGAGGCTTTAAACCCGCGGATCACACTGATGGCGCTGATGATTCTTGTAGCGGTGCTCTGTGAGCGCCGAATCTAACGCCGGCGGTCGTAGACAGCCGCTACAGTTATTCGCTCGTCTTTTTAATCCGTGCTATCTGCGTAATCTGTGGTTCCGCTCCAGGCAGAAATGTTTTACAGAAGACGGCGAAGAAAACGAAGTTTAAATTCAAGGCCACCGACTGACCTTCGCGTTACTCATTTTCCTCTACGAGTTTCGTCCCGGATCCGTTTAATTGAACCTGTGCGCTGACCCTTTGGATGTTCGCGTCCTGCTCCTTAGAATGCGCGACCACAGCTTCGATCTCCTTCTTCAGCTCGGTAATCGTCGCGTCCTGCATTGCAGCTGTTGACTTCAACTCGGTGATTCTTGCTTGTTGTCCCTCGACTTTACGATGCTCTTTAAGGAATTCATTTAGTAACATCGCGTTCACGGCATCGTAGCGCACGGTATAGATTTCGCCGTTGTCATCGCGTACCACTAGGTCAGGGTTCACCTGAGCAACCTCTTCAGCAATTAATCCAAATTGCGGAACACTTTCCTTATCGTTCTTGTAGTGGAACGTGACCGGCTTCAGCGCCAGAATGGCTTGACTGGCGTTGTCCATTGGTGTGATCTCCTTCTTGAATCGGCGCGAGGAACTCATCGTGCCCAGCTGGCCCGCAGTATCTATAAGGACTGGTATGGCCGCGTTTACCGTCGTGACCCCGCGAATGCCGGCGATAAAGGTACTATTGTGTTGTACATTGCCGATACGAATCGTACCCGACTCGCCAGCAACGCCCGCGTTGGCGATATCGATATTGCTATTGCCGTTGGTAAGAGCGCTGCCGGCGGAAGTACCTAACGCGATATTGTTGCCGCCAGTGGTATTAAAAAGGGTAGTTGCCCCGATGGCGATGTTGAGGTTGCCCCCGGTACCATGTTGGAGCGCTTGAACTCCAACAGCGATATTGGCGTTGCCCATCGTGTTATCCTGGAGCGCTTGATAACCGATGGCCGTGTTGCCGGCGCCGCTACTGTTGCTAAACAGAGCACTGTCACCGACGGCCGTGTTCTGGCTGCCGTCGACGTTGCTAAAGAGCGCATTAACACCGTTGGCCGTGTTGCTGTCCCCAATGGTATTGGTAAGGAGAGCGTTAACGCCATTGGCCGTGTTGAAGCCGCCGTCGATGTTGCTCGCGAGCGCAGAATCGCCGTTGGCCGTGTTCTGGAAGCCGGTTGTGTTGTTAAAGAGCGCTTGAAAACCGGTGGCCGTGTTGCTGTTGCCTGTGTCGTTGCTAAGGAGCGCAGTATTACCGTTGGCTGTGTTCCGACCGCCTGTGGTGTTGCTAAAGAGTGCGGCGGCCCCCGTGGCCGTGTTTTCGTCGCCGGCCGTGTTGGCAAAGAGCGCCTCCTCACCAATGGCGGTGTTGAAGGTGCCAAGGTCGTTGGCAAAGAGCGCAGAACCACCGATTGCCGTATTGCCGCTGCCCTCTGTGTTGAGCGAGAGCGCTTGGGATCCAACCGCCGTGTTGCCCTCGCCAATCGTATTGCTCTGGAGCGCAGCAGAGCCGTTTGCAGTGTTATCGACACCGTTATTGTTCATAAGCGCTCCAAAACCAGTGGCTGTGTTATCAACACCGGTTGTATTATCTTTGAGCGCCTCACCACCGATGGCTGTGTTTCCGCTCCCGACCGTGTTGCTAAAGAGCGCTCGATCGCCAGTGGCCGTGTTTTGGGCGCCTTCGGTGTTGAAAAAGAGTGCGAATGTTCCATTAGCCGTGTTAGAGGTGCCTGTTGTATTACTTAAGAGCGCACCCGCGCCAGTCGCTGTATTTTCGTCTGCGCTGTTGACAAGGAGCGTCCCCGCGCCGACACCCGTATTAAACCTGCCGGTGCTATCGCTCAGGAGCGAATACAGACCAAGAGCAGTATTATACGTGCCGGTAGTAAGACTTAAAAGGGCGCTTTGTCCCTCTGCGGTGTTGCCTCCGGGATAGCCTCCGTCCGGCGGCGGATTGACTGCTTGTGCCGTCGGCAAAAGCGCAAGGCAGAGGAGGCCGAATGAGATGAGAATCGATTGGGTTCCTCTTTTCATAAGGCGTGAGTTTTGGAAAGTCTGGCCTCCTTGTCGAGAGCAAAATCTGCTGCGCGAGCTGGCACGTGCCGCTAGACGCGACCGTGTAGAGGATGCTGAGCCGCAAAGTTGGGTTTGCGCATGCGCGTGAGGACACCCGCCACTACACCGGAGAAGTGCCCCGTTATCCGCGCAATCCGCAGTTTTTCGTTAGCTGTCCTACGTCGATCTACCTCTGATTGCCGACCATTTGCGCCGCGGGTCCGCCACGGCGGATTCGTCCTGTGGCGAATTTGCTCAATTCAACCTGTGCGTTGACTTTTTGGATTTGCGCTGCCTGCTCGTTCAGACGCGCCGCGAGAGCTTGCATCCCCGTTTGTTGTTCTGTAATTGTCGCTTGCTGTTTTTCAAGAGTGGACTTTAGCTCTGCAATTGTCGCTTCCTGTTCCTTGTTCTTGCGATGCTCTTTGAGAAACTCGTTAAGCAACATGGCGTTGATCTGCTCGTAGCGGACCGATTCGGGCTGCCCCTTGGGATTGCGTCCCACCAGATCGGGATACACCTCGGCCACTTCTTCGGCGATCAAGCCAAAGGCGAGCGTCTGCGAGGCATCATACTCCTTGTGATAGCGGAAGCTGACCGGCTTGAGCGCGTAGAGCGCTTCACTGGCTTTCTCCATCGGTTTGATGTCGTGTTTATACCGGCGCGACGACACGTTACCGCGGCCAAGCCTTCCAGTGCTGGTGATTGTGACCGAATCCGGATCGGTCCCAACAATGGGCTGCACATTGGTGTAGATGTTGCCGATAAAGCAACTGTCGCTCACGTCCGCACCAGGGGCGCCGATTGCAATAACGTTACTGGCCGTAAAGACGCCGCCGCCGGCTAGATTGCCCAAAGCCACGTTGCTGGCGCCGCTGATGTTCTGCGCAAGCGCAGCCCGGCCGATGGCTGTGTTCCCATTGCCAGTTGTGTTGTTGAAGAGCGCGGTTCGTCCCACGGCCGTGTTGTCGTCGTTGTTGGTGTTGTTGAAGAGCGCTTGAAAACCAACAGCTGTGTTGCCGGAGCCGACGTTGCTAAAGAGCGCTTGAATACCATTGGCCGTGTTGAAGGTGCCTTCGGTGTTGCTAAAGAGCGCTTGCACGCCGGTGGCTGTGTTTTGGAAGCCGGTGGTGTTGAACTGGAGCGCTTGATCACCAACGGCAGTGTTGAAGGAGCCTCCGGTGTTGCTAAAAAGGGCGAACGCGCCGTTGGCCGTGTTGGCTTCGCCGGTGGTGTTGCTTAAAAGCGTCCCGGCGCCAATGGCCGTATTGCTGTTTGCGGTATTGGCAAGAAGTGTCCCCGCGCCGACACCTGTGCAGAAGTTGCCATCGGTGAGGCTTAGGAGCGAGTATATACCAACCGCTGTATTGTAGAGGCCGGAGGTGAGGCTCCCAAGAGCACTCTGCCCTTCCGCGGTGTTGCCTCCGGGATAGCCGCCATCGGGCGGCGGATTTACCGCGTGCGCTTTAGGCACCAGGCCAGAACAGAGAAGCGTCATGGTGATAAGAATTGATGGGGCTTGTATTTTCATGATGTGGAGCGTCGCAAGAATTTCGGCAGCTTGTCGAGATCTAAATCTGCTCGCGAACTGGACTACGAAAAGGCATTTGATGATCGCCCACTAAACACACGAAAAGACGCCAAATTGATTAGTAAGAATCGGCGGTCGTAGACCGCCGCTACAGTTTCGCGTCCTTTCGCGTGTTTCGTGGGCAATCGATCACGATTCCGATTATGAGCAGGAGCGTGAGCACCCGCCTTCGCCAAGGCTGCGGCGTGGCAGGCGAGTAAGAACAAGGAAAGCTCAGCTTGATTCGGTCACAATCGCGGATTAAGCGTTTCGCGTCATGTCCCGTTTATCGGCATCTTCGGAATTGTTGCGCGCTCACTGCGCTGCGATTGCAAAGGAGGAGACCGTACTGCGTGAAGGCGGGGGGAAGGCTGGCCATGAACGTCAGCGAAAGATGAACAGACTCCCTGTGCGCGAACGACTCGGTCGCTTACTCGACAAAGAGTCGCCATTCTTCGAGATCGGCCTCTGGGCTGCTTACAAAATGTACGAACAATGGGGAAAGATTCCGGCCGCCGGGGTAGTCGCCGGCATCGGCAACGTGGAGGGCGTTCCGTGCATGATTATTGCCAATGACGCCACCGTAAAGGCTGGCGCTTTCTTTCCGCAGACGACCAAGAAAGTGATTCGCGCGCAGCGCATAGCCTTTGAATGCTCGCTTCCTATTATTTACCTGGTCGATTCCGCAGGCGTGTTCCTTCCGATGCAGGATGAAATTTTTCCAGACGAGGACGATTTTGGTCGCATTTTTCGCAATAACTCGGTTATTTCAGCAGCTGGGATTCCTCAGTTCGCTGCAATCATGGGTAACTGTGTGGCAGGCGGCGCCTACCTTCCCGTGCTTTGTGACAAGATTTTGATGACAAAAGGAAGTGGCTTGTACCTGGCAGGTCCGTCCCTGGTGAAGGCAGCCATTGGTCAGATTGTCGATGCGGAAGAACTAGGCGGCGCAAAAATGCATGCCGAAATTAGCGGGACGGTGGACTTTTTTGAGAAGGACGATCCATCCTGCCTTAAACGTCTTCGTTCCCTTGTTGCATTGCTGTCCGAAGCGAAGGAATCCAAAACATCGAAGACGCCGAAGGGAACGTTCAAACCGGTGAAAGATCCAGACACCATATATGACCTGATCAGCTTCGATGGTCAAAAGCAATACGACGCTCGCGGTCTAATGGCTACGGTCGTAGATGAAGACTCTGTTGATGAGTATAAGGCCGACTACGGCAAGACAATCGTAACTGCGTACGCGCGCATTAACGGGCGCCCGGTCGGAATTGTTGCTAACCAACGTTTGCAGGTCAGGACCAAAAAGGAGGGAATTCAGATGGGTGGCGTCATTTATTCCGATAGCGCAGATAAGGCAGCGCGTTTTATCATGGACTGCAATCAAACAAACTTGCCCATCATCTTTTTCCAGGA
>WNFZ01007710.1_pt1 | contig 12846 bp, 16 predicted proteins | sample 5400081 | NCBI WGS metagenome assembly WNFZ01 (sample SAMN13153365, study PRJNA577476) | soil metagenome | isolation source: 80 cm soil or saprolite under grassland replicate 1 | place: USA:California | collected 2016-06-15
CACCTTGGCTGCCGTGTGCCCTTCTGCAAGACCTCGGGGCGGTTCGAGTGCCCCTGCCACGGCTCGGTGTACGACATCGCCGGCGAGTACATCCAAGGACCGGCGCCCCGCGGGATGGACCGCTTCGAACTCCAGCTCGACAACGGCATGTTGGTGGTCGACACGGGCACGCTCATTCCCGGCCCGGACCGCGAGAAGCGGGACTTCCTCACCCCGCCGCTCGGCCCCGCCTGCATCACCAGGAGGTGACCATGCCCCGCGACGCCCCCAAGCCGGCCGCCTTCGAACCCGAATGGCTGCAACGCAGCCTGGATCGTTACTATGCGTGGGGTCTTGTGTTCATGGTGGTCCTGATCCTCGGGTTCGTGCTCTACGGGATCCAGGAACCCACCCTGCGGGCCCACGCCACACGCGACCAGCAGCGCACCTACGCCCGCCTGGGGCAAGGGCTGTTCGCCAACAACTGCGCCGCCTGCCACGGGCGCGCCGCGACCGGCGGCAGCGCCCCCACCCTGAACTCCAAGCAGTTCCTCACCTCCACCTCCGACGAGCAGATGCGTCTGCTCATCGCCGGCGGCGTCTCGGGCACCAGCATGCCCGCCTGGAGCCTGGACTTCGGCGGCCCGCTCACCGACGAGCAGATCCGACAGCTCATCGCCTACCTGCGCTCCCTTGAGCCCAACGCGCCCAGCGTCCCAAACTGGCGGCAAGGCAAGCCTTGACCCCACTCCCGGAGGTACGTCGGCAGGGGGCAACAGGCCTGAACAGCACGAGCGGATGCTGGGTGGTCGAACATGCCCGGGGACCGTGCTCGCCGCACGGTGGTGTCGCGAGCGGTCAGGCTTGGCGGGGCCGATGACGGAAGACGGACTCGACCTCAAACAGGATCCTGGTCGCCCGCTCTGCGAAGCGGCGCGGCCGCAAGGGCTCGAGCGAGCGTTCCGGCACCTTCTCGGCGATCTCCGCCCCGACCAGGCGGCCGAGGATCGGCGCGAGGGTCACCCCGCTGGGCGTGACCGCCAAGTAGAGCGACTCCAAGCCCGGCATGGGGCCGATGATCGGCAGCCGGTCAGCCGGCATAGCCCGCCAGGCGACGACCATCCGCACGACCTGGGCCCGGCCGAGCGGGGGGAAGAAGCGGTCGGCCTGGGCGAGTAGCGCCCGCGCATGCTCCAGCGACGGGTCGTAGGCGACCGCCTCCTGGGACCGCTCGCCAAGGAGGACGGTGCCGTCCGGCCGCTGCCGCAGGTGCACCGGCGGTCCGGGACCACCCGGCGCATAGACCACCTTGTCAGTCAGCGGCGGGACGGGCGTGGTGACCGCGAGCATGCCCGGGCTGGCAATCATTGGCACGTCCAGACCGACGGCCCCGGCCACCTCGACCGACATCGCCCCGGCGGCGAGCACCGCTGTCGAGGGCCGCAGCACTTCGCTCCCGACCTCGATCCGCACGCCAGCGTCGTCGAGCCGGACATGAGCATCCTCCCCAAAGGAGCAGGCGGGCACCCGGCCACGGGCTACTGGCTCAGCGGCCCCCACCAACCAGCCCGACCACGGCCAGGACACGCCGTCGAGCTGGCCCGGGGCACCAGCACGCCCACACTCACCGGTCGCGCTGCCCGGCCCCGCCCGCGCGCGCCGCACCCAGCCCGATCCTAACGAGGAGCCGGCGCCACAACGAGCCGCCTGACCCTAACTGACCGCAAGCCGACCCGAACCCACGACTGGAACCCGCCACGCCGACGGTTGGATACTGGAAATCAGCAAGGCCAACCGATCAGCAGGGGCGGGGCGGGAGGTAAACTGTGATGTCCCGACGAAGACCCGAGCAGCGCCGCAACGCAGCACGCAGGCCGTGGTGGCGCCGGCTCGGCCGGATTGTCGGCCTGGCCGGTCTTGGCCTGCTCGCCAGCCGGCTGGCCGTCTCCAAGCGCGGCCGCCAAGCCCTAACGGCGGCCAAGGAGCAGACGAGCACGGCACGCCAGAAGCTCGCGGCGGCCCGACCGGGTGGCACCACCACGGTCGCGCCGCCCACCGGCGCCCCTCCCGGTCCGGCGCCGGCCGAGGTGACCAAGCTCCCCCAGGACAACGACAGCGGCGACGAGAAGCCGGGGCCGAAGCCGGACACCGAGACGGAGACCGCGACCGCTGAACCGCCCACGAGCCAGTAGCGCAGCGGCACCCGGACCGGGACGTCGCGGCGCCGCTGGAACGGCCCGCGTCGGCTCAGGTCTGGGCGGCGCTACCGGGCAACCACCTCGGGGGATGCGGGGGACACGGGTTGGGCTTTGACGCGCCGACGGTGCGGGCCGTCGATGCCACTGGATGCCACTGGGAAGAGCGAGGAGCCTGGCCGCTGCCCCGGCCGCACTCGCCTTCCGGGTAGTCGTCGCAGAGCGGTCATACGCTACTGCAGAATGGCGAGAAGGTTCCGGTGCGCGCCGGCCGTCGCGCTTTCGGGTCGCCAGCCGGACCTCCGATGTTGCGCCGCACGACCGCTCACCGTGCTGAGTAGCCGCATGGGGCGCCTGTTGGCCTGCCGGCCTGGATCGTGCTTGACCTGGTTGCCCACGGTGCTCCCCGACATGCGCCGGTTCCGAGTTGATCTGGTGGCCTCGGCAACACGGGAGCCGTACCGGTTCCTCCACGACAGGCCATCCCACACCACAGGGCGGGACCAACCGGACGGCACACCGGACCAGAGCTGCCAGGACGGTCACGTCCTCGGCGTGAATGGTGTTCTTGACAGTGAACACTGTTTACGATAGAGTTGACTCACTCGGCAAGTGCACCCCGTGTTGCATGCACCCGGACTGCGTTGTCCCCGAGCTGGCGGCCGCCGATGCGGCCCAAAGCACGGAGGAGAACGACATGTACAGGACACAGTGGGACCCGTTCGAGGAGCTGCGCGGCGCGCAGGACGAGCTGAACCCGATGATCCACCAGATGAGCAGCCTGCTTGCCCAGGCGCTCGGCCAGCGGCAGGCACCCGCTGCGAGCAGCACCCCGGCTTGGGCGCCCGCGCTGGACATCTCCGAGCGCAAGGACGCCTACCTGGTCACAGTCGAGCTGCCCGGCGTCAAGCTCGACGACCTCCAGATCACCGTCGAAGACACCCTGCTGACCATCCAGGGCGAGCGGCACGTCGCCAACGACTCATCCGAGCAGCAGTACCACCGCATCGAGCGCCGCTACGGCGCCTTCCGTCGCTCGATCACCCTGCCCGCCCACGTGGTGGCGGACGCGGTCGAGGCCTCGTTCGAGGACGGCGTGCTGCAGATCGTGGTGCCCAAGGCCGAGGAGGCCAAGCCCAAGCGCATCCAGATCCGCCCCAGCGGCGGGCGGGAGGCCATCGAAGCTACCCCGCGCACCAGCTGACCATCCCAGAGTTGCTCGCGGAACAGGACACCATCTCCGCCAGCACACGGCCCCCGGCCCCGCCGCCGGGGGCCCTTCACCATCCCAGCCCAAGCGTCGGGGCGGCCCCGTCAACCTTCCGCGGGGTGGAATGACCGATCGGTGGGTGTGGCCGCGACATATTCGGAAACCCCGCCCGCCTGTAACCAGCCGTGCTTGCCGATGGGCACACCAGTCGACCTGACGAGCTCGCGCCAAGACAACCGCGTCGAGCCTCAGTCCAGCCGGGAACGCTGTGATCCTGCAAAGGGCGGCCACGACATCCTGGCTGCGAGCCAGCAGCAAAACCGCTGTGGACGACCCCGAGCAGCTCCTCGTCGCGCTTCCTGACAATCCCCTCGTCACCTGCTGGGTTGACAAGCTCACGAAGCTCGCGCGCGCTGAAGCTGATCATGCTGTTGACGCCACCGTAGCCGTCAAGCACAGCACTGGTTTGGCCCGGTGGGGCCTGCAGCACCCTTGCTGGTGATCCCTGACGGTGCGCCCCGGGCTGATCGGTGCGGTCCAGAATGACCTTCCCACTCGACAACGACGGGGCAGTACCGAACGACCGGAACCAGAGGTCAAACGGGAAGTTGATGCAGCCCGGCTCGACGGTCCGCGCCTGTCACACCGCAGCGCTACCTGCCACACTCATCGGGCAAGACTGTGAGGCCGGCGTCGCCCGCTGCAGAGACCGCAGGATGGAAGGAGCGCCAGTGGACGACATCTCTGACCGCTTCCTGGACGCGATCTCCAGGCTCGAGGAGGTTGCCGACGCCGTGACCCCCCACGACGCCCACCGCCAGCTCGACGAGACGAGCATGCAGGTCTTCTGGAGGACGTGGCCGGGCATCAGCTCGTGGGCGGGCTCGCTGTGGCGGCTGCTGAACGAGGAACTCATGGACTCCGGCGTCTCGTCGAATGATCCCGACGCTGATGAGGTTGGCGGCAGCGGGTAGGCGGAGGGTCCGGCATGAGGAGGGAGGGCGAGGGTGATCCAGCTTGGGGACATCATGACCACCGAGGTCCTCACCACCTCGGCCGAGCGGCCGGTCGCGGAGGTCACCGGCATGATGGTGAAGGCCCGGGTGGGCTCGGCCGTCGTCATGCAGGGCTCCTGGCTCGCCGGCATGCTGACCGAACGGGATGTGCTGCGGGCGGCCGCCTCGGGTTCGGACCTCACCAAGTCGCCTGTTTCGGAGTGGATGACGAGGAACCCTATAACGGCCACTCCCGACACGACCATCGGGGAGGCCGCCGACATGATGCTCACCAACGGGTTTCGCCACCTCCCCGTCGTTGAGGGCCGCGAACTCAAGGGCGTGGTCAGCATCCGCGACGTCTTGGCCTCCGGCATCCGCCGTCGCTCGAAACCCCAGTAGATCCCGTGATCAGGCGCTGTAACGGCGAGATGGGCGGTGCCGGCTGTTCGGCCGGCCCCGCGGTCAAGGAGGCACACGCCCTCGGCGTGCCGGTCACCGCCCACGCCCATGGGCTGCCGGCGGTCGAGCAAGCGGTAGCGGCGGACGTGGACGGCATCGAGCGCTGCAGGTGCCTGCACCCCCTCCGGGATCCGGATGTTCGACGGCCTGCTAGCGTCGTCGGCCGCCCGCCAGATCGTGGTCTGCCCTACGCTGGGACCGACGCCGGGCGCACTTCCCCGGCGGCAATCGCCGCGCTCATGGCGCGTACCGGCATCACGCCGGGATCTCGCCCGCCAAGCCGCACCGGCGCCAGACGTCCGACGCTGCCACCCAGCACGTGTGCACATCGCAGGAGCGGTGCGCCCGATGGCTGGGATGCGCCCCGGACCTGGCCGGTCCTGGTCGCTCGCTCCTTCGGCGTCAGGCCGTACCCGCGTCAGCTGAGCGACGACGGACGCAATGGATCTGCACATCCGGCTCAGGTAAGGCAGTCGTTGTGACCCGTGGACCGTACCGCCGCACCAAAGCGGGTCAACCAGACCCGTCCTGTAGCGGGGAGCGCGGCGGGTGCCGTTGGCGTCGCTCTCCCTTAGAGGCCGGCCACCAGATCAGTGGTCGCCCCGGCCCTCCGGCGTCTACTCCACGAGGTTTCCCCCGCCCGTCTGCGACCGCAGTCGGCAGCTGCGCTCAGCGTGCCCGACCGCCGTAGTCGTCCCGTTGCCAGGCCAGCTCCCGCGCCATGGCAAGCCAGGCGTTGGCTTGGGCGAGCTTCAGCTCAGCGCGTCGCAGGTGCTTTTCGATGTCGATGTTGGACCTGTCCGGCTCAGCGTCGATCTCCTCGTAGAGCGCCTCGCCGCTGCGGAGCGCCTCGTAACCGCGCCGCATGGCGTCTTCTCAGGTCGCTTCCCGCCACTCCGACATCGCTCACCGCTTCCCTCACCAGGTCCACCGGGACCCTCCCGCCTAGAACGACAGCTGCCAATGAGTATGTTCGGCAAAGGCCGCAGGTGCACCTGCTGGCCCAGGCGCGACGACGCCCGTCCGTGCACCCCGCAGACCTGCGACTGGCGCTGCCGGGCGTGCCGCATCCACGGCCGGCCGTTTGTCAATGGCCATTGAGATCTCCCCGGAGATGGTCATCGGAGCTCCCCACTGGTGGCCATCGGGTTCCCCGGTGATGGCCATGGTTGTCCCCAGTGGCGGTCAACGATCTCCCCACCCTGGTCAGGTCAGGGGCGTCACCCCCTTGCCGGCGGTTGCTTCGGCAAGGCGGAAGGAGTCGCCCTGGGTGCACACGGCCGGAACGCAAAGCTGGTCTTTGCTGTGACGTTGGGGTTCGAGGCTCGAGCGGCCGGGCTGTATAGCCGGGTCAAGCCGCATTGGCGTGGCCGTCACCGGCCGCCAGTCATCGCGAAAGTGTCTAGTAGTTAAGACCGCGATGTCGAGTGATATCAGCCGCTCGATCATCGTTATCCTCGATCTAGCAGCGCAGGAGTCCGGCTGAGATAGCAGGATCGGCTGGAACTTGACATCGTCGAGGACTTGGACGGCAATAGATACTAGACATCCCGGATAGTTTGTCGCAGTGGAAGGAGGAGGCGTGATGGCGACCCCGACGCGTCGGCAGGCGCTGGAGGCAGCGGGGTTGCTCCATCCCCACCCGACCCGTGTCACCGCCGCCCTGTTCGACGGCACCCGGCCGTTCTTCCTTCCCGACGACAAGGTCCAGGTCAAGTACGAGATGCTGCGCGCCCACGCCCTGGATGGCCGCACCGCCAGCGCCGCCGCGGCCGACCACGGCTACTCGCGGGCTGCGTTCTACCTGATCGCTGACGCGTTCGCCGGGCGTGGCATGCTCGGGCTTGTGGACGAGCGGCCCGGCCGGCGCGGGCCGCTCAAGCTCACCGGCGAGGTCGCCGCGTTCATCGCCACCGCCGACCCGAGCCTGTCCGGCGCCACTCTGGCCGGGCTGGTCCGCGAGCGGTTCGGCGTGGCGCTGCACCGCCGCACGGTCGAGCGGGCTCGGCAGCGGTGAGGGCGTTGTGGCCGGTCGGTGAGGCCGCCCAGGCCGACTACGAGACCTTGCGCGCGGCGGTGCTGGCCGGTGTCCCGCTGCTCGGCGTGGCCGCTGCCCGCTTCGGGCAGTGCGGGTTGGCCGGGCTCATCGCCCACCCCGCAGCCGAGCCGGTGTTCACCGCCACGCTGCGCGGCGCGCGCCGGCCGGCGTGGACCCCGCATGCCGACCCGCGCGCCGACGCGCTGGCCGCCGGCTACCAGCTCATCCTGACCGCCGCTGGCGGTCTTGCGTTCGCCAAGGAGGCGCGCCAGTGAACGTCGCCATCTACGCCCGGGTGTCCACCGAACGCCAGCACGACCGCGGCACGATCGGCTCCCAGCTCGCCGCACTGCGACAGCGGGCCGCGACCGAGGGCGACCAGGTCGCCGCCGAGTTCTGCGACGACGGCTACTCCGGCGCGCGGCTGGACCGCCCTGGCCTGGACGGGTTGCGAGACGCGGCCGAGGCGGGACTGGTCGAGGCGGTGTGGTGCCTGTCACCCGACCGGCTCAGCCGCGTCTACGCCTACCAGGTGATCGTGCTGGACGAGTTGGCCCGCCACGGCGTCACGGTGCGGTTCGCGGATGCGCCGGCGCTCGACGACGACCCGCAAGCTCGCCTGCTCACCCAGGTCCAAGGCGTGATCGCCGAGTACGAGCGGGCAAGATCGCCGAGCGCTACCGGCGCGGCAAGCTGTGGCGCTCCCGCGCGGGCGAGGTCATCTCCTGGAAAGCCCCCTACGGCTACCGACGCATCCCCCGCAGCGAGCACCGACCCGCCCACCTGGTGGTCTACGAGTCCGAAGCGCAGGTCGTGCGGCGCATCTTCGACGACTACACCGCCGGCGGGCACTCCATGCGCGAGATCACCCGGCGGCTCAACGCCGACCAGGTGCCCACCCCGACCGGCAAGCCGGTCTGGGGCGTGTCCACCATCGGGCGGCTGCTGCGCAACCACGCCTACATCGGCGGGTCTACTACAACCGCACCGAGACCGCGCCCACCACCAGGCCAGGCCACCGCCCCACCCGCCAGCGCCCCCGCACCCACGAAGAGTGGATCCCGATCGCCGTGCCCCCCATCGTGGCTGACGACACCTTCCAGGCAGCCCAGCAGGTCAGCCGCGACAACACCCAGTGGAGCCCCCGCCGCGCCGAGCCGGGCCAGTGGCTGCTGCGCGGCCTGGTCACCTGCGGCACCTGCCAGGTCGGCGTCAACTGCCACAAGATGCGCGGCCGCAACGCCACCTTCCACCGCTACTACTACTGCCGCAACCACGACCCGCTACGCGCCGGCGGCGAGCACCGCCGCTGCCCCGAACGCAACATCCGCGCCGACGCCCTGGACACCTTTGTGGCCGACCAGGTCCGCCAGGCGCTGCGACGCCCCGAGGTGCTGCTGGCCGGCGAACACGCCGTCGCCGAACGCGCCCCAGCACCCGACGACGAACTGCTGGACGCCCAGCTCACCCGGCTGGACCGCAAGACCGAAGCCACCCAAGTCGAACGCCGCCGGCTGGTCGACTGCTACCAGGCCGGGCTGCTGGACCTAGTGGTCCTCCGCGTTAATTACGCCGATGTGATTCACTGTGGCCTCGTCGGACTGCAAGGGAGGCCGCAAGTGTCGAGGGTGCCGCCGCTGGAGATCACCCCACCCCAACGCACGGAGCTGGAGCGCCGCCTGCGAGCGCACACCACCACCCAGCGTGCCCTGCGCCGGGCGCGGATCATCCTGCTGGCCGCCGACGGGGTGGCTAACCGGCAGATCGCCCGCCAGGTCGGCATCGACGAGAAAGGCGTCGCGACCTGGCGGAGGCGGTTCGCCGCCGAGGGCCTTGCAGGGCTCGCCGACCGTGGGCGTCCCGGCCGCCCGAGGGTCTATGGCCACGACGCCCGCCTTGCGATCGTCGCCACCGTGACCACCCAGCAACCCCAGGTCGACAGCCACTGGTCGGCGCGGCTGGTCGCCGAGCGCCTGGCCGAGGAGCACGACATCAGGATCTCGGGGTCCCAGGTCGGGCGGGTCCTGGCCGACTTGGATCTCAAGCCCCACCTGGTCCGTGGCTGGCTGAACCGCCCTGACGACCCGGCGTTCTTTGCGCGCGCCGCCGACGTGTGTGGGCTGTATCTGGACCGGCCGCACAACGCGTTGGTGCTCAGCGTGGACGAGAAGACCGCGATCGGCGCCCGCTCCCGCAAGTACCCGACCAAGCCCGTCGCCGCCGGCCAGTTGGAGCGGCGCGAGTTCGAGTACACCCGGCACGGCACCGCGTGCCTGGTCGCTGCGTTGGATGTCCACTCCGGCCAGGTGCTGGGCAGCGACGTGACCAAAAACGACTCGGCGCACTTCATCGGCTTCTTGGAAGAGATCGACCGGTCGGTCCACCCCGACCTGGCCATCCACCTGGTGTTGGACAACGGCTCCTCGCACGTGTCCAAGCAGACCACGGCATGGCTGGCCGCCCATCCCCGCTTCCAGGCCCACTACACACCCAAGCACGCCTCCTGGTTGAACCAGGTAGAGCTGTTCTTCTCGATCCTGGCCCCGATGGCGGTTGGTCGCAAAGGAACTGGTCATGGCCTTGCTCGCTCCGCACCACCAGGCGGTGGCCTCGCTCCCGCGGGCCTACCGGTCCCCGCTCCATGTGAGCACCTGCCACGGCCGGCTTGCCGAGCTCATCCCCTGGCGTGGCTCACCGCACAGGGCGTGGCCGGCCTCGAAGACTTGGGCACCGCTGACTGCGACGCCTACCTGGCCCATCGCCGCTACCAGCGAGACGAACACGGCGTCGGCGTCGGCGAACGGAGCTCGGGCACACGGCGGCTCGCCGCCCTGATCGTGACCGACCTGCTCAACTACCGGGAACTGTTCACCGCCGACCGGGTCCCGGCAGACCTGCGGCCCTGGGGCGGCGCCGCGCCGTCCGCGATCGCCGACGACAGCCGCGGCGTGGGGCAGAACAAGACCCTGCCAGTCTCCGACGAAGTGCTCCGGCCGGCGCTGGCTGCGGCCTTGCACCTGGTGAACGTGATCGGCCCGCACGTCGTCGGGCTCGCCGAGCAGGTTCGCGCCGCCGACCGGGACTGGTCGACCACGACCGACGGGCTCAAGGCAGCCACCCGGGTCCCGCTCGCGGAGATCGCGCGAGTGCTGGTCGGCTACCAGCAGGCCCGCGAGCCCCTGCCGCTGCTGCGGCAGCACCACATCCAGGACCGGATCGACCTCGGCTGGTCGGCCGATGACCCGTTGACCCCCATCGCGTTCAGCGTCCTGGCCCGCCAGGCCGGGTTCCGGCAGTTCTATTCCGCATGGCTTCCAGCCCTACGCGGCCCGGTGGAGCAGACGTTGCAGGCAGTCGGGGCGGAGCGACCGTTCGGCCGGGCGGCTGTCCACATCGAGCGGGCCGACGGCGACGGCACCGCACCTTGGACGCTCCCACTGCACCGCGAAGCAGCCACCACCTTGATCGGCATCGTCCGCACTGCGGCGATCCTCACGCTGGCGGTGATCACCTGGATGCGTGCCAGCGAGCTCATGGAACTGCAGGTCGGCTGCCGACGTCCGGCCCGAGAAGCATGGGCCCGGACTGGTCCGCTACCGGTTGGCAAGCAAGCTCGTCAAAGGCCAACCCCTCGGGGGCGTCCGCGACGAGTGGGTCGTCATCCGGGACGCCCATCGGGCGGCCGGCCTCGCCGAGCAGCTGCACGACGACCCCGTGGAAGGCAAACCGCTGTTGGGTCGGTTCCATTTCAACTCCCGCTACCAGTGGTTCCGCAACTGGGTGAACGGCCCGGAGGGACAGCGGCTCGGCCTCGCCCCGATCCCCAGCGACCACCTGAACCTCAGGATGCTGCGCAGAAAGCTGGCAATCGAACTCGCCTACCGCCCCGGCGGCCTACTGGCAACCAAGATCTACCTACGCCACGTGAGCACCGCAACCACGGAAGGCTACGCTTCTCGCCCCGGCGGGGCGCAGGCCGAGCTGCTGGCCGAGGTCAACGACCACGAGCAGCAGCGCAACCTGGAACGGGTGCTGGCCGAGTTCCGCAACTACCAGGACGGCATCCTGCCCGCCGGGCCCGGCGCCCGCAGCCTCACCGAGTTCTTTGCCAGCGTGGACGGCAAGCTCGACCAGGCGGCACCGCCGGCCCCGAAGGCCCAGCGCAGTGACCGCGACGTGCTCAACCTGCTGACCAAGCGCGCCAAGACTCTCCACCTCGGACCAGCGAACTACTGCTGGTTCACCGACCCCGCCCGAGCGTTGTGCCTCAAGCTCGCCGGCACTCCCACCGCCGACCGTCCACTGATCGGCATGTGCGACTCGGCCCGCTGCCCGCAGGCCACCCACCATCCCTGCCACCGTCCGATCTGGGCCGAGCACGCCCAGCAGACCACGGCCTTCCTCGGCACCCTCGGGCCCACCCGTAAGACCGAACGGGCACGCCTGCAGGCCGACCTCGACCGCGCCGAACGTGTCCTTGCTGAGATCGACGGCACCACCACCGGCCACCAGCAGGAGCAGCCCTGACATGCGCATCAGCGCCGCCCAGCGCCACGCCAACCAGCAGCGCATCCGCACCGTCATGGACCGGCTGCTGCGCGGCGAGCTCCCGCCCGGTGGCCGCTGCGACGTCAAAACCCTGGCTCGTGAGGCCGGCGTGGACCGCACCGCCTTTTACGGCAACCGCCCCTACGCGACCCTGCGGGTCGAGTTCGAGCAGCGGCTCCAGACCCTCCAGCAGGCCGGCAAGATCCCTGACCCGCGGGATGCGCAGATCGCCCGGCTCAAGCGCGAGATCGCCGCGCTCAAGCAGCGACTGGCCCGCACCGATGCCACCATCGACCAGCTCACCGACTTCCGCGCCCAGGCGCTGGCGCGCCTGGCCGCCCAACACGACGAGATCACCCGCCTCCGCGCGGCACTCGCCGGACCGCGTAATGTCCGAGAGCTGCAATCCAAGTCCACCACGATCGGCCCATGCAGCTAGGAGATGCCGATGAAGGTGCTCATCTCAGCCGACATGGAGGGCGCCACCGGGGTCACCTGGCCAGAGGACGTGCGTCCCGGCGCCCCGCAGTGGGAGCGCTGCCGCCACCTTTTCACCGGGGATGTCAACGCAGTTGTCACTGGCTACCTCGACGCGGGCGCTGAGGACGTGCTGGTCAACGAGGCGCACTCGACCATGCGCAACCTCGTGCTGGAGGAGTTGGACCCACGCGGCCGCCTGCTGGTCGGCCGGCACAAGCCGCTCGGCATGATGCAGGGCGTCCAAGACGGCATCGACCTGGGTCGCCTTCGTCGGCTACCACGCCGGCGCCGGCGAGGTCGGCATCCTCAGCCATACCGTCCTGGCCGCGGAAATCACCGGGGTGTGGCTCAACGAGCAGCCGGCCAGCGAGGGCCGTATGAACGCGGCGCTCGCCAGCGAGTTCGGCGCCAAGGTCGTGCTGGTGACCGGCGACGACCGGGCCTGCGCCGACGCCGAGATCTACGCCCCCTCCGCGCGCAAGGTCGCGGTCAAGCAGGCCGTGGACCGCTACAGCGCGATCTTGCTGCCACCGGCGCGCACGGCCGTGCTGCTGCGTGAGGCGGCCACGGCCAGCGTCACCGCGCCAGCGCACGGCCCGGTCGCGTCGGCGCCCTACACCTATGAGGTTGAGTTCCTTGGCACCAGCTCGGCTGCCGCGGCGACCGCGATTCCTGGCGTGCAGCAGGTCGGGTCTCGTCGGGTGCGCTTTACGCTCGAGCGCATGCGTGACGCCTACCGGTGCTTCAGAGCGATGGTCGTACTCGGCTGGGCCGCGCGCGAAGACCGCTATGGCTAGCCGCAATGCCATCCGGTTTGCTGCTTTGGCGTGGTAGTGTCCGCTCCTTCCCGAGACGACAAGGAGCGGACGCAACCGGATGGCACCCGCCGCAGCCGCCCTGCTGCCCTCGCCGCCGCCGATCACCGACCGGATCGCGCTG